>Ga0308176_10002961_pt1 | contig 10759 bp, 10 predicted proteins | sample PhyCR2_3_FD_203890 | JGI IMG/M metagenome (GOLD analysis project Ga0308176, IMG submission 203890) | Soil microbial communities from UC Gill Tract Community Farm, Albany, California, United States - DLSLS.C.R2 | ecosystem: Environmental > Terrestrial > Soil > Agricultural land | place: USA... | reverse complement strand
GGTGCTCGTGAGTGGCGACCAACAAGTGCTGTAGCGCCACGAGTTCGGGTCCCGTGCGCACCGCGCCGGAGTCGCGCGCCCCGCGCGCAGCGGCAGATGAGTGCGTGTCAGGAGCCGCAGAAAGCCAGTCATAACCGCTTCTTGGGGCCCCACGTTCCCACGTCGCGCATTCGCGCGCCCCGGCTGAGCATTGCGCTGGGGTTCAGGTGGCCCGACCCCCGTCCAGCCACCACGCGACTGGTGGGAACTTCGGTGAGCTTGCGAGTCGGTCGGTAACCTCACTAGCAGAGCCCCCGGCCGAGCCGAAGCCGATCATGCCCAGGTGAAAGGCTTGGCTGCGGGCGACGTGCGGGCTGAAAGAGCTGCCCCGGCACGCTGAACGCCACGGACCCCCGGGTTTCCGATCGGAATTGCGTTGAGGCGCATCCGACTGGGTGCAGATGCGCCTCAACGACCTACGCTGTGAACTATCCGCAGGTCAGGCTGAACTTATCGAAGTTGACGGTCACGGTCCCGTCGGCGTTCATCACGAACACGGTGGTCTCGTGCGCCGTGATCGACGTTCCATCTGAGCCGGTCGCGTGGATCGTCAGGGTGAACTCGCTGTTCTGGTTCTGCTCGTTCATGTTGAAGTTGCCCCAGGCGGTCGCGTGCCCCGTATAGGTCGCCCCGGTGCCGTCGTCGGTCCCGACGATCTTGCCCGTCTCGGTGAACGTCGCCCACAACTCGTCGCTGTTGGTGAAGAAGGTGACGTGGTTGACCAAGTTGCCGTTGTCGTACTGCTCGGTCACGTGCCCGGGGGCAGGCAGCAGGTCGTCGAGTGCCCCGCAGGCGCCGGCCCGCACCGCAACGGGCCGGCTGAAGAACCGGCGAGCGGCGGCAGTGTCCCGCTGCTCGGACAGCAGGACGTCGACGACTTGGCCGTACTGGTGGACCGCGCGATACCGGTACCGCCACCGCCGCCCGGCGACCTTGACATAGGCCTCGTCGACGAACCAGCGGTCGCCGGTGGCGTGCCGGAGCGAGCGGGCGGCCTCGTCGAACAGCGACGTGAACCGCTGTACCCATCGGTACACGCTGACGTGGTCGACCTCGATCCCGCGCTCGGCCAGCAGCTCCTCGACGTCGCGATACGACAGTCCGTAGCGCAAGTATCAGCGAACCGTCAGCGTGATCACCTTCGGCGGGAACCGGAACCCGGCGAACGCCGACCGGTCGGCATTCGCGCTGGCGGCTGGAGGCCACTCGAGCTCGTGACTCGATGCGCGGTCGGCAGGTTGCCCGCAGCCTGCACGGCAACCGGTGGGCGACCCGGCATCGGCCGATCAGGCGGATCCGGCGGGTGATGATCCGCTCATCGGCATGTCAGCGACTCTGGATGGCCTTCCTGCGGCGCTCATCGCGACATGATCCTTGGAGTCGCTGGACGGTCAGTTGGGAGTGGCCGTGGATGAAGCTTGCCCCGCGATGACGCCAACGACATCCCGGACCGGCTTCCTGACACCATCTGCAGCGGAGCCGGTCACCGGGACCGCCCGTAGTCATTGGGGGTGCCGCCATGTTCGGCCACGAGATCCTGGCGGGGCTTGCGAGTAGTCCTGCCGACTATGCCCGCTTCGGGCTCGATCCGACCACGGTCGCCCGGTGGGAGGACGGGGCCCGCACCGACAACCGGGCAGGTACCTACGAGTGGTGGTACTTCGACGCGCACCTTGACGATGGGGCCACGCTGGTGGTGATCTTCATGAACAAGGATCTGGCGACCCCACGCCGGCCGTTGTCCCCGATCCTGCGCCTGAACCTCGACTTTCCGGACGGCCGCTCGTACGAGAAGGTGCTGCCCTTTCCGGCCAAGGAGTGGTCCGCGGCAGGCGACCGAGCCGACGTGCGGCTCGGTGCGAACCGGTTCGCCGGCGACCTGCACGACTACCGAATCCAGGCGACGGCCGAGGAGGTGTCGGTAGACGTGACCCTCACCGGCCAGATCCGGCCGTGGCGACCCGCCACCGGGCACATGCTGTTCGGGCCGGACCGGGATCGGAAGTTCGCGTGGCTGCCGTCGGTCCCGCAAGGGACGGTCGCCGGCTCCTACACCATCGACGGCGTGACACAGCCGGTCAGCGGTGTCGGGTACCACGACCACAACTGGGGCAACGTCGGGCTGACGAAGATCATCCACGACTGGTACTGGGCCCGTGGCCGAGCCGGTCCGTACAGCGTCATCGCCTCGTTCATCACCGCGGTGAAGAAGTTCGACCACCACACCATCCCGGTGTTCATGCTCGCTCGCGATGGCCATATCGTCGCCGACGACGCGTCGCGGGTGCGGTTCGAGACCGACGGTGTCTACACCGACGATGTCACCCGCAAGCCGGTCGCGTCGGTCACCCGGTACGTGTACGAACACAACGACGACAAGATCGTGGTGTCCTTCACCCGGGAACGCGACCTGACCCGCGCGCATTTGGCCGACGCGCTGACCCGACCGAAGCGCCTCGCGGCCAAGCTGGTCCGATTCAACGGAGCCTACCTGCGCTTCGCCGGATCGATCAGCATCGCCCTGTTCGACGCCGGCTCCCAGACCGAGCAGCACACCGAAGACGCCATCTGGGAACTGATGTACTTCGGCCACTCCCGCCGCTCCACCGCAACCTGAACATGCCTGGCTGCAACGGCCCGCCGAAGGAGGCTGCAGCGTCCACCGTCTCGCGCGCGGCGCGGCAGATGCGGGCGACGAGCTCGCCGGTCGTCCATGGTGCGGGAGACGGTCGCAGCGGAGGCCGCCGGCGGAACACGCCATCGACCCGGCCCTCCGACACAACCGGCTCGGCTCACTCACCAGGAGAGAGCCCTCGAACCGCCGGTTAGCGTCGATTCCCGCGACAGGGTGTGACGACACGAGGTGACCCTGATGAAGGCGATCGTGCAGGAGCGGTTCGGCCCGCCCGACGTTCTCCGGCTGGTGGACACCGAGCCGCCTGAGGTGGGCGCCGACGACGTGCTGGTTCGGGTGCACGCTGCCGCGCTCAACCCCTACGACTGGCACATCATGCGCGGCGACCCGCTCGTCGCGCGGCTGTCGGGAGAGGTGGGGCTGCGGAAGCCGAAGGCCCGGGTGGCCGGGGTTGACGCGGCCGGACGGGTGGAGGCGGTCGGTGGGAATGTGCGCGGGCTGGCGCCGGGCGACGAGGTGCTCGGCTTCTGCCAGGGCGCGCTCGCCGAGTACGCGCGCGCGCAGGCCGACAAGGTGGTGCCCAAGCCGGTGAGCCTGAGTTTCGAGCAGGCGGCGGCGGTTCCGATGGCGGGGACGACGGCCCTGCGGGGAATCCGGGACGTGGGTGCGGTGAAGGCCGGGCAGCGGGTGCTCGTCAACGGCGCCGCCGGCGGCGTCGGCACCTACGCCGTGCAGATCGCGACAGCGCTGGGCGCCGAGGTCTCCGGAGTGTGCAGCACCCGTAACGTCGAGTTGGTGCGCTCGATCGGCGCCGCGCACGTCATCGACTACACCACGGAGGACTTCACCGCCGGACACGCGCGCTACGACGTGATCCTCGACAACGTGGGCAATCGGCCGCTGAGCCAGCTGCGCCGGGCACTGACCCCGACCGGGATCCTCGTGCTCAACGGGGGCGGCTCACCCGGCCACGTGCTCGGGCCGGTGGGCTCCATTCTTCGAGCGGTCGTGGTCAACCGTCTGGTCCGAGAGCGGCTCCGCCTGCTCCCACACGAACAGAAGCAGGAGCAACTGCTCACCCTCACCGGCCTCATCGAGGCCGGAAAGCTCACACCAGTCCTCGACCAGACCTACCCGCTCGCCGACACCGCCGAAGGCCTGCGCCGCGTGGAGCAAGGCCACGCCCGCGGCAAGGTCGTCATCACCCTGCCATGAACCCGACCAAGGCGCCCGGAACCCGCGGAGTCAGCACACCTCGTCCTGCAGCCGCTGCTGACCAGGCTCGGTCCAGGCGCCCCGCGCACGCCCTCCCTGGCCGCTGCCCACTGAAGCTGGGTGCGGCCACTTTGTGCGCGACTCGCGGCAGATGCGGGCGTTGGGATCGGGTGGGTCCGGGCCCGGACTGCTGATCGCCCTGCGGCGGCCGGCTGGTGCAGGATCGGGTCGGCGCTCGCCGGAGTACATCCAGGCCCGGGGGACGGCGCCACTCGCTCACTCACCCCTGGACTGCGGCTTTGCTAGCTCAGTTCTCCGAACACAGCGCCCCAGAGCTGCCTCGCCGGTAGCGTCTTCTCGCCGGTGCGGAACTGCAGGTGGCGGACCTGCATCTGCAGCGGCTTGCCGCTCGCGACTTCGTTGCGCGGCAAATGCATCGCGAACGGGCGGCTGAAGTCGGTGGTCGTGGCGTTGACGATGGGGAAGTACCCTCCCGTCGTGGCCGGCGGGGCGTGATAGATGACCCACACCGTCGTGGGATCGTCGCACGGCTGCAAGGTGAGCCCCTCGTTCTGGTAGGCGACGCTCGCCAACCCCACGCACAGACCAGTCTCAATCCCGAACGGCGCATACTTCTGTTGCACAGCGTCCAGGTTGCCGTAGTGACTGTTCACCTCGGCGGACACCATCCCGTCCGTGTAGAAGTCAGACACCTTGCCCCCGCGCGTGGCCCCACCCGGCAGGATGTCTTCCGACGGGTCGGTGCCGCTGGCCCGCTTCAGGCCTACCGGCTGGCCGACGTTCGCTCCTCCCCCACCGAGGACCGCCTCGACGAAGTTGGGGTGGGCGTAGGTGCCGAGTTCACTGCTGAAAACCGAGATGCAGGGTGGGCCGCACGCCGGGGTAGCCGCGCTCGCCGCACCAGTCGCCGCCACGCTCACGCTGCCGACGATTGTCAGCGTCGCGGCGGCGGCCAGCATCTTCCTCATGACGGACTCCTTTCAGAAGACCTGTCATTAGAGCAGTGAACTGAATGCAGCCCGCATCTCGGCGGCGAAGAGCTCGGGCTCTTCCCAGGCGGCGAAGTGGCCGCCGCGGTCGGCCTTGTTGAAGTAGGTGAGGTTGGGGTAGCTGGCTTCGACCCAGCTGCGCGGAGCCTGGAAGATCTCGCCGGGGAAGGTGGTGAAGCTGGTCGGGATGGTGACCTCCGGCGGCGCCTGACTGGCCGCGAGAGCCTGGGCTCGTCCGAGTTCCCAGTACGCCCGGGCCGCCGACGCCCCGGTCCCCGTCAGCCAGTACAGCGTGATGTTGTCGAGGATGTGGTCGCGGGTGAGGTTGCCCGCCGGCTGCCCGTCTAGAAAGGCGCGGGAGATCTTGTAGTAGCTGTCGGTGTCGTGGTCGAGCATCCAGGCGGCCAGGGCGACCGGTGAATCGAGCACGGCGTAGCCGATCGTCTGCGGCCGCGTGCTCTGCTCCAGGAAGTATCCGAAGCCGCTCGTGGTGAACGTGGCAATCGCGTCGAGCGCCGCGCGTTCCTCCTCCGTGTCCCCCGGCGGCGGGGTAGCGGCGCCCAGCGTCGTCACGAGCAAGGTCATGTGGATGCCGGCCAGCCCCTCGGGCGCCTGGCGGCCCATCACGTCGGTGACGATGGCGCCCAGGTCGCCGCCCTGGGCCACGTAGCGGGGATAGCCGAGCCGGCGCATCAGCTCCGCCCATGCCTGCCCGACGCGGCCGAAGTCCCAGCCGACCTCGCTCGGCTCGCCGGAGAAGCCATAGCCCGGCAGCGACGGAAGCACCAGGTGGAACGCCTCCTCGGCGCGTCCGCCGTGCGCGGTCGGGTCGGTCAGCGGGCCGACCGTATCGAGCAGCTCGATCACCGAGCCCGGCCAGCCGTGCGTCATGATCAGCGGCAACGCGTTCTCGTGCGGCGACTTCACGTGGATGAAGTGAATGTCCACGCCGTCGATCTGCGTCGTGAACTGCGGCAGCGCGTTCAGCCTCGCCTCGCACCGGCGCCAGTCGTACTCGGTCGTCCAGTAACGGGCCAGCTCCTGCAGCGTCGCCAACTGCACACCCTGCGAGCGGTCCGCAACCAGCTCTTGAGAAGGCCAGCGCGTCGCCCCGATCCGGCGTCGCAGCTCAGCGAGCTCCTCTTCGGGAATCTCGACCTGGAAAGGACGTATGTCGACGCCGGACTCGGAGGCAGAACTCATAACGACCTCCGTTCTGAAAGTGCCGGGAGGCGACGACCACCTCACTGGTCAGGAACCATAAATAGTAGTCCTGCCGGCGGGGAATAGCAGCACCAGATCGACACCAGGCCGCTCCGCCGGCTGCTGAGGTGACCGAGCCGGCGGTGGCCCAGCAGACGCCGTGGCCGCGCGGCAGTCGCGCAGGATCTTGGGCAGTATGGCGCGATGGCGGTCGACCGCTCATCGGCATGAGCGACAGTCCTGAGGGGATTGCAGACGCCGCTCCGGGCACCGACATCTTGACACGGACAGTGACCGGGGTCGGGAGCGACGTGTCACCCATTAAGCGAAGCCGATCTGTCACGGATCAAGTGGAGTACGACACGTAAATGCCGCTGACGGGGTGGCGAACGTGCTCACCCGCCTGCTCCATCCCGAACCGTTCCAGATGGTGACGGCCATCCGGCAGCCGGGTCACTGCCTCTGGCGGGTTAGAAAACCCCTATGGCCGCGGGCCCGGATGAATAGGCTCGCGCTCATGACTGACGGCGACTGGAGGGATGGCGGGTTCAGGCAGCGTCGGCCCTCGGTCGAGACTCTCGCCTGGGTTGCGGCGTCGATGGGTCGGGGCAGTCGCATCGTTGGCTATCGCCGATTGACCGGTGGCGTCTGCTCCGCCGTGAATCGGGTGACTGTCCAGCGACGTGGAGTGCGAACGTTCGTCGTGCTGCGGCAGTACCCGGGCGGACTAGGCCTGCAGGGGACCTTGGACAAGGAGATCGCCAACCTTGGTGTGGTGGCGGGAAGCGGGCTCCCGGTTCCGAGCATCCTGGCTACTGATGTTGCTGGTGCTTCGACGGGCGGCGCGCCATCGTTGCTGATGATCCGATTGCCGGGGCATGTTGACCTCGATCCGGCGGAACGTCGGTCGTGGATGACGAGGATCGCGGAGATTGCTGCATTGCTGCATTCCCTCGATCTCCCCGCAAAGACGTTCAGACCTTGGACGGATTCTTGGATCGCTCCTCGAGACGGGTTTCAGGTGCCGGTCGGCGCACAGAAGCCGGCTGTGTGGAAGGCGGCGTTCCGTGTCATGGCGGCGCCGCCGCCCAAGGACACTGCCGTCTTTCTGCACGGCGATTTCGTGCCTGTCAACCTGCTGTGGTCGCGCGGGAGGATCACCGGGCTGACCGACTGGAATGGCATCCATCGGGGGTCGCGCGCGATCGACGTCGGGCACTGTCGGCGATACTTGGCGGCGCTCTACTCGCCCGAGTGGTCGGAGCAGCTTCGGTCGCTCTATGAGTCGATCGCCGGCGTGCCTCTCGATCCATGGTGGGACCTGTATGCCCTGCTGCACCATGACGACAGCCAGCCGAAGTGGATGCGTGGTCAGGTCGCTGGGCGCCGTCCCGTCGATGCGCCCGGCATGACTTCCCGGGTCGAGGCCGCTATCGAGACAGCGCTACGGCGCCTCGGATAACTGCAGCGCCGCGAACTCACCGCCTGGACACTCCGCCACGCTCCTGCGCGCCTCCAAGCCCACGGCGTTCCCGAGGAACAGCTCCACCGGATGCCGGCGAGCGTGCTTCGGCACCACGGTCGGGGTGAAGCCGCCGGCCCGATCCCGCGGCACGTTGATGCGCACGTCCCCGATGTCGGTCCGGACCGTCTTGCTGCTGCTGCCGTTCCGGACGGTGCCGGAGGCCGAACGGTCTCCCCGGTCGCGGCCCAGGTGCTCGGCCATCTCGACCTCGAGCGCGGTCTCCAGCACCTGCTTCGTCAGCCCGGTCAGCAGCCCACCCGGGCCAGTCAACGCCAGCCCCTGCGCCTTGGCCGCCGCCACCAGCTGCCCCGCCACATCCTCCGGCAGCTACCCGACCGGAACCGGCTCGTTCTCGATGCTCTCCGTGGTCACACAAGATCTTCTCCAGTCCACGACCCGAAGCCGTGGAGGTCACGCCGGACCACTGCCACAAAGTTCCTGACAGACCCTCCCGATCCGGTCCGGCCGGAAGCGCCGCACCGGCTACGGCCGAACCAGGGACGAAGCGGCCGGCAAGCTGGCAGACCTGCTCGCCCAGGCACGGCGCGGCGTGCCGGTCGCCGAGAAGGGCTGGACAGTCGAGCGATACCTGACCTACTCGCTGTCGGAGATGGTCGAGCAGGAGCGGCGGCCGGCGACCGTGGTCACGTAGCCAAGATCGCGGAGCGGTTCATCGTGCCCCGCATCGGTCGGGTCCGACCTCCACGGCCGGCGACGAGCTGCACCACTTCGGCTGGAACGCCTGTTCCAGCGCGCTGTGCCACGAAGGCCACGCCGGCCCGCGTCCACCAGGTCCACGCGGGTCGGCGGCACCAGTTGCGCCAGTCGCGCCACCGCGGCCGGCTTCTCGGCCTCGCCGTTGGTGACGGCAATCGGGCTGCTCGCGAGCGCGGCCACGCGTGCCCCGAGACGGACCCGGGCTACCGAGTTGAGCCGCAATTTCGCCTCCCGCGCTCATGGTGCGAGGGGCCGCAGCAAGGTCTGGCGTGTGACGCGGAGTACAGGGTTGAGGCTGATGAGGACGGGCAGACCTGACCTGCGGCCGTCAGTAGGACGGTCCCGCGTGCGTCGGAGTTGAAGCGGCCTGTCACGCGCTTGCCCTCCACGCCTCATCGCGAGCACCCTCGCCTTTCTTCAGGAGTACCTGTGTCTTTCTCCACGCAGTCCTCGGCTACCGACAGTGCCGTGGTCGACCTCGATGACGCCCCCCGGCGTCGGCTGAGCACCGAGACCAAGGCGTCGTTCAAGACCACCGAGTTCTTCGCCTATCTCGGCGCCGTCGTCGGCGTGCTCATGGCGTCGCAGCTCGTGGGCACCGAAGACGGTCACGACGACTACTTCCGCGCTGACCGCGCCTGGTTCTACGTCGTGCTGCTCACCATCGGCTACATGGTCGCCCGCGGCATCGCCAAGTCCGGCAGCCGCGACTACTACGACGCCCGGTAGGCGACCGGGCGCACCCCGGTGCAGGCGGCGCGGCGGAGCATGGCGCACAAGTGCCCATCCCCGCCGCGCCGTCCCGTCCAACAGCCAGGAGGCAGCATGAGGTTCGGCAACGTCGACGTCCGCCCGGCCGCTGGCCGGATGGGCTGCCTGGTCATGCTACTCATCTCGGTGGTCGTCTCGGTCGTGCTGACGATCCTGCTCAACGTTGTGCTCTGAGCGCCATGGCATCGGAGAGCAAGAGGACGGTGCTGCTGGCGTTCGCGGTGAACCTCGTCATCGCGATCGCGAAGACGGCCGCCGGTCTGCTCACCCTGTCCAGCGCCATGCTGGCCGAGGCGGCGCACTCGTGGGCCGACACCACCAACCAGGTCTTCCTCCTGTTCGCCTTGAAGAGGTCCCGGCGCCCGGCGGACACCACCCACCCGTTCGGGTACGGCAAGGAGCGGTACTTCTGGTCGCTGCTTGCGGCGGTGGGGATCTTCGTCACCGGTGCGCTCTTCTCCATCTACCAGGGCGTGGAGGGCCTACTCCACCCGCATCGGGAGGTCAGCGGCCGGGAGTTCGTCGTCTCCTACGTCGTGCTCGGCGTCGCGTTCCTCCTGGAAGGCAGCAGTCTGGCCAAGGCGCTGCGCCAGTTGAACGGCGAGGCAAGGATGCTGCGGCGCGGCCTGCTGGAGCAGCTGCGCAGAAGCAACGACCCGACGGTGAAGACCGTCGCCTCCGAGGACTCCGCCGCGGTCGCCGGTCTCCTGCTCGCCGCGGCCGGGTTGGTGCTGCACCAGCTGACGGGGTCCGGCGTCTTCGACGCTGCAGCATCGATGGCGATCGGGCTGCTGCTCGCCTGGATCGCGTACGCGCTCGGGCGGGACACCAAAGAGCTGCTCATCGGCGAGTCCGCGGACCCGGAGCTACGCCTGGACATCATGGCTCTGTTGATCGGCTACGACGGCGTGACCGGCCTGCTGGACATGCTCACCATGCAGCTGAGTCCCGAGCACGTGCTGGTCGCAGCGAAGGTCGACTTCCGCGACCACCTCGGCGCCGCTGAGGTCGAGCGGCTGTGCAACCGGATCGAGCGCGACCTGCAGGAGAAGTTCCCGGTGGTCACCCACCTCTACCTGGACCCGACCAGCCCGACCCGCGAACAACTCACCGACGCTGAGGACGTGGACCGGCTCGTCGCCTCTCAGACCGACGCCGACTTCGAGGAGCGCGTAGCGGCCGCGGACAGCCTGACCGACGGCAGCTGGCGCAGGTCGGCCTGACGGCCGACTCCACCGAAGGCCGTCGCGCCCCGGATCAGCTGGCGTACAGCTCCGAGAAGGAAGCCCGTCTCGGCGCACAGATGTGCCGCGCGGCACCCCGTAAATCGTGCCGGGAAGTCGAGACTGTCCCGGACCGCCCACAGCTGCTCGTGCTGGTCGAGGAGAACAGCTGTGCCGGCCGGCAGCTGGCTGTTGACGTGCAGCACGCTGCCCACCCGCAGTTCCGAGCGGGCTCCGGCCAATGCACCGGCGAAGTGGAGACCCGGTGGCCACGAAGACCTCGTCCTCCGTCCGGGCGCCGTTCGTGACGCTGAGGACGGCGCGGCTCGTTTGGGGAGTCGATGCGGTGAGGCGGCCGCGAGCCACCACTACCACGTAGGGCTACCGGGGCGACACAAGCACCCCGACGCGTGTTGACAGG
>Ga0308176_10002960_pt1 | contig 10760 bp, 7 predicted proteins | sample PhyCR2_3_FD_203890 | JGI IMG/M metagenome (GOLD analysis project Ga0308176, IMG submission 203890) | Soil microbial communities from UC Gill Tract Community Farm, Albany, California, United States - DLSLS.C.R2 | ecosystem: Environmental > Terrestrial > Soil > Agricultural land | place: USA... | reverse complement strand
CGCGAGCGGAAGAGCCGCGCCACCACTGCGATGACGACGACGATCAGCAGGATCTGGATGAGCACGATCTTCATCGCAGGATCAGCTCCACGAGGATGTTGACGGCGTTCCAGAGCGACTGGCCCTTGGAACGTGAGTAGTCGGTGTAGAGGACGTGGACCGGGCTCTCGCCGTAGCGGATGTCGAGCGACCCGATCTGGGCGACGAGCTCGGAGGCGTGGGCCATCCGGTTCTGGGTGATCGACAGCCTCGACACGACGTCGCGCGAGATGACGCGCAGGCCGTTGTGGGCGTCGGTGAGGCGGGTCTTGGTCGTGAGGTTGGTGTAGGCCACGGCCATCCGCAGCACCAGCTTCTTGAGGGCGCCCGCCTGGGTGCGCTGGTCGAGGAACCGGGAGCCGAAGACCACGTCGAGGTGCTCGGCACGGGCCTTCTGGAGCATCTCCAGGACGTCGGAGACCTGGTGCTGGCCGTCGGCGTCGAAGGTGACCACCCAGCGCATGCCGGGGTCGGACAGCGCGTACTCGAAGCCGGTCTGCAGCGCCGCGCCCTGGCCGAGGTTGACCGGGTGGCGCACCACCACGGCGCCGGCCGCGTCGGCCGCAGCCGCCGAGCCGTCGGAGCTGCCGTCGTCGACGCAGACCACATGGGGGAACGTCCGGCGCACGTCGCGCACGACGTCTGCGATCACCTGTTCCTCGTTGAACAGCGGGATCACGAACCATGTGTCCTGCACTCGTACTCCTCCGACTCGCCTGGCAGACCGCGCATCAGTCTATGGGCCCGGTGCAGGTCACAAATCGGACGACACTCTCTAGAACCCCTGACACCTGCGTGGTCGGTGGGGCATGGTGGGCCCCTGTGGCTGGTGCCCGTTTCCCACGGAGACGGCACCGACCGCTCGCAGACCACCGGCGACCCCGCTGTCGTCGACCCCTACACCGGCCGTGAGCGCCGGTTCATCATGGACACAGCGACCACTCCCGGGCGGCGACACGTCGGCGCCCACCCGGTGGTCTCGACCACCGGCCGAGGGCACGCCGGGACCAAGGAGCACGTCATGTCGTGGGTGAGCACACTGAGGACGCGCCGCGGGCCGGGCGACACCACCCGTACGCAGGGCCGGTCCGCGCGCTGGTCGCGCCGCTGGGCCGCGGTCGCGGCAGCCGGGGCCGTGGTCGTCTCGGCCGGGGCCGTCACGGCGCTTCCCGCCCAGGCCGACGAGGTCTACCCCAGGCCCCCGTCGGGCACGATCTACCTCACCGGCCACGGCTGGGGCCACGGCCACGGCATGTCCCAGTACGGCGCGTACGGTGCCGCGCTGCAGGGCCTGACCTGGCAGCAGATCGTCGACTTCTACTACCCCAGCACGGCGCGGTCCGCGATCGGCAACCCGGTCATCCGCGTCAACGTCACCGCCCACCTCGGCAACACCACCCGGGTCGCCGCCGCTGACGGGCTGCGCGCCTCCTTCGGCAGCGCGTACTCCGAGTCCGGCTCGTTCGCGCTGAACACCACGACCTGGGACAAGATCGCCATCACCGAGTGGCGGGTCGTGCGCCCCGTCCTCACGCCGGGCGTGGCCAGCAAGCCGGTGCTGCAGTACGTCCTGTCGACCGGGGAGGTCCGCACCTCGCCGAAGGTGGCCACCGGCCCCCAGGTCAACATCACCAACCCGACGACCGGCCTGACCAAGGCGCTCAACAGCACCGGCAGCTACACCTACCGCGGCGAGGTCCGCGGCACGCTCATCGGTGCGGCCGGCGCGGAGACGCTGGTTCCCGTGGTGGCGCTGCCGATGGACTCCTACCTGCGCAGCGTCGTGCCCAGCGAGATGCCGGCCTCCTGGTCGGCTGCCGCCCTCGGCGCCCAGGCGGTGGCTGCCCGCAGCTACGCCAACTACGGCCGTGAGCACCCCCAGAACGCCGCCTTCTACGACACCTGTCCCACGACCTCGTGCCAGGTGTTCAGCGGCTACCAGCGGACCTCCGGGGGCAGCACGACGACCTACGAGTACACCTCGACCAACGATGCCGTCACCGCCACCGGCGGGACCGTCCTCACCTACAACGGGGCGACCGCGTTCACCGAGTTCAGCTCCTCCAACGGCGGCTGGAGCTCCGACGGCGGCAAGCCGTACCTCATCGCCAAGCCCGACCCGTACGACGGCGTCTCCGCCAACCCCAACCACACCTGGCGCACCTCGGTCACGGTCGCGGGCCTCGAGAAGCAGTGGCCCTCGATCGGCACCTTCCAGCAGCTGAGCATCACCGCCCGCGACGGCAACGGCGACTGGGGTGGCCGGGTCCGCACGATGGTCCTCACGGGCAGCTCGGGGTCCGTGACGATCTCGGGGTTCACGTTCCAGGCGCGGTTCGGGCTGAAGTCGGAGTGGTTCAAGCCCGACCAGACCGTCTCGTCGCCGTCCTTCCCGCGCGACCTGTCCGGCGACGGCCTGGGTGACATCGTGGCCGTGCACGGGAGCAAGGGAGCCCTGTGGCTCTACCGCGGCAAGGGCGACGGGACCGTGACCTCCGCGACAGCGATCAACAGCTCGGACTGGCGGGTCATGCGGCTCACGTTCACCGCCGGCACCTGGAGCAGCGACAAGCTCGCCGACGTCATGGCCGTGTGGCCCGACGGCTCGCTGTACGTCTACCCGGGCAGGAGCGGGGGCGGCATCTCCAGCGGCTCGAAGGTCGCCTCGGGCTGGGAGGCCTACAACCTCGCCTTCCCGGTCGGTGACTTCGACGGCGACGGCTGCACCGACATCATGTCCAGGCGCGCGGACGACGGGACGCTGTGGCTGCACAGCGGCACGTGCGTCGGCGGCATCAAGCGCAGCGTCAAGGTCGGCAGCAGCGGCTGGGGTGCGTTCACCCAGGTCTTCAGCGGTGGCGACCTCAACGGCGACCGCCGACCCGACGTGCTCGCCCGCGGCTCCGACGGGACGCTCTACCTCTACCCGGGCGACGGGGCCGGCGGCTTCGGCTCCCGCAGGATCGTCTCCGGCGGCTGGAACACCTACGACGCCCTCTTCTCGGTCGGCGACGCCGGTCGCGACGGGCAGGCGGACATCTACGGCCGCGACTCCGCCGGCACGTTGTGGGTCGTCCCGGGCAACGGCAGGGGCGGGGTCGGTACGCGGTTCAAGGTCAGCAGCGGCTGGACGGGTATCTACACCCTCCTGCGCTGACACCCGTACGACTAAGGGCCCCGCACCGGACGGTGCGGGGCCCTTAGTCGTGGTGGCCGTTCGTCAGGTGAGGTCGGTCGTGAAGGCCGGCTCGGTCTTCTCGCGCACCTCGTCCTCGGTGACGCCCTCGGCGAGCTCACGCAGTACGAGGCCGTCGTCGGTGACGTCGAAGACGCACAGGTCGGTGATGATGCGCTGCACGACGCCACGTCCGGTGTAGGGGAGGGAGCACTCGTCGACGATCTTGTAGGAGCCGTCCTTGGCGTTGTGCTCCATCAGGACGATGACCTTCTTGGCGCCGTGGACGAGGTCCATCGCGCCACCCATGCCCTTGACCATCTTGCCGGGGATCATCCAGTTGGCGATGTCCCCCTTCGCGGAGACCTGCATGGCCCCGAGGATGGCGGCGTCGACCTTGCCGCCGCGGATCATGCCGAAGCTGGTGGCCGAGTCGAAGAACGACGCGCCGCGGCGCAGCGTGACGGTCTCCTTGCCGGCGTTGATGAGGTCGGGGTCCTCCTCGCCCTCGTACGGGTAGGCGCCGACGCCGAGGATGCCGTTCTCGGACTGCAGCACGATCTCGACGTCGTCCGGCACGTAGTTGGGGACCAGGGTCGGCAGGCCGATGCCGAGGTTGACGTAGGAGCCGTCGGTCAGCTCCCGGGCGGCGCGGGCCGCCATCTGCTCACGGGTCAGTGCCATGGCTCAGGCCTCCTTGCTCGTCGGGCCGTCGGTGGCGGCGGCGTCGGTGGCGGGGGTCTCGCTGCCGGCGCCGGCGCCGGCAGGGTTGCCGTCGTCACGGGGACGCGTCGTGCGGCGCTCGATCTTCTTGTCGGCAGCCTGCTCCGGCGTCAGGGGCAGGACGCGGTGCACGTAGATGCCGGGGAGGTGGACGGTGTCGGGGTCGAGCTCCCCGGGCTCGACGAGCTCCTCGACCTCGGCGACCGTGACCCGGCCGGCCATCGCGGCAAGCGGGTTGAAGTTGCGCGAGCTCTGGCGGAAGACCAGGTTGCCGTGGCGGTCACCCTTCCAGGCGCGCACCAGCCCGAAGTCGGTGACGATGGCGCGCTCGAGGATGAACTCCTTCTCGTGCCCGTCGACCTCGAAGACCTTGCTCTCCTTGGCGGGGGAGGCCTTGGCGACCGAGCCGTCGGCGGCGTAGCGCCAGGGCAGGCCACCCTCGGCGACCTGGGTGCCGGCGCCGGTCACGGTGTAGAACGCGGGGATCCCCGAGCCGCCGGCCCGCAGCCGCTCGGCCAGCGTGCCCTGGGGCGTCAGCTCCACCTCGAGCTCACCGGCGAGGTACTGGCGCGCGAACTCCTTGTTCTCCCCGACGTAGGAGGAGACCATCCGGGCGATCCGCTTGTCGCGCAACAGGATGCCGAGGCCCCACTCGTCGACGCCGCAGTTGTTGGACACCGCTTCGAGGCCGCTCACCCCCGAGTCGTGGATCGCGGAGATGAGCACGCTCGGGACCCCGCAGAGCCCGAAACCGCCCACCGCCAGGGAGGAGCCGTCGACGATCCCGTCGATGGCCTCGGCTGCGGAGGAGACGACTTTGTCCATGGCGGGGACTCTAGCCGCCGGCCGCGTACGCCCGTGCGTGGTCCCTCCCCACCATCCCGCCGCTACCGCGTGCCCGCCCCACATGCACGGCCCGCCCCACCCTGACCGCGTGGGGGATCGGCCGTACGGGGAGGGGCGGCGGAACTCCACGGTTGTAGTTCGTCGCTTCCGCTTGTGGCGGGTGAGTACTGGTGGGACAAATGCTGTGCCTGCTCCTGAAGTGACCTCTGGGACAGGAGTCCGTCCTCGTCCTGACCCGTCCCGCCACCGCGGGGCGCCGTACCCCCTGGAGGCTGCTGTGTCGCGTGCCGTCCGTGCCCTCGGCGTGCTGAGCATCCCCGTCCTCACGGTGCCGATGGCCATGTCCGGTGCCCAGGCCGCGACGGTGCCGAAGCCCCCGAGCAAGGCCCTCCCGTCGGCGCTCGACGTCGCCTCGCCCTACCAGGCGCAGCACCTCTGCGACCCGGTCGCCAAGCCGGGCGTGACCGCCTTCGCGCAGCTGTTCTCCAGCCACTACGGGCTCGGGACGGCGTCCTACGGGATCATCCGCAACTGCAACAGCGGCGTCACCGAGCACTCGGAGGGCCGCGCCTGGGACTGGATGCTCAGCGTCGACAAGCCGAACGAGAAGGCGGTCGCCGACTCCGTGACGGCGTGGCTGTCGGCCCCCGACGCCCAGGGCCGGCCCGGCGCCATGGCCCGGAGGTTCGGGATCATGTACATCATCTGGAACAAGAAGATGTGGCGCGCCTACGACCCGGGCCGCGGCTGGGCGCCCTACACGGGCTCGGCGCCGCACACCGACCACATCCACTTCTCCTTCTCCTGGGACGGTGCCTACGGCCGCACGTCCTGGTGGACCGGCAAGGCCCTCACGACCGTGAGCCCCGGTCCGTCGGCCCCCACGCCCAGCTCGACCACACCGGGTACCCCCGCGGCGCCCACGAGCTACCCGACGCTCGGCCAGGGCTCGACCGGCCCGGACGTTGCCCTGGCCCAGAAGGTCATCGGCGCGACGCCGGACGGGGTCTTCGGCCCGAAGACGGCGGCAGCGCTGCGGACGTGGCAGTCCGCCCGCGGGGTCAAGGTCACCGGCGTGCTCGACCCGGCCACGTGGGCGCGGATGGTCGCCCTGCGCCTCGTGCCGGCCCGGGGGACCGCGGCCACGCCCGGTCCGGCACCGGCTCCCACCCCGGCACCCGCGCCGGCGCCCAGGCCCGCTCCCGCGCCGGCCCCCAGCGCGTCCACGACCAGCCCGCTGGCGCCGTACGCCCGCACGACCCTCCGCCGCGGCTCCACCGGTGCAGCCGTCGTGGCGCTGCAGAAGGCCCTCAAGGTCGCGGCGGACGGGGCGTTCGGACCGCGGACCGAGTCGGCCGTCAAGGCGTTCCAGACCCGTCGCAACCTGCCGGCCAACGGGGTCGTCGGCGCCACCACGTGGTCGGCGCTCATGGGTGGCACGGCTGCCCCGACCGCGCCCTCCCGCTCGACGCCCGCCCGGGTGACCACGCCGTACACCCCGCTCATGTCCACGGTCCTGCGGACCGGTGCGAAGGGCGCTGCGGTGAAGACGCTCCAGCGCGCCCTCGGCGGGCTCGCCGTCGACGGGGCGTACGGTGCGCGCACCGCGGCTGCCGTCGCCGCGTTCCAGAAGGCGCACGGGCAGGCGGCCACCGGGGTCACGGACACCCGGGTCTGGGCCGCCCTGGAGAACCGCGACTACCCGCTGCGCGCCTGGTACTCGACGGTCCTGCGCGAGGGCTCGAGCGGCGCGGCGGTCAGCGCGCTGCAGAAGGCGCTGCGCATCACCGCCGACGGCAGGTTCGGCCCGGCGACCACGGCGGCCGTCAAGGCGGTGCAGGGCCGGGCGAAGATCGCCCGGACCGGGACCGTCGCCACGGTGACCTGGAAGGCGGTCGAGGCCGAGCTGCGCCGACGCTAGGGGACCAGCGTCACGCCCTCGACGGCCTCGCGCCGCTGGGCGTCCTCCGCGGGGAGGTCGCCGCGGGAGAGGACGACCGACCCGTCGGCCGCCCAGGCAGCCAGCGCCCGGGTGAGCACGGTGGCGAGGTCGGTGCCACGCAGGTGGGCGCGGGTGCCCCGGGGCCAGCCGAGGTCGGCCACCACCGCCGCGTACGGCGTGCCGGCGCCGTCGACCTCGAGCGCCACGTCGCCCTCGGCGGGCTCCTCCCACGCCACGAACTGGTCACCGTGGGTCGACAGCTCGCGCGCCTCGTCCATCGCGCCACCGGTGGGGACCGGCGCCTGCCGCGCCAGGGCGGCCAGGGTGACGAGGACGGCCGGCGGCGAACCGGTCGCGAGCGCGGGGTCGTCGGTCACGACGAGGTCGGCTGCCGGGTCCTCCGCCTGCGCACCGGAGACCTGCACACCCGACACCGGGCCAGCGGACTCCGGGGCAGCGGACTCCTGCTCCGCGGGGGAGCGGTCGGCCACGACGGTGCCGCCCACCGACCACACGGCCAGGGCCCAGTACAGCGAGCGCCAGTGCGGCGGCAGCGCCAGCCGCACCCGGCAGCCGGGCGCCACGTCGTACTCGTCCTGCAGCGCGTTGGCCGCCTTGTTGACCCAGTTGGCGAGCACCTTGGCGCTGAGCTCGATGCGCTCGCCACGGGTCGGTCCGTCGGTGTCCTCGTAGAAGGTGACCCGGGGGCGGGCGGGGTCGGCGCGGAGCATGGCGGCGAGGACGTCGGGCGGGTTGGGCATGGCCCCACAGTAGGGGCCGATAGCGTTGCGCCCCGTGACCAGCCGCGAGCCCCGCAGCTACCCGTACACCCCCGACACCGGCGACCTCCCGCTCCTGCGGGGTGAGGCGTGGAGCGGCTGGCTCGTCACCCGGGTCGTCGTGGGTTCGGCGCTGTGGCTGGTGCTCGGGGCGACCGCGGCGGCGGTGCTCGCGCTGCTGGGCGTGTGGCAGCCGTGGGTGGCCCTGCCGGTCCTGCTCGTCCTGGCGCTGGTCGCGGCGGCACTGGCGGGCAGGGTGCCGGTCCGGCCGCTGCCCGTGTGGTCGACCGCGCTGCTCGTCACCCTGGCGCTGGCGTCCGCCATCTGGGCCGGGCTGACCCACTCCGAGCAAGTGCTCCCGCGCCGCGACTCCGGGTCCTACCTGCAGTCCTCGGTGCAGCTCGCCACCGGCCACGCCCGCCCCGTCGAGGTGGCCGCGGAGTCGGTCGGTGGCGCCGACGTCCTGCGCATCGACGGCATCACCCTGGCCAGCCCGGCGTTCTACGCCACCGGCTCGCCGCAGCACCCGACGATCCAGCCGCAGTTCCCCGTGGGCACGTCGGCCTGGTACTCCGTGGCGTGGTGGCTGGGCGGCGCGACGGCCCTGTTCTGGGCACCGGCCCTGCTGTGGGGCCTCGCCGTGCTGTCCGTCGGGCTGCTGGCCTCCCTGCTCACCGGGCCCCGCTGGGGCCCGCTCGCGGCCCTGGGCACCGCCCTGGTGTTCCCGCTCGTGCACGTCGCCCGCGCGACGTACTCCGAGCCGGTGGCCCTGCCCGTCCTGGCCGGCGGGCTGGTCGCGCTCGCGCTCGCCGCGCGCAGTGCCCGGGTCGCCGACGCCCCGGCCGCGCGGTCCGCCGCCCTGGCTGCGGGCACCCTGATGGGCGGGGCCGTCCTCATCCGGGTCGACGCCCTGCGTGAGGCGATCCTCGTGGTCCCCGTCGTGGCCCTCGCCCTGGTGCAGAAGCAGGCCCACGCGCGGGTGCTCGGGTGGGCCACGGCCGGCTCCGCGGTGGTGGCGTTCGGGCTGACCTGGCTGACCTCGAGCGAGTACCTCGGGAGCATCGCCGGCTCGCTGCTGCCGCTCGTGGCCCTCGGCGTCGTGGTGGTGGCCGCTGCCGTGGTCGTCGTGGCGGGCGCACGGCGGGGCTGGTCGGCCGGCGCCCTGGTGCAGGCGTGGCTTCCCCGGGCGCTCGCCGGGTTGTTCGTCGTCGTGGGCGTCTTCCTGGCCTCCCGGCCCCTGTGGCAGACGGTCCGGCAGTCGGCCGCCGACCCGGGCTCGCGGGTGGTGGCCGGGCTCCAGGCGCGACAGGGCCTGCCCGTCGACGGGGGCCGGACCTACGCCGAGCAGTCGGTGGTGTGGATGGCGTGGTGGGTGGGTCCCGCGGCGCTCGTGATCGCCCTCGTGGCGGTCGCGGTCCTCGCCCACCGCGCGGCCTCGGCCTGGGTGGAGGGGCGCGAGCTCCCCTCGTGGGCCGGGCCTGCCGTCGTCGCCGCCGGGTCCACCCTGCTGACCCTCTACCGCCCGGGCATCACCCCGGACCACCCCTGGGCCGACCGACGGCTCGTCATGGCGCTGCCCACCGTGGTGCTCCTCGTGGTCGCTGCTGCCGCCGTGGCCTCGCGGTGGTCGACGCGGCGGCTGCCGTACGCCGTCAACGTGGTGGTGAGCATCGGCATCGCCGCGGCGCTGCTGGTGCCGAGCGCCCTGGCGACGCTTCCCCACGCCGGTGAGCGGGTCGAGCTCGGCGAGCTGGCGGCCGTCGACGACGTGTGCGCGCAGCTGCACCCGGGCGACGTCGCGCTGATGGCCGACAGCAGGGCCGCGAACGAGTGGCCGCAGGTCGTGCGCGGCTACTGCGGTGTGCCGGCCCTGTCGACGACCTCGGCGCTACGGGGCGACCCGGCCCGGTTCAAGGCAGCCGTCGACCAGGTCGCGACCGCGGTGGACGCGCGGGGCGGGCGTCTCGTCCTGCTCGCCGCCGACTCCACCGACGCGCTCACCGCGCTGGGCCTCGGCCACGCCGTGGTCGGCACCGACCGCAGGGTGCAGGAGGACGCCCGGCTGCTCGAACGGCGACCGGACCACCTCGTCGAGCTCCCCGTCCAGGTCTGGCTGGGTACGCCCAGTGGCTGACCGTCTCCCAGGACTTTCGGCCACTCGCCCGTTACCCAGCGACACATCGCCGTTCACTGCGCGAACTTTCGGCCACTCGCCCGTTACCCGGGCCACGCCCTAGCTACGGCGGGCGAAGGCGTCGGCCGCGAGGCGGCGCACGGCGGCATACGTGCCCCGGTCGGCGGCCACGATGATGCCCGGGGTGAGCGCGGTCGGCGCGTAGGGCGTGCCGTCCGGGTGGCCCACGACGCCGCCCGCCTCGCGCACCATGAGCGCGCCGGGGGAGTGGTCCCACGGGCTGTTGCGGGCATAGAGGATGTAGTCGGCCGCGCCCTCCATGAGCCGTGGGTAGTCGACGCCGCAGCAGACCCACGACCCGACGAGCGCCGGGAGCGTCCCGAGGGAGTGCCCCCGCAGCGGCCAGATCGACGTCGCGCCGACCGGCGGCACGTCGTCGGGCACGGGCTCGCGGACGACGCGCTCGCCGTTGCGGAAGGTGCCGGCGCCCTTCTCGGCGACCCAGGCCACCTCGTGCTCGGGCTGCCAGATCCAGCCGCGGACGGTCTCGCCGCCCTTGACCTCGCTCACCATGACCGCGTGGTCCGGCGACCCGTGGACGAAGTTCTTCGTGCCGTCGACCGGGTCGACCGTGAACGCGTGGTCGGCCGCGACGAACTGCGCGATGGCCGTCGGGTCGGTGGCCGTGCGCTCCTCGCCGAGGACGAAGGCGTCCGGGTACGCCGCCGCGAGCTCGCGGGTGAGGATCACCTCGGACTCCTGGTCGGCGATGGTCACGAGGTCGCCGGGGTTCTTCTCCATCACCTCGCCGTCGGCGAGCGATCGGAACCGCGGCGTGATGACCTCCGCCGCGACGGCCTTCATCAGGTCGAGCACCTGGTCCGTGTCCACGTGCCCACCGTTCCACACGTGGTCGCCACTGGCGAAACCGGACCGCGGTCGGGTGGTCGAGTGGCCGCCACCCTCGACCTGTCTGGCCTCGACCCCGTCGTCCCCGTCGTCCCCTCGTCCCTGTCGGCCCCGTCGTCCCGTCGTCCCCCTCCTCATCGAGTCTTTGAGCGCCACACCCGGCCAGGACCGGGTGATGCGCTCAAACACTCGGGGCACGACTCGGTCAAAGAC
>Ga0308176_10002959_pt1 | contig 10761 bp, 11 predicted proteins | sample PhyCR2_3_FD_203890 | JGI IMG/M metagenome (GOLD analysis project Ga0308176, IMG submission 203890) | Soil microbial communities from UC Gill Tract Community Farm, Albany, California, United States - DLSLS.C.R2 | ecosystem: Environmental > Terrestrial > Soil > Agricultural land | place: USA... | reverse complement strand
TTGACGACCGACGTTACCGCCGGAAGCCCATGACTCGGGGCCTGGTAGGTCGCTACTCCCTTTCCAGTTCGACTCTTTCATTCGTAACACCACGCCGGTTTTGCCGGCGCACAGGAGCTACGATGCAACGACATCGCAACCCCCGGCAGAGACTATCGAAGGGCCCTACCCATAACAACCCAGGACGGAGGGAGACACCAAGCTACTACCGCCAGATGCTTCACCTCCGCGGGGACGAGAACCATCCGATCGATCTCGAGGTGGCACGCCGTGTCCGAGACCGGCTCGCCCTCAAGCAGCTCGCGCGCCTGGAGCGCGAGGTGACGGGCAGGATTCAAGGGGACAAGCAGCCTGTCCTCGAGCTCGAGGCGCTGCGCAACGCGATCAGCGCCGACCGCGAGGAGGCTTTCTTCAACGTCGGCTACGAGCACGGTCTCGCCGACTCCCTCGCCCGCGCGCGCCGCGGGTCGATGCGCCTGTCGAAAGAGGTCCAGCAGTTCGTCACCGAGACCCGCGAACGGATGGTCCAGCTGGAGGCTCCGTGGCAGGCCGCGCTCGGTCTGCTCGAGTGCCTCTGGGCGCTGGCACAGCGCCAGGCCAGGGAGGCGTAGCCGTGCTGGTCAACGACGAGGCCGCGTTGCGCAGCTTCTGTGCCCGCATCCTCGGGTGGACGTCCAATCGCGAGCTGGTTGTCGAGCACGCGGTTCGCCCGATCGAGCTCACCATCGACCAGAGCGCTGCGCTCGTGGTCCTTGGAGAGTTCGACCTCGTGCCCCTCGCGTACGCGCTGCATCGCCGCATGTTCGGCACCGATGCGCCGTTCATCCTGTGCGACCGAAGACGAGGGAGTACGCTCGCGTCGGTCCGTGCCGCGATGAACGAGGGGAGCGGAGTTGCAGCCCTTGAGGCAGCCCGCGGCGGCTCACTGTGCGTACGCTTCCAGCGGCTGCCGCGCGACTTCTCTTCCGTGGTGGCGCAGCTTCGGAGCACAGAGGACGCTCGGCTGATCCTCGTCGGTGCTGGGCGCTTTGACACCATCCGTTCCTCGTGCTTCCGGAGCCGATCCGGATCCCATCGCTCCGTGTTCGGACGAAGGACCTACCGAGGATCATCGACGAATACGCAGCCGATGCAATCGCCGAGCTGAGCGCCCGCGAGATCGGCGGTCGCAAGGCGAGCTTCACCGGCGCCGTGCGTTGACGAACTCCGGCAAGCCCGGCGCTGGGGTACCGCGATCTCTGCACGCGGGCGCTTCGGCCACCCTGCGATTCGCCGCATCGGTCCGGAGGTCAGACCGCCCACCATGAGCTCCCGGGCCGTTACTCCCGGGCCCCAGCTTGTCGCCGACGCAACGTTTTGCGGCATGAGCGCGCATTGCCTTGCGCGGTGAGCCGGCGCAGGTTGGGCAAATCATCCCCCGTGGAGGTTAGATGTCTGGCTTCATCGGAAAGCGGTCTTCGACACACGAGGCGAGCGGGACGAGTGCCGCCCCGGAGCCCTCCATCGGCAAGCTCACGCTCGTCGAGCAGGAGTACGCCAAGATCCAGCGAACCGCGGTGGCAAGCAGCGCCGGCCCCAACGAGGCGGTCCAGAGACGCGAAGGCGGCGCGCAGTCCGCAGACCACGTCCAGGAAACTGCGGCGACCGGCGTCTCGGGGGCAGGCACCACGCTGCCCCATCTCGACCTAATCCAGCGGGCGTTCGGCCGCCACGACGTGAGCGGGATCCAGGCTCATGTCGGCGGGCCGGCTGCGACTGCCAGCGACGCGATCGGCGCGAACGCCTATGCCACCGGATCGCACGTGGCGTTCCGCGAAGGCCCTGATCTACACACGGCAGCGCATGAAGCCGCGCACGTGGTCCAGCAGCGCGGTGGCGTTCAACTCAAAGGTGGTGTGGGCGAGGCTGGCGACCGCTACGAGCAGCACGCCGATGCCGTGGCCGACCGCGTGGTCCGCGACGAATCGGCCGAGGGCATGCTCGACGATATGGCGGGTAGCTCAACGGCGTCACCGAGCGCGCACGGACCCGTGCAGCGGAAGGGAGGCACGAACGAGCTGCCCGACGCCGAGTCATGGAAGCAAGAGATCGCGCACTGGGTCACCTCCGGAGCCGAGTCCGCGCACGAGGTCTACGGCTACTTCGCCGACCTCGCCGCCGAGTACCCGTTGGCCCAGTCCCTGGTCAACGGGCAGGTCGGCCTCGCGAAGGCCGCAGCCGGCAGCCTGGTCGACACCAGCCCGGCGAGCGTCAGCTGGATCGGCCTCGGCGCCATGTGGCTGTTCGAGCTGGGCCCCAACCCACTCGTCATCGGCGACGGCGCGGTCACCACGCGCGACCTGCAAAGCCAGGAGGGCGTCCAGCGCGTGCGCGACCTCGCGCGCGAGGAGGCCCGCAAGGGCACCCTGACCAAGGTCAAGAAGACTTGGCGCTACGGCCAGGAGGAGTTCTACGACGGCCTCAAGCAGGGCAACCTCGCCACCTCCTTCCTCGGCAGCTACCAGACCCAGGTCTCCCTCTCGAGCCAGACCGCCGACTCCGTCACCGTCGACTTCGAGGTCACCAACACCACCTCGTGGGAGTCCGGCACGCGCCTGCGCAAGGCCGCCAAGCCGGGCGGCGTCCACCAGGCCGTCATCCCCAGCCGCGAGCGCGGCAGCGGCGGCATCGAGTTCGGCGGCAACCATTCCCAGATCTGGCGCTGGTCCGAGACCCTCCCCCGCCAGTGACCCGCGCGCTCGCCGCGCTGCTCACGACGTGAACATCGCGACGCGTCGAGCCGGACCGCCGCCGGCGTCCACCTTCGCCCGACGGTGGACGACGCGGCGACGCGATGGTCTCGACGAGATGGGAACGATTTCTCGCTCCCACCTCTGCTCCCACCTCCGCCCGTCAGCACGAGACACCTTGAGGCGTCCAAAGTGATCGTCTGGACGGTGGCCGAAGTGATCACAGGAATTGGCCCAACCACGCGAGGCTCGGTGACCGGGGCGGCCAAACTGATCGCGTACGGGGCAGCAGAGGTGACCGCCCGTCGGTGCTCGGCCGTGGGGCAGGGTCAACCTCGACACTGCTCGGATCCACACGAGGAGCCGTCGATGAGCAAGAGGAGGGTCGCCATGGACCAACTCCAGGAACTGGTTCGACTTCACTGGATGGGGACAGTGCGCGCGAGGTGGCGCGGCTACTGGGCATGAGCCCGAACACGGAGCGCAGCTACCGCGAGGTACTCAAAAGGCGCAGCTGCTCGACGGCGCGGACGACGACATTCCGGCGCTCGATGGGCTGTGGGTGGCGTTCAGCGCCAAGCTGCGGGTCGTCGCGCCGTCACAGATGGGTGTCGACCGCCAAGGCCCTGCGTGAGCGGATCGTCGAGCTGGCCGGCCGTGTCAGCCGTGTCGAAGCCGTGCGGCAAGTTCGATGCCTCGAAAACGACGAGGTGGGAGCGATTTCTCGCGCCCACCTCTGCTCCCACCTCCGCCCGTCAGCACGAGACACCTTGAGACGTCTCGAGACGGTTTAACTTCCCCTGCTGACTTGCGTTTCGTCGAGGATCAGGGGGCCCCTTCAACTAGTTCCCAAGCTGAAGGTCGCCGCTTCGAATCCGGTATCCCGCTCCAGAAACTACTGTAATCGCGGCTGGTTGGGGAGGCGCTCACCTGGCTACCCTTCCTCCGAACACCGAACCCCCACCGGAATCCTACCTTCGAGGGGTGAAATTGGTTGGTCCTTTTCGGGCCGTAGGTGAGCCTCTGTATCTCGTTCGCGAGTGTGTGGACATCGACGTCGAGCTTGCCATCGCGCTGACCACGACGAACGCTGCCACACCCGGGTCAAGCCTGCCGCTCGCCATGCTCCGCTCGCTGTCGACCTTGCGGCCGCCATGGCGGCATTCCTGCGATGCGGGTGATACGCTCCACGAATGGAATGGCGGACGGAACGACGACCCGCATGACGGCAGGTGTACAGGATCGCCAGCGCTCGCATGAGTCGACCGGGATCCCACCCCTCCGATGACGGTTGTGGCGCCTTCATCCGAGCCACCACTCCGGAAGGAGCGCGGCATCGTCGTACTCGTCGAGAACGACCGCGACCGGCTCCGCCAGCTCGACGGGATCCTGTCCGAACGCGGCTACACGGTAGTCTCGATGACGCGCGCCCTTGTCCATCTGCCGCGCCTGGTCCGCGCGCTGCGCCCCTGCGCGCTCTTGCTCGCGTGGGGGAGCGAGGGCGTCGACGATGTCCTGAGCGCGCTCGGCGGTGACACCTGCTACGTGGACGCGATGGCCCCGATCCTGGTGTTCTCGCGCACGGGCGGTACCTGCCCCCCTGGCGCCCTCGAACAGGCTACCGATGCGGATCTGGTCAGGTTCGTCGAAACGATCCCCGCGCTCTTCGTGAAACCACCGTACAAGGTGATCGTTGACGCTGATACGTTCAAGACCGATGCAACCGAGTTGCGCCTGCTCGCCGCGATCGCACACCACGATGACATGAGCCGCGTCGTGTACGCCGATTGGCTCGAGAAACGCGGCGAGACGATGCGCGCCGAGTACCTGCGTACGCTGGAGCTGCTCCTCACGACGACGGCCGATGACCCGCTGCTTCCCGAGCGGGCCGATCGCATGCGCGAGCTGAGCGCCGCGATCGATGTGCGCTGGCGTTACAAGATCGTACTGCCGCTGATCACGGGACGAAACCGTTACCTGGGTTCGACTCTGGTATCCCCCCCACTCCATCGATGATTTGTTCTTTGCGCTCGCGCAAAGGCTGCTGATGCCGACGAGGAGAGCAGGTGAGGTCGATCTGCGCGGCGCGCGCGAACCGGGCTTGAGAGCTCAGTCGCGGCCGAGCAGGAACAGCATGCCGGCGCCGACGAAGACGAGCGGTACGCCGAACACCGCTCTGCAACCCAGGAACTGGCGTTCTACCGGCGCCTAAGGTCATCGATACCACGGCGGCCGCGACGAGCCATAGCATCAGCGCTGCATGCCGGCGAAGTGCTTGCCGACGATGTACTTCGAGTGCACGACGATCGGCTCGACGAGCTCGAAGTCGGTGGCCCCGCCGACGTAGAACGTCCGGTCCTTGCCCTGCATGTCCGCGAGGCGGGCGTAGATGCCGGCCTTGATCGCCGCCGGCGTGAAGTGCTGGAAGTAAGTGAACCGGTCGAACGTGTGCCAGCGGCTCTGGCTGTCGTCGATCTGGCCGTCGAGCAGCTTGGCCAGGCCCCTGACCTCGGTGATGACCTGGTCGTTGGTCTGCTTCGGTGTCGGGCAGGTATAGAACTGGGTGAACATGCTGCCGTTGTCCTGAAACTGCCGCGCGACCGCCCACGGCGTGCCCGGTGCGGGGATCGGCAGGATCGGCGCGATCGGATCCGGCATCTTCATCTTGTCGATCCAGAACGTCGTCATGCAGTAGGGATTGAACTGGATCTGATCGGTCACGTACTGCTCGTCGGGATTGCGGAGCAGGCCGAGCTGGGCGAACACCGGCGGCATCAACGGACACGCGAGGATCAGGTAATCATAACGCTGGGTGTCCTTGACGATCTGGAGCGCGTTGTCGTTCTGCTGGGGATACTCCATGTCGATCTGGATCCCACCCGCCCCGCGCGTGATCTTCTGGATGTTCACGTTGAGCCGCACGTCGACCCGCCAGGCGACGCGCTCCCACAGCCGCTGAAACCCGTCGGTGAACCGCCGCGGCCAGCTGCCCACGATCCAGCTGAACGGCGCGCGCCCGAACACCATCGGGAAGAACGTCTTGACCGACATGTAGCGCAGCGCGTACGGCGCCGCGATCTCGTCGAGCGTGCCGTAGCCCATGATCGTGATCGGGAACTGGAACAGGGTCGCGAGATCGATCAGCCCGTGCTGATCGAGCCACTCCCTGAACGTGACGCACAGCTCGGGGTGCTCGTGGATCGTCGCCAGGTAGCCGGGGGCATCGATGATGGCGCTCAGCTTCCGGCGGAGATACAGATATCGAGTCGCCGCGGCGAGGAACGAGCACAGCGAGATTGGAGCACCGGTGTATGCATTATAGAGGGCGGCCTCGGACAGAGGCCGGTACTTGAAGGTCTTCCGGTCGGGTGCGATGTCGATCGACGTATAGGGCTTCTCCTCGTACGTGGTCGCGCCGACCTCCCTGGCGATCGCGAGCGTCTCCTCGTACGCCCAGGTGACGTAGTTGGCGCCGAGGTCGTAGCTCAGGCCGTCGACGGTGATGCTGTTGCAGAGCCCGCCGATCTGGCCGAGCTTCTCGAGCACGGTGACGTTGTGAAACCCCTGCTTGCCGAGGAACCACGCGGTCGAGAGCCCGGCCGGGCCTGCTCCGACGATTGCGATGCTGGCGTTCTTGTCGATCGTGGTCATGACGCCGCGAGGGTACCGCTTTTGCCGCGCCGTCATACAACGATGTTGACAGGGTCCATGACGGACATCGTGAACGAGGTCGCAACCTAGTGCCAGCGTTGGGGTTGTTCTCACGGTGTGATCGGCCAGTGGGAGCGCGAGGCGATCGGCGCCCACACGCCCACGGCTGCCCAGCTGGTCCGGTTCGAGCTCCGCCGCCGCGCTGTGCGCGGTGACGCGACTACCGCGACCAGCGCGCGCTCGCCGGCCTCGAGCACGTGGTTCGCCGGCTCGCCATCGCCGCCCACCGCGAGCACCCCTAACTCCTGGGCGACGTCCAGCACGAGCGCTGCGAGGGCCTCGAGCACGGCGCACGCGAGCTCCACTGCCGCGCCACCGCCGCCCGAGCGGGTCGAGGTTGGGGTCGCCGCGATCGGCGAGCCGCACATCGCGCCGGGCCGGGTCGAGGTCGCCCACACGCCCACGGCTGCCCAGCTGGTCCGGTTCGAGCTCCGCCGCCGCGCTGGCCTTGCCGAACATGGGCTCCATGCCGGACGACGCCTCTCCCTCGGGTCGGTCCACAGCTTCTGCCTCAACTGCATCGTGAGGCCCTACGCCCCTGGTCGACCCGCTTTCGGCCGTCACGTGCGCGCGCTCAGCGGGCGCGCCGCCGGCGCGCTGTTGGAACGCGTCGGCAATTCGCATGTCGCGAACCTCGACATGTGGAGGTTTCAGCCCACCTCGACCCGCATTCGGCGCGCGCTGGCGTGCGGAGAATCGGTCGCGGGCTTCGACGACCGCGACGCGGCGGCGGTCAAGGAGTACGAGGCGAAGCTCGTATCGCAGGGCGCCGTCGACTTCGAAGCGATGGTGCTCCGTTCCGTCGATCTCGTGCAGACGCACCCGTGGACGCTGGTCGCCGATCGCGGCGGCGGCGGTGACCTCGCTGAGCTGCTCGCGGTGCAGTGCTGGCCGAGCGCGCCGAGCTGCTGGACTCGTAGTGCGATGTCGCCGAGCGCTCGAGGCAGGGGATCCCGTGGTCGCCGTACTCGAGGCCGCTGGACGCGTCGACACCCGGGGATAGGCATCAAGTTCGACAACCGGCACTGAGGCGGCGAGGAACCCGAAATCCGAACCGCGGCATAGCCGCGGAGTTGGGGAGGTGCCAACTGCCGAGATAGCGCTCCCGGCGCATGACAGCGGGCTTGTTCAGCTGCGCTGAGACTCGGGCGTGAATCCGCGCATCCGTTCGCAGTCAGCTAATTGACGAGTGTGCAATTAGTGCAATTGCAGGTGTTGGCATTGAAGTCGCAAACACAAGTTTCGCACTTGATTTCAATGTTGGAGGTATCAACGTTGCCCCCACTGAAGCCGAGTTCGCTACCTGGGGCCGGCTTGAGTGCGGAGCTCGGGCCCGCAAGGCTCATCTGTTCACCTGACGGGGCGAACAGGCGAACGGCAGTGAGATTGCCGGTCTCTCTTGAGAGCTCCACATCTGCACTCGCCACAGAGATCCGGTCGTCGCTGGCCTTGACCGTCGCGTCGACGTGCCTGGCGATCTCGGAATCACCACCAGTGCAAGCAAAAAAGAATGCACTGCAAACAATCCCGACAGCTATCATCAACATGCGCATAGTAACCTCCTCCGGATAAGCGTTCACACGGGCCGGCGGTCTCATCGAACCGCGGGTCACGAAATCACGCAGGACACGGCGTGATTGCATAGCACGCGGGCGCCTTCCTCGCGGCCCTATAATACTATTGTACAATTCGTACAGTTGCAGATATTCGTGGTGAGGTTACAATCGCAACACTCACACTTGATTTCCAGATTGGAAGTATCAGGGCTCTCGCCAGTGAGGCTGAGGTGGCTGCCTGCAGTCGACTCGAGTGCGGAGCTCGGGCCCGCGAGACTCATCTGTTCGCCTGACGGAGCGAACAGATGAACGGCGGTGAGGCTGCCGGTTTCCTTTGAGAGCTCCACGTCTGCGCTCGATACGGAGATCTTGTCCCCGCTGGCCTTGACCATCGCGTCGACATGTCTGGCGATCTCGGAATCACCGCCCACACATGCAAAAAAGAATAAGCTGCAAACAATCCCGACAGTTGTCATCAGCATGCGCATCGCAATCTCCTCTTGGGTAAGCGTTCACCGGATAACCCGGTCGTCTTGGTAGTCGTGGACGACCGGTGTCTGGATTTCGGGAAACGCATCCGAGCTGCTGATTTCTTGATACGCATCCCCGCTGGTTCGTGGTCCGTGTAGATAGCAGCAATCATGCCCGTGGTCGGCCAAGGCAGATCGAGGAGCGCTACAAGACCGACGTGACCAGCCATCTATCATCTCGAGGACATAGCGCCGCGACTGATCGCGGCCATCCGCGCTTTCCTCGGGCGGCCGTGACCGTCTCCGGCTGACCGGCGCCGCCCGGCGAGACGTCTCGCGGCGCATCGCGTGCGCCCGTCGCGCTACACTGATCACCGCTCGGCGCCGCGATCGCCGGGATCGCGCACATGATCGATCCGGTCGTGCCCTGGGCCGCCTCGCATCTCCCGGGCTGGCTCGCGTCGGTCGCCGGTACGATCTCACGATCGTGATCGTCATCGCGCTCGCGTTCGCGGCGTTGCTGGCGTTCACCGCGTTCGCCGGCATGATCGTCGGTCCGTTCAACGAGCTGTTGTCGGAGCACGTCGAGGCGGAGCTGACCGGCAAGCCAGCCGCGGCGTTCTCGCTGCGCGCGTTACACGCGGGTGAGCGGCTCGCGGTGCCGGCCGGCGCCGAGCTCGTGGTGGTCGCCGAGCTGCTCGCGGTGGCGCGCCAGGCCGGTGCCGATGCCCGGCTCGTGGTGGGCGCTCGAGGTGGCGGTGGTCGCGGACCTCGTGGTCGCGGACCTCGTGGTCGCCGAGCTCGTGGTCGCCGAGCTCGTCTGGTCGCGTCGCCCACTCGCCTACGAAGCTCGAGGCCCCGCTGGCGATGCTTGGCCCGACGCGGCGGCGGCGGCGGTGACCTCGCTGAGCTGCTGGCCGTGCAGTGCTGGCCGAGCGCGCCGAGCTGCTGGACTCGTAGTGCGATGTCGCCGAGCGCTCGAGGCAGGGATCCCGTGGTCGCCGTGCTCGAGGCCTGGACCTGCTGGGAACCGCAGGGCATCGACAAGGGCAAGGCCAAGCCGCGGGCGTCGAAGGTCAAGTACACCTGCCCGACGTGCGCGGCCAACGCGTGGGGCAAGCCGGGGCTCCTCCTGCGCTGCGGGCAGTGCGACGAGCCGATGGTGGCCGAGAGTGAGGACGGCGGTGGGGAGAGCACGGGGCAGAGCGCCCTGCAGGTGGTGGTGGTGTGATCTCAGCGGCTTCGATCTCACCGCGTCAGCGTCGCGCTAACAAGGTTCGCCGCGAGCGAAACCGTCACGGACGGTGCGACGTTTCACTTCCTCCTGGCGACCAGCGGGATCACGATCGGTGGTGGCAACACGCCGTTGCCGGCCCGTCGGGTAAGTGGCTTCGGTCCCGGACGCGGCGATGGCTTGAGCTGCGCTCTCGACCGTCGACCTCGCGGGTTCGCCGTGGGCGTGGCCGTCCGCGAGGTAGACGACTTCGGCCGCGGCCTGTGGTGATGGGACAGCCGCGAGGAGGCCGGAGTCGCCAGCTTGGCGATCCGCGGCGCGGGCTTGCTGAGGTACCGATAGAAGCTGGTACGCGAGATCCCGAGCGTCGCACAGATGACGACCGGCGAGTTGTTTCGGTCCTTCGCAAGGGTGTGCAGCAACACCTGTTGTTCTTCGTTGAGGACCGCCGGGCGTCCATCCGTGCGTCCGCGCGCGCGGACAGCGGCCAACCCCGCCATCGTGCGATCGCGGATTAGATCCCGCTCGAACTCGGCGAGCGCGCTGAACACGCGGAAGATGAGCCGGCGGGTGGCTCCTCAGCAACCCCATCGCGGCCTGCCGCACATGCCGCCCCACACCCGGTCGCTCCGCGGCTGCGCACTCGCGCAGACAGGTCTCCGCGCATCACCGGCGAAACGGCGCTTGTTTTCCTGGCTCTGCTTTGTCGCCATGGGACGGGCGGCGGCGCGCCTCGCTTGACGCCGACACCCACGGGTAGCTACAGTGCGCCGCGCGGAGGATGCCGATGTCGTGGACGCGTGCGGACAAGGATGGTTGGTACCGCCTGATCGCGCTGAGCGCAACAACGCTGATCGCTCTTACCAGCTGCTCGCAGTCAGCAGATACGCAGGTGGGCGCCCCGATCTGCGGAAACGGCCGGATCGATCCGGGCGAGGTGTGCGACGACGGCAATACCGTCGGCGGCGATGGTTGCTCGGCCGACTGCCGATCGCTGGAGGTATGCGGCAACGGCATCGTCGACCCCGGCGAGGTGTGCGACGACGGCAATACCGAGGTCG
>Ga0308176_10002958_pt1 | contig 10764 bp, 10 predicted proteins | sample PhyCR2_3_FD_203890 | JGI IMG/M metagenome (GOLD analysis project Ga0308176, IMG submission 203890) | Soil microbial communities from UC Gill Tract Community Farm, Albany, California, United States - DLSLS.C.R2 | ecosystem: Environmental > Terrestrial > Soil > Agricultural land | place: USA... | reverse complement strand
AGCTCGTGACGCCGACGGGGGCCGCGCTGGTGCGCGTCCTCTCGTCGGGACCGCCTCCGCGCGAGTACGTGCCGCTCCGGAGCGGCTTCGGTGCTGGTACGAAGCAGTTCACGGATCGCGCGAACGCCTTACGGCTCATCGTCGCCGAGAGCTCGTCGGTGCCGGAGAACGTGGAGGAGCTCGTTCAGCTCGCGAGCGACATCGACGACATGTCACCGGAGTATCTCGCTGCGACGGCGGATCTGTTGCGCGATGCCGGTGCCCTGGACGTCGTTCTGCTCGCGACGACAATGAAACGCGGGCGACAGGGCACACGCGTCGAGGTACTGACCCGGCCAGCCGACGCCGATCGGCTGGAGCTGTTGCTCCTGACCGAGACGACCACTATCGGCGTAAGGCGCACGGACGTCCGGCGGCGGGCGCTACCACGAGAGATGCGCACCGTCGATGTCTTGGGGCATTCCGTAGCGGTCAAGGTCGTTCAGCTGCCTGGCGGCGGAGTACGCGCCAAGCCTGAATTCACCGATGTACAACGGGTCGCGCAGCAGACAGGACGGCCGCTTCGGGATATATTCCAGCTCGCCGCCGACCAGGCGGAACGGCAGTAGTCGCACGGGGTAAGGACCGCGGGCGCGTGCCCAGAATCGTGTTGCCAAACGAGGAGAGTTTGATGCTCGCTACAGCGAAGAAGGCTCTAATGCCCCTTCTGCTGTCCGCGACGGTCACGGCTGTGGCTGGCGCTCAGCAGAAGGCGAAGGAATGTGAGATCGACGAGGGAAAGCCGGGTGAGGTCGGACGGGCGATGTTGGCGCTGCAGGTCGCTCAGAGCGCACCCAAGCCGGAGGACGCGCAGAAGCAGCTGCGGAACGCCATCGCTTCACTCGAAAAGGCCGACAAGACCAAGAATCCCGTCGGCCAGAATTTCGTGCTCGGCAAGACACTCGTGATGTGGATGTCGCAGCCGAACGTGCCCAACCTAACGACGCGCGGAGCGCTCGGCTTCACGCAGAACCCGCAGCAGCAGGTCGACCTCGTCTACGCGATCGACTCGGCGTTCACCACCGTCGAGAAGGCGATGCCGGAGTGTGTCAGCCAGACGAGCGCGTGGCGCGCCCAGAAGGGCTGGGTGACGATGATCAACGACGCGATCAGTCAACTGAACGCCGATCACCCCGATTCCGCCGAGATGCTCGCCAAGCGCTCGCTCGTGTTGAATGCGGGCTCGCCGTACGCCTACATGGTGTTAGGCAATCTCGCGCAGAAGCGTAGCCAGCCTCGCCAGGCGATCGATTATTTCAAGCAGACCGTCGAGAAGTCCGGGAGCGACACCACCTATGCGGATCTGAAGCGTCAGACGATGCTTGCCGCCGCGAATCTGGCCGCGAGCGCGGCCGAGAACGCGACGGGTCCCGAGAAGGCGGCGTATCTCGCCGATGCGAAGTGGGGGTACGAGACCCTGTCGCAGGATCCGAAGGCGGGTACGTACGCGGATCAGGCGCGCACTGGACTCGCGACGCTCGCTTCCGCCAGCGGCGACACCGCCGCCGTCAAGGCCACGTACGCGCCGCAGCTGTCGAATCCGGGATCGTACACATTTCAGCAACTGCTCAACAGTGGAGTGACGGCGGCGCGTGCCAAGCAGGTGAATGACGCCACGACGCTGTTCGAGGCAGCGTACAAGAAGAACGCGTACCACCGCGACGTGCTGTACAACCTCGCCATCATGTATCTCAACGGCGACAAGTACAGCCAGGCGGTTCCCGTCGTGCGACAGCTGGTCGCGGTCGATCCGTCGAACGGGGAGAATTACCGTCTTTTCACGATCGCCTACGCGAACGAGCAGAAGGGCTTCAACGACAAGATCAAGGGATACAACGCGCTGGCGAAGAAGGCCAAGCTGCCGAAGTCGATCAAGGCCTACGAGGACTCGGCACGCATCTTCTTCGATTCCGCGAAGGCCGTCGCAGATTCGGCGCTCAGGTACAACACCATCGCTGAAGGTTTCCCACTCAAGGTCACCTTCAACGAGTTCATGACGCAGGAAGACAAAGCCACCCTCGGCGGAAGCGTCAGCAACAGCTCGGACCAGACGCAGACGTACACCGTCAAGGTCGACTTCCTCGACGCCTCGGGTAAGGTCATCAACTCGCAGACGGCAACGGTTGGCCCGGTCAGTGCGGGGCAGAGCGGGCGCTTCAGCGTGACTGGAACGGGGGCGGGAATTGCCGCGTTCCGCTACGCGCCGCTCGTGGATCCGGCGACGATCAAGCCAAAGAGCTGAGCGCAGCTCGTACTCGTCTCGAGGAGGAGCGCCCACCGTCGGTGGGCGCTTTTTTTTGTTGCGCGATCTCGCTCGAGCGACGATGCAGAAGTCTCTCAATTGCCTTGCCTTCACTATTCAGGGCTCCTACTTTACCTGAGCACTTGCGGCCAGCTCGCCGCGGGCAATGAACGCGCTGGGGGAAGATCGCGGAGCGTGATCTTCCCCCATTGCACTGGTGGTCGGGGTCGTCGGCGCACATGGTTCGTGTCAGCAAGGTTCGAGCGGGGAGCATCGCGGACGAGCTCGAGATCGTGCCGGGCACCGAATTCCTGTCGGTGAACGGGAGGGAGCTGCGCGACTTTCTCGACTGGGAGTTTCTCGCCGCCGACGAGGAGCTCGTGCTCGAGGCCCGGCTCCCGAGCGGGGAAGAGATCGTCTACGAGATCGAGCGACCCGAAGGCGAGGCCATTGGCGTCGAGCTCGTCCCTCCAACGGTTCGCCGCTGCGCCAATCGCTGCGAGTTCTGCTTCATCGAGGGACTTCCGGCCGGGTTGCGGAAGAATCTCTACGTGCGCGACGACGATTACCGGCTCTCGTTCGCGTACGGGAACTTCGCCACGCTCTCCAACGTCAAGGACCGGGACATCGAGCGGATTCTCGAGTATCGCCTCTCGCCGCTCTATGTGTCCGTGCACGCGACGCCGTGGGACGCCCGTAAGATCTTGCTCAACAACCCACGGGTGCCAGACATCGTCGCACAGCTCACGCGTCTCGCCGCGGGTGGGATACAGTTCCACGGCCAGATGGTGATCGTACCCGGCCTCAACGACGGGGCGGTGCTCGAGCAGTCCCTGACCGACCTCTGGTCACTTGGCGACGCGGTGCTCAGCGTCGCGATCGTACCCGTCGGTCTCACGCAATTCTCGCATCTATATACGGGGACGCCGATGGACGCCGACAAGGCCGCGGCGCTGCTCGACGTGACATCGCGCTGGTCGGCGCGCGCGCAGGCGGAGCGCGGTGAGCACTGGGTTTTCGGCTCCGACGAGCTTTATCTGCTCGCTGGCCGGCCGTTGCCGGGCCCCGAGCACTATGGCGACTTCGCACAGATCGAGAATGGCGTCGGCGCCGTGACATCCCTGCGCGAGCGCGTCCGCGCCGGCCTAACGAGTCTGCCGAGTCTGGTCGATCGCCGGATCGGCGTCGTCACCGGAGTGTCGATGGCGCCGCTGATGCCCGAGCTCCTCGATCAGCTGCGTGAGGCGACGGGCGCGGAGTTCGATCTCATCCGGGTCGAGAACTCGCTGTTTGGTCCAACGACGACGACGGCCGGGCTCCTCGTGGGCGCCGACATCCGACGCGCGCTCTCCAATCGCGTCGATCTCGATCTGGCGCTCATTCCGGCCGAGACGATCAACGACGACGGCGTATTCCTCGATGAGGAATCGTTCATCGCCGTTCGCGAAGCGATGCCGATGCCCGTGTATCCATCGTACGATTTCATCGACGTCCTCTCCGGCGAGGAGGAGGGGGGGCGCCCCCGAACACGCGAAGGCGACGCGGCGGCATGAAAGACACCGGCATTCCCGTCGTTGCGCTGCTCGGACGACCGAACGTCGGGAAATCCGCTCTGTTCAATCGCATCGTCGGCCGCGAGACCGCGATCGTCTCAGACGAAGCGGGAACCACCCGCGACCGGCATTTCGCGCGCGCCGATTGGAATGGACGTGCCTTCTGGCTCGTCGACACCGGCGGCCTCGCCGACGATCCGCGGCAGCCGATGGACATCGAGATCAGGCGCCAGGTAGGGCAGGCGATGGGCGAGGCCGACCTCCTCCTCTTCGTCGTCGATGCGATCGCCGGCGTGCACCCAAGCGATGCGCACGTCGCCGAGCTGCTACGGACCTCCGGCAAGCCGTGGATTCTCGTGGCGAACAAGGTCGACAATCCGCGCAGCGCGGACTTCTACGAGTTCTACTCGCTCGGCCTCGGCGACCCCGTTCCCGTGTCGGCGAACAACGGCATGGGCTCCGGCGATCTCCTCGACGTCGTCGTGCAGCACCTTCCGCCTGTAACGGTCGAGGAGAGCCAGGCCCTCAGCATCGCCGTCATCGGCCGGCCGAATGTTGGGAAGTCGTCGTTCGTGAATCGACTGCTCGGCGAGGAGCGGCTGGTGGTGTCCGAGGTCGCCGGGACGACGCGCGATGCGATCGACACGCCGATGCGCTATCATGGCCGGGAGCTCATCTTCATCGACACCGCCGGGTTGAGGCGTCAGAGCCGCGTCGAAGAAGGCATCGAGTTCTACTCGGCGCTCCGGACGCGCCGCGCCATCGAGCGCGCGGAGATCTGCCTGCTCCTTGTCGAGCCGATCGAGGGCGAGCTGCAGAACCAGGATCTCAAGATCGCGGCGCTCGCCTGGGAAGCAGGACGCGGCCTGATTGTCGTCGTCAACAAGTGGGATCTGGCGGAACGGGACGACAAGGCCACGGCGCGATTCGAGAAGAAGGCCCGCGAGAAGGCCCCCTATCTCAGTTTCGTGCCTTTTCTTTTTGCCTCGGCAAAGACGGGGTTGCGCGTGAATCGCGTGCTCGACCTCATTCTCGCGGTCGACGAGGAGCGCCAGAAGCGCATCACGACGCACGAGGTGAACGAGCGGCTCGGCGAGCTGGTGGCGAGGCTGCAGCCGCCCCAAGCTGCTGGCCGTGAAGTAAAGCTCAACTACGCCACACAGGTGCAGACATCACCACCGACGATCGCCGTCTTCGGCAATCACCCGGAGCTCGTGGAGGAGCATTACGTGCGGTACCTGCACAACGGGTTTCGCGAGGCGTGGGGCTTTACCGGGAATCCGCTGCGCATTCTCATGCGCCGCAAGGCGGGGTGAGCGACGAGCATGCATCCCGCGCTCGCGATCGCGCTTGCGTACGTCGCCGGCTCGTTTCCGTCGGCATATCTCGCCGGCAAGGCGCGCGGCGTCGATCTTCGCAAGCACGGATCCGGTAACCTCGGCGCGACGAACGTCATTCGCGTTCTCGGCGCGAAGTTCGGCCTGGTCGTCTTCGCCGTCGACGTGGCGAAGGGCGCACTGCCCGTGCTTCTCCTGCCGCGGTACACCGTGTCGCCATGGCCGCCGGTGTGGGTTGCGATCGCGTGCGGCGTCGCCGCGATCCTCGGCCACACGCGGCCGGTGTTCCTCCTTTTTTCGCGGGGCGGAAAGGGCGTTGCCACAGCGGCCGGCGTTTTCCTCGCGCTCGCGCCAGTTCAGACTCTGCTCACGTTGATCGTGTTCGCGGTCGTGCTGCTATCGAGTGGCTACGTTTCGGTCGGATCGCTCATCGGTGCGTCGCTACTCCCGGTGCTGATCGGTGTGACGCTCGGTCCCCGATCGCCCGTCTTCGCGATCAGCGTGCTCGTCGCTGCGTTCGTATTCTGGACGCACCGCGCGAACATCAGCCGGCTCCGACGCGGCGAGGAGCATCGATTCGGCAAGCGGGGCACCGCGCCATCGCGACGCATGGCGGCCGCGCTGGCGATCGGGCTCGTCGTCGTCCTCGCCGTCCTCGTCGCGGCCCGGTTCGCGACGTGACGCGGTGCGCCGTCATCGGCGCGGGCGCGTGGGGCACCGCGCTCGCTGACCTGCTCGCCACGTCGGGCCACGACGTGTGTCTGTGGGCGTTCGAGCCCGATGTTGCGCAAACCATAAACGACCGCCACGAGAACGTCCGGTTCCTCGCTGGCGCGGCCTTGCCGCCGGCGTTGCGTGCCACGGCCGACCAGGCTGCGGCGCTGGACGGCGCTGCTCTCGTCATCTACGCAACGCCCTCCAACCACCTGCGCACGATCGCGCGCGCGGCGGCGTCCAGCGTTCACCGCGACGCAGCACTCGCCGTGGCGTCCAAGGGCATCGAGCTCGGGTCGATGGCGCTCATGACCGATGTCGTCGCCGCCGAGGTGCCGAATCACGCGGTAGTCGCCGTCTCCGGTCCAAGCTTCGCGGCCGAGGTCGCGGCGCGGCAGCCGACGGCGATCGTGGCGGCGTCGGAGGATGCGGACGCGGCGCGCTTCGTCCAGGAGGTCATGAGCAGCGGAAGCTTCCGCATCTACACACACGACGACGTCGTCGGCGTGGAGCTGGGTGGCGCGATGAAGAACGTCATGGCCGTCGCCACCGGGATTCTCGAGGGCGTCGGCCTGGGCTTCAACTCGCGCGCGGCGCTGATCACGCGGGGGCTGGCCGAGATGACTCGCCTGGGCATGTCGCTGGGCGCGCGCGCGACGACGTTCGCCGGCCTCGCTGGCATTGGCGATCTCGTGCTGACGTGCACCGGCACGCTCAGCCGCAATCGCTCGTTAGGCGTGGAGATCGGTCGTGGAAAGACGCTCGATGAAGCACGCGCGGGAAAGGAAACCGTGGCCGAGGGCGTGGTCACGACGGCGAGCGCCATCGAGCTTGCGGCACGAGAGGGCGTCGAGATGCCGATCACCGAGATGGTGTACCGCATTCTCTTCGATCACTATCCGGCGCGTCTCGCGGCGCAGGAGCTGATGGCGCGCGAGCTGCGCGCCGAGCAGGACGCATGAGCAGCGGCGCCGATCCAGTGCAGGAGTTCTTTTCCATCGGCGAGGTGTGCGACCTCACCGGTCTCAAGGCGCACGTGCTGCGCTACTGGGAGAGTCAGTTCCGCTTCCTCAGCCCGGCCAAAAACCGGTCCGGCAATCGAGTGTATCAGCGCAAGGAGATCGAGCTCATTCTCCTCGTGAAGCACCTGCTCTACACCGAGAAGTACACGATCGATGGAGCACGGCAGAAGCTCAACGATCATCGCAAGGCGGGCGAGCTGCGCCGCGTGTCGCGGGAGGTCCTGAGCGTGGAGACACTCGCCGCCATGGAAGAGGAGCTGCGAGATCTCCTGCGATTGCTCGAGTCACCCGGGGAGCGCTGATGCGGCTGCTCCTCACGAATGACGACGGAATCCTCGCCCACGGACTGGATTGTCTGGAGCAGGCGGCGAAGCCGCTCGGTGAGGTCACGGTCGTCGCGCCCGACCGCGAGCAGAGTGCGACGAGTCATTCGCTGACGCTTCATCATCCGATCCGGCCGGTGCGGCGCGGCGACCGCCGCTGGCAGATCGACGGCACCCCGACTGACTGCGTGATGCTCGCGGTCGAGACGTTGATGGGCGAGCGCCCGGACTTCGTGCTCAGTGGCATCAACCACGGGCAGAACATGGGCGAGGATGTGCTCTATTCCGGCACCGTCGCCGCCGCCATGGAGGGTCTCGCGTTAGGCATCCCGTCGATTGCGATCTCGTTCGCGGGCGGCGACCTGCGCGCCGATCTCACGCATCTTGCCAAGCAGGTCCCGGTGCTGACCAGGCTGCTTCGGCATGTCACGTCGCTACCCGCCTTTCCACCAAACACGCTCCTGAACGTGAACCTGCCGCCGGCGGAGGACGGGGCGGTGAGAGGGTTCCGCCTGACGCGTCTCGGCCGGCGCGTCTACTCGAACTCGATCACGCCGATGCGTGATCCCTGGGGCCGCGAGATATTCTGGATCGGTGGCGGGCACGCGAGCTGGACGGGGGAGGACGACTCGGACTTCCGTGCTGTCGAGGAAGGCTTTGTCTCGGTCACACCGCTGCAGCTCGACCTGACGCACTACAACGTTCTCGAGGGGGCGGCGACATGGTGGCGCGACCCGTAGATCAGGAATTCCGCGGAGCGAGGCTGCGCCTGATCGAGACGCTGCGCGAGCGTGGCATTCGTGACCTCGCCGTGTTGCGGGCCTTCGAGCAGACGCCGCGGCACCAGTTCGTTCCGACGGGACTCCGTCACCGCGCGTACGAGGACAGCGCGCTGCCGATCGGCAATGGGCAGACGATCTCGCAGCCATCAATCCACGCGCGGTACCTCGAGTTGCTCGCGTTGAATGGTCGCGAGCGCGTGCTCGAGATCGGAACCGGCTCGGGGTACCAGACGGTGCTGCTGGGACATCTTGTTGAGCAAGTTTTCACCATCGAGCGGATCCCGGCGCTCTATCAGCTGGCGCGAGAGGCGATCCACCGCTCCGGCGTCGCGAACGTTTCCATGCTCCTTGGCGACGGGACGCTCGGTTGGCGCGAGTACGCGCCGTACGACGCCATTCTCGTCAGCGCCGGAGCGCCGTCGGTGCCCGAGCCGCTACTGTCCCAGATCGCTGAAGGGGGACGGATGCTGGTGCCAGTCGGCACGAAGGACGAACAACACCTCGTGATCTATCGCCGCACGAACGGGCAGCTCGAGCACAAGGAGGTGGCTCCCGTCCGCTTCGTGCCACTCGTCGGCCACCACGGCTGGGACAAGAACGAGAGGCCCTGAGCGCGTGCTCTACGTGGCGGTTCGAGGGAAGGTGCAGGGTGTGGGATTTCGGTGGTTCGTGCGCGAGCGCGCGCGGGAACTCGGCCTTACCGGCTGGGTGCGAAACCGCGATGATGGATCGGTCGAAGTGCTGGCACATGGCGAAGATTCTGCCTTGCACCAGCTTCGGCGTCTTCTCGAACGCGGTCCCTCCGGAGCACGAGTGAGCGCGGTGGAAGATCAACAGGAAGAACCAGCGGCGGCACCCATGAAGCCATTCGGCGTCCTCCGATGACCGTTGTGACCGATAGGACAAGCTCCGATCTCAGAGATCGCATCAAGCGAGCGATTCGCGATGTTCCGGACTTTCCGAAGCCAGGGATCATGTTCAAGGACATCACGCCGCTCCTGGCGGATGCTTCGCTCTTTCGAGAGACCACCGATGCCATGGCAGATGTCTTCGCCAACGAGCGCATCACGCACGTCGTCGCGATCGAGAGCCGCGGGTTCATCCTCGGCGCGCCGGTAGCGCAGCGTCTCGACGCGGGGTTCGTCCCGGTGAGAAAGGCGGGGAAGCTTCCCGCGAAGACCGTCGCCGAGGAGTACGCGCTGGAGTACGGAACGGACATTCTCGAGGTTCACGCCGACGCGTGCGAATGGTCGCGGAAGCCGCGCATCCTGATCGTGGATGACGTGCTGGCGACTGGTGGCACGGCGGACGCGACGCGTCGGCTGATCGAGGGTCTCGGGGCGGAGGTCGTCGGCTTCTCGTTCCTGATCGCCCTGAAATTTCTGCCTGGCCTGGCAAGGCTCGGGAGCAAGCCGATGCGGGCGCTCGTCACGTACTGAGAGCGAACGAGCGACGCGGTCGAGCAAGCGGCCTTCAGGGCCAGGAGCGGGCAGTACGGCTGTGCTCTACGGATGCTTTCGCTATTTTTCTGCGCTTGCCCCCGTAGCTCAGATGGATAGAGCAGCGGTTTCCTAAACCGTTGGCCGGGTGTTCGAGTCACCCCGGGGGCGCCTCTGCGCAGCCGATAATCAGTCAACTAACGAGGAAGCAAATGGCCCCGAAGCCAAGCACTACGACGACCAGCGATACCGCTGCGGCGCGAGCCGCGGTCGCAAGCGACCGCGGCCGGGATTTCATGGACTGGTTCCAGATCAACTCGCGCTACATCGGCATAGCGGCGGCAATCGTCGCCGTCGCCGCCGCTGGCTACTGGTTCTACCTCCGATCGCAGCAGATCAAGACCGTCAACGCCGAGCGAAGCCTCATGCAGGCCGAGCAGTCGCTCCAGTCCGGCAATACCGCTCTGGCGACGAGCGATCTGCAGCGCGTGGTCACCCGATACAAAGGTACCGGCGCCGGTACCGAGGCCGCGATGCTACTCGCTCAGACCGACTACAACGCCGGCAAGTACCAAGATGGTATCAAGGTGCTCGAGGAGGTCTCGGGCAAGGCTGGCGGCAGCGAGGCGTCGCTCCAGAGCCTCATTGGAGACGGGTACTCACAACTCGGCAAGCCGGCGGATGCAGCCAAGGCGTACGAACGCGCCGCCGGTGCTGCCGAGTTCGATACGGAACGGGCGTATTACCGAGCCAAGGCGGCACGGTCGTATGCGACCGCTGGTAACGCGAACGACGCGAAACGGATCTGGTCGCAGTTGGCGACGGACGACAAGGCGCAAGCAGTCGCGGCGGAAGCGCGGGTTCGGTTGGCAGAGCTGACGGCGAAGCCGGCAAAGTCGTGACGCGTGGTGCGTGGTTGGCGAGGCTTCACCATGCGGCGCATGCCTCCGCGCGCTCAAAGGATTGGTACGTATAAGATGTATTATGTAAACTTGATCTGTGAAGAAATGTGGAGAATCCCGACGAGCTCTCCACGCGGGTTCTCCACGCAGCTTGCCCCTGCTTCCTAAGCTATTGTGCTGAAAAGCTCTGCGAGCTCGCCGCGGAAGACGATCCGGGCTTCGCCGGAAAGCGATGGGAACAGCTTTCCGTCCGCGCCGCGGTGGCGAACGCGTAAGACACGACCAGACTTGGTCTCGAGCTCGCAGCGACCCAAGGCCTCGCCCCACGCTGCAAGCATCAGCGCCGAGGCCACGGCGCCCGTACCACACGCGAGCGTTTCGGCTTCCACGCCGCGCTCATAGGTCCTGATC
>Ga0308176_10002957_pt1 | contig 10765 bp, 6 predicted proteins | sample PhyCR2_3_FD_203890 | JGI IMG/M metagenome (GOLD analysis project Ga0308176, IMG submission 203890) | Soil microbial communities from UC Gill Tract Community Farm, Albany, California, United States - DLSLS.C.R2 | ecosystem: Environmental > Terrestrial > Soil > Agricultural land | place: USA... | reverse complement strand
CTTACCTATACGCAGATTCTGTTCTCGTCCCGGAACAAGCTGAGCACGAGGCGGAACGGCAGGTGGGCGCTTTGAGCGCTGCCGCCCGGAGCGCCGGAATTACAGCACCGCTTGCACTTGGCTCTGTCGTGGAACACGCCATGGAGTCTGCATCCGATCGTGTTCTGTCAATCCGTGTCCTGGATCGCGACGGTACTGTCCTGTTACAGCGGGGCGTTCAGCAAGGCGTGGCCACATTCCCTCCGAACTGGTGGGAGCGAGTGGAGAAACACGAGAAACTCGGGACGCAAATTAATACGCCACAAGGTAAGGCCTTAGTTGTCACGCTTCCGCTTCGGTTAGCGAGACCATTGCATCCTCCTCCGGGAACGCCGTCCGACTTTAGTGGCCAGCGGCCGGACGATCGGCGCAATGGTTACGGGCTTCAGTTGACTATCTCGCTCAAAGCCGTCGCTAATACATTCAGTGGACTCCGGCAGAATCTAATCGTCGGCCTCATCGCCTCGTTCGCGTTACTTGCGTCCCTTACGGTCATTGGTCTACGCGCACCCCATTACGTTCGCGGCAAATACCTTGAGAATGAACTTCAACTGGCCAGACGCGTCCAGAGTGACCTGCAGCCTAGGGAGAACTCGGTTGCGGCACATGTGGATTTTGCGGCCTGCGCGATAGCCGCCGATCACGTTGGGGGAGACTTCTACGACATCTTCGAAGCGGAACCTGGGAAAATCGCGCTCGTTCTGGGCGACATCTCAGGCAAGGGCGTGCCTGCGGCGCTTCTGGTCAGCGTGCTTCATGGAGCCATCCGGTCCGCGACTACCTCTGCGCACGAGCTCGCCCTCGAGCGGATTAACCGTATGTTATGCGAACGAACAGCCGGTGAACGTTTCGCCACGCTCTTCTGGGGCATCTTCGACCCCAAAAGCCGGACGTTGCATTACGTAAACGCCGGCCACATGCCGCCGATGTTGGTCCGGGAAGGTCAAAGGACTGTGGAGCGGCTGGTGGAGGGTGGGCCCGTTCTCGGCCTGCTGCCTCAAGCGCGCTATTCAGCCGGCTCCGTTCACATTGACGGTCCCGCTATCCTGGTGCTCTGCTCGGATGGAGTCACAGAAGCCGTGAGTCATACGGGGGAAGAATTCGGCGATTCTCGAGTGGAAGAGCTCATTCTGGCCAGCCCGGATGGAAAGCCAGAAGGAATTTGCCGGAGCATTCTGACCGGAGTCACCCGCTTTTCGGACATGGCGGTTCCGCAAGACGACCGCACACTACTGGTGGTTCACTTTCGGAATCCGGCATGCGCCATGCATGACCGGAGATGTGAGGATCTGGAAGTAGCCGTTGCCTGACACTGCTCAAAAGGAGACAAAGATGAAGATCGAATCTGGTAATGTGACTCGCAAGGTGTTCGCCTTGGCGTGTATATCGCTGAGCGCGGCGTTAGCGCAGACACCAACGTCTCAGGTCGTCGCAGCCGCGCAAAAGTTTCTTTCCACGCTAGATACGAAGCAGCAGCAAAGCGTTCTGTTTGCCTTCAATGACGACAAGCAGCGCGTGCGGTGGTCAAACTTCCCGATCGCCATGGTTCCTCGGGGCGGTATCAGCCTGAAGGAGATGAATAGCGTTCAGCGCTCCGCCACCCTGGATCTGCTCGCGTCCGTCCTCAGTGCACGCGGATTCGAGAAGGTTCAGCAAATCATGGAAGGTGATGAAGTGAATAAGACGACGGACACTGGTCCGCGTCGGCCCGGTAATGGGGGCCCACCGCCATCGGGTCCAGGTGGACCTCGGCCTCCATTTCGCGATGGCCCTATGTTTGGCCGCGATCTCTATTACATTTCGTTCCTCGGAACGCCGTCGGAGAAAGATCCGTGGATGCTGCAGTTCGGCGGTCATCACCTGGCGCTTAACGTCACGATCGCTGGCGAGCGCGGAGTCCTTACTCCAACCTTGACAGGCGCACAACCGGCTCTGTACACAAAAGACGGCAAAACCGTGCGTCCTCTCGGGCAGGAGAGTGACAAAGCTGTCTCTTTGCTCAACGCGCTCGACGACAGGCAACGGAAGCATGCCATTCTCAGCTACCATTTGGCCGATCTTGTGCTCGGCCCCGGACAAGATGGCAAGACGATCCAACCCGAAGGCCTCAAGGCCTCCGAGATGAATGAGCGTCAGCGTTCAATCCTCCTTGACGTGATCTCGGAATGGACGGGCATCATCCACGAGAGTGCCGCAGCTGCAAAAATGGCAGAGATCAAAGCAGATCTAAGTGATACGTGGTTCGCCTGGAGCGGTCCGACCAGCGTTCGACCCGGCCAAAACATCACTGCGTATTACCGGATTCAGGGACCACATCTCGTGATTGAGTACGCCCCTCAAACCCTGGGCGGTGACCCGTCCCTCCACGTGCACACCATGTACCGCGATCCGACAAACGATTACGGACGGAAGTTCGCTGCAAAATGAGAACCAAGCTCGCGGCAGGGCTCCTTCTGATTTTGGGAGTGCCCGCCTTTGCACACAGGCTTGACGAGTACCTTCAGGCCACAATCATTACGCTCGAGAAGAATCAGGTAGAGCTTTTCATGCGGCTCGTTCCGGGTGTTGCGGTTGCTGCCTCAGTGGTCGGGAATATCGACAAAAACGGAGATGGCGCCATCTCTGGCCTCGAACAGCGAGCCTATGCGGAGCAGGTACTTCGCGACCTTTCGATTACGATCGACGGCATTCGTCTGAACCCGCAAATGACCTCAGTTACGTTCCCGACGGTCGACGCAATCAACCAGGGGCTTGGTGAAATCCAGTTCGAGTTAAGCGCGCCACTGCCTCCGGCTGCTACTGCGAAGCGCACGCTTGCAGTCGAAAATCATCACCAAAACGGCATTTCGGCGTATCTGGTGAATTGCCTTGTGCCACGAGACGGGGACCTCCGGGTAACGGCCCAGAATCGTAATCAGAATCAGTCGGGGTATCGGTTGGATTACATCCAGAGCAGCGCACTTTCCAGAGCTCCCAGGGCTGGGCTTTTCTCGGGCACTCAACGATCGTGGGATATGGCCGTGCTTATCGCGCTGCTGGGATTCGCCATCCTCTGCGGCAAACAGTTCGTCGATGCACTTGGGTGACCGCAGCGACGTCCGAACCTGCGTACCGGATAATTGTGGATGGGGACGACCGCCACGTTTGCATGACCACATGCTCTGCTGATACGTGTCGGGTGTGAGTTCTTGCCATCATGATTACCACCAGTTGGAAAAGTCTCTCGAAGTTCAGAGAACCCAAGATCCTTCACTCGACCTCAAAACAAGCCGCATTCATCTTTGCTATTGCGTTGATTGTTCGACTCGCCATCACGATCCATCAACACGCTTGGACTCACAACGTGCGCGCGGAGATGGAGCGCGAAGCGATATCGATGGCTACAACCGGTGTACTCGGAAACGCTTTCTCGCTTCCTACGGGGCCCTCCGCGACTGTCCCTCCGCTTTATCCCCTGATCATGTCGGGCATCTTTCGAGTCTTCGGGTCAGGAGTATGGGGCGAAAGCGTGAAGGTGCTACTGACCTGCCTGGTAAGCAGCACGCAGTATGCTCTGTTGCCTTGGTTAGGAAAGCGGCTTGGACTCGCGGCTCCGATTGGACTGGCAGCTGGACTCCTGGGCGCACTGGTTCCTCTGAACCCGTATATCGAAATACAGGGTGACTTTGAAAATCATCTGTCCGCACTGTTGTTCCTGATCCTTCTTGGCTGGACCGAATTAGCAATGAGCCGCAATCCCACACTGAACGGAGCGTTGGGTTTGGGTTTTTTCTATGGAGTCTGCGCGCTCACCAGTCCGGCATTAGGGCCGATATGCCTCATCAGCTTTGCTGTCATCGTTTATCAGCATCGCCAAACCGTCTTAGCCAGGCCGCAGATTGCGTGTGCCGCGGCTCTGGCCTCCATCTTGGTGGTCGCGCCTTGGGGCATCCGGAACTATATTGAGCTGGGATCTCCCATTCTGACGAGAAGCAACTTCGGTCTGGAGTTTTCGCTCGCGAATAACGATCGTGCATCTCCGCTCATGACAGAGAATGCCGCGCTTTATGCCTGCTGCCATCCTCTCGAAAGTGAAGATCAGGCGAGAGAGGTCCAGCGACTTGGGGAAGTTGGGTATAACAAGAGGCTAAAAGATCAAACGTTGGCATGGGTTCGCGAACACCCATATCGGTTCGCGAAGCTGACTGCGCTTCGGTTCTGGTATTTCTGGGCCCCGAAAGCGCCGGAAGAGCTACGCACCCTGGCATTTCGACTCTTGACACTGCTGTCGATTCCTGGCCTTTGGTTCTTATGGCGAACCAATCGACGGGCAGCGCTGTTTCTCTTCGTGCCCTTGGTCGTCTATCCTCTGCCGTACTACCTGGTGCAGATGCATTTTCGTTATCGGTACCCGTTTAATTTCGTTTTTCTGCTCCTTAGTTGCGTGGCGGTCTACTTCATTGCAAAATCTCGGGTGAAAAGCCGACAGATGCCGGTTGAGGAAAACCTTAACGTCAGATAAAAACGGGGCGTCAGTCCGAACTCGCAGCTTGAAGTAGTTGTCCGTGTGTTCCAATGGCAAGCGTGACAGTCAGCAGCCGGTTCGCCGGAAGGGGACTTACTGCGAAAAGACTCGCTATTTCAGCTCTCGCCTGCGCACTTTTGATCGTCGGCATATCTAGCGCGATCTCGCTATTTCAGTTTGCGCGGAAAGCCGCCGTTACAGAAACATTCGGGTTTCCGGCCGCTTATTCAGCCTCCCGGCTCGTTGCCTTACACGATCGTAGCGGCAACTTGCAGGATTGGGATTGGTTCCGGGCACAAACTCGACGATTTGGGTTCAAGGCGACGGATGTGTTCTATGGCAATCCACCTTCCGCTGCTCTTGTCATGTTGCCCATCGCAGCGTTGCCACCCGGACAGGCCCGGGTGGTCTGGACGTGGTTTACGCTGGCCCTCTGGATATTCAGCGCGGGCTTGTTAGGATCGCGACTCATCACCTCCGAAGCGGCATCGCCCTGGATCGTCGCACCAGCACTGCTGTGTCTCGCAACGTTATACGCGCCGTTCAGAGCCAACGTCGAGGAGGGCCAGACCTACGTTTTTGCATTTGCTTTGCAATCTGCCTGTTGCTGGTTTTGGCTTCGCCAGCAGCCGACGATGGCCGGTGCTTTTGGGGGAGCTTTGCTCGCGTGCAAAGGGTACGGCTTACCTTTCATGATCTTTGCTGTGCTCCGGCGAGATTGGGCCTTTTGCAAAGGTGCATTGACAAGTTTCGGCCTCCTCGCGCTGATATCTGGCTGGGCTCTCGGGTTCAAACAGTGGCTCTACTTCTTCTCCACATATCGAGGGACCAGTTTCTCCGGCATTCCGACACCCGCACTCCAAACGGTGAAGAGCGCCTTAGCGCTCATATTGAACTTGCCGACCATTCAGGCCGGTCCGCTCCGATTGTTATCGCCTTCATCGGACCACTTACTTTTCGGAATCGAGGTGGCAGCAACCGTTGTTTGTCTGTTATGGCTCTCTCGCGGACGCGGTCGGCCTTCGGCCTCGGCTCTGAGCGCGTGTGTGCTTGTGAATCTCGCTTTTTCACCGCGAGCGGAAGAGCACTCTTATCCTCTGGCTATGACGGCGCTCCTGCTTCTCCTTCCGGAATCTCGAAAGCAGTCCGTTTCCGCATGGCTTGTAATTCTTGGAGGCGTTCTGCTTTCCTGGCCGTTTCACTTGCAGGACAGAACACCGCTTACCGGAACAGCTGCCATCCCGGACTTCGCGAGACTATGGGGCGGAGTTCTTCTGCTCGTCGCAGCCCTCCTCGCGGAAAGCCGTTACCGTCCTGATCTCAGACTGTTCCGGGAACAATGGGTTCCGGCTTACGTGGCTGGCGTCCTGACTGTTGGTCTCGTACTTTACTACGTGAAGCCGTGGCGCAACCCGATTCGCAGCGGACCTTTATTAGCGGTCAGTCAGTCTGATGAAAATGCGATCACGCTGTTGCGATTGGACGTCGATGAACGGGAAGTTGCAACAGTTCCGCTGCACTGCAAAGGCCCATTCGGACTCGCTTTCGTCCAGCGGATTTCGTTGTATTCAGCCTGCTGGAACGATTCGAAGATCAGTATCCTGGACCTCAAACAAGTCGCGGATACAAACTCCGTATCCGCTAGCAAGTTGCCCGCCTGGGTCGCAAATCGGGAGAGTGGGGATGAGGTTTGGATTTCAAATGAGGATCGCGGCACAGTGTCTGTGTATGGCGCCCGCACCGGAAGATTCCTGACCGAGGTTGCAACAGGTAAAGGACCCTCCGACATTCTCTTCACAGAAGAAGGGAAGCGTGCGTGGACCAGCAACGAAGGCGGTGGCACAATCTCTGTCCTTGACGGCGATTCGAGGGCTAAGACAGCAGACATACAAGTCGGCCAAGTTCCACAAGGGATCGCTCTCACGACCGACGGCAAATATCTCCTGGTTGCTAATTTCGGATCCAATACGGTGTCACTCGTCGATACTGCTCATCAACGTGAAGCCGCTCAAATTGCGGTTTGCCGCGGACCCGTGGATGTCACGGCGTCTTCGGCAGATTCCGGTATTGCGTTCGTTTCCTGCTACAGCGGTGGATTGGTAGGCGTTGTTGACGTTCACAGAGGACGGCAGATCCAGGAGATTGTAGTGGGCGACAAGCCATTCGGTATTGCTGCGAGTTCCTCCGACAGGCGCATCTTTGTTTGTGTTGGCGGCTCGAATCGGCTTGTGATTTTAGACGGAAAGATTCCCAGCCGTATCGTGCGGCGCATCGTCGTGCCGGGAACACCTCTACAGCTGGCTGTCGCACCTTGATGGATGTCCTTGGGTTATGTGATCTCTGCGAGCCGTCTGTCTCCGGCCTTGCGGACCGCCATTGCGAGCACCCAAAAATAGAGTGGAAGAACTCGCCAGTACGTGATCAAATCGCCCGAGACCATCTGTACCAGTTCTCCGACCCAAAAACAAAACATCCACTCGCCAAAGAACGATTGTCGATCTGAGCCCGAGCGAAAAGCGCGAAAACTTCTCCTTAAGATCTCAGCGTTAAGCGCGAAGAACAATAACAGGCCTCCCGCTCCGAGTTCTACCAGGAGGCTCAAGTACGTGTTATCTGCAATGACAGTCGATCCCACCAGGTCGGAGTAAGGCAACGTTTTGTAGCCGATCCCTAACAAGACACGCCACGGCTCGTCCAGCAGGAAGTTCGTAATCTGCATCCACGAATCTAATCGTCCCGACAGAACTCCATTGGGTGTGGACCAGATAAAAGCAACGGATTGAAACAACCGTGACAGATAACTCTCAGCAAAAGCCGGGAAGAAAATGTAAATCAGCACCGGACTAAGCACTGCACAAACGACAAAGAAAACTCCGGAACGCGTGAATGCCTTTCGGTTGAGCACAGAGAGCGCTATTGCCGCCGCAATCAGGTTGACGAGCGAACCTCGTGAATAAGACAACATCAGCGCGGAGGCAAACACGATTGCACCCGTCATGAGTTCCAGGCGTGACACCTGGATTTGCCAAGAAGGGCGGCGTAGAGCGACCAGTACGAACGCAAGAAAGAACGCGCAGAAGTTGCCGAGCGTGCTCGCTTCGTAGAAAAGGCCCTGCGCTCTGCGGAAAACGCCTTGGTCCAGCCAGACAAACTGCGGCCCGAAACCGGCCGGGGCAGAAAGCTGAAAGTAGAAGTCCACGCATGCAAACAACGCCGCAAGCACACCAGCCCGGAAGATCCATTTGGTGAGCATAAAGACTCGCGAGCCGTCGAGGTAAGGAGAATTCAGACAGAAAAAGAACACCAAGGGTGCAACCGCAAAGAGAACCACGCGGCTTAGGCTTCCCAGTGCAACCTCCACACCGGAATTCGTCGCTGCCATCAACACGCTGAATAACAGGCAGAAAGTGAACCCGCATAACAGCAACCCTAACCGCCCTCCCATATCGTTCCACGGGCGCAAATGGATAGCAATCGACAACAAACCGACACAGAGTACGATGAGCGCTGGATGGGGGCCTGAATCACCGAGACGGATTGGCAGAGGTGGCAGGACGATCAGGGCACACAAGAAGGCGATCAGCCATCGGTGGGACCGAAGGAGCAACCACCAACAGCCCGAACCGAGAAGGAAGAGAGCAAGAAAAGTCGCGCTTGCGACGGGCGTCATCAGCAGCACTGCCGCGGCCGCCACGATTCCGAGAGCGACGGAGGCGTAGAGGGAACGGACGTCCGGCGAAATACGGATGGAATCCATCAACAACCGGGCTACGAGCGCTGAGCCTCTAACGTCCTCAGGCGGGAAAGACCGAAGCCTAAAGCCAGATAAGCCAAAGAGCCCAGAACGGCAGCGAGAAAAGCAATCACCAGGTTCAACGGAAGATTCGGTGAACTGGGCCGCTCCGGTACGGTGCCCGGATCGATGATTTCGAGTCGTTCGCTGCGAAACGCCGCGGAAGCGATCGTATCGTTGAACCGGTTCGTAGCGAGTTCATATTGAGCGCGCGCCGACTGCCTTTCCTGGCCCAGCACTTCGCGCCGGTGTTTTCTCTTTTCTAGAACCACCGCCTTTACCGCCAAGGACTGGCCAAGTTCGCGATCGGCGGCCTCAATCTGTGCCGTTCTCGCCTTCGACGCCGCCAACTGCTCGCGCATACGTGAAAGATCTCTTGGATCTCCATCGGGTCCAGACGCTGAGCGGATGCGCGCTTCGTAGTCAGCCAGGTCAATACGGGCCTCTGTTAATTCATTCTGAAGGCGCAGCTTCTGTTCGGTACTATTCTTTATCTCCGCCTCGAGTGGCTCGACTGGATCAGTGGCAAGAAAGTCATTTTGTGTCTTGTCGACCTTCTCCATCCGGGTCCTTGCCGTTTCCAATTGTTTACGCGCTGCATCGGTCAGATCGCTCTGGCTCTGCCGGTCCAGAGATCCGCTTAGCTCCACGGTCTTCTCTGCCATGAATCGCGCGAGCGCTTGCGCCTTTACCGGATTCGGCAATGTCACGTCGATCTCCAGTATCTTCATATCCCTCGGTTTGGTGACGCGAAGGACCTTTTTCTTCAGCGACTCCATCGACGATCCCGAATACGCTTCCCGCAACCCGAGTTGATTCAATGCTTGAGAAAACAGAGTGTCGCTCAGGGCAAAACGTTCATAAGTTTTGAGGGATTCGACGTACACCGGGCTGATCGCCGTCGCCCCCCGCGGATCGTTGCCGGCCGGCGGCTCTATCAGTAAACTCGCCGTCGACGTAAATTTCTTGGGAATGAGCAGGCTTCCGACTCCGGCTACGCTGAGCGCGACCACGCACGCGATTGCGATGATGCGCCATCTGGCGATCAGATAGCTGGCGAAGTTCAGCAGGTCGAGCCGATCTTCGATTGAGGGATCCGTTTCGACAAAGTCGTGTCGGGCAATTGTGTAGGGCATGAATCCGGCCGTTCGGTTCCTCTCGGATACGAAATCCACGTTATCCCGAAAGGGCAGCCGAGTGAAGCTGGCAGTCGGCTGGTTTCCGGAAATTTACAAGATGTTTACAGGAGCCGGACGATTCGGTCCTTCCGGGCGGCATAAGATGATCGCAACCGACTGCGTTCGAGCGATGTTGAACTACCACATACAGAGTACGTTTCGACGTTCGAACTGGGAGACCGTGGCGTACGGCTTGGCGTTCGGATCGGTTACGACCATTCTGTTTTCAATTGCTCTCTCGCAATTACTGCTAGGCCTTGCATTCGCAACTCTGGTTTTATCTGGACGGGACCTTAAGTTTCCGCCGGTAAAGACACCTCTGTTGCTGTTCGGCGCGCTCACGGTTATCTCTCTGTTGCTTTCTGGCGATCCGGTACACGGGCTTCCGCAGATCAGAAAGTTCTATGTCTTCCTCACGCTTCCCGTCATATATAGTGCATTCCGCTCCATGCAGGATGTGAGGTTAACGGTAGTCACCTGGAGCGCTATTGCGTTCCTGTCGGCACTGAGGAGCGGAGCCCAATACGTCCATCGCTATCATCTTGCAGAAGAGCAATACGCTTACAATTACGGCTTCTTCCTGGACGGACGGTTTACCGGATTCGCCAGTCACTGGATGACCTTTGGAGGAGAACAGATGGTGGTACTCCTCATGCTCCTCGCACTATTGTTGTTTTGCCCTGCACGTCGTCGACTGCGATGGCTCGGATTCAGCGTCGCGGTGGTTCTATGGGCTTCGGTAGTGTTGGGTCTTACGCGGAGTATCTTCCTGCTGGGGCTGCCCGCCGGTTGTTTTTACTTACTCTGGAAATGGAAGCGTCCGGTGGCCTTCATTTTGCCGGCGCTGATTATTCTTGAACTCCTCTTTGGTCCGGTTCAGGTGCGAGAGCGTGTCGTCTCCGCGATAAGGCCACACGAGGAGTTAGACTCAAATGCTCACCGCATCCTCACACGCAAGGTAGGTTGGGCAATGATTCATGCGCATCCCTGGTTCGGAGTGGGCCCGGAACAGGTTGGCAGGCAGTTTACTCGCTATTTGCCGGAGGGCACACCTCAGCCACTTCCGAAGGGGTTCTACGGACATCTGCACAATATCTATCTGCAGTTCGGGGCAGAACGAGGCATTCCCGCGTTGGGAGTTCTTCTTTGGTTTATCGGGCGGGTGTTGCGAGACTTCTACCGGGGCGCGCACTCATCCGGCAACAACAGTCCTCAAGCTCAATTCGCTTTACACGGCGGCATTGCAGTCAC
>Ga0308176_10002955_pt1 | contig 10768 bp, 6 predicted proteins | sample PhyCR2_3_FD_203890 | JGI IMG/M metagenome (GOLD analysis project Ga0308176, IMG submission 203890) | Soil microbial communities from UC Gill Tract Community Farm, Albany, California, United States - DLSLS.C.R2 | ecosystem: Environmental > Terrestrial > Soil > Agricultural land | place: USA... | reverse complement strand
ACCGAGGGTCGCGCCCAGCGGCGCGGCGCTGCCGGCGTCGAAGGCGCGCGCGACGCGGGCGATCGCCACCTGTTCCTGCGTGCTGAGGTAGGACCAGGACCAGTGGTAGTACGGCAGCTCCTGGTTGGTCGCGTGCTCGCGCGCGGTGGCGTTGCGCGCCCAGTCGATCAACTTGGCGTCGTGCGCGGGCGTGGCCATTCCGTAGCGATGGGTGAGCGCGACCATCAGCGCCAGGTCGCGCAGCTCCGAGCCGTAGTCGCCGACGTACCAGGGGCGTTCCTTGTCCCAGGCGAACGCTTCGTCGATCGCCTTCTGCGCGCGCTCGTTGTCACCCATCAGCTTGAGCGCCACACCCAGGTGCACCAGCGGCAGCGGGCCGACCAGCTTGCCGCGGTCGTTGTCGAAGATCGCACGCAGACTGCCCAGCGGCGCGCGGTTGACGCGGGCCAGCACGAAGCCGGAATACGCCTCGTCGGCGATGCGCAGATGATCGTGGTGCTCGTAGCTGTAGTACGGATGGCCGCCGGCGAGCAGGTCGTCGCTCAGCCTTTGCAGGGACTTCTGCAGCACCTCCGGCGGCACCACGAACCCGTCCTCGCGCGCGTCGAGCATGAAGTCGACCACGTACGGCGTCATGAAGGTTTCGATCGGGCTGGTGCCGCCCCAGAAGCTGTAGTGACCGTTGCTGGCCTGGAACGAGGCGATCCGCGCCAGCGCACTGTCGACGCCGGCCTTGCGCACCGCCTCGCTGGTCGAAATCCCCAGTGCCCTGGCAGTGGCCGGGTCGAGGATCAGCGCGGCGTAGCCCTTGCTGGTGGTCTGCTCGATGCAGCCGTAGGGATAGTCCAGCAGGTGGCGCAGCGCGGCGCCGTAGGGCAGCGGCGGCAACGTGCTCAGGGTGAGCTGCGCACGCACGGTAGCCGGCAGCAGGCCGGCGGCGGCGCTGGCGTCAAGGTGCGCGGGCTTGCCGGCCTCGATCGCCAGCGGCACGGTTTTCTGCTGCTCGGGCCAGGCCGGTCGCACGGCGAACTCGAAGTGACGGTCCACGCTGTAATCGTTGAGCGTGGCGTGGATGTCGAGCTTGGCCACGGCGTTGCCGGCGCTGGCGGTGACCGGCATGCTCAGCGTGGTGCCGGCGCCATCCTTGAGCGCGACCTCGTGGCTGGCGTTGGCGATCGAGATCGGACCGCTGCCCTTGACCGTCACTTTCGCCGTGCCGTTGTGGCCGGACAGGTTCTTCAGATCCAGGCTGATGCGCGCCTTGTCGCCGGCGGCCATCACGCGCGGCGTGCTGGGTTCGACCACCAACGGTGCACGCACGGTGACCGCGCCCTCGGCGTTGCCGAAGCGGTCGGCGCTCCAGGCCAGCGCGGCCAGCCGCAGGCTGCCGTTGAAGTCGGGCACCTGCACGCGCAGCGTGGCCTTGCCCCGGGCGTCGAAGGCGACTGGTGCGGCGAACAGGTCGACGATCTGCACCTTCGGATCGAGCCGCGCCGCGTGCGGCAGCGCCGGACCGCTCATGTCGCCGCCGTAGCGCAGCTTCGCCTCGACGCCATCCATCGCTTCGATGATGCGGCTGTACAGGTCGTAGGCGTCCACGCTCAGGCCGCGCTTGGCGAACATCCACGCCCAGGCGTCGGGGACCGGGTAGTTGGTGATGTTGATGACGCCCTGGTCGACCGCCGACAGGTTGACGAAGGCGCGCGTGTTGGCCAGGCCCCTGGCCTGCACGGTGACTTCCAGCGGGTGGCCCGGGCGCATCAGCGTCGGCGCGCTCAGGGTCAGCGGGATGCGCCGGTCGTTGCGTTCCATCGCCACGTGCTCGATGCCGAGCGCGCGTGCGGGCGTGGTGCGTTCGGTCGCCTCGCCACCGCGGAACACCAGCGCGGAGACATAGACATCGTGACGTTCCCAGTCCTTGGTTACCGGAATCTCGAAGGTCGCGCCGGCCGTGGCGTCGATGTCGTGCGCATAGAGCAGGTGATCCGATTCGACCAGCAGCAGCCCGGGGCCGTCCTGCGGCGGCGTGACCGTGACCTTCATGGTGTCGCCGGCGCGGTAGCGCGCCTTGTCCAGCTGCAGCTTGACCTTGTCCGGGCGCGCCTCCTTGCCGAGGTTCTCGTCTTCCCAGCTCCAGCCGGCGAAGAACGGAAACACGGTGGTGAGCTGCGTCTGCGGGTCGTACACCTCCAGCCGGTAACCGCCCCACTCGACCGGGAAGTCCACCTGGACGCGCTGGCCGGCGGCCAGGTCGATGTCCTTTTCCTCGATCAGCTGCAATTGCTGGTGGGCGTCGGAGCTCCAGCCGTCGCCGTGCTCGTACAGCCAGTAGAAATCGCGCAGCTCGCGCTGCAGACGCACCTTCAGGTGCGTGCCGGCGACCAGCTTGCCATCCAGGCCGGCGCGCAGGATCTCGAAACCGGCCTGGCCTTCGCTTTGCGCACCCTGTGCCGGATCGAACAGCGGACGCACGCCGACCAGCTGCGGCGCCGGCCAGTACACGCGCTTGAGTAGCCGGGTAACCGCGCGGCCGCCGCTTTCATAGACGCTGCCGGACAGCGTCACCGCCAGCGGCGCGACCGGTTTGACGTCATCGGGCAGTGCGATGTCTTGGTTGAGCTTGCCCTGCGCATCGAGCGTGGCGTCGAGCACGTCGCTGGCGCTCTTGGGCAGGTCCAGCGTGGGATCGCCGAAAAAGGTGTCCTTCAGGCTGTCCAGCGGATGTACCTCTGGCGCCACCAGCAGCTTGGCGCTGACGCGGCTGCCGTCGGCCGGCGCGCCGTAGAGGTAGCTGGATTCGACCTGCAGCTTGAACGGCTCGTCCGGCATCAAGTGCGCCTGCGGGCTGTCGAGGCTGAGCTTGAGCCGCTCGGGCAGGAATTCCTCGACGTGAAACGGGAATGCCTCGACCGCGTCCTTCGCCGCCGGATCGAGGCGGAATTCGAGCTGCCACAGCCCGGTCGGTGCGTCGGCTGGAATCGCCTGGCTCAGTTCGAAGTAGTTGAGATCGGCAGGCGCCAGCGGTTTGTCGGCCAGCGTGCGTCCGTCCGGCTGCTTCAGCCGCACGAACAGCGATTGCGGCTTCATCGGCTTGCCGTCGTAGTCGCGCAACAGCGCCGACACGCGCAGCGTCTCCCCCGGCCGGTACAGGTCGCGGCCGGACCAGGCGTAGACCTCGAACGGCGCCTGCTTGCGGCCGCTGATGTCGAAGTTGGAGATGTCCAGCGCCGGCCGGTTGAACGGCAGCACCGAGACGTCGTCACCGCGGCGGGCGATCAGCACGTCGGCCGGGTCGAGCTTGTAGGCGATCAGCGCGTTGCCGTCGCCGTCGGTGGTGGCCTTGAGCTTGGCCTGGCCCGACGGGCCATCGATCTCCACCTCGACGCCGGACACCGGCGTGCCGTCGCGCAGCGAGGCGACGTGCAGCAGCGTGTTGTCGCGGTACACGCGCAGGTGCAGGCCGAGGTCGCTGACGAAGAAGATCGCGCTGTCGTAGGAACCCTTGAAGGTGCCGCCCTGCTTGACCACCGCCATGTACACGCCCGGCCGCTGCAGCTCGCGGATGCGCTGCAGCGGCAGGTAGGTGATGGTGCGTTCGTTGTCGTCTCCGCCCAGCGTGTAGTGGTTGGCGTAAACCGGGTCGGCCATGTCGGTGATCGGCCGCTTTGCGCGATCGCCGTGTTCGCAGGTGTTCCAGCTGTTGATGTCGTGGTCGAGTTCGTAACTGTCGCGGTGCTTGTTGGCCGGATAGGCGCAGTACAGATCCGACAGGGCGTCGTCGTGCACGCGGAAGAACTCCACGTCGGCGTCGTGCACATTGACCGACACCAGCGGCAGGCCGCGGCTGCCGCGAGCCGGCAACACGCTGCCGTGCGAGGCGAAGCCCACCGCCGGCGGCACGCTGCCCGAATAGATGTCGCGCTTGAGCTCATGGCCGAGCGTGCGGCCGTCGGCGGCGAGCAGGCCAGTGCGCAGCAGCACGGCGTAGTGGGTGTTCGGTTGCACGAAGGGAAAGCGCAGCGTGGTGCCGTCGTCGTCCAGGCTCCAGCTGCCGCTGATCGGCTCGCCGTTGCCGCCGGTGACCGCGAGCTGGCGGTCGAACGGCTGCGCCGCCGCCAGCGGCGCGTTGAAGCGCAGCACCAGCGCGGTGCGCGTGTCACGCAGGTCGGAGCCGGCCGAAGCCAGCGCGAAGGCGCTCTTGCCCGCGGGCGCGCGGGCGCTCGAGGCGCCAGCTGCCGGCGCGCCCTGCAGCGCCGGCTTGTCCGCTGCCGGGCGATCGCAGCCCGCCAGCAGTCCCAAGCCCGCCCACGCCAGGCACAACATGACCCTACGCGCGAAACGCGCGCTCGACGACTGCCACATGACGATCCCCTTTCCTTGAGGTGCTTTCGCATTATCGCCCGGTTTTGTGGCGCGCCGGGGGCGGCCGCGGGATCGCCGTGAGGCGATGACAGCTGCCGTCTAGGGTTGGTCGCCGCCCTCCGGACGCATGGGACGGGCTGGCGTGGCGGGGGCCGTGGGGTCCTCGCGCATGCCCTTGCGGAAGCCGGCGATGGCGGTGCCGAGGTCGCGGCCGGCGTTGCGCAATTTGCCGGTGCCAAAGAGCAGCAGCACAAGGACGAGTAACACGACCCAGTGCCAGAGGCTGTCGAGTCCGAGCATGGGTTTGGTCTCCGCTTCTAAAGTTTGGGATCGACCAGCAACGCGCGCTCGCGCGGGTCTGGCGGATACGGGTAGTTGGGGTCGGCGGCCAGGTCGGCCGAACGTTGCTGGCGGGCGAGGCAGCGCGGGCTGGGACTACCGGCGCGGGCCGCCGGGCAGTGGTAGTCCAGCGACGAAACCAGCGCCGGGGTGAGCTCGCCGAAACGCAGCACCGCGCCGCCGTGCTCACGGACGAAGGCCGTGGCCGCCGCGCGCGTCGCGAAGGGCGCCAGGGTCGGGCCCATCGAGCCGGGCAGCGGCTGCCAGGCGACGTAGAAGGCGGCACGTGCGTCGATGAAGCTGACCGCCGCGCGGCTGGGCTTCTGCCAGTCGATGTGCGTGCTGTCCTGCACGAACATTTCCTGCAGGTTGGCCTGGTTCTCCGGCTGCAACACGTAGGCGAAGAAGTCGCGGGTGGAATCGAACAGCAGCGGTTTGGTGCGGCCGGCGACCCACGCCTCGGCGCGCGGGCCGGGCGAGCCGTCCAGGTACATGCCGCAAACGGCGCAGGCGTCGTCCGCGTGCGTATCCACAGCGTGCTTCGCGGGCGCCGGGTGGCCGCTGCAGCCGGCTAGCAGGGCCAGTGCAAGCAACAGCACGGCGCGGCGGACGATCGTTGTCGGCAACAGATTCATGCGGATTTCCTCAGATTTCCTTGCGCCGGAACGCGAGCATCGCCCACGCAAACGGCGCCACCGCCCACGCCAGCAGCGCGAGACACAGCAGGGTCGGCGAGTAGTTGTGGTGCGCGGTCATGCCGGTGAGCAAGTCATTGCCGGCGCCCTCGCCCAGCGCGGTGAGGTTGACCAGCCGGAACACGTCGACCGGGTTGAGCAGCAGCAGGTAGGGGTACACCGCGCGCTCGAACGCGGTGCCGCCGCTGACCACCAGCAGCGCCAGCAGCGCCAGGTCGAACAGCACCACGGTGGCCAGCCAGCCGATCAGCGCCAAGCCTGCGGCGCGCGCCTTGTCGGCGGTCTGCACGCTGATCAGGCAGGCCAGCCCGACAAAGCAGGCACCCAGCAGCGAGGCGCTGACGATGAAGCGGCCGATCTGCAGCCACGCCTGTGCCATCTGCGCCGCCGGCTGCATCCACTGCATGATCGCCACCGCCAACCCGAAGCCGGCCAGCGTGGCCACCGCCAGCGCGCCGCAGTGGCCGAGGAACTTGCCGGCGACCAGCTGCCCGCGCGCCAGCGGATAGCTGAGCATCAGCAACAGGGTGCCGTCGTCGCGCTCGCCGACGATGGTGTCGTAGGCGATCAGCAGGCCGATCAGCGGGATCACGAACGCGCCCAGCGTGGTCAGGCTGGCCAGCGTGGCGTCGAACGAGGTGAAGCCCACGCGCCCGGCCGCCGCGCTGCCGAACCAGGCGATGCCCAGCGCCAGCAGCGCGAACAGGATCGTGAGCGCGACCGTCCAGCGGTTGCGGAAGTCGTCGCGGAATTCCTTCGTGGCGACGGTGAGGATCGGATTCATGCGATCACCTGTGCGGTGGACTGCGGGCCGGCGCCGAGCCAGTCGTAAAGTTGCGCCAGGGTGGGTTCGCGCACGTCCAGGTCGGCCACGGCCGGGTCGGCCAGCAGCTCGCGCAACACGCGCAGCTTGCTGGCGCGCGGCACGTCGAGTTCCAGCCGGCCATCGGGGCGCGCGCGGGCGGACAGGCCGCCGGTTTGCAGCCGCGCGATCAGCTCGGGCGCGGCCTGCTCGCGTGGCCGCAGCAACACCTGCGCCGGCAGCGCGGCCTGCTCGCCCAAGGCATGCAGGCTGCCGGCGGCGAGCAACCTGCCCTGGCGCAGGATCAGCGCACCGTCGATGTGCGGCTCCAGCTCGGCCAGCAGGTGCGAGGAGACCAGCACGCAGCGGCCGTCGGCGCGCAACTCGCCGACGATGCGGTACAGCTCGCGGGTGGCCTGCGGATCCAGGCCGGTGGTCGGCTCGTCCAGCAGCACCAGTTCGGGCGAACCGAGCAGCGCCTGCGCCAGGCCCACGCGCTGGCGCATGCCCTTCGAGTAGGTGCCGATGCGCCGGTCGGCGGCGTGCGCCAGGCCGACGCGTTCGAGCAGCGCCGACACCTGCGCGCGCGGCGCCTGTTTCAGCCGCGCCAGGTAGTCGAGCAGTTCGCGCCCGGTGAGGTTGGCGTAGAAGGTGGCGCTTTCGGGCAGGTAGCCGATGCGCCGGCGCAAGGCATGCGCGCGCCACGGCGGCTGCCCGAGCACTTGCAGCCGGCCGCCGCTGGGGGCGATCAGGCCGAGGATCAGTTTGATCAGCGTGGACTTGCCCGCGCCGTTGTGGCCGAGCAGGCCGATCACCTGGCCGCGTGGCACGCGCGCGCTGACGCCGTCGAGTGCGGCGAGCGCGCCGTAATGTTTGGCCAGCGTGTCCAGTTCGATCGCGTGGTTCATGGGGGTGACCGGGAAGCTTTCATCAGCGGGTGGCTGTCCTGCACCGAGGGCGGCGTGAACACCGGGAACGCGCGCTGCACATAGCGCATCAGCAGCACCGCCGGGCTGGACATCAGGTTGCGCGCGGAGGGGTATTTCCACAGCAGCACGTCGACGCCGTCGTTGGGGCGGAAAGGGATGTCGCCGATGCCGTCGGCGTCCAGGTCCCAGCCCAGGTAGTCGCTCCAGAAGTTGCCGCGGCCACGCTCGGACCATTCCTGCGCCAGGTTCTGCACGTACTTCACCTGCAGCCGGTTGTCCTCGAAGCGGTTGGACCAGAAGCGGTTGCTCTCCGAGCCGGCGGTCACGTGGATACCGATCTGCGAGTCGGCCACGAGGTTGTCGTGGAAGCTGTTGAACTGCGACAGGTAGACGAACAGGCCCTTGCCCTCGGTGCCCTCGATGGTGCCGCCGGCGTCGTCGCTCTGGCCGTTGATGCGATGCACACGATTGCCGGCGATCTCGCTTCGGTTGATGTAGTTGAGCAGGAAGCCGTAGGAGCCTTCGTCCTCGGAGCTGTTGCCGATCACCTTCAGATCGTGCGAGGACATCAGCGCATAGCCGGCAAGATTGCCGCGGCTGATGTTGCCCAGCAGCAGGTTGTGCTGCGAGTACATGTAGTGCACGCCGTAGCGCACGTTGTGCACCACGTTGCGCGCGATGGTGTTGTTGGAGCTGACGTAGACGTAGATGCCGTCGCGCGCATCTGCCACATCGTTGGCCTCGATGGTGCAGCCGGTGTCATTCCACAGGTGGATGCCGTCGCCGCGGTCGGACACGCGCAAGTTGCGCATGCCGCGGACGGTGTTGCGCTCGACGCGCACATTGGCGGCGCCGTCGAGATAGATGCCGAACAGGCTGTCCTCGATGCGGTTGCCGCTGACGACGATATCGCGCGCCTGGCGCTCGATGTAGATGCCGGCGTTCATCGCGGTGAGGTCAGCGCCGCTATGGCGCAGGGTGAGGCCGCGCACGATGACGTTGGATGCGCTGATGCGCACGATGTCGCCGTTGCCGCCGCCATCGAGCACCGCGCCGGGTTCGCCGACGATCGTGATGGGTCTATCCAGTTTCAGGTGCACCGCATGCACGCCGGCCGGCACGCTGATCGTGGCGCCGGGTGGCGCCGTGGCGACGGCCTGTTCCAGCCCGTCGCCCGCCCACGCCGGCATCGCCAGCAGCAGGGCCAGCAACGCAACAAACAGTCGACGCAAGGTGTTCACGGCGGTATCGCAAGGCCCGTCCCGCCGCCGCGCGCGGGGCACGGCGGCAGGCATGGCTCAGGCCTCCACCAGCATCCGCCCGCTCATCTCCATGTGCATCGCATGGCAGAAGAACGTGCAGTAGTACCAGAACACCCCCGCCTTGTCGGCGGTGAAGGTAGCCGAGGCGGTGGCGCCCGGGCTGATCTCCATGTTGATGCCGTAGTTGGCGATGCAGAAGCCGTGGGAAAGATCCTCCACCGCATCGATGTTGGTCACCACCACGGTCACCTCGTCGCCCTTCTTCACCTTGAAGCTGCCCAGGCCGAAGATCGGCGCGGCCGAGGTCATGTAGACGAACACCTTGCGGCCTTCGCGGATGACCTTGCTGTCGGCCAGCACGTTGATGCCGTGCTGCTTGGCCATCGCGATGGTCTCGGCAAAGAACGGATCGTCGCGCTCCCAGCGCTGCTTGACCTTGTCCTTCAGCACGCGCCGGTGCACCAGGGTGACATCGTGCGGCTCGGCGTAGACCGGGCCGTCAGCGACCAGCTTCATGGTGTCGCCGGAGATGTCGATCAGCTGGTCGTTGTCCGGGTGCAGCGGGCCGGTCGGCAGGAAGCGGTCCTTGGAGAACTTGTTGAGCGAGATCAGCCAGTGCCCGTCGGCGTCGCGCGACTCACCCATCGAGGTGTGGCAATGACCCGGCTGGTAGGCCACGTCGAGCTTCTGGCGCAGGTAGTTGACCTTCTTGCCGCCGTACGCAGCGATCGCATCGTCGATGTTCCACTTGGCGATCTGGCTGTCGATGAACAGCGTGGTGTAGCCGTTGCCGCGACCGTCGTAGGCGGTGTGCAGCGGCCCCAGGCCCAGCTCCGGCTCGGCCACCACGGTGTCGCGCGGGTCTTTGAGCTTGCCGGCGAACCAGTCGTCGATCAGCGCCCAGCTCATCACGGTGACGGTAGGCGAGAGCTTGCCGTTGGCCACCACGTACTTGCCGTCGGGCGAGGCGTTGATGCCGTGCGGGCTCTTGGGTACCGGGATGTAGAGCGTCAGCGGCGAGCCGTGGCGGCCGTCCACCACCGGCACCCTGGAGTCGCCGATGGTCTTGAACTTGCCCTGCTTCACCGCCTCCTCGATGCGCGCGATGTTGAACACCACCGCCCAGTCGCGCTCGGCCTGCATGGTGCTCGGCAGGTCCATGCCGTGCTCGGAGTTGTAGCAGGTGGAGATGGCGTACTTGCCGGCGTAGTCGGCCTCGGTGTTGTCGAGGTTGCCGTCGACCAGCACCTGCCACTTCACCTCCATGGAGTCGCCATCGATGGCAGTGAACACGGTCTGGTACTTGTCGGTGTCTTCCAGGCCGTGGCCGTCGTTGGGCTGGGGAATCAGGAACTCGGCATTGGCGAACACGTAGCCGGTGCGCGGCGCGCGCTGCACGCGCAGGCCGTGGATCGACTGCACGTTGGGCACTTCGATGATGCGGTCGGTGCGCATCACGTCGCAGCGGATGCGCGCCACGCGGCTATGCGCCTTGTCGTTGATGAACACGTAGCGGCCGTCGTAGTGGCCGTCGGTCTGGCTCATGTGCGGGTGGTGGCAGTCGCCGCCCGGCGGGAAGTTGGCGCCCAGCACGCGCTTGCTCTCGTTGGTGACGCCCCAGCCGATGGTGAAGTCGGGGTTGAACACCGGGATGCGCACCAGCTCGCGCATCGAGGGCACGCCGACCAGGCGGATTTCGCCGGACTGGCCGCCGCTCCAGAAGCCGTAGTACTCGTCCAGCTGACCCGGCGCGACGTGGTCGGAAGCGTCCTCGTGCTCGCCTTTCTCGTGCTCGTCCTTGCCGTGTTCGTCGTGGCCGCGCTTGGCCTGGTCGCCGTGGCCGCGGCGGCCGATCGCCAGACCGCCGGCCAGTCCGCCGACGCCGGCGAGACCCGCCAGCGCACTGGTCTTGATGAAGTTGCGGCGTGCCGGGTCGGCGGTCGCCGTGCCCTGGTCGGGTTTCTTGTTCGATTCGTCGTGCATGGCTTCCATCCGATGGGACAGGTGGCTGGGATCAGTCGGCGACCGGCGCCGGCTCGGGTGTTTCCGGCGTGACCGCCGGGGTAATCAACAGCACCGGCGTGGGCAGCGGTCGCGCGGCGCGTTCGCGCTTCTTGCGTTGCTGCACCACCGGCGGGCATTTGTGGTCGTTGACGCGGGTGACCTGGCAGTCCAGGCAGTAGTGGCATTCGTTGAAGTCGATGCGGCCATCGGGACCAATCGCCTTGACCTCGCACTCGTTGGCGCAGACCTGGCACGGGCTGCCGCACTCGGGACGCCGGCGCAGCCATTCGAACAAGCGCCAGCGCCCGGACACCGCCAGCCCGGCGCCCAGCGGGCACACGTAGCGGCAGTAGAACTTATGGTTGAACGCGGACA
>Ga0308176_10002952_pt1 | contig 10775 bp, 10 predicted proteins | sample PhyCR2_3_FD_203890 | JGI IMG/M metagenome (GOLD analysis project Ga0308176, IMG submission 203890) | Soil microbial communities from UC Gill Tract Community Farm, Albany, California, United States - DLSLS.C.R2 | ecosystem: Environmental > Terrestrial > Soil > Agricultural land | place: USA... | reverse complement strand
GCATGAGCACGCGGACGCCCTCACCCGCCGACCGGATCTCGCGCGTGGCCTCGAAGCCGTCGAGCACCGGCATGCTCACGTCCATCAGGACGACGTCCGGCCCGAGGGCCCGCGCGAGCTCGACCGCCTCGCTGCCATCGCTCGCCTGACCCACGACCTCGATCCGGTCGTCGGCCGCGAGGATCGCCTCGAGCGCCTCGGCGAAGAGCCGGTGGTCGTCGGCGATCAGCACGCGGAGCGGCTCGGGTTTCTTGGCGCGGCGGGGCACCAGTTCATCCTCCCTGTTAGCGTCGCCCTGTGGAAGAGGACGTCCGCGAGCGGATCCAGAAGCTGCTCGTGACCGGCGACAACCGGCTCAAGCAGGGCGTCGCTCCCGCGAAGGCGCGCGAGAGCTGGGAGCAGGCGCTCGCGCTCGCGCGGGAGGCGGGGCTCGAGGAGCGGATCCGGCCGCTCGTCGAGGTCAGGCTCGCTGATCTCGAGCAGCCGCCCGGCTGAGGATCGCCTCGATCCGCTCAGCCTGCCGGCGGACGTCGTGGTCGGCTGTCGCCTCGCGGGCCGCGTGGTTGGGGCACGGCAACGCCGCTGCCTCTTCGAGCCCGCGCGCGAGAGCGTCGACGTCGAGCGGGTCGACGAGCACGCCGGCTGCCGGCGGGACGAATTCGGGCGGCCCGCCGATCCGTGTCGCCACGACCGAGCGGCCGCAGGCCATCGCCTCGAGCAGCGCCTGGCCGAGCGGCTCCACCAGGCTCGGCTGGGCGAGGACGCGGCTCTCCGAGAGCAGCCGCGGGATCTCATCGTGCGGAACGCGCCCGAGCAGTCGGACGCGCTCACGTCCCCCCAGTTCGGCCCGAAGGGGCCCGTCGCCGGCGAAGGTGAGCGTTCCCTCGCCCAGGCGCGCGAAGGCGTCGGCGAGGCGGACGACGTTCTTCCGCTCGTCGAGCGCGCCGGTGCAGAGGAAGCCGGGCGGCCCGGCCGGCGCGTCGGTGACCGCGAAGCGCTCGCGGTCGACTCCGCTCGAGACGACCTCGACCTTGCCGCGTGCCACCGGCAGCTTCGTCTCGAGCTCGCGCCGAAGGTAGTCGGAGACGCAGATCACCGCTGCCGCGCGCCGCACGACGAGGCGGGTCGCGGGCGCGACGCCGGGGATCGCGCCGATGTTGCGGACGTCTCTCCCGTGGGCGGTGACGACGAGCGGCGCACGACCGGCGAGGGCGGCGATCAGCCCGGAGGGAACGAGGAAGTGCGCGTAGACCACGTCGGGCCGGCTCGCGGCGCGCGCCCTGCGCGCGAGGGTCAGATAGCGGAGCTTCCCGCCCGCACGGGTGTCGAGGACGGCCAGCGCGACCTCGTGGCCCCGTGCCACGAGCTCGCGCTCGACCTGCGCCACGAACGTCCCGAGGTCCGGCGCGTCAGGCCCCGGGTACATCTGGGAGACGAGCAGGATGCGCACGGGGCCAGCGTACGCGGGCCCCATGCGCAGAGCAGCGGCTACGCCGTCGCGGCGTTGCGGACGGCGTCGACGACGAAGTCGGAGCGGCCCTCGAAGAGCAGATCGAGCAGCCGCCCGCCGCCGACGAGGCCGACCGGGCGGCGCAGCAGAGCCACGAGGCGCGCCTCATCGAGCCCGACCGCGCGCGCCGTCTTGACGGCGTTGCGGACGCCCGCTGGGATCGAGCCGCCCGGCCCGAACTGCCAGGCCGGGTAGAGCCATTCGTCCTGACCGCGGACGGCGAAGAGCTCGCCGCTCTCCCGCAGCTTCTCTATCTCGCGCGGGTTGACGCCGAGGCGGCTCGTGAGCCAGGAGCCCGGGAGCGGAGTGGTAGGCGTGTCGTGCATGTTGGCGTGTCCTCCTTGATCGTTCCGGGGGTCGGGAACACCATCGATCGGGCCGCTTAAGATCTGCTTGGGGCCAGGCTGGGAAGGGGGTCGGCGAGCATGGAATTCCGCATCCTGGGCTCGATCGAGGTCGTCGGGGACGACGGCCCGGTGCCGCTCGGAGCCCCGAAGCAGCGTGCCTTGCTGGCGTTCCTGCTCCTGAACGCGAACACGGTCGTCTCGCGGGACCGCCTTGTCGACACGCTCTGGGGAGCCGAGCCGCCGCGCTCTGCGGTCTCCTCGCTGCAGGTGTACGTGCACGGGCTTCGACGCGCGCTCGGCGGCGAACGGATCGAGCGCCACGGCACGGGCTATCGCCTCCATCTCGATCCTTCGGCGCTCGACCTCAGCCGGTTCGAGCGCCTCGTCGACCAGGCCGTCGCGGCTCTCGCCTCGGGGCGGGCTGCGGATGCGGCCGAGGACCTTCGCCGTGGGCTCGATCTCTGGCGCGGGCAGCCGCTCGCGGATCTCGCCGGCGAGCCCGTCCACGAGGCGGAGGCGGGACAACTCGATGAGCAACGGCTGCGCGCGGTCGAGCTCCTCCACGATGCAGAACTCGCGCTCGGGAATGCCGACGAGCTCGTGCCCGAGCTGGAGCGCCTGATCGCGGCCGAGCCGTACCGGGAGCACATACGCGCGCAGCATGCGCTCGCGCTCTACCGCTCGGGGCGACAGGCCGACGCGCTGGCCGCCTGCCGGGCCGCTCGCGAGTTGCTCGTCGAGGAGCTCGGCGTGGACCCCGGCCCGGAGCTCCAGGAGCTGGAGCGCCGGATCCTGCGCCACGATCCCGCCCTCGCGGCTCCGGAGGGGCCTGCGCCCGTGCGTGTGCAGCTGCCGACGCCGCCGACACCGCTGGTGGGTCGTCGCCTCGAGGTGGCCGGGATCACGGCACTCCTGCGGCGGGACGACGTGCGTCTGGTCACGCTCACCGGCCCCGGCGGCGCAGGCAAGACGCGGCTCTCGATCGCAGCCGCCGAGGAGCTCGGCCCGGAGCTTCGCGACGGCGTCGTCTTCGTCGATCTCGCAGCGGTGCACGATCCGGCGCTGCTCGGAAACGCGCTCGCCCAGGCGCTCGAGGTCAGCGAGACGGGCGAGGGGGTGGAGGACGTGCTCACGGCCAACCTCCGCGACCGGAGCATGCTGCTGCTGCTCGACAACCTCGAGCAGCTCGTGCCGGACGTCGGGCTCGTCGCCCGCCTGCTGGCGGCCGCGCCGCGGCTGCTCGTGCTCGCCACGAGCCGCACGCCGCTCCGGCTCGCCGCCGAGCACGAGTACGCGGTGCCGCCGCTCGCTCCACCGGAGCCCGGCGCGGTCCTGAGCTTCGAGGAGCTGGCCGCGAACGACGCCGTGCGCCTCTTCGCCGCACGGGCCGGCGCGGTCGACCCGGACTTCCAGCTCGACGACCGAAACGCCGGAGCTGTCGCGGAGGTGTGCGCGAGGCTCGACGGGCTTCCGCTCGCGATCGAGCTGGCGGCGGCACGCTCGAAGCTCCTGCCGCCGGAGACGATGGCGACGCGCCTCGACCGCGCGCTCGAGTTTCTGGTGGGTGGCGCGCAAGACCTCCCGGGCCGGCAGCGGACGCTGCGCGCGACGCTCGAGTGGAGCCACGGCCTCCTGAGCGAGGACGAGACCGCGCTGTTCGCGCGGCTCGCCGTCTTTGCGGGCGGCTGGACGCTCGAGGCAGCCGAGGCGGTCTGCGGCGGGAACGAGCTCGACGTATTCGAGACTCTCGCGTCGCTCGTCGACGAGAGCCTCGTCCGTCCGCTGCGGAGGCCGACGGGAGAGCCGCGTTTCGCAATGCTCGAGACGATCCGCGAGTACGCCGCGGAGCTGCTCGAGGCGTCGGGCGAGGCAGAGGCCCAGCGCCGGCGCCATTGCGAGGACATCCTGGCGCGCTCCGAGGAGGGAGCGGCCGCGTGGCTCGCCGGTGCCGATGCACATGAGTCTCTCTTTCGCGTCCTCGACCAGGAGCACGACAATCTCCGTGCTGCCCTCGCCTGGGCGGGCAGCGCGGGGGAGATCGAGCTCGAGGTTCGTCTGGCCGTCGCGGCGCGCTGGTACTGGGTCGTGCAAGGTCACCTCAGCGAAGGACGCCGCTTCTTCGAGGGGATATTCGCCCGCACGGCGGGCGCCCCGAAGGAGCTGCGTGCGCTGGCACTTGTGCACGGCGCGATCTTCCCGTTCCGGCAGGGAGACATCCTGTTGGCGGCGGCCCTGCTGCAGGAGAGCCTCGACCTCTATCGGGAGCTCGGCGACGAGGAAGGGATCGCACGCGGGATCGCCGAGGTGGGCAGCATTGCGATCGCCGAGCAGGATCTCGACCGGGCCGCCGCGCTGTACGAGGAGGCCGTTCCGCTCTTCCGGAGCCAGGGCAAGCTGAGCCGCGTGGCAGCGTCGCTCGGCAATCTCGGCACGATCGCGCACATGCGCGGCGACCACGCCACCGCAGTCCGCTACTACACCGAGGCAATCGACGCCTCCCGCGAAGCTGGCGACGAGGACGGGGCCGCGGTCAATCTGCACAATCTCGGCCGGGCCGAGCTCGCGCTGGGCCGGACCGAGCAAGGGCTGGAAGCGTTGCGCGAGAGCCTCGCAATCGGACGGCGGCTCGGCTATCGCGAGGTGATCGCCTACTGCCTCGCGGGCCTGGCGGAGCTGGCGATGATCGAGAGGGATGCAGCGCGCGCGGCCACGATGCTCGGCGCCTCGGGCGGGCTCTTCTCCGAGATCGGAGCGAGCCTCAGCCCGGACGAGGCCGAGACAAAGGAACGCGTCACCGCGTACGTCGTCGCCGAACTCGGCCCTGAGCGCACTGAGGAGCTTCGCGTCGAGGGCGCCGCCATACCGCTCGACGAGTTGCTGGACGACGTAGCCTCCCGGGCATGAGCGACTACACGATCGTCAACCTGGGCGAGGTCGAGAACGTCGCCCCGAAGTTCCAGATGCCGGAGGGGATGGACGTCCGCTTCCCGAGGCGCCATCTCGGCTGCACGGTCGGCGGCGTCGGCGTCGAGAAGCTCCCGGCCGGGGTGCGCCAGCCGTTCGGTCACACGCACTCGGTTCAGGAGGAGATCTACGTGATCGCCGAGGGCTCCGGCCGCATCAAGCTCGACGACGAGGTGCGTGACCTGCGGCGGTGGGACATCCTGCGCATCGGCCCCGGCGTCATGCGGAACCTGGAGGCGGGCTCCGACGGGATCACGCTGATCGCGTTCGGCGCGCCGATCGGCGAGGAGAACGACGGCGAGATTGTGCCCGGCTGGTGGACCTGACCGGGCGAAGAGCTGCCGTCTTCGCCCGGGGCGGAACTCCCGCGCGCCCGAGATTGCGATCTCGGCCGCGCTCCGTGCTGAGGGCACATTGGGCTGCTGAGATTCAGACGCCTGTTTCGTCGCGGGCCCGCAAGCCAAGAGGCGTGCGCGCCCGCTGGTCCGCGGCGTCGAAACGTGCCGTTACGCCGCCGCCTTGGCGCCGATCTAGCTCGAAACGCTCAAATCAAGAAAGCACCAGAGGCCGGAGGCTAGGACAGCCGCGAAGCGGTGACTTAGCCGCAGGCCGGACCGCGCTCGCGCCGGCCTCTGCCGCGCGCGCGCGCGCACCACAGCGGCCCTCCGCCCACAGCCATCCAAAACAGCACGGAGCGGGCCGGAAACCGCGCTTTCCGGCCCGCGCAGTTCCTTGTCCCAGCGAGCGAAGCGTCAGCTTCGCGAGCTAGCGCCGCAGCGCGTCGTACATCCCCCACTCCTCGCGCAGCGCCTCGCAGATCTCGCCGACGGTGCAGCGCGCGCGCAGCGCCTCGCGCATCGGCGGAAGCAGGTTCGCGTCGCCGCGAGCAGTCTCGCGCACGGCCTCGAGCGCCGCGCCCGCCGCCCCCACGTTCCGTTCCGCGCGCACCTGCGCGGTTCGTTCCAGCTGGCGCCGTTCCGCGGCCGGGTCGATCTGCAGGAGTTCGATGCGCTCGCCCGACTCCTCCGCGAACGCGTTCACGCCGACGATGACGCGCTCGCCTGCCTCGACCTGCTGCTGGAACTCGAACGCCGCGCGCTCGATCTCCTCCTGCACGAAGCCCGATTCGACGGCCGCGACGGCACCGCCTGCTTCGTCCACCCGCTCGATCAGCTCCGAGGCGCGGGCCTCGAGCTCGTCGGTCAACGCCTCGACGTAATAGGAGCCGCCGAGCGGGTCGGCGGTGTCGATCGTGCCCGCCTCCGCCGCGATTACCTGCTGCGTGCGGAGCGCGATGTGCGCGGCGTGCTCCGACGGCAGTGCGAGCGCCTCGTCGTAGCTGTTCGTGTGGAGGCTCTGCGCGCCGCCGGCGACCGCCGACAGCGCCTGGATCGCGACGCGGACGATGTTGTTCTCCGGCTGCTGCGCCGTGAGGGTCGAGCCGCCCGTCTGGGCGTGGAAGCGGAGGGCGAGCGCGCGTGGGTTCGTCGCACCGAAGCGCTCGCGCATGATCCGCGCCCACAGCCGCCGCGCCGCACGGAACTTCGCCACCTCCTGGAAGAAGTCGTTGTGCGCGTTGAAGAAGAAGGACAGGCGCGCGCCGAAGTCGTCGGGCGACAGCCCTGCCGCCACGGCCGCGTCGCAGTAGGCGATCCCGTTCGCCAGCGTGAAGGCGAGCTCCTGCACCGCGGTCGAGCCGGCCTCGCGGATGTGGTAGCCGCTGATCGAGATCGTGTTCCAGCGCGGGATCCGCTCGGCGCAGTACGCGAACAGGTCGGTCGTGAGCCGCATCGACGGCCGAGGCGGGAAGATGTAGTTCCCGCGCGCGATGTACTCCTTGAGGATGTCGTTCTGGACCGTGCCGCGGAGCGCGTCGGGGGCGACTCCCTGCCCTTCGGCGACGAGCTCGTAGAGCAGCAGCAGGAGCGACGCCGGCGCGTTGATCGTCATCGAGGTCGACACGTCGCCGAGCGGGATGCCGGCGAGCAGGATCTCCATGTCTGCGATCGAGTCGATCGCCACGCCCGTGCGGCCGACCTCGCCGAGCGCCCGCGCATCGTCGGAGTCGTACCCGAGCTGCGTCGGCAGGTCGAAGGCGATCGAGAGTCCGGTCTGGCCGCGCCCGAGGAGGTAGCGGTAGCGCGCGTTCGACTCCTCGGCCGAGGCGAAGCCCGCGTACTGGCGGATCGTCCACGGCCGTCCGCGGTACATGTCCGGGTACGGCCCGCGCGTGAAGGGGTATTCGCCCGGCGGCTCGAGCTCGCGCGGCGCGTCGGCGGCGCTGTAGACCGGCTTTACCTCGATGCCGGACTCGGTGCGCCGGTCGGCTTCCACGCATAGATCGTAGGTCTTACGCGGCGGGGTGACACCGCGAGCGCACCGGCCGCACGCTAGGTGCGGCCGGCACGCTCACCATCCGCGGAGGGACGGACGCTGGTGCAAGGTGGTCTGCGGTCGCCCGGAGGAACGAGGCGGCTCGCGTGCGGAGATGGCCGGGGCCGCGCAACCTCTCGGCCGCGGCGACGGCCTCGAGGCGGCGGTGATCCGTCAAAAAGAGGTCGAAGAACTCGGGCGGCTGGGGCATCATCGTGCGGACTCCTTCTGTTCGATGAATCTCACTGGTTCGAAACTTATCGAACGCTACCCACGCTTGTCAAGCAAATATTGCGAAAACACGCTATCTTGATGGTGACAGTTCGATGACAATCGAAAACGCCAAGCCGCCCCGCTCCGTCCAGCAGCCGCGCGTCGTCGACGTCACGCGTCCCGGCGGCGCGGGCCTCACGGTCGAGATCGACGGCGCCGAGGCAGCAGAGCTGCTGCTGAGCATCGCGACGTTGCTCGTCGACGAGGAGCACGACTCGTACGAGCTCGGGGCAGCGCGGATCGAGGAGCTTCGCGCCGCCGCGCCGCCCGAACTGCTTCGCGAGGCCGAACAGCTCCTCCCCTTCAAGTCGGCGGCGCAGCTGCTCGGCCTGGTCTATACGACGCCGAAGCCGCGCACCGCTGCGGCGTTCCTCGACCACATGGCTGCCACCGATTCCGTCGAGATCCGCCTGCACCTGCTCGGCTACTACACGCGAGGCCACCATGTGAGCGAGCCGGAGACGCTCCGGCGCGCCGCAGAGGGAGATGACGAAGCGATCGGCGAACTCCTCAACGGGTACGCCGAGTACCTCGATGCCGAGAAGTGCTCGGACGCGGAGGCGGTCCTTCGTGCCGACGCCGTCGAGGCCAAACGCGCACTCCTCGATCTCCTGGCCGGCTGGACCGAGCACATCCTTCCGGAGGTGGAGCCGGCGGATTATGCGTCGCTCCTCGAACGCGACGTCGAGGCGAAGCGCGAGCTCGTTCGCTCGGTTCCTCCCGAACAGGTCGTCGAGCGGCTGGCGCAGGGCATCCAATGGGTACCGGGTTCCGACATCGACCGCGTGGTGCTCTTCCCCGCCTACTCGGCCCGCCCGTGGGTCTACATGAGCGAGTACAAGCGCGTGAAGATCTTCTGTCCGCCGATCACCGCCGACCGCGAGCGAACGCCGGGCGATCCGGCCGAGCTCGTACGGATCTACAAGGCGCTCGGTGACGAGAGCCGTCTGAAGCTGTTGAAGCGGCTTCAGGAAGGACCGATCTCGCTCGCGGAGGCGACGCAGGAGGTCGGCCTTGCGAAGTCGACGACGCATCACCACCTGGCGCTCCTGCGCCAGGCCGGCTTCGTCCTGATTCGGGAGGGCGACGACACGTACAGGCTGCGCCCCGACATGCGGCCGGAGCCTGGCGCACTGCTTCAGCAGTACCTCGGCACCTGAGCACGCAGGCAAGATCAGAGCGTGCGCGTCACCGTCCGTCTCTTCGCCGGCCTGCGGGAACGCGCCGGCCGCGCGCGCCTCGAGCTGGAGGACGTCGCGCGGGTGGAGGACGTCTGGCCGGCGCTTGGGCTCGGTGACGAGCCGCCCGGGCTGCTCTATGCAGTGAACCGCAGCTACGCGGAGCGCGGGCACGAGCTCGCCGACGGCGACGAGGTGGCACTCATCCCGCCGGTCAGCGGAGGCTCTTTCCGCCTGGTCGACGGGCCGCTCGACGTCGCCGCCGCCTTGCGCGAGGTCGAGGATCCCGAGGCGGGCGCGGTCGCGAGCTTCGTCGGCACCGTGCGCCGCCGCTCGCGCGGGCGTGACGTCATGCACCTCGAGTACGAGGCGTACGAGGAGATGGCCGAGCCCATGCTCGCCCAACTCGGCGACGAGCTGACCGCGCGCCACGGGCTGTGCGCGGTCGCCGTCCACCACCGGCTCGGGCGGGTCGAGATCGGCGAGGCGAGCGTCGTCATCGCCGTGTCGGCTCCGCATCGGTCGGCCGCTCTCGACGCCTGCCGCGAGGCGATCGAGACGCTCAAGACGACGATCCCGCTCTGGAAGAAAGAGGTCTACGCGGGCGGCGAGGAATGGATAGGGCGAGGCTCGTGAGCACTCAGGCCCAAGATCAGCGGGGAGACGCCCGCAGCTTGCGCGACCGTCTCATCGGCCTCGTCGTCACGCTCGGCGTCTTTGCGAAGTTCTTCGCCTTCTTCGTCTCCTTCGCCGCCTACTCGCTGTGGTTCAAGAGCTGGCAATTCGGGCTGGGGTTCGTCCTGCTGATCCTCGTGCACGAGCTCGGCCACGTCTTCGAGGCGCGACGACAGGGAGTTCCGGTGACGCTTCCGACCTTCATCCCGGGCTTCGGTGCCTTCGTGACTACTCGCCAGGAAGGAGTCGCGCCGTGGCGCAGCGCGCTCATCGCCCTCGCAGGACCGTTCGTCGGCGGCCTCGGCGCGGCGGCGGTCTGGGCGGTCGGCTCGGCGGATGACACGACGTGGCTCGTCGTGCTCGCCAACATCGGCTTCCTGCTCAACGCGTTCAACCTGCTCCCGATCGGCTTCCTCGACGGCGGAGCGGTCTTCCGGTCCATCTCGATGTCGCGGCGCGGCTGGATCCGGTACGAGAACGGCATTCCGATCGAGGCGGTCCCGCCGGACCCGGAGCACGCCAACCTCGTCACATTTCTCTACGTGCTGCTCGCGGCGGCGCTCGTCGCCGGGCTGCTCGCCACCCGGCACAGCGGGATGCTCTAGGCGATGCAGGATCGCGACCTCCTCCAGACGCACCACTCGCTCGAGCGTCTGCAGGAGCGCTCGGAAGAGATCGGCCGCGAGTTCTTCTCCGGCTTCGAGGCGGTCGAGCGGATCGACCGCCCGGCGGTCTCCTGCTTCGGCTCGGCGCGCTCGTCGGAAGGGTCGCGCCCGTACGAGGTCGCCCGCGAGACGGCGCGGCTCTTCGCCGAGGCGGGCTGGGCCGTCGTCACCGGCGGCGGGCCGGGCGTGATGGAGGCCGCGAATCGCGGCTGCCGGGAAGGCGGAGGGCTGTCGGTCGGCTTCGGGATCGAGCTGCCGCAGGAGCAGGCGCTGAACGCGTACATCGACCTCGGCCTGGTCTTCGACCACTTCTACACCCGCAAGACGATGTTCGTGAAGGCGGCGGAGGGGTTCTGCGTCTTCCCAGGCGGCTTCGGCACCGCCGACGAGCTGTTCGAGTCGCTGACCCTGATCCAGACGGGGAAGGTGATGCACTTCCCGGTCGTGCTGATGGGCGAGGCGTACTGGACGCCGCTGCTCGAGTGGGTGCGCCGCAGCGCGCTCGCCGATGGGATGGTCTCGCCCGAGGATCTCGCGCTCCTCACCCTCACCGACGATCCGCAGATCGCGGTCGAGACCGTGCTCGACGCCTTCCGTGCCGGGGAGGGACGAGCAAGTCCCCACGCCCCGGAAAAGGCCGACGCGCAGTAGCGTTTGCGGACATGGAGCTGCGCGACCTGCCCTCGGTGGACGAGCTCGCGCGCGAGGTCGGCGATCCGCTTGCGGTCGATGCTGCCCGGACCGTCATCGAGAGGGCGCGGGAGGAGATCCAGGCCGGTGCGGATCCAGG
>Ga0308176_10002951_pt1 | contig 10776 bp, 10 predicted proteins | sample PhyCR2_3_FD_203890 | JGI IMG/M metagenome (GOLD analysis project Ga0308176, IMG submission 203890) | Soil microbial communities from UC Gill Tract Community Farm, Albany, California, United States - DLSLS.C.R2 | ecosystem: Environmental > Terrestrial > Soil > Agricultural land | place: USA... | reverse complement strand
CTGAACGCGACGCATCGTCGGAGCCCCTACCGCACCCGCGATCTTCGATGCTAGGTCCCAGAGCAGTTTCTTCTATGATTTCAGTATGATGGGAATTTTGATCCAGGAACTAGTTACTCCCGATCAGTACCCTCCCAACGTCTGCACTCCCGTAGTTGATGCTCTTCGCCGCGATTGAGCGTCATGCTTTTCGCGGGCCGCGCCCCGGCAAGCCGGTACTCGCCCGGATCGCGCGCTCGCACCTGGACACCGACGACGACGACCCCGGCGTCGCGCGGATGATCGACCAGGTCGAGGAGCTCGCGAAGGAGGCGTTCGAGCAGCGGCTCCGGGAGCTCGGCATCAACGAGTTTCTCGACGCGCTGCGCGCGGTCCAGGTCCTGGAGCCCGGCACCGACGCCACCGAGTGGGACGCGATCACGCGCCTGGCGATGTGGAAGCACCCGCGCGAAAGGACCGCACCTAGACATGGTCGCCCTGACCGGGAGCCACTGGCGCTCGACCGAGCGACGCGGCGCGCTGCGTGGCCGCGCCGATCGCTGCGTGGCCGCGCCTCGAGTCGCGGCCGGTGTCCCGCCATGGCGACGCCTCGACCGCGGGCCTCGCGCCCGCGCCGCGCTCATCCCCGGCCGATCGGAGCGCGCGTGATCTCCGAGGTCAGGAGCGTGCGCGACGACGACGACGCGCTGCCGGCCAAGGGCATCGAGCGCCCGTCCGCGAAACCGCCCAGGCCGCTCGAATCGCTGTCTCCAGCGAGCTGGGTCCGCGTGGTGGCGGGCACGCGGACCGAGCGGATCGCGCCGCTCGGCGCGCTCGACGTCGACCGTAGGATCGAGCTGATCGTCCAACAGCACCCGCTCCGGGCGCTGCACGCAATCGGCGAGGTTCTGTTGGCCCGCCGCTCGGGGCCGCGCGGCGCGCCGTTGGACGCGCGGGCCGCAGCCGTCCGGTCGAGCTCGCGTTTACCTGGAGCGCCGGTGCGTGCGCGGAGGTGGTTGCCGGCGGTCGTCCGACGTCTTTGGCCCGCGCGTCCAACGAGAGTGCGCGGTCGGGCCGGCGGTCGGCCGCTGGCGGACCCCCGGAATTACCGCAAGTTATAAATGCCAGTTGACATAACCTAGATTCTGCGACTTGAACTTCTGTTCCAAATAGGCACCACAGAATAGGCTCTGCGTGCAATGGCCGAAAGCCTGCTCGAGTTCGCGCTGGGTTGCGGCTCGCTTCGTGCCCCCTCCTCAACCACGCTCTTTCCTCGCGCGTTCTGCAGAGGTCGAGCCGCCCACCTTCAACTCCGCGCTGTTGCTCGTGGGACCCCGAGGTGCTCGATCGCCAGATCCGAAGCGGCGAGGTCCAGGGCCGGACGGCCTGCGTGCCAGTAACGTGGTTGCGCCAGCATTCGCATGAGAGCAACGAGCATGCCCGGCCGCCCCGCTGCGACGCGCAAGACGCGAGCGCGGTCCGCCTTGGTCAGCTGTGTAGCGCTCGCCGGAGCGAGATGCGCATCGAGGATTCGCTGCATGGCATCGCCATCAAGCGGCGGAATCGCGATCTCGCGATGTGCCAGGCGGAGCGAGCGTAGGTATGCGTGCTCGCGCGGCGTGTCCGCTTGTCCCGCGAGGATCGCGCCGAGACCGATCGCGCCGAACTCTCGGATCTCACGCCGCACCATCGCCCCGCTGCGCTCGACGCGATCGACGAGCAGCACGGCAGGATCACGCTCGATGTGGGGCTGAAGCAGTGCCTTCGGCGTGTAGGCCGCATCCGTGTAGGCGCGCGAGAGCGGACCCATGAGATCGGCATAGCTCGCGAGCCGCTTCACCCGGACTGATCGGCGGCCGATGGCTCGGAGCCGTGCTTCGCATGCATCGAGCAGCGCCGACGCACCGATACCACGCGGGCCATGGACCAGCACGGCGTGTCCCGCGAGCGCATGCGCGGTCAGTGTCTCGATGAGAGCAGCGCGTCCGATGATCCGCATGACAACTCCTTTGGTGAGAGAAGGAGTCATCGGTCGCTTGCGCGACGGTAACCGCGAACTCCACCGCCAGCTCGATGTACGGAACAGCTCGATGTACGGAATAAGGGTACCCGGTCCGCCGCCGAGATGCCAGCCTCGAACCGGTCGCTGCCGGTCACGGATCGTCAGGAGCAACGCGATCAGGAAGCAGCCCACGACGTTCACGATCAACGTTGCCCAGGGAACCGGTCCAGCCCGGCGCCTGGGTCGACGGCCTCTGAAACAGAGCTTCGGGCATCAACAACTCAGCGGCGCAGGGAACCCGAACCAACAACGCGCGACTCGCCATCCTGGCGCATCGCAGCGCACGGCTTGCACGGCTGACCGCGAAGCCTGCAGGGCTTGCGCGTTCTCGACGGGATCCAGCCGTCCATGCCCATGGCGCGGTTCATGAATCTAGAAGGGGGATGAACCTCCCGCGCAACATCCTCGTACCTACCGATTTCAGCGAGGGCGCCGAACAAGCGCTGGACTACGCGGTCGAGCTTGCCGGCAAGCTCGACGCGAAGATCCACCTGCTCAACGTCCTGTTTTTGTTGCCGCTTGGCCCCGAGCTCGCCATCGCGATGAGCGCGGCCAAGGTCGACGAGATCATCAAGGACAGCCACAAGGCGCTCGATCGGCTCGTCGCCGCCCGGACTGGCAAGGCCGCGTTCGGACCGACGCTGCAGCGGAGCGGAGACGCACGGGCGCTGATCGATGAGACCGCCGCCGAGATCGGCGCGGACTTGATCATCATGGGGACCCATGGCCGGCGCGGCGTGTCCCGCCTCTTGCTCGGCAGCGTGGCCGAGTCGGTCGCGCGGACGGCGCCGTGTCCGGTGTTGCTCGTCCGCAAGGGGCAGAAGCCGTGAAGCGGCTCCTCGTGGCGCTGGACGCCTCCGATCGTGCCTCGAAGGTGCTCGAGGCCGCGGTGCGGCTCGCCGAGCTCACCGGCGCGAGGCTCATCCTGTATCGCGCCATCGTCGTCCCGCCCGAGCTGCCGCGCGACGTCCTGATCGCGACCGAAGCCCGGCTCGAGGACATCCTCGTCCGCGCCGCCAACGACGATCTCCAGCGGGTCGCCGAGCGCGTGCCGCCCTCCCTGGTCGAGCAGATCACGACCGCGTTCGCGACCCCGTGGGACGGGATCTGCCGCGCGGCCCGCGAGCATGACGTCGATCTGATCGTGATCGGCTCGCATGGCTACGGCGGCATCGATCGGATCCTCGGCACGACCGCGGCGAAGGTGGTCAACCACGCCGACCGCAACGTGCTCGTCGTCAGGACCTTGTTATAGGCCGCCCCCACCAGCGAGCTCATCATGAACGTACGATCCGCGCGTGCTGGGAGCTCTGTACGTCGTCGCGGTCATGACCGAAGCGTTGCACTTGGCCTCCCACGACCGCGTGCTCGAGATCGGGACCGGTTCGGGCTACTCGGCGGCCGTGCTCTCCGAGCTCGCCGCTCACGTCGACACCATGGCTTACTTCATCGCGTGCGGGTGATGCTGAGCGGCTTCGAGATCGTGGGCGGCTCGCCTGCGGAGCTCGGGGACGAGCGCGGGATCGTCGATCGTCATGGTGAGCTCGATCCCCTCCGCGTCGCCACGCGCGGTGACGCGGAGCCCTGGTAGATCGAGCGGGCAGTCGTCCATGTCGATGCGGCCGAGCATCATCCAGGCGCGGTGGCATCGCATCGCGGCGAGCAGCGCGTCGGGTGACCCAGCGTCCGGAGTCAGCAACACGACCGTTCCCCCGGGGACCGGACTCGCACCGACGCCATAGCGCTGGACCAGCGAGACCGACGCGACCGCGGCCGGTGTCTCACCGCACGCCTGCTCGTACTCTGCTTCGAGCTGGGCCGCCGTGGTGCGATGGTGCTGGGCGATTCGCTGGTGCTCGGCCGTGGTGTCCCACATCCCGAACCAGGCGTTGAGGAGCTGGTCGGGCTGCGCACCCGAGTTGCTTGATCGGGTGTCCGGCCAGCGGGTGAGCTGGTCGGCTTTTTCCGCCTCGCGCTGGGCGATGTCGAGGTGCTGATCGGCACGGAGACCTCGCGGGCCGGGTTTTTCGTTGACGGTCGGTCCGGCGCAGGCGGCGCAAGCGGCGCAGGCGGTCAAGAATGGGAGAGCGCTCGAGCAATGCATGCTTCCACGTAAGAGCAATCATCACGCCTACGATTCCACGGGGTGATCGCGCATTTCGTGCGCCGATTGCGTGGTCGTCATCAGGAGGCACGAATCGCTCTTCGGCCTCCATGCTGCAGGACCTGACGGTATGAGCGGCCCACGGCTCCAGAGCGTCACTCACCTCGACATCTCGGTGGATCGCCGGTCACATGCGCGCATCTCTGACTGGGCGCCGTTCCCGATCGCCATCATGGTGGCGATCGCGGGCCTCGCGGGGATCTTCGACCCGGCGATCTACGCGCGCGAGACGGCGAGCTGGGCGGCACAGGGCATCGGCCAGGACTGGGTGAACGTCCTCATCGCGGCTCCGCTGTTGCTCGCGACTGGCGGGGTCGCCTTCCGCGGCTCGCGCAAGGCGCGTGTGCTGCTCGGAGGTGCCCTGCTCTACACGTCGTACTCGTTCGTGATCTACGCGCTGGCGGTGCACTTCAACGCGCTGTTCCTGATCTACTGCGCGGTGCTCGGGCTCTCGACCTTCGCGCTCGTCGACCTCGTCACGGTGCTTCGCGCCGACGATCCGCCTTCGTGGTACGATGACCGCGCACCGATCGCGACCGCGGCCGGGACGCTGCTCGCGATCGCCGTCGTGTTCGGCGCGATGTGGCTGGCCCAGGATGTCCCGGCGGTGCTCGGCGGCAATCCACCCGGCGATCTCGCGGTGACCGGCCTGCCCAGCAATCCGGTCCATGTCCTCGACCTCTCGCTCGTGTTGCCCGCGATGGTCATCACCGCCGTGTCGTTCTTGCGCGGCCGGCCGCTCGGTCGCGTGCTTGCCCCCGTGCTCCTCGGCTTCGGTGTGCTGATGGCGCTCGCGATCGGCGGGATGGTGCTGGTGATGAACCTGCTCGGGGTCGCGATCGACGTCGCGCCCGTGATCGTGATGGCGTCCGTCGCGGCGGCGTGCGCCGTCGTCCTGGGCGTGTTGCTTCGCCACCTCCGGGCTTGACCGCGCACCCCGTGCAGGCGCCTCCGCGGTCGCGCATGGTTTGCGTGTTCTGGCGACGCGTCGCCCCGACCGTCCAGGCACGCGACATGCTGTGTGCTGAGCCATGCACGTCGATCGGTTAGTCCTAGCGTCCCTGATCGTCAGCGGCTGCGGGAGCGAAGCCCACGACTCGCTCCCCCCGTACGAGAGCGGCTCGCTCGCCGCCGCGGTCCAGGCCGCCCAGGTTCGCATGCACGCTCGGTTTGCCGCCGCACGCCGCATGGAGGAGTCGATCGCCCGCAGCGATCTCGACGCCGCGCACATCGAGGCCCACCTGCTCGCCGGGCTCGACGAGCCCGACGCGCTGCCGGTGTGGCGTCCGTACATCGACAACATCCGCGCCGCGGCGCATCAGGTCGAGCTTGCGACCGGCCTCGGTTCGGCCGCCAAGCTCGCCGCGGAGATGGGCCGGAGCTGCGCGCGGTGCCACGAGGCGATCAAGGCGCACATCACGTTTCCCGTCGAGCCGCGTCCGTCCGGCGTCCCCAGGATGAAGGAGCACCAGTGGGCCGCCGTGCAGATGTGGAAGGGGCTGATCGGCCCGTCCGACGAGCGCTGGCTCGAGGGCGCGCAGGCGTTGACCACGGTGCCGCTGAACCTGGTCGCGATGAACGTGACGTCGACCTCCGACCTCGACGTCGACGATGCGGCCCGCGTGCGCCTGTATGCCCGGCGGGCGCTCACCCCACAACCGCAGGATGCGCGCGCCGAGCTGTTCGGTCAGCTGCTCGCGACCTGCGCTCACTGCCATGCCACGCTGCGCGACCGATGATCGAGCTGACCTTCTTCGATCCTACGCGACGCCCGCGACGCGAGACCTGTGTGCCCCGATGGGCCGCGGAGCTCGCCGTAGGGAGCGCTCGCAGCTCGGGGCGCGCAGATTTCGCGCCCGCCGCGGCAACAGCGCGTGCGTTGCGCGATCTCGGAGCCCCCCGCATGCAAGGTGCTGGCGTGGTTTGTGAACCTTAGGGGTGCATGAGCCTTCCCAAGACGATCCTCGTCCCTACCGACTTCAGCGAATTTGCCGACCATGCCCTCGACTACGCGATCCTGCTCGCGGGCAAGCTCGGTGCGCAGGTCCACGTCGTCAATGCGCTGACCATCCCGGAGCTCGGCGTCCCGGAGCTCGGGGTCGCGCTGACCAGCACGATGATGGGCTCGATGGTGCAAAGAAACCAGGAGGCGCTCGACAAGCTCGTCGCGTCGCGCCCGGCGGCCCACCTCGCCGCGCTGCTCCGGACCGGCGATCCGCGGAGCGTCATCCTGCAGGCCGCGAAGGAGGTCGGCGCCGATCTGATCGTGATGGGGACGCACGGCCGCCGCGGCGTGACGCGAGCGCTCCTGGGGAGCATCGCCGAAGCCATCGTGCGAACTGCTCCATGCCCGGTCTTGACGGTTCGTGGTCGCGAGCACCAGGCTTCGTGAACCGTCTCGGGCCCGGGGCCATGTGGCTCCGGTAGAGGGCCGGCCGCTACAGGCCGTTGCCGAAGCCGCCGACCACGATGGTCGTGGTGGCGGCGTTGTCGTCGAGCCGCTGCCACGACGGGCAGCTGGCGCCGCTGCAGGGCTCGCCGAGCGACTTCCAGATCCAGCCGCTCTGGTGGCGCTGCGCCAGCCGGATCCCCGAGGCCGCGATGTTGCGCGTGTTGGGGTTATTGTCGAGGCGCTGCCAGCCGGGGCAGGAGGTGCCGCTGCATGGCGCCCCCGTCGAGCGCCAGATCTCGCCGTTATTGTGGAGCTGGAACAGCTGCCGCCCGGCGGCGACGATCGCGGTGGTGGCGCGGTTGTTGTCGAGGCGCTGCCAGCCGGGACAGGAGTTGCCGCTGCACGGCGCCCCGGTCGAGCGCCAGATCGATCCGTCATTGTGGAGCTGGAACAGCTGCCGCCCGGCGGCGGCGATCGCGGTGGTGGCCGGGTTATTGTCGAGGCGCTGCCAGCCGGGACACGAGGTCCCGCTGCACGGCACGCCTGTCGCGCGCCAGATCGATCCGTCGCTGTGGAGCTGGAACAGCTGGCGCCCGGCCACGGCGATGGCGCGCGCGGCGGGGTTGTTGTCGAACATCTGCCAGCCGGGACACGAGGTCCCGCTGCACGCCACGCCGGTGTGGCGCCAGATCTTGCCGTCGTTGTGGAGCTGGTAGAGCTCGTGATCGGACGCGACGATGGCCATCGTGTGAGGGTTGTTGTCGAGCATCTGCCAGCCCGGGCACGACTCGCCGGAGCAGGGCACGCCGGTGTGGCGCCAGATCTTGCCGTCGCGATGCAGCTGGAACAGCTGGCGACCGGCGGCGACGATGGTGGCGGTGTTGGGGTTGTTGTCGAGCATCTGCCAGCCCGGGCAGAAGTCGCCGTCGCAGCGCGGCCCGGTGTAGCGCCAGATCCGGCCGCTGGAGTGCAGCTGGTAGATCGGGTCGGCGTGCAGCTGATAGAGCTGCGATCCGCCCGCCGCGATGAGGAACGCGCTGGGGTTGTTGTCGAGGCGCTGCCAGCCCGGGCAGGACTCGCCGCTGCACGGCGTGCCGGTGTAGCGCCAGATCCAGCCGTCGTTGTGGAATTGAAACAGGTTATTGCCGGCGGCGACGATGGCGATGGTCTTGGGGTTGTTGTCGAGGCGCTGCCAGCCGGGGCAGGATTCGCCGCTGCACGGCGTGCCGGTGTAGCGCCAGATCCAGCCATCGTTGTGGAGCTGATAGAGGTTGTTACCACCGGCGGCGATCGCCACGGTCTTGGCGTTGTTGTCGAGGCGCTGCCAGCCTGGGCAGGACTCGCCGCTGCACGGCGTGTTGGTGTAACGCCAGATCCAGCCGTCGTTGTGGAGCTGGTACAGAGCGTCCCCGGCGGCGACGATGGCCACGGTCTTGGGGTTGTTGTCGAGGCGCTGCCAGCCCGGGCAGGACTCGCCGCTGCACGGCGTGCCGGTGTAGCGCCAGATCCAGCCGTCGTGGTGGAGTTGATAGAGGTTATTGCCCGCGGCGGCGATCGCCACGGTCTTGTGGTTGTTGTCGAGGCGCTGCCAGCCGGGACACGAGTCACCGCTGCACGGCGTGCCGGTGTAGCGCCAGATCCAGCCGTCGTGGTGCAGCTGATAGAGCGAGTTACCCGCGGCGATCGCGACGGTCTTGCTGTTGTTGTCGAGGCGCTGCCAGCCGGGGCACGAGTCGCCGGTACAGGCGGTGCCGGTGGCGCGCCAGATCCAGCCGTCGCGGTGCAGCTGGTAGAGCGTGCCGTCATCGCCGGCGGTGATCGCCAGGGTCTTGGTGTTGTTGTCGAGCTCGGTCCAGCCGGGACAGGAGTCGCCGCTGCAGGCCGTGCCCGTCGAGATCCAGATCGCGCCGACGCCGGATGCCGGAGTGCGAACGCCGGCATAGACGTTGATACCGGCGCCCGGGCTGGTGGCACCTGCCGGCGGGGTGGCCGACGACCAGGCATGGTAGACCCGACCGGACGCACAGCCGACGCCGTTGTAGTCGCCGTACTTGGGGCAGCCGCCGCCGAGCTTGCAGGTGTTGCCGGCCGGGCAGGTCGTCGGCGCGGACAGGTCGCAGCGCGTGGAGCCGCACACCGGCGTGGCCGGCGGCGCGGGGTTGGTGCAGCAGACCCCGGCGAGCTGCGGCTGGACCGAGCAGCTCTCCGAGTCGCCGCTCGCCCGCGGCCTGCACGGCCAGGTGCTGCACTCCGCGTCGTCCGCGCCGGACATATCGTATTCCCAGCCGGCCACCAGCCCGCTCGAGGCCACCGCGGCGGTTCCGCCCCAGTAGCGCGTGCGATCGTTGGCGGCCGAGGTCGCGCTGCGCCGATCGTACCAGCCCACGTGAGCGGCGCCGCCGGTCGCGCACACCCAGGGCATGTAGCGCCGCGCCGTGGCGCTGCCGCTGACCCGGACGTTGCGCGGGAACGAGCCGCCGCCGTTGGTGGAGTCGGCGACGATGATGTTCTCGTTGCCGCTGCCCGACGAGGTCGCCCACGCGACGTAGACATGGTTGGCGTTACCGTCGTCGACCGCGACCGTCGGGCTGGCGAGCGTGTTGCCGTCGTTGCAGCGATCGAGCCCCGGGATCGGGCACGGTGGGGCGGTGAACGAGCCGACGGTGACCGGGAAGCCGGTCTGCTGGGAAAGGCCGCTGGCGCAGCTGCTGAACTTGTTCAGCACCACGGACGAGCCGCTGATATAGACGACGTACACGAAGCCGTCGCGGCCGACGGTCACGCGCGGGAAGTCACCGGTGCCGACGTTGGTCGGCGCGCCGAAGCTCGTGCCGCCGTTGGTCGAGCACACGATGCGGGGCGTGACGAAGCCGGAGCCGATGCTGCCACAGCTGGTGGCCGTTCCCGACGGCGTGAAGTTGCGCCAGACATTATAGATCTGGTCATTGCCACTGGCCTGATTGACCCGATCGGCGGCGATGTGCTCCTGATCGGGGAAGCACACGCTGCCGGTATTAGGACAGACGATCATGTGGCCGCGGAACGTGAAGTTCTGGCCGTTGTCCGTCGAGCGCGCCAGGCTGTTGGAACACCCGGTGACGTTGTTGGCGGCGGGGGTGCCATTGGGAAAGCCGATCCAGCCGAGGTAGAAGTTGCTGCTCGCGCCTACCGCGAGCGAGGGATCGCCGTCCGACGGAAACGGGGCCGGCAGCGCGCCGCGCGACGTATAGCTGCGGCCGCTGTCCGACGAGTTCGAGAAGCCGCTGTTCGCGGCGATGACCACGTTGCGGCCATCATTACTGGCGGTCACCTCGAGCTCGCCCACGCCTTGCTGGACCGCGGTGGCGCCCGTCGTCGTCGCGGTCGGGCGAAACTCGCCGAGGGTCGAACCCACCCGAGCCGGTGGCGCCGCGAGCTCCAGCATCTCCCGCGGCGACGGTGGTACGGGTAGCTGCACCGGGGTCAGTCGCGCGCGCACCACGCGCTGCACGACCTCGAGCGCGGTCTTGCTGCGCGCCGGGTCGCCCTTGAGCGTGATGCTCAGCGCTTGCCTGGCGTCGATCTCGTCGAGCAGGTGGGTGTTGGCCTGGGGCGCCAGCGTGGTCTCGAGGCGCACGATCGTGGTGCCGATGGCGATCGCCACGGTGCGGACCGTGACGGTCTCGATCGGTGCCACGGGCTTCTGCACCCGATCGTCGCCGACGCGGGGCAGCGTCACGACGATCTGCCGCTCGATCGCCGGCCAGCCGTCGATGGTCGTCAGCGTGGCGGCCGTGGTCTCCTCGGCGGCGATGTCGCCGAGCCGCTCCACCGCCTCCTGGGCGCTGGTCCGGTTCTCGGTGACGATCAGGGTCCGGCCGAGGATCACCTTGGCATCGGTGGGGGCGGTCGATACCAGCTCCAGGCTGTTGCGTCCTCGCTCTCGCTCACGCCAGGTGGCGGGGAGCTTCAGCGAGACATTCTTGACCACCTCGACCGTCTGGGTCGGGGCCGCGGTCACGGAATGACAACCCGCCAGCCATGGCAGCATGGTCATGGGAATCAGTTGTGAACCTATCGCCCAGCACAGCTTGATACGCATTTCGCCCTCCTACTCACGAGACACGGTCGGCGCTCCTCTATTCTCTTAGACAGCGCGCAAGGTCCGAGATCTTGAATCATGCTAGGCACCAGGCGCGG
>Ga0308176_10002950_pt1 | contig 10779 bp, 9 predicted proteins | sample PhyCR2_3_FD_203890 | JGI IMG/M metagenome (GOLD analysis project Ga0308176, IMG submission 203890) | Soil microbial communities from UC Gill Tract Community Farm, Albany, California, United States - DLSLS.C.R2 | ecosystem: Environmental > Terrestrial > Soil > Agricultural land | place: USA... | reverse complement strand
AGTACCGCTATACCGCGAAGCTGGCCGGAGAAATCGAGCGTGTCTGGCAGCAGACGTGGTCGCAGCAGGGCACCTTCAACGTGCCCAACCCGGTGGGCCCACTGGCGCCTGCAGATGGTGCGCCGGTGCCCGACGACAAAATGTTCGTCCAGGACATGTTCCCCTACCCGTCGAGTGAAGGGCTGCACGTCGGGCACCCGCTCGGCTACATAGCCACCGACGTCTACGCTCGCTACTTTCGGATGACCGGCCGCAATGTGTTGCACGCCTTGGGCTTCGACTCGTTCGGCCTACCCGCCGAGCAGTACGCGATCCAAACCGGCACCCATCCGCGAATCCGCACCGAGGCGAACATCGTCAACTTCCGCCGTCAGCTTGGGCGGCTCGGGCTGGGCCACGATCCGCGACGCAGCTTCTCCACCACCGACGTCGAGTTCTACAAATGGACGCAGTGGATCTTCCTGCAGATCTACAACGCGTGGTTTGACAAGGGCCTGAACCGGGCCCGCCGCGTCGACGAGCTGGTGGCCGAGTTCGAGTCCGGCCAGCGCAGCCTTGGCGACGGCAGACGGTGGTCGGCGCTGTCATCGGGTGAGCGCGCGGACGTCATCGATTCCTACCGCTTGGTGTACCAGGCCGACTCGATGGTCAACTGGTGTCCCGGGCTCGGCACAGTGCTTGCCAACGAGGAGGTCACCTCCGACGGCCGCAGTGACCGCGGCAACTTCCCGGTGTTCCGGAAGCGGTTGCGGCAGTGGATGATGCGCATCACCGTCTACTCCGACCGGTTGCTCGACGATCTCGACGTGCTGGACTGGCCGGAGAAGGTCAAGGCCATGCAGCGCAACTGGATCGGCCGATCCTTGGGTGCCTCAGCCCTATTCCGCTCGGGCGACGTCGACATCGAGGTGTTCACCACTAGGCCGGACACCTTGTTCGGCGCCACCTATCTGGTTCTGGCGCCCGAGCATCCACTGGTCGAAAGGCTGACCGCCACCGGCTGGCCCGACGCAGCGGTCGACCCGCGCTGGACATTCGGCGCGGCCACACCTGCCGAAGCGGTAGCCGCCTACCGGCAGTCGATCGCGGCCAAGTCCGATCTGGAGCGCCAGGAAGCCAAGGAGAAGACTGGCGTGTTCCTCGGCACCTACGCCACCAATCCCGCTGACGGAAAACAGATCCCGATCTTCGTCGCCGACTATGTGCTGTCCGGCTACGGCACCGGCGCGATCATGGCGGTGCCCGGACACGACCAACGCGACTGGGAATTCGCGCACGAGTTCGGGCTGCCGGTCGTGGAAGTGATTGCAGGCGGCGATATTTCGCAGTCCGCGTTCACCGGCGACGGCGAGCTGGTCAACTCCGACCATCTTAACGGGCTGAGCGTGGAATCGGCGAAGGAAGCCATCACCGCGCGGCTGATCGCCGACGGCGTTGGGCAGGGCCGTGTCGAGTACAGGCTGCGGGACTGGCTGTTCGCCAGGCAGCGGTACTGGGGCGAGCCGTTCCCGATCGTCTACGACGAAACCGGCCGCGCGTATCCGCTGCCCGAATCCGAGTTGCCCGTCGAACTACCCGACATTGCGGACTACTCGCCGGTGCTGTTCGATCCCGACGATGCCGACAGCCTGCCGTCGCCGCCGCTGAACAAGGCAGAAGATTGGGTGCGTGTCGAACTGGACCTCGGCGACGGCCGCAAGACCTACACCCGCGACACCAATGTCATGCCGCAGTGGGCGGGCAGCTCGTGGTACGAGTTGCGCTATACCGACCCGCACAACTCGGAAGCCCTGTGCGACAAAGAGAACGAGGCGTACTGGATGGGGCCGCGGCCGGCCGAACACGGAGCGAACGACCCCGGCGGTGTCGACCTGTACGTCGGCGGCGTCGAGCATGCGGTGCTGCATCTGCTGTATTCGCGGTTCTGGCACAAGGTGCTCTACGACCTGGGCCATGTGTCGTCGCGGGAGCCGTACCGGCGGCTGGTCAACCAGGGCTACATCCAGGCGCATGCCTACACTGACGCGCGCGGTTCTTATGTGCCGGCCGCCGAAGTCGTTGAGCGGGACGGAAAGTTCTACTGGCCAACCCCCGACGGCGAGCTCGAGGTGAACCAGGAGTTCGGCAAGATCGGCAAGAGCCTGAAGAACTCGGTGTCACCCGACGAGATCTGCGACAACTACGGCGCGGACACGTTGCGGGTGTACGAGATGTCGATGGGACCGCTGGAGGCATCGCGGCCGTGGGCCACCAAAGACGTCGTCGGTGCGTACCGGTTCCTGCAGCGGGTGTGGCGACTGGTCGTCGACGAGCAGACCGGGCAGTTGCGGGTCAGCGACGACGAGCCGGGCGATGACACGCTGCGCGCATTGCACCGCACCATCGCCGGGGTGTCCGACGACTACGCGTCGCTGCGAAACAACACCGCGGCCGCCAAGCTGATCGAGTACACCAACCACCTGACAAAGGAGCACCCCGGGCTGGGCCCACAGCTTGCTAGGGGAGTGCCCCGCGCCGCGGTCGAGCCGCTGGTGCTGATGGTCGCGCCGCTGGCGCCGCACTTGGCCGAGGAGCTGTGGCAGCGGCTCGGTCACGACAGATCGCTGGCGCACGGCCCGTTCCCCCTCGCCGACGAGGCCTACCTGGCCGTGGACACGGTCGAGTTCCCGGTTCAGGTCAACGGCAAGGTGCGCGGCCACATCACGGTGCCCGCCGACGCCGACGCGGACACGCTCGAGACGGCTGCGCTGGCCGATGAGAAGGTGCAGGTTTTCCTCAACGGCGCCACGCCGAAGAAGGTGATCGTGGTCGCCGGCCGCCTGGTCAATCTCGTCGTCTAGGTGTGATGTTCAGGGAGGTTGGTCAGTCTGGTGACCGTGGCTGTCCTCCGATGGCGGAGTGGGCTCGGTGGTGATTGTAGAAGTGCAACCAGCCCCGGCAACGCGGTGTCGCGCTGTTCGGTGGATTCGTAGAGACGGGCGTAGGCCCAACCGTCGGCCAGGGTTCGGTGAAATCGCTCGATCTTGCCGTTGGTCTGCGGTCGGTAGGGTCGTGTTCGCTTCGGGGTGATGCGCAGTTCGGTGCAGGCGTCGCGCCAGGCGTGTGAACGGTATGCAGATCCGTTGTGCGATAGGACTGGCTCGACTGTGACGCCGCGCTCGGCGAACCACGCCACGGCGCGCTGCAGTACGGCGATCGCGCTGGCAGCCTTTCGTCGGTGCAGATCTCGGCGTAAGCGATGCGGGAGTGATCGTCGATCACGGGGTGCACGAACGCAATTCCGATTCTCGGGCGGTAGGTGTGGGAGCGGTCGCCGCGGTCGCCAGTGCGTTGCGCGGTCTGTATGGCATTGCGCTCGTCGAGCTGCCGGCTCACGAACCTGTGACCGCCGCCGTCGGGGATGTTGGCGAACTTGGTGACGTCGACGTGGATCAGCGAGCCGGGATGGGCGTGTTCGTATCGGCGCAGCGGTTCGCCGGTGACGCGGTCGATGTAGGACAGCTGGTTGATCCGGCACCGGGTCAGCACCGCGTGCACGGTGGAGGCCGGCACCCCGAGGCGCCCGCCGATCTGCACGGGACCCAGCCGCTGTCGCCACCGCAGGTCCACGATCGGGCGCATCACCTGCGGGCTGGTCTTGGTCAGACAGCGACGCGGTCGCGAGCTGCGGTCGGCCATTCCGGCCTTGCCCTCGGCTCGGAACCGGTCGGCCCACTTCTTGGCGGTTCGCGGGGCGACCATGAACATCTTGGCCGCCGCGGCATAGGTCCAGCCGGACTCAACGACGAGTTGAGCCAGCCTCAATCGGGCGCGCGGGGTCAGAGCAGCGTTAGCGTGGGACACGAAGGCCTCCTGGTTGGTGAAGCGGTTCCTAGACAGCTCCACTTCACAACCGGAGGCCTTCCCTGTCACACAGGCTCACCGATAACGGGAGGGACAACCTCCCTGAACATCGACGACGTCCATCTCGACCAGGACCCGCCGCAACAACTTGCCGGTGGCGTTGCGCGGCAGCGCGTCGATGAACACCACGTCGCGGGGCACCTTGTGGCGGGCCAGGTTGTCCTTGACGTAGAGCTTGATCTGCTCCGCGTTCTGCTGCGCGCCGGGCTTGAGAACAACGAAGGCACGCAACCGCTTTCCGAAGTCAACGTCGTCGACACCGACCGCGGCCGCGTCGGAGACATCCTCATGCTCGACGAGCAGGTTCTCGACCTCCTGCGGGAAGACGTTCTCACCGCCCGAGACGATCATGTCGTCGTCGCGCCCGTCGACGAACAGCAGTCCGTTCTCGTCGAAGTGGCCCATGTCGCCGCTGGACATGTAGCCGTCGATGACCTGCTTGGTACGGCCGTCGGTGTATCCCTCGAAACGCGCCGTGCTGCGGATGAAGATCCGGCCCCGCTTGTTGACGCCCTCGATGCGCCGATCGTGCTCATCGAACAACACCACTTCGCAGCCCACCGGCGAGCGGCCCGCCGTTCCGGGAGCGCTTCGCAGTTCGTCAGGGGTGGCGATGGTGGCAAAGCCGCACTCGGTGGAGGCGTAGATGTTGTAAAGGACATCGCCGAAAGTGTCCTGCACGCGGTTGGACAGCTCGGGGGTCAGCGCCGACCCGGCGATCGCGATCACCTTCAGCGACGACGTGTCGTACTTGGCGATGACGTCGGGGCCGAGTTCGACCATGCGGTGCAGCATTGTCGGGACCGCGACCAGCATGTCGGCCTCGTGGTCTGCGATCAGCTGGAGAGTGCCTTCCGGCTTGAACCGCCGGGTGGTGACCACCTTGTTGCCCAACGTGGCACCGACCATGTACGTGGCCAGGCCGGTGCCGTGGAAGATCGGCGAGACGATGACCATGGTCCCCCTGCGGGGAAACGGGACCCTGTCGACCAGCTCCGCTATCGATAACGGCGGCACCTTGGCCCTGGGCGCACCCTTCGGTAACCCGGTCGTCCCGCTGGTGAGGACGACGGACCCGCCCAGCCTGCTCGGTGCGGACAACGGCTCAAAAGAGTTCGCCACGATGATGTCATCGGTTGTCGGCGCACCGGCGGGCGGGTCGTTCCCCTCGTCCACCCACGTGAGCACCCTTAGCAGGTCGGCGGGCAGCGCGTCGAGGAGGTCGGCAAACTCGCTGTCGTGAAGTACCGCCTTCACGCCCTCCCGCTCGCAAACGTCCGCGAACTGCGGCTTGGCGAACCCCGTGTTCATCAGCACGAACCGGGCACCGAGCTTGCCGCACGCGGCCATCGCGAGGATGAGGCCGCGGTGGTCGCGGCAGAGAAGACCCACCGCTGAGTCCGCGTCGATGCCGAGTCCGTTCAGCCCCCGCGCCAACGCCGTCGACTCCTCGTCGACCTGCTTGTAGGTCAAGGTCCCGCGCTCGTCGACGACCGCAGGCAATGTCGGGTATTTGCGGCCGCCCTGGATCGCCAGCGACGCCTGCGGGCCGTAGACCACAGTGTTTTTCGCCGCGTGCAGCGTCGCGCCTAGATCGGAGAGCTCGATGATGCCGGTATCACGCATCCGCTTGACGGCCTTCGCCGTCTGGACGACGCCACTCAACTTCCGCCGAGCCGCCGAAATCACGGTGTCCAGCCGAGCTGGCGCATGGTGATTCCGTCGTTCCAGATCTTGGTCATGTGGCGGATCTTGTCTCCGTCAAAGTCCATCACGTAGACGTAGTCGGCGACCGCTGCCTTCCCGGTTGGTTGCACCGGACCGCCGTCGCCGGTGTGCGTCCCGTGGAAGACGCCGAACACCGCCACGTTGTTCCGCTTCTCGTCAACGGCGAACGACCGCACCTCGGCAGCGCCGTTGGGCAGCAATATCAGCAGGCCCTTCATCCACTCGGTGTATGCCTCGAGGCTGTCGACGCCGGCCAGGGCATCGATTTGGCCGGAGAATGTCGCGCCCGGATGGCAGTACGGCTCACAACCGGCCCAGCCCCTTCCGGTCTCGCAAGCATCGAAGAACTGTGCGGCGGTATCTGATATCGAAGTCACGGGCCTTCTCCCTTCGTGCACGCGATCGAAGGGTATCGAGCACAGCGTCCGCGGAGCGCTTTCCCGACAAATGACCCGAAATCAGACGTGACGGACGATGACCTCGTTGATGTGGGCGTCGGGCGGGGCGTTGACGGCTTCCGCGACGATCTTGGCCACAGTCTCCGGACTCAGAAATCGCTCCGGCTTGTACTCCCCGCCTTCGTAGGCGACGAGACCTTCCTGCATCGCCGTCGCGATCCGCCCGGGATGGATCGAGGTCACTCGGAGCTCCGGCTCGTCGTTGCGAAGTGAGTCCGCGAAGCCCCGCAACGCGAACTTGCTCGCCGTATACGACGCCAAACCGGGAGAGGCGTTGATCCCTGCTCCCGAGTTGATGAACACGACCTGACCATGAGCACTGCGCAGTGCCGGCAGCAGCGCCAGTGTAAGCGCCACCGCCCCAACGACATTGACTTCCATCGTGGTGCGCCACTCGTCGACCGTCGACTCCGCGACGCGTCCGGGAAATGCGGCGCCCGCGTTGTGAATCAGCACATCCAGCTCGACGATCGGCTCGACAACCGAGGTGATGGCGTCGGTGTGCTCCAGATCCAGCGGCCAGGTCGTCGCGCCGAGCCGCTCGGCGAGCGCGTCAAGCCGATCAGAGGGCCGACCGCCGAGAAACAGCGTATGGGAGGGCGCGAGCACGTCGGCGATGGCCGAACCGAGCCCGCCCGCCGCTCCGGTGATGAACGCGGTCGGCATGCCGGTCACCCTACCGACTGCGATCATGGGAGCGATGGCACCCGATCCCAGCTTCGCTCCCACGCAGCTCGCGGCACGCGCCGCCTACCTGCTACGGGGTAATGACCTGGGCGTGATGACGACCGCAGCGCCTCTTTTGTACCCGCACATGTGGAGCTGGGACGCGGCGTTCGTCGCGATCGGCCTGGCCCCGCTGAGCGTCGAGCGGGCGGTCGTCGAGCTGGACACCCTGCTGTCGGCGCAGTGGTCCAACGGGATGATCCCGCACATCGTGTTCGCGAATGGCGTCGACGGATACTTCCCGGGTCCGGCGCGATGGGCGACCTCGGCGCTGGCGGCTAACGCGCCACGCAGCAGGCACACGTCGGGTATCACGCAACCGCCGGTGCACGCGATCGCCGTGCAGCGCATCCTCGACCATGCGCGCTCGCGCGGGCGCTCCACCCGTGCGGTGGCCGGAGCGTTCCTCGACCGCCGCTGGGACGATCTGGTGCGCTGGCACCGCTGGCTGGCCGAGGCGCGCGACCAGAAGTCGCACGGCCGGGTTACGCTCTACCACGGTTGGGAGTCCGGCATGGACAACTCTCCGCGGTGGGATAGCGCGTACGCCAACGTGATTCCCGGCAATGTGCCCGAATACCAGCGTGAGGACAACGCCATCGTCACCGACGCCAGCCAGCGGCCGTCCGACGTGGAGTACGACCGCTACCTGTGGTTGCTCGAGGAGATGAAGTCGGCACGCTACGACGACGAGCTACTTCCCAAGGTGATGAGCTTCGCCGTCGAGGACGTCTTCGTCTCCGCCATTCTGTCGGTGGCCTGCACGGTGCTGGCCGAAATCGGCGAGGACTACAAACGACCGTACGCCGACGTGCGAGACCTTTACGCCTGGGCGGAGCGGTTCCGCAGGGGTGTCATCGAAACCACCGACGAAAGAACAGGTGCGGCAAGGGATTACGATGTTCGGGCGGACAAACTGATCGCCACCGAGACCGTCGCGCAATTCGCCCCGCTGCTGTGCGGAGGCCTTCCGCACGACAAGGAGCGGGCGCTGCTGCGGCTGCTGGAGGGGCCGCGGTTCTGCGGACACCCGGATCTGAAATACGCGCTGATCCCGTCGACATCGCCGGTGTCGCGGGATTTTCGGACCAGGGAGTACTGGCGCGGGCCGGTCTGGCCGGTGATGACGTGGCTGTTCTCGTGGGCGTTCGCCCGACGCGGGTGGGCCGAGCGGTCGCTGGTCCTGCGCCGCGAGGGCCTGCGTCAGGCCAGCGACGGCACCTTCGCCGAGTACTACGAGCCGTTCACCGGAGAGCCGCTGGGCAGCATGCAGCAGTCCTGGACCGCCGCCGCCGTACTGGACTGGCTGGGCTAGCCGTCTTCCTGACCGGTTTCCCGATCGGCGAGCCGCTCCATCGGACCCAGCGCCTTGGTCAGCGTCTCGACATCGTCATCGCTGAGCTTGCCCAGCATCGCCGCCAGTGCGGCGCGGCGCGCAGCAAGGGCTTCCCGGTGCTGGACGAGGCCGCGGGGGGTGACTTCCACCAGGACCGCGCGCAGGTCGGACGGATCGCGCGAGCGCTTCACCAAGCCGAGCTTCTCGAGCCTGCGGATCGCCACGGTGGTAGTCGGGGTACGCACGCGTTCGTGGGCCGCCAGATCGGTCATCCGGATGGGGCCCTTCTCCAGCAGAGTCAACAGAATCGACAGCTGTGCCAGTGTCAAGTCGCCTGCTGTGCCGCGGTTGGCGTCGCCGCGCCGCAGGACGGAAAACAGCTTGGAGAGGACGCGCTGCAGCTCGGCGGCCAGCTCCTCGACCTGCGCTTCGGTCTCCACCATAGTTCGCTAGTCTAACCTGTCAGGCTCTGCCGGTATGCAATCACGCAATGATTGCGATTTATAGAACTTACGACAGAAATCGTTGTAGCCGGTCTGTCTCCGCGGCGTCGAAAATTTGCTCCGGCGGACCGAATTCGACGACCTGGACGTGATCCATGAAGACCACGGTGTTCGACGTCGAACGGGCGAACCCCATCTCGTGCGTGACGACGACCATTGTCATGCCGTCCGCGCCGAGATCGGCGATCAGCTCCAGGATCCCCTTCACGAGTTCGGGATCCAGTGCCGAGGTGGCCTCGTCGAAGAACATCACCTGCGGTGTCATGGCGAGGGCCCGGGCGATGGCGACGCGTTGCTGCTGTCCGCCGGACAGTGTTCCCGGCCGGGCATCGGCGTTGTGTCGCAGGCCGACCCGGTCCAGCTGAGCCATCCCGACCTCGCGCGTCGCGTCGGCGCTGAGCCGCTTGAGCTTGCGCGGCGCCAGCGTGACGTTGTCCAGCACGCTGCGGTGCGGGAACAGGTTGAAATGCTGGAACACCATGCCGATTCGTTGCCGCAACGCATCCGGGTTGTCGCGCAGCACCGACCGGCCGTCCAGCAGGATGCCGCCGCTGTCAGGCTCGTAGAGTCGGTTGAGCGTCCGCAGCAGTGTCGACTTGCCTGAGCCCGACGGCCCGATCACCGCGGCGGTGGTGCCCGCGGGCCCATCGATGTCGACCCCGCGCAGCACAGCGTTGGGGCCGAAGGACAGCTGAATCTCCTTGCCGGTCAACGAAACCGGCGCAGTCTCTGCCGCCATCAGATCATCTCCAGAGGCGAGAGTGGATCCTCCGGCTCGGCCGCCCTGCCAGTGCGCAACCGCGCGTCGATGTAGTTGACCAGGTGCGTCAGCGGGATGGTGAGAACCAGGTAGAACAGGCCTGCGGACACCAGCGGCGAGAGGTTTCCGGTCTGCGCGTTGAGGTCGCGGCCGACCTGGAACAGCTCGCGCTGGTTGGCCACCAAACCGAGGAAGTACACCAGCGAGCTGGCCTTGAGCAACGAGATGAACTGATTCACCAACGCAGGCAGCACCCGCCGGATTCCTTGGGGGACCACCACCAGCCGCATCGACGACGAATAGCTGAAGCCCAGCGCACGCGACGCCTCGAGCTGGCCGGGTTCCACGCTCTGGATGCCCGAACGGAAGATCTCTCCGACGTAGGCCGCCGCCATCAAACCCAGCGCGGCGATGCCGAGCGGGTACGGGTTGTTCCCAGTCAACCCCCAACACGGGACCGACGCCCAGCCCGATCAGCAGGATGATGACCACTTCGGGCAGGCCACGGAAGATGTCGGTGTAGACCCGCGCCCGCCAGCGCAGCCAGCGGGCACGGGAGATGCCCGCAACGGCCAGCGCCATGCCGAGCAGCAGGGCGATCACGCTGGCGCTGACGGTCAGGATCAACGTGTTCGGCAGGCCCGTTTTCAGCAGGTCGGGAATCGCCTGCTTGTACAGGTCCCAGTCGAGGAACGAGTCGGCCAAGGCCCCCAGCTTGCTGGGGGACTGCGAAAGCGTGGACTTCGGCTGCGCGGCAGAGGAATCCGAGGGCTCGGATTGGTGGCTGGCGGGGATGGCCGCGAAGTTCGGCAGTTGCGGCGGCGGCGCCGCCTTCGAGCCAGGTTTCCAGCCGGGCGGCAGCTCACGCGGCACCCAGTCGAAGTACAGCCGCGACCAGGTGCCGTCGGCGATGACTCCATCCAGCCCGGAGTTCAGCGCGTCGATCAACGCCTTGTTCTCCTTGGCGACCGCGTACGCCACGAAATTGTCCAAGCTGAAGGTGTTTTCGATGATCTCGGCCGGATCGCCCGCCTGCACGGTGCCCTGCGCCTGCTGCGACGGCGCCACCCACGCGTCGATCTGCCTGGTCTTCAGGCTGGCGTAGACGGTGTTGAAGTCGGGGAACTTCACGGGGTCCAGGTGCAGGGTGTCGACGACGTAGGCCTCCTGCACCGTGCCCTGCACGACGCCGATGCGCTGGCCCGCGGCGAGCTCGTCGAAACCGGTGATCGCTGACCCGATGGGCACCACCAGCGAGAAGTATCCGAAGTCGTAGCCGTTGGTGAATCCCACGGTGCGCCGCCGGGCATCGGTGGTGGTGATCGACGACGAGCCGACGTCGAAGCGCCGCGATGCCACCTAGGC
>Ga0308176_10002949_pt1 | contig 10779 bp, 11 predicted proteins | sample PhyCR2_3_FD_203890 | JGI IMG/M metagenome (GOLD analysis project Ga0308176, IMG submission 203890) | Soil microbial communities from UC Gill Tract Community Farm, Albany, California, United States - DLSLS.C.R2 | ecosystem: Environmental > Terrestrial > Soil > Agricultural land | place: USA... | reverse complement strand
CTGCGGGACGCTTGCGAGGTGGTCATGTCGGTCTGCCCGCCGCACGCCGCACTCGAGGTCGCCTCGGCGTTCGCCGGCTACCGCGGTCTGTTCCTGGACGCGAACGCGGTGAGCCCGGCGACGGCGGTGCGGGTCGGGGAGACCGTCGGCGGGCGGTTCGTGGACGGCGGCATCATCGGCCCGCCGCCGCACCGGGCCGACACGACCCGGCTCTACCTGTCCGGACCGGACGCGCCGGTGGTGGCGGCGCTGTTCGCCGGCACGAACCTGGCCGCCCGGATCGTGCCGGACGCGTCCGCGCTGAAGATGACGTACGCGGCCTGGACCAAGGGCACGACCGCGCTGCTGGTCGCCATCCGGGCCACCGCCCGCGAGCTCGGCGTCGAGGACGAGCTGCTGACCGAGTGGACGCTGAGCCTGCCCGGGTTGCCGACCCGGTCGCAGCAGGCGGCCCGGACCGGGGCCGAGCGCGGCTGGCGTTGGGCGTACGAGCTGGAGGAGGTCGGCCGTACGTTCGCCGCCGCCGGGCAGCCGTCGGGGTTCGGTGCGGCCGCCGCCGAGGTGTTCGGGCGGATGGCGCGGTGAGCGGACTGCGCTGAGTACCAGCGCGGTCGCCGGTGGTGGGTCGGCACGGCGACCGCGCTGGCCTTGGGGACCCCGCAGGGGGCCACGCCGTGAACGGTCCGTCCCGAGCGTGAGCGCACGATGAGAGCCGGCTGAGCGGCTGATGGAAGTCCGCTGAGTGGTTGATGGGAGCCGGCCAAGCGCCTGCTGTGCGGCCGGCGGCGTCAGCTACCCGGTGAAGCGGGCTTCGACGGCATCTCGACCGGTGGTCACGGTCGCGCCTGAGCCGTGATCGTCGGTCGAGCGACCCGTGGTCGAGGCCGTCGAGTGCGGCGCCTGCGATGGCCGCCGCAGAGTGAGTATCAGGCCGAGGGTGAACAGCAGACCGGGAAGCCAGATCACGACGGTATCCACGAGCCGGGTCGGTGGGTGCGCCGTGGACCCTGGTGGGGCGTCGTTGGCCACCCAGTGGCCGGTGAGCGGCAGCAGGTCCATGAGCAGGCCGAGTGCGGTCGTCGTGCCGGCGGCGGCCAGCAGGCCGGCGACCAGAGCCTGATGGGCGTCGACCCGGGCCACCGGCTCGCCGGACGCCCAGGAAGAGTCGCCGGCCCACGCGCTGGCCACGAGACCGGCCGCGAGCACGCCGAGCAAGGCGGGGCCGGCTCCGGTGGAGGCGGCCGGGTGGAACAGCACGACCGCAAGCCACATCGTCGCGGCGGCCGCTGCGGTGCCGGCTCCGACGACGATCGTCGACGGCCGGACGGCGAACCGACCGGACGTCACTCCGGTGAGAGCGACCAGGAGCACACCGAGCACAACGGCAGCGCAATCAGGTTCGAGGTCGCCCGGGACTCGTCGTAGAGCCCGGTCGTCGCGTTCATCGGCAGGGTCAGCGGTGGATCCACCCGCAGCCGGCGGAACTCGAGCATGGCCTCGGCCCCGACCGCGAGGATTCCACCCGCGGCGAGCAGTCGGGCGCCGCGAGCCGCCACCGGGCCGAAGCCGATCCGGCTGCGCAGCAGTCGGTGGCCCAGAACCAGGCCGGCGACGACGCCGAGCGCCTCGGCCCGGATCCGGGGGACGCCGATCCCCCAACCGAGCGCGACCGCGGCGACGAGGAGCGCCGCGCAGACCAGCCAGCGACCGACGGCCAGCGCACCCGCCGGCCGGCGGAGCACCGCCAGGACGCAGCCGACCGCGAACTGCCGCCGCGCGCCTCGACCGGCGATCCCGACCAGCTCGGCCCGGATCGCGTCTCCCCACTCGGCCTGCCGCGCGGGCAGCGCGCGGACGACCAGCTGCAGCACACCGCCAGCCAGGTCGCTCATCGGGCACCACCGGTGGCGATCCGTCTGGAGCCGCTCGCCGGCCGCCGGCCCACCCTGGCCCGTGCCGGTGACTCCGCCGCGACCAGCTCGGTGGCGGTCCGGATCCCGGCCGCGGTCAGCCGATACAGGTGCCGGGCCGGGCGGCCGCCCGGTGGTTCCGCCTCCCACGAGCTCTCCAGCAGGCCGCGCCCGTGCAGTCGCATCAGGATCGGGTAGAGCGATCCGGCCTTGAGCTCGACCTCCTGGCCGAGCTCGTAGCCGTATCGCCAACGCGCGGGATCGCCGGCCAGAGCATGCAGCACGGCAGCGGTCTGAGCGGAAGGTCGCCTCGTCACGCGCGGAACTCTACATAGATAGACATCCGCCGTCAGGCGAACCAGCGTTCTCATGCGCGGGAGCCGCTCGATCCCGCGGGGCCAGCAGGTGGGTGATGTTCACCTCCCCGACGGCCGTCGGATGTGCCACGGTGAGTTCGTGTTCCGGACGCTGGCGGTGCTCGCCGGGCTGTCGCTCACCACCGACCTCGGAACGGGCGCTCCGCTGGAGGAGTCGCTCAAGCGGTGCGTGGTGGCGACCCGGCTCGCACGGGCAGTGGGATGCACGGATTCCGGGTCCGTGACGTCCTCTACATCGCGCTGCTCCAGCACCTCGGCTGCACGGCGTACTCACACGAGACGGCCCGGGTCTGGGGCGACGACGTTGTTGCGACACGACTGGTGTTCCTGACCGACTTCTCCCAGCCGAAGGACATGCTGCGAACGTTCGTGCCGGGACTCGCCGCCGCGACGGGGACGTCCAGATCGAGGGTGCTGGCGACCGCCGTCGCTGCGGGCCGGCGGTTCTCCACCGACGGGCCCGCGGCGACCTGCGAGGTGGCCCGCGACGCGGCCCGACAGCTGGGCTTGCCCGGCTCGGTGCAGAACGGTCTTTTCCACGGAATGGCGATGTGGAACGGCAAGGGTGTGCCCGCCGCTGGCGGGCGGGACATCCCGGCGAGCTGTCGGATCATGCAGGTCGCCGCCACTGCTGTGCTGTTCGCCGTCCATGCGGGCGCGGAGGCGGCCGTCGCCGAGGTACGCCGGCGAGCGGGCAGCTATCTCGACCCCCACCTTGCCGGCGTCTTCGTGGACCGGGCCGGCGAGCTGCTGGCCGACCTCGATCACATCGACGCGTACGAGTGCGTGCTCGACTCGGAACCCGACCCGGTGCGGCGCGTCGACGGCGAACAGTCCGAGGCGCTGGCTCGGACGTTCGGGCACCTCGTCGACCTGAAGAGTCCGTACCTGCACGGCCACTCCGCCGGCGTGGGCGACCTGGCCGCGGTGGCCGCGGCGGGGCTCGGGCTGGACGAGCAGGTGCGGACGCTGCGGATCGCGGGTTACCTGCACGACGTCGGCCGGGCCGGCGTCTCCAGCCGGATCTGGGACAAGCCGGGGCCGCTGAGCGTCGCCGAGCGCGACCAGGCCAGGCTACATCCGTACTACAGCGAGCGGATCCTTTCCCGGGTCGCCCACCTGGCCGACGTGGCGAAGCTCGCCGGGCAGCATCACGAGCGCTGCGACGGCAGCGGCTACCACCGAGGGGCGGCGGCCGGGCAGCTGTCCACGGCCTCCCGCCTGCTGGCCGCTGCGGATGCCTATCGGACGCTGGTCGAAGGTCGCCCGCACCGGCCGGCGCTGTCCGCACAGCAGGCGGCCGATCGGTTGCGGGCCGAGGCCAGGTCCGGCTGCCTCGACGGAGAGGCACTCGCGAGCGTGTTGCGAGCGGCCGGCGTCGCGGGCGGATCGCGGCGCACCCGCCCCGCCGGCCTGACCCGGCGGCAGATCCAGGTGCTCCGGCTGATGGCCGAAGGACTGTCCAACCGGGACATCGCGCGACGGCTGGTGATCTCGCCCCGTACGGCCGAGCATCACGTGCAGGACATCTACGTCAAGATCGGTGCGACGTCGCGGGCGGCCGCGGCGCTCTACGGGATGGAGCACGGGCTGCTCGACAAACCTGGGTAGGTCAACCCATGCCCACGCGACGGCCGGGGCCGACGCTCGCGGCATGACCAGTCAAGCCGCACGAGCGCACCCGACCGAACGGCTCGTCACCCCCACGTTCGTGCGGCTCGCGATCGCCGACCTAGCCTACTTCACCGCGACCGGGGTCGCGGTCTACACGCTCCCCTTCTACGTCACCGGCCCGGTGGGCTCGGACGCGTCCGGAGCCGGGCTGGCATTCGGAGCCTTCGCCGTCACCGCGCTGGTGCTGCGTCCGTTCGCCGGACGGCTCTCCGACACCGTGGGACGCCGGCCGCTGCTGCTCGGCGGCGCCCTGCTGTGCGCCGTCGCCATGCTCATGACCGCCGTGGTTCAGTCCCTGGCGCTGGTCGTCGCGCTGCGGCTCACGCTCGGCGTCGCCGAGGCGGCGTTCTTCGTCGCATCGTTCGCCGCCGTCGCCGACCTCGCACCGGCCAGCCGGCTCGGCGAGGCACTCAGCTACAACTCACTCGGCCTCTACCTTGGCCTCGCGCTCGGCCCGCCCCTGGGCGAGATCCTGGTCCGGACGCTCGGCTTCACCGCCGCCTGGTCGGCCGCGGCGGTGCTGGCGCTGCTCGCGGCGGTGGTCGCGGCAGGCATGGCAGAGACCGGGACCCGCCGACCGGCTGCGAACCCGCCCGCTCCCCTGATCCACCGGAAGGCGCTGCCGGTTGCCCTCGGGTTCTTGGCGTCAGTGCTGGCCATGGGCGGGTTCCTCGCCTTCGCGGCGCTGCGGGCGGACGCCGTCGGCCTGCCGATCACGAGCATCCCGCTGTTCGTGTACGGAACCATCGTCGTGGCCGGCCGCATCGCGTTCGCCAAGGTCCCCGACGGGCTGCCGTCCCTTCCGCTTGGCACCGCCGCGCTGGCCGTGATCGCGGTCGGCCTGACCGTCACCGCCGTCTGGGGCACCGGAGCCGGGCTCATCACCGGTACGGCGCTGCTCGCTCTCGGCGTCACGTTCAGCACCCCGGCGTTCTTCTCCGCGGTCTTCGCCACCGCGGATCCCGCGGAGCGAGGAGCCGCGTCCGGGACGCTCAGCGCCTTCCTCGACCTCGGCCTTGGCGGTGGTCCCATCCTGCTCGGCCTGGTCGCCGAAGGCGCCGGTCTGCCGTGGACCTTCGCCACCGCCGCCGCTGTCGCGCTCGCCGGCTGCCTCTGGACCCTCTCCCTGACTCGGTCGACTCCCAAGCGGGCGCCGGCGAAGTCACGCTGAGCCATGGTTATCGCTATCGCTGGCCGGTGGCGTCGTTGTAACGGCGGGCGTCGATTATTCCGCTCTCGTCCAGCTCGATCCTGCTGCGCGTGCGGCGCTCCCGATGGTTGATGACCGTGAGGGTCAAGACCAGGACGAGCACGATGCCGACGGACACGATGAGGACCGCCATGTCGACCTCCGGTGAGTCCTGACCCTCCTGGGTCTTGGCCTGGGAGCCGTCGGCAGGTCCGGCGGCAGTGCCGAGCGTGCCCGCGGCCACCGGTCTGGCGACATACGCCTTGAGGCCTATTTCCGGTGACAAGGCGAGTACGGTCTGTGCCAGCGCTCGGGAAGGAGGCGGCCGTGGCTGCCTCAGGGTTGCTCCGCGAACGGGACCTGCGCGCCCTGACCGCGGTCGTCGAGGACGGCGTCCGGGACGATCCCGGGCCGGCCGTGCCGTGGGCGGTCCTGCACCGGCTGCATCAGCTCATTCCGGCCGACGCCGTGTTGTTCGAGGAAGCCGACCTGCAGGGCCGGCGCCCGATCGCCGACCAGGCCGTCCTCGACGGCGGAGACCAGTGGTTCGACGGGCCGGGAACCCCCGCTGACCCGGAGGTCTGGGCGGCTCGCGCGGCCTTTCTGCCCTACAGCTACTGGGCACGCACGGGCGACGTGGCCGCGGTTCGCTGGTCGGACTTCTACTCTCAGACCGAGTTGAGGAACCAACCGTTCTACGACCTGATCCATCAGGACAGCACGGTCCGATACGCGATCAACCTGCCGTTGCCGGCGCCCACGGGCTGGACTCGAAAGGTCGGCTTCTTCCGCACCCAACGGGACTTCAGTGAGCGGGATCGACTGGCTCTGCAGGTGCTGCGGCCACACCTGCATGAGGTTTACCTCGACGCCGAACGCCGCCGCCGCGGAGTTCTGCACGTGACCCGGCGAGAACGGGAAATTCTCCAACTCGTATCCCTGGGGTACAGCAACGCCGAGATCGCCGGAACGCTCTTCATCGCGGTGGCGACCGTACGCAAGCATCTGGAGAACATCTTCAACCGCGCCGGAGTCCGCACTCGCAGCGCAGCAGCCGCGCTGGCCCTGCCGCCCGTGGCCTCGTTGAGTGCCATGCGGGGTCAGGGGAGATCTGCCGTCATTCGCACCGACGGCGCGCCACGCAACCTCGCGTCACCGCCTCCGAAACGGACGGAGTAGTTGGCAGAAGTTGTGGGTGCGGGCCGCTACCCGATACGGGTTCCGACATCCGGACGTCAGGGGATGGCTAGCGATCGCGGTGCACCGGGTAGCGCAGGTGGAGGACGCCGGTGCCGTGGATGACCAGGTCGGGATCGTCGAGCATCAGGGGCCCGTCGGCGAGCGCGCCGAAGTAGGGCTTCCCGCGGCCGAAGACGACCGGCACGATGTCGATCGCCACGTGGTCGATGAGCCCCAGCGACAGCGCCTGACCGCCGACGTCTCCCGCGCCGACGCCGATGTCCCCGTCTCCGGCGAGGTCCCGTGCTCGCGCCATTCCCTGCTCCACCGAGGTGGCGAAGTGGTACGGCGACTCCGGGTGCCAGCCCGCCGGCTTCGGTCGGTGGGACACGACCACGACGTGGTCGCTCGCCGGCGGGTGGCCCTCCCAGCCGTTGGTCAGATCGAACTGGTGCCGCCCGATGACCAGGACCTGCTGGCGCGACCACATGCCGCGCACGTAGTCCGCCGAAGCCGCCGAGACCCGGAACGGCGCACCGTGAACGTCGGCGTGATCCTCGTCGACGAGGGGATGGTCGCCGCCGAAATACCAGTCGTGCAGCGGTCCGACGTCGTCGTGCTCGTCGGCGATGTAGCCGTCCAGCGAGGCCACCGCGTGCAGGTACGTCGTACCCACGCCTGCTCCTCCTTCGGTACGCGTCGTGCGCCGGCTCAGACGTTGAAGCGGAACTCGACCACGTCGCCGTCGTGCATGGTGTAGTCCTTGCCCTCGATCCGGACCTTGCCGGCTGCCCGGGCGGCCTGCATCGAGCCGGCGGCGATGAGGTCGTCGTACGAGACGATCTCGGCCTTGATGAAGCCGCGCTGGAAGTCGGTGTGGATCACGCCGGCCGCCTCCGGGGCGGTGGCACCGATCGGGATCGTCCAGGCTCGGGCCTCCTTCGGCCCGGCGGTGAGGAAGGTCTGCAGGCCCAGGGTGCGGAAGCCGACCCGGACCAGCTGGTCGAGGCCGGGCTCGTCCTGGCCGATCGAGGCGAGCAGCTCGGCCGCGTCCGCCGTCGGCAGGTCGATCAGCTCGGCCTCCACCTTCGCGTCCAGGAACACCGCTTCGGCCGGCGCGACCAGCGCCCGCAGCGAGTCCAGTGTGGACGGATCGGCCAGCGCCTCCTCGTCGACGTTGAAGACATACAGGAAAGGCTTGGTGGTGAGCAGGGACAGCTCGCGCAGCGGCTCAAGCTCGACGCCGGCCGAGGAGAGCGTCTGTCCACTGTCCAAGATGGAGCGTGCACTCTGGACGGCGGCGAGCACCGGCGCGCGGTCCTTGCGCAGCCTGGCCTCCTTCTCCAGCCGCGGCAGCGCCCGGTCCACTGTCTGCAGGTCGGCCAGGACCAGCTCGGTGTTGACCGTCTCGATGTCGTCCTTCGGCGAGATCTGGCCCTCGACGTGCACCACGTCGGGGTCGCCGAAGGCGCGGATCACCTGGCAGATCGCGTTGGACTCGCGGATGTTGGCGAGGAACTTGTTGCCGAGACCCTGACCCTCGCTGGCGCCGCGCACCAGGCCGGCGATGTCCACGAACGACACCGTCGCCGGGACCGTACGGGCGCTGTCGAACAGCTTCGCCAGCTCGTCGAGCCTGGCATCCGGCACGCCGACCACGCCGACGTTGGGCTCGATCGTCGCGAACGGGTAGTTCGCGGCGAGCACGGAGTTCTTGGTCAGCGCGTTGAACAGGGTCGACTTCCCGACGTTCGGGAGGCCGACGATGCCGATCGTGAGTGCCACGACAGTCCAGTCTACGGATCCGCCGGGTTGGAGCCGGACCCCGCGACGCGCCGGGCGGCTTGCCGGGGATCGGGCCGGCCGCAGTGTGACGATGCTGCGGTGGACGTCACCACGCTGATCCTGGCTGCGCTGACCGCGGTGGTCGGGCTGGCCGCCGGCCTTGCGCTGGGCCGAGGCGGTGCGGCCCGGGCCGTCGCCCAGCGGGACACGCTGCGTGCCGACGCCGAGCGGCTGCGGGCAGAGAAGGACCGGGCCGAGGACCGGGCCCGGATGGCGGAGGCGGAGGCTGCGGCGTCGGCCGCAGCGCTGGACGCGGAGCGGACCGGCGAGCAGCGGCTGCGGGACGCGTTCGCGGCGCTGTCCGGCGAGGCGCTGGCCCGCAACAACGAGGCGTTCGTCCGGCTCGCCGAGGCCAGGCTGAAGCAGGCGACCACCGAGGCCGGCGGCGACCTCGAGCGCCGCCAGCAGGCGATCGAGGGCATGGTCGGGCCGATCAAGGAGACGCTCGGCAAGGTCGAGGCACAGATCCGGGAGGTCGAGCGCGGCCGGGAGGGTGCATACGCCTCCCTGCTGCAGCAGGTCGCCATCATGCGCCAGACCTCCGAGCAGCTGCGCACCGAGACCGCGCAGCTCGTCACCGCCCTGCGCGCACCGCAGGTCCGGGGACGCTGGGGTGAGCTGCAGCTGCGCCGGGTGGTGGAATCCGCCGGCATGCTCGAGCACTGCGACTTCACCGAGCAGCCGACCAGCAGCACGGTCGACGGCCTCCTCCGGCCCGACCTGGTCGTGCACCTGGCCGGCGGGAAGAACGTGGTGGTCGACTCGAAGGTCGCGTTCTCCGGCTTCCTGGAGGCGTCCGAGGCCAGGGACGAGGCGACCCGGGAGGCAAGGCTCAAGGCGCACGCGCGGCACCTGCGTACGCACGTCGACCAGTTGGCCGCCAAGGCCTACTGGGAGCGGTTCGACCCGAGCCCGGAGTTCGTCGTCTGTTTCGTGCCGGCCGACGTGTTCCTCGACGCGGCGCTGCAGCAGGAGCCCGGCCTGCTCGAGCACGCGTTCGAGCGCAACGTGGTGATCGCGACGCCGTCGACGCTGGTCGCGCTGCTGCGGACGGTCGGCTACGCCTGGCGGCAGGACGCGCTGGCCCGCAACGCCCGCGAGGTGCACGAGCTGGCCCGGGAGTTCTACACCCGGCTGGCCACGATGGGCAGTCACGTGGATGCGGTCGGTACAGCGCTGAACTCGGCGGTCAACCGTTACAACAAGGCGGTCAGCTCGCTGGAGAGCCGGGTACTGGTGAGCGCGCGGAAGCTGCGCGAGCTGCGGGTGACCGACGAGGAGCTGCCGGCGCCGCGGCAGGTCGAGTCGGCCGCGCGCTCGGTGGAGAAGGAGGTGCTGGTCTCCGGCGACACGATCGTGCCGCTGTCCGGCACCCGCCGCCCCACCCAGGGCGACCTGCTCGGCGGCCGCGAGGCGTCGAACAGCTGACAGGACGGCCAGCAACAGTCACAGGGAGCGGCGCGTCAGCGCAAGTAGAGTGCGCGCGTGCCGCGCCGCAACCGATCCGAACAGGAGCGAGGCGTGTACGTCGACGACAGGCGTGACGATGTGCGAGACCGTCGGGACGCGCCGTCACCATCCGGTCGGGTGGGGGCGACGCTGACCGGCGTCGGCGCCGTGGCGGTGCTCGCCGGAATCAGCGCGGTCGCCGGCCTGCTTGACGTGCTCGCCGGCTCGGCGCTGCGGCTGATCTTCGCGGCCGGGCTTGTGCTCGGCACGCTCATCGCGTCGCTGCTGGTCGTCAAGCGCGACCTGCTGACCGTGGTGTTCGCGCCGCCGCTGGTGTTCGTGGCTGCGTCCGCGGTCGCGGTGCTGCTCGGCCGCGGCGAGACCGGCGGCGGGCTGTTCGACCTGGCGACGAGCTGGCTGGTGTACGGGTTCCCGGCGATGGCGTCGGCCACCGCGGTCGCGGTCGTGGTGTGGCTGATCCGCCGCGACCGAGGCTAACTGCCGGCGGAGAGGCGGCGGAGCTCGCGGGGCAGCGCGAACGACTGCTTCTCGTCGGCCGCGTTGACCTCCTCGACCTCGCCGTACCCGCGCTCGGCCAGCCAGGCCAGCACGTCGGTGACCAGGATCTCCGGCACCGAGGCGCCGCTGGACAGGCCGACCGTGGCGACGCCGTCGAGCCAGGCCGCGTCGATCGCGGTCGCGTCCTCGACCAGGTGAGCGGCCCGGGCGCCGTGGTCGCGGGCGACCTCCACCATCCGCAGCGAGTTCGACGAGTTGGCCGAGCCGACCACCAGGAACAGGTCAGCGCGGGCGCCGATCGCCTTGACCGCGGCCTGCCGATTCTGCGTGGCGTAGCAGATGTCGTCACTGGGCGGCGAGTTCAGGGTCGGGAACCGCTCCCCCAGCGCCCGGACCGTCTCCAGCGTCTCGTCCACCGACAGCGTGGTCTGGGACAGCCAGACGACCTTGTCCGGGTCCTTGACCTGCACGGTCGCCGCGTCCGCCGGACCGTCGACGAGCGTGGTCGCCGCCGGCGCCTCGCCGGCGGTGCCCACGACCTCCTCGTGGCCCTGGTGGCCGATCAGCAGGATCTCGTATCCCTCGCGGGCGAACCGCCTGGCCTCGTTGTGCACCTTGGTCACCAGCGGGCAGGTCG
>Ga0308176_10002946_pt1 | contig 10787 bp, 9 predicted proteins | sample PhyCR2_3_FD_203890 | JGI IMG/M metagenome (GOLD analysis project Ga0308176, IMG submission 203890) | Soil microbial communities from UC Gill Tract Community Farm, Albany, California, United States - DLSLS.C.R2 | ecosystem: Environmental > Terrestrial > Soil > Agricultural land | place: USA... | reverse complement strand
CGCGGCGATGACCTTCTGCCCGACGATCCTGTCGAGCGGCATCGTCGGCGCATCGGCGACCCAGGGCATCGGCCGAGGCTAGCCACCACACGGTCCAGTCGGTTTCCGACCGCCGGTCGATGGTCAGCGGGCGCTCGCGCGACGAGGATCTCCGGCATGGCGAGAACGAGGCTGAGTGCGCTGGACGGGTCCTTCCTGCGGGTGGAAACGCCGACCGCCCACATGCACGTGGCGTGGAAGGGGATCTTCGAGCCGCGCGACGCTGGGCCGGTCGCGGTGCAGGAGCTGCGGACCGCGGTCGGCGGGCGGCTGCGGCACGCGCCGCGGTTCCGGCAGCGACTTGCGTTCACGCCCGGAGGCCTCGCCGAGCCCGCATGGGTGGACGACGATCGCTTCGACGTCGCCGAGCACCTCCACGCGCTCAGCGAGCCGGGCCAGGTGCTGACACGCTCGCGCTTCGACGAGCTCTGCGACGCGGTCCTGTCGACGCCGCTGGATCGCGGGCGCGCCCTGTGGTCACTGCATGTTGCGCCGCAACTCGAGGACGGCTCGCTGGGCCTCGTGATGAAGGCCCACCACGCGATGGTCGACGGCAAGTCGGCGGTGGAGCTCGCCCTCCTGCTTCTCGATCTCACCCCGGAGGCGCCAGAGGCGCAGGCCGACGACTGGGTCCCTCAACCTGCCCCGTCGTCGGCCCGCCTCGCGCTCGACGCGATGGTCGACGCCGGCGGGGAGTCGCTGCGGACCGCCGCGGGTCTGGCTCGCGCGGTGGCGAGCCCAGGGTTGGCCGGCACGCTGCGGCGCGCCGCGCTCGCGGTCGGCGAGGACCTGCTGCGCCCGGCCCCAAGCTCCTACGTCAACGCCCCGATCGGCGCCCAACGGATGCTGCTGCACCACACGCACCCTCTCGCGCCGCTGCTCGCGGCGAAGACAGCCCTCGGTGTGACCCTCAACGACGTCGCGCTGACGGCGGTGAGCGGCGCGCTGCGTGAGCTGGCAATTCACGTGGGCCAGCAGCCCCGGGCTCTGAAGGCGATGGTGCCTGTTTCCACGCGCGCGCCCGAGGAGGCGGCCGACCTCGGCAACCGGATCTCGTTCGTGTTCGTCCACCTCCCGGTCGCGGTCGCCGAGGCCGGGGGCCGGCTCGAAGCGATCCGCGCCGCGACCGCGCGCTTCAAGAAGCAGGAGCGCGCCGCCGGCGGCGCGGCCATCCTGGGTTCGCTGGGCGCCCTGCCGGCGCCCGTCAAGGACGTGGCGGCGCGGCTGGCGGCGGCTCCGCGGACCTACAACCTGACGGTGTCCAACGTGCCCGGCCCGCGCATGCCGGTGTGGCTGCGCGGCTGCGCCCTGCGCGAGGCCGTTCCCGTGATTCCGCTGGCGGACGGCCACGCGCTGTCGATCGGGATCTTCAGCTACGCCGACCGCATCACGTTCGGCGCCTACGCCGATCCGCGCGCGCTGCCCGAGGTCGCGCACCTTCCGGTGGCACTAGAGGCGGCGCTGCTGGACGTCTGTGCCCTGGCGGACCTCGACGGTGAGCTAGCACGTCCAGCTGCCGCTGGCGCCGCGGGGCCCGCGTAGTCTCAGCGACGGAAACTCACCGTCCTGCGGCCGGCGGCGAGTGTCCCGCCGGTGGGCTTGAAGGTCAGAGACAGAGTCGCCCTCACCTGACGCGACCGCTTCAGCGCCCTCACCCCTGCCGCCGTCAGCTTCATCGTCACCTGCGCCTTGCCGGCCTGGGAGAAGACGCGCGAGAGCTTCGCCAGGACACGCGTCTTCGCAGCCGAACCGCCGGTCGCGGGCGGCGCGGTGATCTGCCCTGTCACGAGGCCGGCCGCCGGAGCGGTGAAGGCGAACGTGAAACCACGGCGGCGCAGCAGCGAGCCGCGCTTGAGCGTCCTCACGCGCGCCGATGCCGCCTTGAGCCCGGTCCGGATCGCGCCAGCCGAGTCAGGCGGCGGTGGCGGTGGAGGTGGCGTGGCCGCGGTGGTCACCGGCGGGGCCGGCGCGGCCGCCCAGTTGACCGTGGCCTCGGCCTCCGTCTCGGACGGGTCGTCGACGCCGTTGCCGTTGTCGTCCATGTACGCGAGAAGCTTGTCCGTCCCGGCATGCGCCGCCGTGAGCGAGATGGCGGAGGTTCCATCGGCCGCCGTCGTCGCCGCTCCGGTCTGCGGGTTTGCGCCGAACACGGTGTAGCGGACCGTGGCTGCCGATACCGCGGAGCCGTGGTTCAACGAGGTGGCCGTCAGCTGCGCGGTCTCCCCGACGGTCTTCTGCTGCGATCCCGGCCCGATCGCAAGCCCGTTGTAGCGAGCGAAGTACCACACGACATCGAAGGTGTGGCTCGCTCCGGGCGCGAGCCCAGAGTTGAAGTAGTCATCGAACTGGACGGCGATCGCGTCGTCTTGGAGCGTCGGGTCGATCGTGTCGTCGGCGCCCGCAGGGCCGTAGAGGCCGCCCGCGGTCCAGAAGACGTTCGTCGCGTCGCCCTCCATGAATGCGCTCCAGGTGAATGGATCGGAGGGGCCCGCCGGCATCTCCTCGAGGCCGATCTCGCTGCCTTGGGCATCGTTGTAGCCGGCGATGATTCGCGGCGACGTGGCGTCGTAGAAGCCCTGGCCCATCGTGGTCTGCCCGTGATGGAGGTTCCCCCAGGCGAGTGCGCGGAAGATGACCGCGCCCGCGCCCTCGTTCTTGACGTCATAGGACGCCAGGAGGGCGTTGTCCCCCAGGAGGTAGGACAACGTCTGGTGGGCCGACACCTGGGCACCAGACCACGAGCACTGGTACGAGGTCGTGATCTTGTACAGGTCGCCGGGCGCCCCGGACCCGGACGTGACGGCCGGATCGATGTTCGTGGGCGTGTTGCCACTCGACCCGCACGGATAGCCGGGGCCGATGTCGAGCGTGAGACCGGCGCCTGTGGCCTGCTCCACGGCCGGCTCGAACTCCCCCACCTGCGAGTCGTTGAACCGCACCTGCATGTGCCCGAAGCCATCCGCGTAGATCGTCAGCGGATCGCCGGTGATCGTCGCGGCGCCCGCCGTCTGCGCAACGACCAGGAGCAGCGCGGCGCCTGATCCGGCGACCCGCATGAGCCGCCGGACCGACTGGGCAACCTTCGGACGGGCACGCATGGCGGCCTCCCTCGCTCTGACGGAGTCTGAGCGAGGCTACGCCCGACGAGCACGGCCGCCATCAGTGGTGCGTACCGACAGGCCGACCGCAAAAAGCCGCAGGTCTAGCGGACCTTGACCGTTAGCTTCATCCCGGCGTGGATGGTGCAGACCAGCTTGTAGGTGCCGCCGCGCGTGAACTTGTGCGACCAGCTGCCGCTGACCTTGACCGGCGAGTGGAACGCGCCGCCGGGGCCACGGAGCTTCTTGACGTTGTGCGGGGCGTGCCCCTTCCACACGAACTTCAGCGACGAGCCCTTGCTGATCGAAACGGTCGCGTTGTTGGCGGACCGGACGAAGTAGTTGTCGCCGACCTTGACGGACTTGGTGCCGGCGAGGGCGGGGATGGCGCCGACCGCAGCGAGGCCGGTGACGGCGGTGGCCGCCAGGAGCTTCTTCATGCGCATGGATCCTTTGTGGGTGGGGTGCTGGACTTCTTAGAAGACGGGCGTCTCGGTGTAGCTGCCGAAGACCTCCTGCAGTGCCTCCACGATCTCGCCCTCGGTCACATGAACACGAGCGCATTCGAGGAGATGCGGCATGAGGTTGGCTTCGGTCGCTGCCTGCTGCTTGAGGACGCCGAGTGCCGCTTCGACCTTCCCGGTATCGCGGCGGGCGCGGACGGCTTGGATGCGGCCGATCTGCTTGCGCTCGAGGGCGGGGTCGATGCGCAGGATGGGGTGCTCGTCGTCGTCGCCCTCGGTGTGGCGGTTGACGCCGACGACGATCCGCCGGCCGGCGTCGATCTCCGCCTGCAGCTCGAAGCTGGCGTCGGCGATCTCGCGCTGGCAGAAGTTCTGCTTGACAGCTTCGACCATGCCGCCGAGCTCGTCGATGCGCGCGAAGTATTCGTAGGCGGCGCGCTCCATCTCGTCGGTCAGGGCCTCGACGAAGTACGAGCCGCCGAGCGGGTCGATCGTGTTCGTCACGCCGGTCTCGTGGGCAATGACCTGCTGGGTCCTGAGCGCCACGCGCACCGCCTGCTCGGTCGGCAGCGCCAGCGCCTCGTCGAACGAGTTCGTGTGCAGCGACTGCGTGCCACCCAGCACGCCCGCGAGCGCCTCGATCGCCGTGCGCGTGATGTTGTTCAGCGGCTGCTGTGCGGTCAGCGACACGCCGGCCGTCTGCACGTGCATCCGCATCAGCCAGCTCTTCGGGTTCTTGGCGCCGAAGGTCTCCTTCAGCTCGCGCGCCCAGATGCGGCGCGCCGCGCGGTACTTGGCGATCTCCTCGAAGAAGTCGATCTGCGCGTTGAAGAAGAAGCTCAGCCGCGGCGCGAAATCGTCGACGTCCAGGCCGCGGTCGACCGCCTGCTGGACGTAGGTCAGGCCGTCCTTGAGCGTGAACGCCAGCTCCTGCTGAGCCGTCGAGCCCGCCTCGCGGATGTGGTAACCGCTGATCGACACCGGATGCCAGCGCGGCATGTCCGTCGAGCACCACTGGATCATGTCCCCCAGCAGCCGCATCGCCGGATCGATCGGGAAGCACCACTCCTTCTGGGCGATGTACTCCTTGAGGATGTCGGCCTGGATCGTGCCGCTGAGCCTGTCCGCGGGGACGCCGGCCTGCTCGGCCGCCACGACGTAGTAGGCGAGCATGATCGCCGCGGGCGCGTTGATCGTCATCGAGACGCTGACGTCGCCCAGGTCGATGCCCGCAAACAGCGTCTGCATGTCATCCAGCGAGTCGACCGCGACGCCCTCGCGCCCGACCTCACCCAGCGACCGCGGCGAATCGGAGTCATGGCCCATCAGCGACGGCATGTCGAACGCCGTGCTCAGCCCCGTCTGGCCGTGATCGAGCAGGTAGCGGAAGCGCTCGTTGGTCTCCTCGGCCGTGCCGAACCCCGCGAACTGGCGGAACGTCCACAGCCGCCCGCGGTACATCGACGGGTACACGCCGCGCGTGAACGGATACTGACCCGGCAGGCCGATCTGATCGGCCGCGGGCAGGTCCGCCTCGGTGTACAGGGGCTTGATCGCCTCACCGCTCAGCGTGGTGAACGACGCGTCGCGCTCCGGCGTGGCGCCGTAGGCGGCCAGCCACTCGTCATAGGTCGTCGGAACGGTCGCGCTCACCTCAGGGAGTGTAGGAGGGGGCGTTGTCATCTTTCTTCCCGCGCGCGCGACTCGCGCCGCGCGCCGGGGAATCCTCGTGGCAATGGACACACTCCCCGATCCACGTGCGGCGCGCCTGGTTCGCGTCCTGAACTCGTATCGCGTCCTGACGCACGACTCGCTTGCCGAGCTGTGCGATGTGAAGCGGCTCGGCGGCCCGGGCGCCTTCGAGCACGCGCTGCGAGACGCGGTCGCGTCCGGCCGGATCCGCCAGCTGAGCGACTCGCTCTACGAGGTCATCGAGCAGCCGTCGGAGTAGACGGCTGCAGCTCGCCGGCCTCGAGGCGCGCGCGCAGCACCTTCTTGTCGAACTTGCCGACGGACGTCTTGGGCACCTCGTCGATGACCGTGAAGTCCTCGGGCACCCACCACTTTGCGACGTGCTCGAGCAGGTGGCGCCGGAGATCGTCGGCATCGAGCGGCGCGCTGGGGTCCTCGAGCACGACGCACGCCAGCGGGCGCTCGCTCCAGCGCTCGTCGGGCCGCGCGATGACCGCGGCCTCACGCACGGACGGGTGCGCCATCAGCGCGTTCTCGAGCTCGACCGACGAGATCCACTCGCCGCCGGACTTGATGACGTCCTTGGCGCGGTCGGTCAGCCTGAGTGAGCCGTTGGGAGCCACCGCGGCGATGTCGCCGGTGCGCAGCCAGCCACCGTCGAACTTGTCCGCGCTGGTGTCGTCCTCGTAGTAGGCCCTGGCGATCCATGGGCCGCGGACCTGCAGCTCGCCGGTGGTCTCGTCGTCCCACGGCAGCTCCTCGCCGTCATCGCCGACGATGCGGAAGTCGACGAGCGGGATGGGCCGGCCCTGGCGGGCGCGCTCGGCGGGGCCACCTTCGCGCGACGTCGATGCCAGCGGGCTGGTCTCGGTCATCCCCCACCCCTGGGCGATCTTGACGCCCTGGCGCTCCTCCATCGCCTGGATCAGCGACAGCGGCACCGCGGCACCGCCGCAGACCATCGTCTCGATCGAGGACAGGTCGCTTCCGTGCTCGTCGGCGTAGCGCAGCAGGTCCAGCCAGACCGTCGGCACCGCGCCGGTGATCGTGACGCGCTCGCGCTCGATCGCCTTGGCAAGGGGCTCGGCTGCGACGAAGCGGCTCGGCATCACCATCGTCGCCCCGAGCATCGCGCATGCGTACGGGAAGCCCCAGGCGTTGGCGTGGAACATCGGGACCACCGGCATGACGACGTCGCTGTGCTTGATCGCGACGCTGTCGGCCAGGCACTTGCCCATCGCGTGCAGGATGTTCGAGCGGTGCGAATACAGCACACCCTTCGGGTTGCCGGTCGTGCCGCTCGTGTAGCAGAGGCCCGCCGCCATCCGGTCGTCGAGCTCGGGGTACTCGAACGGCTCGTCGGTCTGCTCGGCGAGCAGCTGCTCGTACTCGTCGCCGAGCTCGATGACGCGCGGGGCCTTCGCGCCGCTGGCCTCCCAGACCTCGCGCAGCGACGGGTCGAGGAAGACGATCGAGTCCTCGGCGTGCTGGACGATGTACTGCAGCTGCTCGGGGAAGAGGCGGATGTTCAGCGTGTGCAGCACCGCGCCCATGCATGGGACCGCCATGTAGGCCTCGAAGTGCCGCTGGCTGTTCCACGAGAACGTCGCGACGCGATCGCCGGGCTTCACGCCGAGCTCCGTCAGCGCGTGCGCGAGGCGGTCGACGCGCTCGCCGACCTCGGCGTAGGTGATCCGGTCGGGCTCTGACTCGGTGAGCGTCACCACCTCCCGGTCGCCGTTCATCGTGCGCATCCGCTTCAGCACGTGCTGGAGCGTCAGCGGGTGGTCGTGCTGCATCAGGCCCTCGAGCATGGTTCGAATCTACCCGGCCTGGGATGGGCGCAGCGCCGCTGTCACTTGCCGGCCCCGGTGGAGGTGGCGCTCAGCTCGGTTCGCCGCTCGCGCCGCTCCGCGTTTGCGGGGTCATTTAGGGAAAGGGATCGAGCCGCCGCCGAGCGCCGCCACGGTCGGGCCCCCGTACTACGAATAATTCGGAGTCTCGGGGCCCACGGGTTAGGAGGCGGCTTCGCCGAGGAGCGCGCGGGCGATGACGAGCCGCTGGATCTCGCTCGTGCCCTCGTAGATCTCGGTGACTTTGGCGTCGCGGTAGTAGCGCTCCGCCGGGAAGTCCTTCGTGTAGCCGTAGCCGCCGAGGACCTGGATCGCCTCGCCGGTCCAGTGGCGAGCGACGCGGCTGGCGAAGAGCTTGGCCTGCGCGCCCTCGATCGTGTGCGGGCGGCCGGCGTCCTTGAGGCGGGCGGCTCTGAGCGTGAGCGCGCGGGCGGCCTCGATCTCGGTCTGCATGTCGGCGAGCCTGTGGCTGATCGCCTGGAAGCCGGCGATGGGCTTGCCGAAGGCGGTGCGCTCCTTGGCGTAGTTCGTGGCCACGTCGAGCGCCGCCTGCGCGATGCCGACGGCCTGCGCCGCGATCCCGATGCGGCCGCCGTCAAGCGTGGACAGTGCGATCCGCATGCCGGCGCCCGGCGGCCCGAGCCGCTCGGCTGGCGTGTCCTCGAACGCGAGATCGGCGGTGGACGACGAATGCTGGCCGAGCTTCTCCTCCTCGCGCGTGACCCTGAAGCCGGCGGCGCCGCGGCGGACGAGGTACGCGGAAATCTTGTCGCCGTCGCGCGCGAAGACGTTGAACGTATGCGCGTGCGAGCCGTTGGTGATCCACTGCTTCGTGCCGGTGATGCGGCCGGCGTCGTCGGCGCGCGTGAGCATCGCCGACGCGTCGCTGCCGGACCCCGACTCGGTCAGGGCGAACGCGCACAGCTCGTGGCCCTGCGCGGCGGGCGGAATCAGCCGCTCGATCTGCTCCTGCGTGCCGTGGGCCAGGATCGGCAGCTGCCCGGCGGAAACATGCACGGCGAACGTGACGCCGAGGCCGGCGTCACCGCGCGAGATCTCCTCGAGCGCAAGCACGTAGCTGACGAAGTCCGCGCCGGCGCCGGCGTACTCGGCCGGGATGCAGGCGCCCAGCAGCCCGAGCTCGCCCATCTGCGTGAGCACGTCGCGCGGGAACGTGTGCTCGCGGTCCCACTGCGGCGCGGCCGGCGCCACGACCTCGTTGGCAAAGCGCCGCGCGAGATCGCGAATCTCGCGCTGCTCGTCGGTGAAGTCAGACACGTGTGCGCACCACCCTGCGGCCGGCGCCGCCGACCGCGCTGAACGCCAGGAACGCCGCGATGATCTTGAGCCGCCGGCCGAGCGTCTCGAACGTCATGACGTCCCAGCCCTCCTCGCGGGCGACCCTCGCCAGCTCGGCATCCGGGTTCACCGCCACCGGGTGGCCGACCGCGCGCAGCATCGGCAGGTCGCTATGGCTGTCGGAATACGCCCACGACTCTGCGAGGTCGACGCCCTTCTCCTCGGCCAGCTGGCGCATCCGCACCGGCTTGCCCTCGCCGTAACAGAACGGCCCATCGAAGCGGCCGGTGTAGATGCCATCGCGCTCCTCGAGCTTCGAGCCCGCGGCGCCGTCGAAGAACAGGACGTGCGCGAGCATCTCCGCGGTCCCCTGGGACGCCGCGGTGACGATGAAGATCGGACGCCCTGCGTCCTGATGCTCATGGGCCGTCTGCAGCATCTTGGGATACAGGCGCGGGAGCACGCCCGCGAGCACCATCGGGTTGAGCCGCTCGAGCTCGCGCACGCGCCGGTCCTTGAGGAACGCGCCGACGCGCTTCTGCACCTCGTTCGTGGCCTCGTCGGTCGAGCCGTGCAGGCGGAAGCGGATGTTCTCGAACGCGTCGGTGGCGAGCTGGCGGCGCGTGGTCAGGCCCGCGCGGCGCGCCGCGCGGGCCCAATGGAAGCCGGACGAGCCGGCCATGAGCGTTCGGTCGAGGTCGAAGAAGACGCCGGCTGTCACTGCGGCGGCACGCGGAGGATCAGGGCGTCGCCCTGGCCGCCGCCCGAGCAGATCGCGGCGCAGCCGAGCCCGCCGCCGCGGCGGCGCAGCTCGTGCACAAGCGCGCCGAGGATGCGTGCGCCGGATGCGCCGATCGGATGGCCGAGCGCGACAGCGCCGCCGTTGACGTTGACCTTGTCCTCGTCGATGCCGAGGATGCGGATCGAGTTGAGCGTCACGGAAGCGAACGCCTCGTTGATCTCCCACAGGTCGATGTCGCTCGCCTGCAGGCCCGCCTTCTCGAGCGCCTTCGTGGCGGCGGACGCCGGCGTCGTGGCGAGGTAGGCGAAGTCGTTGGCGCTCTGCGCGTGGGCGACGATCTCCGCGAGCGCCTCCTTGCCGTTGGCCTGAGCCCACTCGTCGGAGCTGAGCACCAGCGCGCCCGCGCCGTCGTTGACGCCTGGCGAGTTCCCAGCGGTGTGGGAGCCCTCCTTGCCGACGAGGCCCGGCAGTTTCGCCAGCACCTCGAGCGAGGTGTCTCGGCGCGGCCCCTCGTCGACCTCGACCTCGGTATCGCCCTTGCGACCCTTCACGGTCACCGTGACGATCTCGTCTGCCATGCGGCCCTCGTCGATCGCGGCGAGCGCAAGCTGGTGCGAGCGCAGCGCCCACTTGTCGAGGTCGGGACGGGTGATCTCGAGCTCGTCACCGATCTCGGTCGCCTCGTCGAACATCTGGCGGCCGCTGAACGGGTTCGTCAGGCCGTCGTGGACCATCGCGTCGAGTGCCTTCGCGTCACCCATGCGGTAGCCGAAGCGCGCCTGCGGCAGCAGGTAGGGCGCCTGCGACATCGACTCCATGCCGCCGCCGACGCCGACCTCGACGTCGCCGGCGCGAATCGCCTGGTCGAGAATCACGCTCGCGCGCAGGCCCGACGCGCAGACCTTGTTGACCGTCTCGGAGCTGACCTCCTTGGGAATGCCGGCGCTGATCTGGGCCTGGCGCGAGGGGATCTGCCCCTGGCCGGCCTGCAGCACCTGCCCCATCACGACGTGGCCGACCTGCTCTGGATCGACCCCGGCGCGGTCCAGCGCGGCGGAGATCGCGACGCCACCGAGCTCGGTGGCCTTGAGAGTCGAAAGGCCGCCGCCGAGCCTGCCAATTGGCGTGCGGGCGGAGCCGAGGATCACGGTCTTGGGCATCGCTGCATCGTATTGACGTAGCCTCCGCCGCCTGATGCAGGTCTCGACAACCACCTCCGCGCCCATCGACACGCACGCCGACACGATCGCCGTCGGGGTGTTCGACGGCAAGGGCGTCGCGCACGACACTCCGGCCGGCGAGCTGCAGGCGCTGCTCGACGCCGGCGAGGCGAAGACCTCGTTCAAGCACCTCGCGGTGACCCACGCCGACGGCAAGCGCTGGATCGTCGCCGGGCTCGGTGACCGCGATCGGTTCGACGCCGAGCGCGCGCGGGTCGTTGCGGCCGTGGTGGCCGAGCGTGCGCGCGAGCTCGGCACGCGCGAGCTGTGCTGGGAGCTGCCGCACCACAGCGACGATCACGTCGCGGGCGGGTTCGTCGAGGGAACGGTGCTCGCGGCGTATCGCTTCGATCGCTACCGGGCGAAGGACTCCGACGAGC
>Ga0308176_10002945_pt1 | contig 10788 bp, 7 predicted proteins | sample PhyCR2_3_FD_203890 | JGI IMG/M metagenome (GOLD analysis project Ga0308176, IMG submission 203890) | Soil microbial communities from UC Gill Tract Community Farm, Albany, California, United States - DLSLS.C.R2 | ecosystem: Environmental > Terrestrial > Soil > Agricultural land | place: USA... | reverse complement strand
AGCGACCTTGGCGAAGGCTACGCCGGCGCCGCGATCCTGCACGGCCGCGTGTACGTCCTGGATTACGACCAACCCGCGCACGCCGACACGCTTCGATGTCTCTCCCTGGAAAACGGGAAGGAAATTTGGAAGCGGGCGTACAACGTGGATCTCACGCGCAACCACGGCCTCTCGCGAACGGTCCCCGCCGTCACTGAACGGTTCGTCGTCACGCTCGGGCCGAAATGTCACGTCGTGTGCGCGGACCCGAATTCCGGTGAGTTTTTGTGGGGGATCGACTTGGTCCGTGAATACCACGCCACCGTCCCCCAGTGGTATGCCGGCCAGTGCCCGCTGATCGACGACGACGGCGGCGGCGAGCGCGCGATCCTCGCGCCTGGCGGGGACTGCCTGATGATCGCCGTGGACTGCGCGACGGGGAAGGTCCTGTGGAAGACGCAGAACCCGCGCCGGTGGCAGATGACCCACGGATCGATCGTGCCCGTCACGTTCGAAGGCAAGCGAATGTACGTTTATTGCGCGAGCGGCGGGGTGGTCGGCGTGTCGGCCGACGACGGTGCGATCGTGTGGGAGTTTGGCGGCTGGAAGGTGACGATGGCCAACGTGCCCTCGCCGCTGCCGCTGGGTGACGGCCGCCTCCTCCTCAGCGGCGGGTACGGGGCGGGGAGCCTGGTGCTCGAAATGGTGCGGCACGGGAGCCGCGTCGCGGTGAAGCCGCTGTACCGATTACCGCCGGAGATCTTCGGCGCCGAACAGCACACGCCGATTCTCTACGGCGGCTGCGTGTACGGCATCATCGCCGGCGGGCAGCTCGTGTGCATGGACCCGGCCACGGGCAAGCAACTCTGGGCCAGCGGCGCGAAGCAGAAGTTCGGCCTCGGACCATTCATCGTCGCCGACGGCTTGATCATCGCACTGAGCGAGACCGGCACGCTGAACCTCGTCGAGGCCGATGGCAGCGGCTTTCACCCGGTAGCCCGGGCGCGAATTTTCGAGCACGGCCACGAGGCGTGGGGGCCGCTGGCTCTGGCCGGGGGGCGGCTGGTGGCGCGTGACCTGACGCGGATGGCGTGTTTCGATTTGAGGAAGGTGGCGTATGAGTGAGCAAGACGGCATTGTCCGTCCGGCGCCGCGGCGGCCGGCGATAAAGATCGGCCTCGGGGCCGCGCTGGTCGTGCTGCCGCTGGGGGCATTTGGGGCGTACAAGCACCTGGAAGACGCCGGCGAAAGGAAGGACCGGGGATTTGAAAAGGGCTTCACCTACGACACGACCCCCGTCCGGCAGGTGGACCCCTTGCTGATCCGCTACCGCGAGCTGGCAACGATTGAGACCGGACTGGAATCCCCTCGCGCGATCGCGGTCGATCCAAGGACGGGCGACCTTCTCGTCGCCGGACACGGTCTCGTTCGCCGCCTGAGTCCCGCGGGCGCACGGTTGGGCGATATCGCGGTGTCGGGGGAACCGTTCTGCCTCGCCAGCGGCTTCGATGGCCGGGTGTTCGTGGGCCTCAAGGACCACGTGGAGGTTTACTCCGCCGGCGCGGTTGCAAAGCTCGTCGAATCCTGGAAAAGCTTCGGCCTGGGCTCGTATCTCACGTGCATCGCCGTTGCGGAGGACGGCGTGTACGTCGCCGACGCCGGCCGGCGGGTCGTGTACCGCTGCTCGCCCGATGGCCGAGTGCTGGTCGAAATCGGCCGGGCGGACAAGGACCTCGGCATCCCCGGCTTTATCGTTCCCAGTCCTCACCTGGACGTTGCGATCGGATCCGACGGCCTGGTTTGGGTGGGCAATCCGGGCATGCACCGGCTGGAGGCGTACACGGCCGACGGCCGGCTGGAGCGCTACTGGGGCACCGTCGGCACGGCCGTTAACGAGTTCTTCGGCTGCTGCAACCCTACCGATTTTGCGATGCTCTCCGACGGGTCTTTTATCACTTCCGAGAAAGGAATTGCCCGGATCAAGCGGTACGACGCGGACGGTCGTTTCGATTGCGTGGTGGCCGCCCCGCAATCGTTCGGCGGGAACGTCACCGGCCTGGACGTTGCTACTACCGCCGAAGGGCATGTACTGGTGCTGGAGCGCGGGACGCGCGCGGTGCGCGTGTTCGCGCCGGACGACGCACGGGCCGCGGGGGACAGATTGCAAGGGGAGAAAGGCGCGGGTGGCTCGTGAGCGCGGATCCCAATCGACCGGTCGCGTGCCCGGAGCTTCCGCCGACCCCGGTGGACCGGCGGGCGTTCCTGATGTCAGCGGCGCGCCTGGGCGCGGCGAGCGCGATGTTCGCGGGGATTTCGCTGCTGATCCTGCGCGACGCTTCCACCGCGCGGGCGTCGGACCCGTGCGTCGTGGCGCGGGACTGCGGCGCGTGCGGCCTCTACCCCCGCTGCATGCGCCCCAAGGCGCAACAGATCAGGAACCACATCCAGGAGCTGGCCCAGAAGATGGCCGAGGCGGAGGCGAACGACCCCGATTTCACAGGCGGAGCCGAGGATGAGCAACTCGATTAACGGGCAGGCGGGCACGGCGTCCGCTGCGTCGCGCCGCGAATTCCTCGGCGGCGCAGTCCGTGGGGCCGGGCTGTTCGCCATCGGCGGCGCGCTGGGGGCCGTGATGCTCGGGCGCCGCAGCGAGGCGATGGTCTGGCAGATCGACCCGGCCAAGTGCACGTGGTGCGGGCGCTGTGCGACGTCGTGCGTGCTCAACCCGTCGGCGGTGAAGTGCGTTAACGCGTTTCACCTCTGCGGCTACTGCAACCTCTGCACGGGTTATTTCGAAGCGCAGCCGAATTCGCTCACCACGGCGGCGGAGAATCAGCTCTGCCCCACCAACGCGCTGCGCCGCAAGTGGGTCGAAGGGGAATACTACGAATACGCGGTGATCGACGACCTGTGCATTGGGTGCGCGCGGTGCGTGAAGGGGTGCACCGAGTTTGGCAACGGCTCGCTGTTCCTTCAGATCGATCGCGTCGCGTGCGTGAACTGTAACCAGTGCTCGATCGCGCGCGTGTGCCCGTCGGAGGCGATCTCGCGCGTGCCGCTGAGCAAGGCGTACGTGCTGAAGGACAAGACGGGATCGGGATAGGTCGAATGAAATCGGCCATGCGTCGGATGGCTTTTAATCTCGTTCTGGTTTTCGTGGCTTTCCTGACGGCTTCGCCGGTGACGGCGGCGTCGTCGGAGGAGCGGTTTCCCGCGCCCGAATTCCGCAGCGGGTACCAGCTCCCGCAGACGCGCACGAGTGCGGCCGCGGCTGCGGCGTGGGGGTACCTGGACGTGGCGGTGCTCGCGGGGGCGCTTTCGCTGGCGGCGTACCTCGTCTACCGGAAGCGCAGCCGCCGCGGCGTGTTTCTGCTCACGGTGTTCTGCCTCGCCTACTTCGGCTTCTATCGCAAGGGCTGCATCTGCCCCATCGGCTCGATTCAGAACGTCGCGCTGGCGATGGGAACGGCATCCTACGCGCTCCCGTGGACCGTGGCCGCGATTTTCCTTCTGCCGCTGCTATTTGCGTTGTTTTTTGGTCGAGTCTTCTGTGCAGCCGTCTGCCCGCTGGGCGCGATCCAGGACGTGTTCCTCTTCAAGTCCGTTCGCCTGCCCGCGTGGCTCGAGCAATCGCTCGGATTGCTGCCGCACGTTTACCTGGGAATTGCCGTGTTGATCGCGGCGGTCGGCAGCGATTTCATCGTCTGCCGCTACGACCCGTTCGTCAGTTTTTTCCGGCTCAGCGGGCCCGCGCACATCCTCTTTTACGGCGGCGTGCTGCTGGCGATCGGGATCATCATCGGCCGGCCGTACTGCCGGTTTCTGTGTCCGTACGGCGTGCTCCTGCGCTACCTCTCGCCGATCGCGAAGCACCGCGTGACGATCACGCCGAGCGAGTGCGTGGACTGCCGCTTATGTGAGCAGGCGTGCCCGTTCGGCGCGATCCGCCACCCGATTCCGCCGCAGCCGCCGCCGCGCGGGGGCGCGGCGCGAAGGGCGAAGCGCCAGCTCGCGATCGTCATCGTCTGCCTGCCGCTGTTCGTGGCGGTCTTCGCCGTATTCGGCCGACTCGCCGGCCCGGCCCTGTCCCGCTTCGATTTCAACGTCGAACTCGCCCGGCAGCTCTGGAGCGAGGAACACGGCGGGGCCGCGACCGAGGAAACTAAAGCATTCCACGCCACCGCCCAACCCGCCGAACAGGCCTACCGCCGTTCCGACGAGATCGGACGAAAATTCAACATCGGCTCCTCCTTCCTGGGCGCCTACGTCGGCATCGTGATCGGCGTCAAGCTCGTCCGCCTGTCGATTCGCCGGCGCCGGCCCGGCTACACCGCCGACCCAGGCGCCTGTGTCGCCTGCGCCCGCTGCTATGCGTCGTGTCCCGTCGAGCAGGAGCGCGCGCAAAAGCTCGTCGCCGCGCGGGCCGAACGAGAGGAGCTCGTCACCGTATGACGGCCGCCCCGGTCCACCTCGAGCTGCAAGCGACCGCCGTCCGCGGGACATGCGCGCGGACCACGCTCTACTCCGCCGTCGTCGCCGCCTCATTCCTCGCAGCCGTCCTCGTGATCATGCTCGCCGTCTTCCTCCGCGAGCAGACCGACCACCCGCTGGTCTCCGACCGCGTCGCCGCTATGAAGCAGCAGCTGGCGAGCCAGCCGGATAACGAGGCTTTGAGGGACGAAATCCGCCAGGCCGACCTGCAACTCCGTCTGGCGTTCTTCGGCCGCCGGCAGCTTATGGGCCGCGGCACATCCCTGGTGCTTTTTGGCGGATTGATCCTGTTGGTCAGCCTGAAATTGGCGGCACGAATGACCGCCCGACCGTTCGTTCCCGATCCCGCGGCGATCTACCGCATCAACCCCTTCGCGGACCTCGCGCCAATCAAAACGTCCCTGCTCTTTGCGGCACTTGCCCTCGGCGGCGTCTCGCTCGGCCTCGCCGCCATGCCAAAGTTTCGGCCACTCGCACTAAATACCCCGCGAGTGATAACGCCTAACCCCGGCGCCCCGCCAGTCGTTCCGCCCCCCTCCGCGGCCGACGTACAGCGAAACTGGCCAGCCTTCCGCGGCTCCTCCGGAATCGGAGTGGTCTCCGTCGACCCAACCTCCTACGCCACCGAATGGGATGTTCCCTCCGGCAGGAATCTCCGCTGGAAATCAGACACCCCCCTGCCCGGTAACAGCTCCCCGGTCGTCTGGAACGGCGCCGTGTTCGTCACCGGCGCCACCGAATCCCGCCGCGAGGTCTACTGCTTCGATGCCAACTCCGGAAGATTGCGCTGGGCCCGCCCGGTCGCGCCAACGAGCAACTCACCCGCCCCCAGGGTCTCCGCAGACGCCGGCTACGCCACGCCGACGATGGCGACCGACGGCCGGCGCGCGTTTGCGGTGTTCGCCGGCGGCGACGTTGCCGCTCTGGACGCGGCGAGCGGCAATGTCCTCTGGTCCACATCCCTCGGCCCGCTCAAGAACACTTACGGCCACGCCGCTTCGCTCCTCCCCGCCGGCGACCGCCTTATCCTCCAACTCGACCAAACCGCTGAAGACCCGAAGAAGTCCCTCTCCGTCGTCGTAGCGCTCGACGCCGCCACCGGCAAAACCCTCTGGCAAACCCCGCGCCCCGTCACCTCCTCCTGGTCCTCCCCCATTCTCGCCCAAACGTCTGCCGGCCCGCAGATCATTACTTGCGCCAATCCATGGGTAATCGCGTATGACCCGGCGACCGGGTCGGAAATCTGGCGGGCCAAATGCCTCTCCGGCGACGTCGCGCCGTCGCCGGTGTTCGCAACTGACACCGTTTTTTCCGCCGCAGACGGCGCGGGCCTCTTCGCGATTCGCCCGACCGGCCGCGGCGACGTGACCAAGACCCACGTCGCCTGGAGCTATTCCGATGATTTGCCGGACATCGTTAGCCCCCTCGCCGCCGGCGACCTCGTCCTCATCACCACCAGCAACGGCTACATGACCGCGGTAGATGCGAAAACCGGCGCCATGGTTTGGCAGCACGATTTCGAGGCGCCCATCCACGCCTCCCCCACGCTCGCCGGCGAAAACATCTACCTCCCGGACATGAAGGGCACCCTCCACGTCTTCCACGCCGTGCGCCAATTCCACGAGATCGCGTCAGTCTCTATCGGCGAACCGATCAGCGCGTGCCCCGCGTTCGCCGCCGGCCGAATCTATTTCCGCTCCGCCAACCACCTGTACTGCGTCGGGCAGAAGTGATGTTAGAGAGCCTGTCAAAAGTTCTGCGCCCTCACGAGCGGATCCAGGCGGTCGCGTTCGTGGACCAGGCGGTGGCACGCATCGGCCGCAGCGCCGACGCCGCCATTCCCCTTCTCCAAGCCATCCAGGAACGCTTTAACTACCTACCGCCCGACGCCCTTCACCGCGTGTGCGAAAAGACGCGGATTACGCCGGCCGCCTTGGCCGGGGTTGCCACGTTCTACGCCCGCTTCCGGCACAAGCCCGCGGGTAAGCACATCGTCCGCGTCTGCCACGGCACGGCTTGCCACGTGAAGGGCTCGCAACTGGTGGACGACGCCATCCGCCGCCACCTCAAGCTGCCGCCGGGCGCCGACACGGACGAGCAAGGCCTGTTCACCGTCGATCGCGTCGGCTGCCTCGGCTGCTGCACGCTCGCCCCCGTTATCCAGGCCGGCCCGGTCACGTACGGTCATCGCTCCTCCGACAACGCCTATGACGCTTTGCGCGATTACCTTGCGCTGGAAGACGCCGGGCACATCAGCCACCAGCACGCGCATGACGTGCAGGGCGCGCGCGACGCCATCAACCTCCCCGAACTGCGCGTCGGCTGCGGTTCCTGTTGCATCGCCGGCGGCGCGCTGGACGTCCGCACCGCGCTCGAGCAGGCCGTCGCCCGCGGTGGCATCGACGCCGTCGTCAAGCCCGTCGGCTGCGTCGGCATGTGCCACCAGACGCCGATGGTCGAGATCACGAAAAACGGCAAGCCCGTCCGCCTGTACGCGAAGGTCACGGCGGTCGAGGCGAAGGGGATCGTCCGCCGCCACTTCCGCCCGCGCGGCATCTTCCGCCGCCTCCGCTCCACCTGCTCGACCGCCCTCGACAACCTCCTCAGCGACGATGCTCGCCAGCCCGTGACGCGCCACGCGCTCGACACCCGCGACATCCAGGTCTGCGACTTCCTCGGCCCCCAGCACCGCATCGCGACCGAGTCCTGCGGCCAACTCGACCCCCTCGACATCGACGAGTACTTCCGCCACGAAGGATTCCAAGCCGCGAAGATGTGCCACTCCGACCTCACCGCCGGCCAGATCGTCTCTGCCGTCAAGCAATCCGGCCTGCGCGGCCGCGGCGGCGCCGGCTTCCCCACCGGCGAGAAATGGGCCCGCGCCCGCGCCGCCAAAGGCGACACCAAATACCTCATCTGCAACGGCGACGAAGGCGACCCCGGCGCGTTCATGGACCGGATGATTCTCGAATCCTTCCCCTACCGCGTCCTCGAAGGCATGATCATCGCCGCGCAGGCGATCGGCGCGACCGAAGGCATCCTCTACATTCGCGAAGAATACCCCCTCGCCGTCCGCCGCATCCGCCACGCGATTGACGTCTGTATTCAGCGAGGACTCCTCGCCGCCTCCCCGGGACTCAACACTCAGGACTCAAAACTCAGCGCTCCCCTCCACCTCCGCGTCGTCGAAGGCGCCGGCGCATTTATCTGCGGCGAAGAAACCGCTCTCATCGCCTCCGTCGAAGGCAAGCGCGGCATGCCGCGCCTCCGCCCTCCTTTCCCGGTTGACTGCGGCCTCTTCGGCCAGCCCACCTGCATCAACAACGTCGAAACCTACGCCCTGGTCCCCTGGATCGTCCGCCACGGCCCCGAAGCCTTCGCCGCCATCGGCACCGAGAAATCCAAGGGCACCAAGGTCTTCGCCCTCACCGGCAAAGTCGTGCGCGGCGGGCTGATCGAAGTCCCCATGGGCGTCACCATCCGCCAGATCGTCGAAGAGATCGGCGGCGGCTGCGGGCCCGGCCGGACCTTCAAGGCCGTCCAGATCGGCGGCCCGTCCGGCGGCTGCATCCCCGCCGCGATGGCCGACCTCCCCGTGGATTACGAGTCCCTCACCGCCGCCGGCGCGATCATGGGCTCCGGCGGGCTGGTCGTCCTCGACGACCGCGACTGCATGGTGGACATTGCGCGCTATTTCCTCGCGTTTACCCAGGCGGAATCGTGCGGAAAGTGCACCTTCTGCCGCATCGGAACCAAAGTCATGCTCGACATCTTCACCCGCCTCTGCGACGGCGCCGCCCGCCCCGGCGACCTGGAAAAACTCGAAGAACTCTGCGGCCAGGTCAAATCCGGCAGCCTCTGCGGCCTCGGCCAGACGGCGCCTAATCCCGTGCTCACCACCCTCAAGTACTTCCGCGAGGAGTACGAGGCCCACCTCAAAGGCCGCTGCCCCGCCGGCCGCTGCAAGCCCCTGATCAAGTACGTCGTCGGCGACCGCTGCATCGGCTGCACCATTTGCGCCCAGGAATGCCCCTCGGGCGCTATCCCCATGACCGCCTATCAAAAACATTACATCGACCCGGAAAAGTGCACGCGATGTGACATCTGCCGAACGGCGTGCCCCGAACAGTGCATTACGATCGTCTCATGATGAGCTGACACCTTGCCCAGACTCAGGATCGACAGCGTCGAAGTGGAAGTGCCGCCCGGAGCCACCGTGCTCGAGGCCGCGCGCACGCTCGGCATCGACATCCCCACCCTCTGCCACCTCGACGGCTGCGCCCCCAACACCTCCTGCCTCGTCTGCATCGTCCGCGTCAACGGCGGCAAGCGCCTCGTCCCCTCCTGCGCCACCCCCGCGGCCGACGGCATGGTCGTCGAAAGCGAGACCGACCAGATCCGCGACGCCCGCCGCACGGCGCTGGAGCTTCTGTTGGCCGACCACGCCGGCGACTGCCTCGCCCCCTGCACCAACGTCTGCCCCGCCCACATGGACATCCCCCGGATGATCCGCCAGATCGAGGCCGGACGGCTCCGCGACGCGATCGTCACGGTGAAGACGCACATCGCGCTGCCGGCGGTCCTCGGCCGTATCTGCCCCGACCTATGCGAGTCCGGCTGCCGCCGCAAGCAGAAAGACAGCCCCGTCTCCATTTGCCGGCTCAAGCGGCACGTCGCGGACGAGGATCTCGCCTCGCCCGAACCTTATCTGCCGCCAAAGCTGCAAGACTCCGGCAAATCCGTCGCCATCGTCGGCGCCGGCCCGACCGGGCTGGCCTGCGCCTGGTATCTTCTGCAGCGCGGCCACCGTGTTGCTATCTTCGACCGCCACGCCAAACCCGGCGGCACGCTCCGCTCCCTCCCCGACGACCTCCTTCCCAAGGACGTCCTCGACGCCGAAATCTCCCTGATCGAAAAACTCGGCGCCGCCTTTCACGTAAGCATCGCCGTCGGACCGGAGCACCCGCTGGACAAACTCCGTTCCCAGTACGATGCCCTCCTCCTCGCCACCGGCGAAATGACCCCCGCCAAGGCCACGCAGCTGGGCGTGGAGTTAGCCGGCAAAGGCATCAAGACCAACAAGCCGACGATGATGACCGCCACCCCCGGCGTCTTCGCCGCCGGCTCCGCCGTCACCCCCCTCAAGCACGCCATCCGCGCCTGCGCCGAGGGCCGCGCCGCCGCCGCCGTCCTCGACCGCTACCTCGGCGGCCACAAAGCCCAAATCGACTCCCACCCCTGGACCGTTCGCCTCGGCGTCCTCAGTGAACCCGAGTTCGCCGCCCTCTCGGCCGGCTCGCCGGATACGTTGCGCAACGCGGCCCCGGTGCCGCATAACTTCTCCGCCCACGAAGCGCGCGAGGAATCGAACCGCTGCCTCCGCTGCGACTGCGCCAAGCTCAACGACTGCCGACTGCGGGAGGAGTCGGTCCGCTACGACGCCAGTCCCTCGCGCTTCAAGGTGGACCGCCGGCCGTACGAGCGGACGACGGCCCACCCGGCCGTTACTTACGAGGCGGGCAAGTGCATCGCCTGCGGGCTGTGCGTGCAGATCGCCGAGCGGTCGCGCGAAACGCTGGGGCTGACGTTCGTCGGCCGCGGCTTCACCGTTCGCGTGGCCGCCCCATTTGGCGCCGAGCTGTCCGACGCGCTGAAACACGTAGCGAAGGAGTGCGCCGCCGCTTGCCCGACCGCGGCCCTGACCGTCAACGCCTCACGCCACCAGTCCTCGTGGTCCTGCCGCCAGCCCTTCGTGAAGCCGGATGATGATTGAACTTCGTACGCGATCGCGGGCACGAACGCCTGGCGCTCGCAACGCAGTGTACTCACGCCGGGCGTGACGCCTTGCTTGAACCCCACCCTGACGGGCAGCTCCACGCGGCCGCTCCGCGGGACCAACACGCCATTCGACAGGCTGTCGAACGAATCAGGAGGCGTTCCCAGCGGACCCGACCCCCGGCACCGACCGCGCCGCCAGCCAGTCGCACACCTGCGGCCACAGCTCCCGCTGCGCCTTGCCGCCCACGGCCAGCCCGATGTGCCCCGCCGGGAATTCAATCGTCCGCCGGTCGGCCGAGCCGACCAGGTCGTTGAACGGCGCGCTCTGCGAGCATGGCACCAGGTCGTCCTTGCGGGCCATCAGGTTCAGCACGGGGCAGGTGATGTTCCTCAGGTTCACCACGTGCCGCCCGACCGGCATCGTCCCCTTGACCAGCCGGTTCTGTTGGTACAGGAACTTCACGAACTCTCGGTACACCTCGCCGGGGATTGGGATGTTGTCGTTGAGCCACCCCTCCATCGTCAGGAACTCTTCGACGA
>Ga0308176_10002944_pt1 | contig 10789 bp, 6 predicted proteins | sample PhyCR2_3_FD_203890 | JGI IMG/M metagenome (GOLD analysis project Ga0308176, IMG submission 203890) | Soil microbial communities from UC Gill Tract Community Farm, Albany, California, United States - DLSLS.C.R2 | ecosystem: Environmental > Terrestrial > Soil > Agricultural land | place: USA... | reverse complement strand
CGCATCGAGCGCGAGCTCGGTGCCGGCGGTATGGCGACGGTCTTCCTCGCGCACGATCTCCGGCACGATCGCGACGTCGCCATCAAGGTCCTCCACCCCGACCTCGGCGCCGCGCTCGGCGGCGAGCGCTTCCTTTCAGAGATCCGGACCACCGCGCGGCTGCAGCATCCACACATCCTCCCGCTGCTCGACTCCGGCAGCGCCGATGGCTTGCTGTACTACGTCATGCCTCTCGTCACGGGCGAGACGCTGCGCGCGCGCCTCGAGCGCGAGAAGCAATTGCCGATCGACGACGCCGTCCGCATCGCGCGCGAGATCGCCGACGCGCTCGGCTACGCCCACGGCCTGGGCGTCATCCATCGCGACATCAAACCGGAGAACATCCTGCTCCAGGGCGGCCACGCCACCGTCGCCGACTTCGGCATCGCGCTCGCCGTGCAGCAGGCGGGCGGTCATCGCATGACCCAGACGGGACTGTCCCTCGGCACGCCGCAGTACATGAGCCCCGAGCAGGCGATGGGGGAGAAGTCGATCGACGCGCGGAGCGATCTCTATGCGCTCGCCGCGGTCACGTACGAGATGCTCGTCGGCGAGGCGCCGTTCACCGGCCCCACGGTGCAGGCGATCGTCGCGCGCGTGATGACGGAGGAGCCGCGCCCGCTCCACACGCAGCGCAAGGCGATCCCCGATCACGTGGAGGACGCCGTGCTGCGCGCGCTCGAGAAGCTTCCGGCAGATCGCTGGAGCTCCGCGCAGGAGTACGCCGACGCGCTCCAGGGCTCGACGACCGGTGCGCCGTCGCGCGCGGGCACCGCCGCGTCGCGCGCGCGCGGCGGCGCCCACGCCACGCCCTCGTGGCACGGCCGAGCGCGCGATCCGATCGTGCTCGGACTCCTCGGCATCGCACTGGCGTGCCTCGGCCTGGCCGGCTGGAAATGGCGCACCGTGAATCCGGAACCGGCGGGCATCGTGCGGTTCACGATCCCCGCGCCGCAGGATGCGTCGTCGAATTCGCTCGGGTTGAACACGCTCGCCATCTCGCGCGACGGTCGCGCGCTCGTGTACGTCGGTCAGGGCGACGCGCGACGGCCGGTGCTGATGCTGCGTACGATCGACGACGTCGTTCCCCATCCGCTGCCGGGCACCGAGGACGCGAACAACCCGATCTTCTCCCCGGACGGCCGGTGGGTGGCGTTCATCCGCGGCAATCAGCTCTTCAAGACCGCCGTCGGCGGAGACCACCCGCAGCTGCTCGCGCCGCTCCCCGCCACCTTCAACGGCATGAGCTGGTCGTCCACCGGCCAGATCGTCGTGTCGGGGAACATCGCGATGTTCACCGTCCCGGACGTGGGTGGGCCACCCCGGCAGCTCGGCAAGCCGGACCGGCGCGCCGGTGAGGTCAATCAGGACGCGCCACTGGTGCTCGACGACGACGGCGTCTACCTGTACGCGAGCACGAGGAGCAGCGCCATCTCCACCTCGAGGCTCGCGCTCGCATCGCTGGCGACCGGCGAGCAGACCGTGTTCGACGTGACCGGCTGGCAGCCGCTCGGCGTCGTGGACGGAGTGCTCGTCTACGTCGCCGCGGGCGGCGTGATCATGGGGGTGCCGATCGACGTGAAGGGACGAAAGCTCCTGGGGAAGCCCGTGCAGCTCGTGAGCGACATCTCCGTCAATCCGACCACGGGGCTGGCTCGCGCTTCACTCAGTCGCGACGGGACACTCTTCTACCAGACCGGCACGGAGGCATCACAGGTCGTGATCGCGGGGGTCGACGGAAGCACCCGCGTGCTGCTCGCCGAGCCGCGGAACTACGCCTTTCCTCGGCTCTCGCCCGACGGACGGCGGCTGGCCCTCGCGATCGGGTCGTCTGACCGCCGCGACATCTGGATCTATGACCTCGGCGCGCAGACGGCCACGCGGCTCACCAACGAAGGGACGACGAACGACCGGCCCGAGTGGTCGCCCGACGGCAAGCGCGTGCTGTACCGCACCGACCGGCGCGACCGATCCGGCATCTGGTGGCGTCCCGTGGACCTGAGCGCCGATGCGACGGCGTTGATCGAGGGCAAGAGCACCGACGTGTTCGAGGCCGTGATCTCCCCCGACATGCGTTACGTCGTCTATCAGGTAGACACCGTCGGCGCCGACCTGTTGTATCGCAGCGTGAGCGGCGACACCACCGAACACGTCGTCTCCAACGGCGCGGCGATCGAGACCATGCCGCGGCTGTCGCCGGACGGCCGATGGGTTGCGTTCATCACCGACGAGTCAGGGCGCAACGAGGTGGTCGTGCAGCCCTTCCCTGGGCCCGGCGGCCGCATCCAGATCTCCTCCGGTGGCGGCGGGGAGCCGGTATGGTCGCACGATGGAAAGCGCCTGTTCTATCGCGGCGACGGGCATCTCATCGCCGCGACGCTGGACCTCGCGCAGTCGCTCGGGGTGACGAGGCGCGACACCCTGTTCACCGACGTTTATCAGTACGCCGCCAACCCGCACGCGAACTACGACGCGATGGCGGACGGGACGCACTTCGTGTTTCTCAAGGCAGCGCACGAGGGCAACATGATGGTCGCCCTGAACTGGAAGGCCGCCGTCCGCGCGCAGATGAAGGGGCACGCGGCGGAGTGAGACGTGGCAGGCGTCAGCGAGAAAGGACGTGACGCGCGAGGTCGCGCTATCTTCGCCGCCGAGCGGGGTCTCCCGCCGGAAGCACGTCGGCGGCCCAGTGGGTTTGCTTCCAGCCAGGGATCGGCGTCGGCACCGCGGGCCTCGGCACGAACGCCGACCGCTCGACGAGCCGATAGTGGTGGATGTAGCGCGGGCAGTTCGGGTAGATGCGATCCACCGTCACCCGCACGACGAACTGCGCCTCCGGATAGGCCGCGAGCAGCACGTCGTCGAAGGCGAGCGTCGCCGAACCCTCGACCCGTAGCCTGTTCTGCCGCTCGAAGTCGATGAACAGCAGGCCGACGCGATGCGTCGCGGCCACGTTGCCCATCGAGAGGTACATCCCGTTGCCGTCGTAGTTCGGGAATACGAGCGTCCGGTCGTCGGCGACTCTGACGAATCCCGGGTCGCCCCCCTTGTACGAGCAGGTCGGCTGCCCCGTCGCGTCCACCGACGCGAGGAAGAACATGTCGAGCTGCTCGATGAATGCGCGGTCGTCGGCCGTGAACCGGTCGTGCACCGTGACCTGCACGAGCCGATCGGCGAGACGGCGCGTGTCGAAGCGGTCCTGGAGCTCCCGCGCGGCGGACGAGTAGGGCAGCGGCATCCGCGACTCCTCGTGAAGGGGGACTCAACTTGCAGCCCGCAGCGCGTCGTGGTCAACCATCCGCGAGCCGGCGTGACATCCGCCATCGAGGCGCGCACGATCCGCTCAGGCGCCGACCCACATCCAGAGTGAATAGCCGGGAGGAACCCTCCGGAGGAGTCGATGAGGAAGTGCTAGGCAGGCATCTACCGGCTCACGACTGAATGGTCAGTGCTGATCGGCACGGCGGCCGGCAGTTCCCCCTGGGTGGGCACTCACCTCGGAAGCAGATCCTGCCAACGCTCCAGCATCATCAGCTCGGACGGGCGCTGCAGGTCGGTGCGCCAGCGGATCATCAGGAAGCACCCATCGGCGCCGACGTCGAACGACGGCTTGAGGCCGGCGGTTCGAAAGAGCGCGCGCGTGGCGCCGACCTCGAACGACGAAGACGTCGAGACGTGCGTTGCCCGCATGGAGTCGCGCGCCACGTAATACAGCTCGTCGCCCGCGCGCGACCACCGGACCATGCTGGTGCGATCGACCGATGGATGAATGAGCCACTCCGCCTGAGACGTGAGATCAGTGGACCGGACGCGAAGCTCGTCGTTCGCGGACCCTCTGGAGAGGAAGGCGACCCAGCGCCCATCCGGTGAGGGCTGCGGACGTGCCACGCCACTTCGCGGGACGACGTTCGTCTCCACCTTCGTGGTAGACAGAGACCGCCGCGCGATTCGGAATTCTCCGGCAGTGGTTACGCTATAGTAGATCTGCTCGCCCCGCTGCGACGGCTCCGACACGCCATTCGTGCCTTTGCGGAACTCGATGACGCGTTCCGGCGTCGCACCGCTCGACACCTCCACTCGCATGATCGACATCGACCGGCCCTCTGCGGCGAAGTAGAGTTGTCGCCCGTCCGCCGAGAATGCCGGGTTGCGAAGTTGATGCTGCGGCACGGAGACACGTGTGATGGACCCGCTCGCGAGATCGCGGACCAGCAGATCCTCGCCCTTCTCGAAGTATTCGCCGACGGCAGTCCGCCGGCCATCGGGCGACAGCGCCGCCGACTGGAAGAGGCCCGTCCAACCGGTACCAATCGGAGCGACACGCCCGCTGTGATCGATCCACACCAGCTCCGAGGGCGCTTCGAACGTCGCACCTCCGGCGACGTAGAGGAGGCGCCCGCTATTCGAGACGGTCGTCAGGCCGACGGTGCTGAACGAGCCCGTACGCAGCCCCGTCACGAGCGCGACGGGCGGTCCCGTCAGCGTGCGGCGATCGATGTCGAACGGCACTGCGACAATCGAACCATCGGCGCGGGTCACGATCAGATGGGCAGGCGGCGCGTACGTCGCCATCAGCCCCGGGAGCAGGTGCGTGACCACTCCTCCGCGCGGACCCACCGTCGCGATCATCGAGCTGTCGGGATCACGACCGACGATCGTGAAGAGTACGCCCTTCCCATTCGGCAAGCCGCTGGAGCTGACGTGAAACAGCTCTCCGGCAGACGAGTCGACTTTCGTGAGTGGTTCGGCGTCGCCTCCCGCGATAGGCTGGCGCAGGAGTCCCCCGGGCGCTGGAAGGGCGACGTGCTCGTCGTCGATCCATCCGAACGAAGTGCCGAGCGAGGATGGCGCCACCACTCGCGGCTCGCCACCCGACAGGGGGAGGACCTCGAGTCCCCTGCGCAGGAAGGCAACTCGGCGCCCATCGGGAGAGATCGACGGCCAGCCGGCGCCATCGCCGCCGGCGATCGGGATCGGATCGGCGCTCCGCGCGCGCCGCATCCAGAGTCGATCGCGCCCGTCGTAGACGAGCACCGACCCATCGGCTGAAAGTGAGAACCCGCTGCCGATCGGCGCGCTGTCGGGCAGGATGAGTCTGGTCTGCCATGGCGCCGTGGGCTCGATCGTCGGCGTGGCGCGCATCCACCCCCAACCGGCGAACGCCAGCGCGAGCACCGCCACGGCAGCGAGTGGCGCGGTGCGCCGATACGAGGCGCGAGCGGTCGCGCCAGCGGCAGCCCCTGTGGCGACCGCCGTGGTGAACCCGGAGTTCTGCAGCGCATCGGCGAACGCCTTCGCGCTCTCGAACCGATCAGCGGGGATTTTCTCGAGCGACTTCGCCACCGCCGCGGCAACGTTCAGCGGCACCGCGCGACGAAGCGTCGTCACCGGCGCCGCCTCGGCCGTCACGATCTTCATGATGATCTGCTGCGCCGACCCGCCGAGATGGGGCGGTTGGCCGGCGAGCATCTCGTAGAGTACGCTGCCGAGCGAGTAGATGTCGCTGCGGCCCGTGATCTCCTTCTCCGCCGTCGCCTGCTCGGGCGACATGTAATGCGGCGTGCCGAGGGAGAGTCCCGTTTCCGTCACGCGGCCGCCGGCGGCGGCGCTCACGGCGAGCGCGATGCCGAAGTCGGCGACCATCGGCCGCCCTTCCTGCAGCAGGATGTTCTCCGGCTTGATGTCGCGGTGTACCACGCCGTGCCGGTGCGCGTAGTCGAGCGCATCGGCGATGGCGACGCTGATCTTCACCGCCGAGTCGATGCCGAGCTGCGTCTCGCGGTCCAGCTTCGTGCGCAGCGTCTCGCCGTCGATGAACGGCATGACATAGTAGAGGAACCCGCTCGCCTCGCCGGAATCGAACAGGGGCAGGATGTGCGGATGCTGTAGTGCCGCCGTCGTCGCGATCTCCTGCACGAACCGCTCGGCGCCGAGTACGGCGGCCAGCTCTGGCTTCAGTACCTTCACCGCGACTTTGCGGTGGTGCTTCAGATCTTCGGCGAGGTATACGGTCGCCATGCCACCGGCGCCGAGCTCGCGCTCGATGCGATAGTGCGCAGCGAGGGCGGTCGCGAGCGACGCGAAGTTGTCCTTCACGGAAGGGGGCGGTCGATCAGTGCACGAACACCGCGCCATGCGGCATCGCCATCCCCCTCACGCCATTCGGGAAGCTGGCGCGGTGATAGCTGACACCCGGCGTCGCCGCACCGGCGTCCCTGAATCGCTCGTCCCACGAGAGGCGCCCCGTCGTCCGGTCGATCCGCATGATCTTCACCATGGGCTTCCCGTCGCCCTGGTCCGTGACGACGATGCGATCGCTGCCCGGATCCACCGATGCCCAGTGGGGGAAGAAGGTCGAATCGGTCGGAAACGACGCCACCTCCCTGGGGTGATCCGGATCGGCAAGGTCAATGGTCGCGTATCGGTGGGCGTACGCGATCGGCATGATCATGTAGCGTCCGACGATCACCGGTACCGAGCAGCCGTGCTCGTTGGGCAGCGCGAGCACGCGCGCGAGGCTCGGCGACCCGCCAAGCCCGGTCACGTGATAGAAGCCGCAGTAGTACGTGTTCAGCATCACCGAGCCGTCGGGGAGCGCTCGCACCTCGAACGGATACTTGTGCGCAGAATCGCCGGCCGTCACCGGTACGCTCAGCGTCTTCAGCAGCGTGAGGTCGGAGAGACGCCAGACCTGCACGACGTCCGCGGTCGTCTCGTTGTCCATCGGGCTGCTCGTCGTCACGATGCGGTCGGCGGACTTCACCACGGCCAACGCGTACGTGCGGATCCGCGCGCCGGGAAACGCGCTGTCGCGCGACCATGCGGTGCGCAGGAGCTTCCCATGTTCGTCGAACTCGGCCAGCGCACCCGGATGCCCGGTCCCGGAGTCCGTGCTGAACTGCACGGTGGCGAGCAGGTGCCCGTTGTCGAGGCGCTCGAACGAGTGCAGACGCCGGCCGCCGGGCACCGGGTCGAGGCGTCCGTCCAGCCGCGGCGTCGCGGGCGTCCGGAAGTCGACGAGATACGACTTGTCGCCGGAATAGTCGTTCGCGGCGAGAATTCCATTAGGCGGCGCGGAGAACTCGGTGTGATGCGGCATGTGGCCGGCCGAGTCCAGCGTGAGCGCCGCGCGCACGGTGCCGTAGCCGCTGCTCGCGGGATTGGCGTCGATCACGGTCATCATGTCGATGCCGCGCGTCGTATCGTCGCCCGTGCCGGCCCACACATAGAGGTAGCGTGACGGCCCCGGTGCGGGCTTCGCGTCCGCCGCGCCGCGACAAGCCATCATGAGCGCGAGGAGGAGGACGTGAACGACGCCCCGTGATCGGACCGTGTACGTCATTCAGAGCTCCCGCGTCGTCGCGTGGTGTCCGGTTCCGTCTCGTCGAGCCGCCGGCCTGTCTACCTGCCGGGCGGGCCCATCATACGGAATCCGGTGCGGGAGCGTTAGAGCGGCGGCGCGGGGCGCGGATTCCTCGTCGCGAGGAGGAATCGCGGGCCGTGCGCGCGGCAACGGCGCCGCGCCACTGCCCGGGACGTTACCGGATGCGCCGCGTGCTCGGCGTGAGCTGACCCACGCCGCGCGCCGGTGTCGTGTCGGTTTGACTTACCGTCGCCGCCATGTTCGGCTTGAACACCTCGACGGCGAAGGTGAAGGTGCGCCCTTCGCCCGGCTGCAGCGCGCCGACCCCGACGATGTGGCGACCGACTTCCTCGCCCTTGTCGTTCGTGATCGTGACCACGGCCGAATACTCCCACGCCTCGCCTCCACTCGGGTGGCGGATCGAGCCGTCCACCCGGAGCGGAGTCATGGTCGGGGCGACCGTGACGTCGCCCGAGACCTTGAGGTGCTTGCGGCACGACGGGCAGACGCTGGAGCTCTGGAGGATCACCGCCCGGCAGTGCGGGCAGGTGCGCGTCGCCCCTGCTGTCGTGCGTGTGGCGATGCTCACGAGACCTGGCGATTCCCCAGTGTGAGCGTGGCGGCGTTGGATTCTTCGCCCCAACCGAATTCGGCGCGGCCGCGCATGCGCGATCCGGCGGCAACGGTGAGCGAGCCGGCCTTGACGTCGCCGTTGATGACGCCCGACGCGAGCAGCTCGACCTTCCGTGCGCTGTCGATGTTGCCCTCGACCTCGCCCGAGATCGCGACCGACTCGGCCCGGATGCTGCCCGTCAGCTTGGCACCCTTCTCGATCGTGAGGTCGCCCTCGATGTGGACGTCGCCCTCGAACTTGCCGGCGATGCGCACGTGCCCCGCACCGACGATCTTACCGGTGATCGTGATGTCGGAGGCGACGACCGACTCCTGGACGTCGCGCGCCGCAGCGCGACGGGGCGCCGGCGAGATGTCCGTGGGCGCGGTGTCGAGCTCTCTCTTCAGTGCGGCTTCAGCGGGCGGGGGCGGAGTCATGATCGGTGCATCCTTGGTTGGGGCGGGAGCGGTAGCCGTGTTTGAGTTTTCCTTCCAGAGCGCCATGACGAAATCCTTTGTTGGAGTCACGCAGCCTAGCAATGCGTTTGACGGCCCGCTGTCATCCACGTCACGAATCTGCTGGCGGCCTCGGCCATTGGCTGAGCCAGCGCCTGCGAGTCATGCGACTCGAGGGATCGGGACTGGGGGGTTATCACAGAGAGCGCAGGAGACGCAGAGAAGAGACTCGATCTCCTCTGTGCTCTCTGTGCTCTCTGTGAGAAAACTTCTCGCGGTGGCCCCCGCGCTGATCTCGCTCGCCTGCTCGTCGACATCGGGTGGATCCACTACCGCCTCGCCGAGCGAACTGCAGCTCTTTCTGTTGGCGGGGCAATCGAACATGGCGGGGCGCGGCGTCGTCGAGGCGCAGGACCGCATGGCGAACCCGCGCGTCCTCATGCTCGACCGCACCCTGCACTGGGTGCCGGCAACGGACCCCGTGCACTACGACAAGCCCATCGCCGGCGTCGGCCCGGGCCACAGCTTCGCGCTCGCCATCGTGGCGCGCGATCCGAACGCGCGCGTCGGGCTCATTCCTGCCGCCGTCGGCGGCTCACCGATCTCGTCATGGGAGCCCGGCGCGCTCGACCCGGCGACGAAGACGCATCCCTACGACGACGCCCTCCTCCGTGCGCGCGCCGCGATGCGCGACGGGCGGCTGCGCGCCATCCTCTGGCACCAGGGGGAGTCGGACGCGCACCCGGGATCGTCGGAGCGGTACGCCGGGAAGCTGCGCGCGTTGATCGCGCGGTTCCGCACGGACCTTAACGCGCCGGAGCTGCCGTTCATCATCGGGGAGCTGGGGCAGTTCCCCGGCAAGCCATGGGAGGCGGACGTGAAGCGCATCGACTCCGTGCATCGCGCGATCGCGGCGACGGTGCCGAACGTGGCGTACGTGTCGTCGGACGGGCTGCGCGACAAGGGGGACACGCTGCACTTCGACGCGGCGTCGCAGCGGGTGTTCGGGGAGCGGTATGCGCGGGCGTATCTCGCCCTCGTGAGCGCGCGTCCGGCGACCGCTCCATAGCGACGCAGCCGCGCCTCGGACGTCTTCCGAAGTTCGGCGGCTATTCGCTCGCCGAGGTGTCGGCGGCTCCCCGGTGGTGGCATTCGGGCGCGTGGGACAACTTGCCGTATTGTTGACGCCGCTTCACGCGACGCCCACATTCATGGCGCCCATGGCAGCCCGAATCTGCGTGGTCTTCCACTTCCTTGTCCGCCATGACTGCCCAGCCCCGTCGCGTTCCCGTCTCGCTCCGCACGCTGTGCTGCTCGCTGCTCGTCGCCGCGATGACGTACGCCTGCGGAGGCGGGAGCGACTCTCCGACGCAGCCCGAAAAGCCCGCCGTGGACCGCACCCCGATCAAAGTCGTCGCCGGTGCCGGGCAGAGCGACACGATCGGTACGACCCTCTCACAGGCGCTCGTTGTGGAGGTTCGCGACACGAGTGGAACGCTCCTCCCTGGCGCGACCGTGCGCTTCACGTCGATCGACGGCACCGGATACCTGCTCGTCTCGCCGATCGATGCTCAGGCGTTCGGCAACTTCGTCAGCAATGTCTCCGACGCACAGGGGCGCGCCAAAACGCTATTGAAGCTCGGCTCCGCCGCCACCGCCGCGAAGCTCGAGATCGCCGTCCCCGAGCTCGGCGTGGCGGACACGATCAGCTTCACGGTGAAGCCGGGACTGCCGGCCAAGTTCACGATCTCCCCGCGCGACACCACGATCCTGCCCGGCGGCAGCTACACGCTGAAGGTGCAGACCACCGATCGCGCCTCCAACCCGGTCTCCTCCGCGACGCCGACGTTCGCAGCCACGGGAGTCACGATCACCTCCGCAGGAGTGGTCACCGCCGGCACGAGCGGCCTCGTTCGCGCACGAATCGACGTCACCTATCAGGGCATCACCGACAATGCGGGCGTGTGGGTCGTCCCGACACTTCCGATGGTCATCAACAAGGGCCAGTCGGTCGTGCGGGTCAATTCTGATGGCAGCGGCGCATCCACGTTGGCGTCATCGCAGGATGTCTCGCTGTCGCCCAGCTCTGTCGCGGCCACGCCCAAGGTCGTGTTCTACCAGGGCGATCCTGGCTATAGCGGCACGATCTGGGTGGTCCAGCCGAATGGCACTCCGCAGCGATTGAACCCCACCTCGACGCACGGGGAAGGCTGGCCACGCCTCTCGAAGGACGGCGCGTGGGTGTACTTCACGCGTGACTATAAATCGCTCTGGCGTGTGAAGCTCGACGGCACGGGTCTCGACAGCCTGACGTCGTTC
>Ga0308176_10002943_pt1 | contig 10789 bp, 9 predicted proteins | sample PhyCR2_3_FD_203890 | JGI IMG/M metagenome (GOLD analysis project Ga0308176, IMG submission 203890) | Soil microbial communities from UC Gill Tract Community Farm, Albany, California, United States - DLSLS.C.R2 | ecosystem: Environmental > Terrestrial > Soil > Agricultural land | place: USA... | reverse complement strand
AGCCAGGCCATCCCGGTCGGTGCGCCGAGCGCCTTCGCGAGGGCCTCCTTGGCGGCGAACCGGGCGGCCAGCGAGGCCAGCGGGCGGGCCCGCTCCTGCTCGGTGAAGAGCCGTTCCCGCAGGGTCGGGGTGCGCTCGAGGGCCTCCCCGAACCGGCCGATGTCGACCACGTCGATGCCCACCCCGCGGACCGCCACGTTCGCCCGCGCCTACTCGACGGTGACGGACTTGGCCAGGTTGCGCGGCTGGTCGACGTCGTGGCCCATCCGGCTGGCCAGCTCGCACGCGAACAGCTGCAGCGGGACGACCGCGACCATCGGCTGGAGCAGCGTGGGCACCTTCGGCAGCCGGATCAGGTCGTCGGCGTACGGCGCGACCTCGTCGTCGCCCTCCTCGGCGAGCACGATGGTGCGCGCCCCCCGGGCCCGCACCTCCTGGATGCCGCTGACCATCTTGTCGTGCAGGAAGTCCCGGCCCTGCGGCGGCACCACGCAGAACACCGGCAGCCGGTCCTCGACGAGCGCGATCGGGCCGTGCTTGAGCTCGCCGGCCGCGAAGCCCTCCGCATGGATGTAGGCGAGCTCCTTGAGCTTCAGCGCCCCCTCGAGCGCGATCGGGTAGCCGGCGTGCCGGCCCAGGAACAGCACCGACTTGGCGTCGGCCAGCTCCGCGGCCAGCGCCTCGACCTGGTCGGCGGCGTCGAGGAGCTTCTGCACGTGCGCCGGCATCTGCTCGAGCTCGCGCACCACGGCGGCGATCTCGTCGCCGTACTTCGTGCCGCGCACCTGCGCGAGGTACAGCCCGAGCAGGTAGCACGCGACCAGCTGGGTCATGAACCCCTTGGTGGAGGCGACCCCGATCTCGGGGCCGGCGTGCGTGTAGATGACCGCGTCGGACTCGCGCGGGATGGTCGAGCCGTTGGTGTTGCAGATCGCGAGCACCTTGGCGCGCTGCTCACGGGCGTGCCGGATGGCCATCAGCGTGTCCGCGGTCTCACCGGACTGGCTGACCGCGACCACCAGGGTGTCGCGGGTCAGGATCGGGTCGCGGTAGCGGAACTCGTGCGACAGCTCGACCTCGCACGGGATCCGGGTCCAGTGCTCGATGGCGTACTTCGCGACCATCCCGGCGTACGACGCGGTGCCGCACGCGACCAGGATGATCTTGTCGACGGAGCGCAGCTCGTCCTCTGTGATCCGGAGCTCGTCGAGCTGCAGCGCGCCGAGCGCGTCGTGCCGGCCGAGCATGGTGTCGGTGATCGACGTGGGCTGCTCATGGATCTCCTTGCGCATGAACCAGTCGTAGCCGCCCTTCTCGGCGGCCGAGAGGTCCCAGTCGACGTGGTAGGGCCGGGCCTCGGCGGGGTTGCCGGCGAAGTCGGTGACCTGCACGCCCTCGCGGGTGATCGTGACGACCTGGTCCTGGCCGAGCTCGAGCGCCTCGCGGGTGTGCTCGATGAACGCGGCGACGTCGGAGGCGACGAAGTTCTCGCCCTCGCCGACGCCCACCACCAACGGGCTGTTGCGGCGGGCGGCGACCACCCGGTCGGGGTCCTGGGCGTCGACGGCGACCAGCGTGAACGCGCCGTGCAGGCGGCGGCACACCTGCTGCATCGCCTCGGTGAGCGTGCCGCCCTGCTCCAGCGCCGCCTCGACGAGGTGCGCCGCGATCTCGGTGTCGGTCTCGGAGACCAGCTCGTGCCCGCCGGCCTCGATCTCGGCCCGCAGGGCGGCGAAGTTCTCGATGATGCCGTTGTGCACCAGCGCCACCCGGCCGGCGGCACCGAGGTGCGGGTGGGCGTTGCGGTCGTTGGGCGCGCCGTGCGTGGCCCAGCGGGTGTGCCCGATGCCGGTGCAGGCCTCCGGGAGCGGGTGGTCGGCGAGCGCCTTGTCGAGGTTCGCGAGCTTGCCCGCGCGCTTCTCCGCGGCGATCTTGCCCTCGTGCACGAGCGCGATCCCGGCGGAGTCGTAGCCGCGGTACTCGAGACGCCGCAGCCCCTCGATCACCACGCCCTCGGCCTGCTGCGCTCCGACGTAGCCGACGATTCCACACATGGCCGCAACTCTACCGGCGGCACCGCCCCCGGCCGCCGCGGCTCACCCTGGCAGGATGCCGCGCATGACATCCGGCAACGGCGACGCCGGCCGCGAGTCCGGTCCCTTCGTCGAGCTCGAGCGGGAGGCGTGGGCCGCTCTCGGCGCCGCGACCGAGCAGCCGCTGACCGCCGAGGAGATCGACCGGGTCCGCGGCCTCGGCGACGAGCTCGACCTCGACGAGGTGCAGCAGGTCTACCTCCCGCTGTCCCGGCTGCTGAGCATGTACGTCGAGAGCGCAGGCGCCCTGCACCGGGCGCAGGAGGAGTTCCTGAGCCGGCCGCACCCGCCGCGCACGCCGTTCGTGATCGGGCTGGCCGGCTCCGTCGCGGTCGGCAAGTCGACCACTGCCCGGGTGCTGCAGCAGATGCTCGCGCACTGGCCCGCGCACCCGTCGGTGGCGCTCGTGACGACCGACGGCTTCCTGCACCCCAACGCCGAGCTCGAGCGGCGCGGCCTGCTCACCCGCAAGGGCTTCCCGGAGTCCTACGACCGCAAGGCGCTGCTGCGGTTCGTGATGGACATCAAGTCCGGCAAGGACGAGGTGGAGGCCCCGACGTACTCCCACCTCGTCTACGACGTGCTCCCCGAGGAGAAGGTGGTGATCCGGCACCCCGACATCGTGATCATCGAGGGGCTGAACGTGCTGCAGCCGGCCCGGGTCCGCGACGACGGCCGGACCGGCCTGGCGCTCAGCGACTTCTTCGACTTCTCGGTGTACGTCGACGCGGCGACCGCCGACATCCGCCGGTGGTACGTCGACCGGTTCCTGCGGCTGCGGGAGACCGCCTTCCGCAACCCGGCGTCGTACTTCGCGCGCTACGGCAGCCTCACCGAGGAGGAGGCCGTCGCGCAGGCGAACCGGATCTGGGACGAGATCAACGGCCCCAACCTCAAGCAGAACGTCCAGCCGACCCGCAGCCGGGCCACCCTCGTGCTGCGCAAGGCCGCCGACCACTCGGTGCGGTTCGTCCGGCTGCGCAAGCTCTGAGCCGCTGATCTCTCAGAGCCGGCGGACGAACTCCGGCACGAGCGCGACGGCCACGAAGCCGAGCTGCTCGTTGATCCCGATCATCTGGGCGTTGACCTCGGCGTTCTGGGTCGAGATCTCGGTGATGTCGGGGCGGTGCGCCTGCACCCAGCGGAGGTTGGCGACCTTGACCGCGGCACCGAGCCGATGGCCCCGGTGGCCGCGCCGCACCAGCGTCGCCCACTGCCGGGCGCGCGGGGACGAGGGCCGCAGCAGCAGGTCGCTGTGGGCGACCGCCTCTCCGTCCTTGACCGCGATGCTGCGCACCACCACCCGGCCGACCTTGCGGTCGCGGGCGAACTCGTGCCGGGCCGCCTCGGGGGTGAACTTCTCCTCCTCGAAGTCCAGCTCGCCCGTCGGGGCGTCGACGACGAGCTGGTTGACCAGGTCGCAGTAGGACTCGATCAGCTCGTCCGGCACGCCGTCGGTGAACGTGCGCACCTCGTAGCCGTCGGCGTGCGCCGCGACGTCGCCGCTGATCTCGTCGAGCAGCGCGTCGGCCACGGGGAGGTCGAGCTGGCGCACGACCTCGAGGTTGGCGTGCGTGAAGCCGTGGCGGGCGGCGAAGCGCAGGGCGGGGGCGTCGTCGCGCTCCTCGAAGCGGACCGAGCAGCCGCTCATCAGCTCGGTGCGGCCGAGCCCGCGTGCGTGCTCGACGAGGCCCTCGACCAGCGTGCCGCCGATGCCGCGGCCGCGCAGCGCCGGCTCCACGCAGGGGTACACGAACGCCTTGTCGACGTTGTCCTCGAGCCCCATCCAGACGACGCCGCCGCCGACCATCCGGCCGCCGTCGAAGGCGCCGATCGCGTCGACCCACTGGCCGGGCGCGGGCTCGCGCAGCGCGACGGACTGCTCCTCCAGGGACTGGAAGGTGTTCCAGGGCCGGCCGTCCTCCATCTCGGCGCGCCAGCCGATCTCGTGGAACCGGCGCATCTGCGCGTCGTCGTGGACGTCGACCGGCCGAACCTCGAACCCGCTCACGCGAGCCTCCTCACGAACTGGGGCGTCACGGCGTAGACCTCGAAGCCGAGCCGCTCGTTGATGCCGACCATCCACTGGTTGGTCTCGGCGTTCTGGGTGTCGACGTGGCGCACGTCGGGGCGGGCGGCCTGGAGGGCGCGCAGGTTGGCGACCTTGACGGCGGTGCCGAGCCGGTGGCCGCGGTGCTCGCGGTGGACGTAGGTGCCCCACTGGAGGCCGACGCCGGTCCCACCCGGCTGGACCGCGATGTCGGTCTGGGCGACCGCCTCACCGTCCCTGACCGCGAGCGCGCCGAAGACGTCGCGGCCGAGCGCCTGGTCGCGCTCGGCGTTCGCGCGGACCAGGTCGGGGGTGAGCGAGGCGGCCTCCTGCTCGACCTCGCCGTGCGGCGCGTCGACGCCGAGCAGGTTCACCAGGGCGCAGTACGACGCGAGGTAGGCCTCCGGGACGCAGCCGGTGAACGTCTCGACGGTGTAGCCGTCCAGGTGGGTGGCCGCCTCCGCCTCGAGCGCGTCGAGCAGCGCGCGGTCGACCGGCAGCGGGAGCCGCCGGCTGATCTCGGTCTGCGAGGTGGTGAAGCCGTGCCGCCGGGCGAACCGCACCGGCGCGGCCTCGTCGTCCTCAGACCCGGCGTACGTCGTGGACATCTGCACGATCGTCCGGCCGTCGGCCCGGGCGTCCTCGAGGAGCGCGTCCACCAGTGCTGAGCCGGCTCCCCTGCGGCGGTGGGGCGGGTCGACCATCGGGAAGATCCAGGCCTTGTCGAGGTTGTCGTGCAGCGAGCGGCCGATCACCCCGGCGCCGACGACCGTGTCGCCGTCCAGCACGGAGATGCCGTCCAGGCGGTGGTCACCGCTCGGCGTGCGGAGCCTGTCGGCGAGCTCCTCGTAGGTCCAGTGACCGTTCCACGGACGGCCGTCCTCCATCTCCGCGCGCCAGCTGACGTCGTAGAACGCACGCATCTGCTCGTCGTCGAAGGCGTCGAGCGGCCGGGTCTCCATGGGGAGAGAACCTAGGGCCCCGGTCCGCGCTCCGTCACCTGCTTTACTGCCTGCGTGCTGCACCTCCAGCTGCGGGTCCCCGCCGCGCTCACCGACCAGGTCGTGGAGCTCTTGTGCGACGACGAGACGGTCACCAACGTGGCGGTCTTCGAGGGCGGCTACGCCAAGCCGGCGGGCACGCTGGTCATCGCCGACGTGGCCCGCGAGGGCGCCAACCCCGTGGTGGCGGCGCTGCGCTCGCTCGGGCTGACCCACCAGGGCTCGATCATGATCTCCGAGCCGTCCACGCTGCTGTCCGACGCCGCCGACGCCGCCGAGCGCGCCGCACCGGGCATCCCCGACGACGGGATCGTCTGGGACGTCGTGGAGAACCGGGTCCGCAAGGAGAGCGTGCTGTCCTGGGCGTTCCTGGCCTTCCTGACGCTGGCCACGCTGATCGCCGGGGCGGGCCGGCTGCTCGACCAGCCGATCCTGATCATCGGGGCGATGGTGGTCGGGCCGGAGTTCTCACCGGTCGCCGCGATCTGCGTCGGGCTGGCCCGGCCCCGTCCCTCGATCCTGCCGCGGGCCCTCACCACGCTCCTCGGTGGCTTCGTCATCGCCGTGCTCGTCGCGGTGCCGTTCTGGCTGGTCGCGGACGCCGCCGGCCTCGCGAACCCGGCGGACGCGGCCCGGGGTCCGCACACCGACTTCATCGTGCAGCCGGACATCTGGTCGTTCCTCATCGCGCTGCTGGCCGGCGTCGCCGGGGTGCTGGCGCTGACGACCTCCAAGTCCGGGCCGCTGGTGGGGGTGTTCATCTCCGTCACCACCGTGCCGGCCGTGGGCACGATCGCGCTGTGCATCGGGCTCGGCGTCTGGGCCGAGATCCCCGGCGCCCTGACCCAGCTCGGCCTGAACCTCGTCGGCATGATGCTGTCCGGCACCGCCGCGCTCCTCGTGCAGCGGTTCGTCTGGTCACGGGTGAACCGCGCGTCGCGGCTGGCCGGGTTCCGCGCGTGACCACTGCGCGCATTGTCCCGGTCACCACCGAGATGGACGGCGACGAGCTCGACGCCGAGGACGCCTGGCACCTGAGCCGTCGGATCGGGGTGCGGCGGCTGCTGCTCGACTCGTTCGTGCGGTTCCGGTACGCCGACGGGTTCAGCCACAGCCGGGCGCTCGCGTTCCAGGTCGCCCTGTCCGTCGTACCGTTCCTGCTCGCGCTGTCGGGTCTGGCCACCGACATCGACCACGAGCGTCCCGCGCTCGTGCTGGCCCGCACGATCGAGCGGCTCTCCCCCGCCGGCGGCTCCCGGGACGCGCTCGCGTCCGCGGTCACCGGCAGCCGCGGCGACCACGCCGGCGAGATCGCGCTGGTGGTCGGCCTGTTCTTCTCGCTGCTCTCGATGAGCACCGCAATGGCCCAGGTCGAGCGGGGCACGAACCGGATCTACGGCATCGAGCGGGACCGCCCGGCACTGGGGAAGTACGGCCGCGCCCTCGCGCTCACCGCCGTCCTGGCGGCCCCGGTGGGGCTCGGCTTCCTGCTGCTGGTGGCCGGCGGGTCGTTCGGGGACGCCATGCACACGACGTACGGCTGGTCCGACCACGCCGTCGACGTCTGGAACGTCGCCCGCTGGCCGGTCGGCCTCGTCCTCATGGTGTTCGCGATCGCCGTGCTCCTCGACCACGCGCCGCGACGCCGGCAGCCGGCGCTGTCCTGGCTGGCCCTCGGCGCCGCGGTGTCGGTGGTGCTGGCCACGGCGGCGACCGGGCTGCTCGCCGGCTACGTCCACCTCAGCGGCTCCTTCGGCGCGATCTACGGCCCGCTCGGCGGCGTCTTCGCGTTGCTGCTCTGGTCGCTGCTCAGCTCGATCGCGCTGTTCGCCGGTGCGGCCGTGTGCGCGCAGCTGGAGTTCCTGCGCGCCGGCGGCCAGCACCCCGTGCGGGACGACCCGGGGAGGCCGCCGAGCCACGTCGTGGAAGGCTGAGCCCGATGACCACCCCGCGCGTGCTCGAGCTGCTGCACTGGAACGACCTCCACGGTCGCTACGACGCCCTGGCCCGGCTCAGCGCCCGGGCCCGGCAGATCCGGGAGGCCGCCGACCACCCGGTGCTGCTGCTCGACGGCGGCGACATCGAGGAGACGTCCGTGCGGCTGTCGGCGCTGACGATGGGCGTCGCGGGCTGGCGGATGCTCGGCGCGGCCGGCGTGGACGCCGCGGTCCCGGGCAACGGCGGGCTGCTGCGCTACGGCCCCGACCTCCTCCCCCGCTACGCCGCGGCGCTCGGCTCGCCGCCGGTCGTGTGCGACCTCGAGCGGGACGGCGAGACGCCGGCGGGCGCCGTACCGTCCCGGCTGCTGGCGGCGGGCGACCTCCGGGTGGGCGTCGTCGGGATCACCGACTACTACCCGCAGTACGACGGCTTCGGGCTCACCGAGCGCGGCCGCGTGACCGCCGTACGGCGGGAGGCGACGCGGCTGCGCCGGGACGGCGCGGACGTCGTGGTGCTGCTCAGCCACGCCGGCGTCAACCACGACCGGGGGCTGAGCTGGTCGCTGCGCGGCCTGGTCGACCTGGTCGTCGGCGGGCACACCCACGACCTGCTGCTCGAGGGCGACCGCACGCAGGGGCTGCCGATCGCCCAGGCGGGCTGGAACGGCGAGCACCTCGGCCGGATCCGGGTCGAGGTCGACGAGGACGGCGCGCGCGTCGTCGACCTGCGGCTCGAGGAGGTCGGGCCGGACGCACCCCAGGACCCGGCGGTGCTGGCGGAGTGGGCGGCGTGCGAGCGGGACCTCGAGGCGTGGCTGGCCGAGCCGGTGGGCGAGCTGGCGGAGCCCGCGCCGGTCGGTGAGCCGGAGAGCCCCGCGGCGCGGCTGGTGCTGGAGGCGCTGCTGCACCACGCGCCGGCCGACCTCGGGGTGCTGATCTCCGTGCACGTGACCGAGGGACTGCCGGCCGGCGAGGTGACCCGGCGGCACGTCTGGGAGGCGACCAGCTCGCCCGGCAACCTGACCGTCGCCACGCTGAGCGGGGCCGAGGTGCGGCAGATGCTGTCGCGCGGCCGGTCCGAGGAGTTCCGGTTGCACACCTCGCGGGTGTCCCGGGGCCGTCCCTTCGGGTCGCTGCAGGTGATCGGTGCCCGCACCGACGACGGCGTCGTGCACGTCGCTGGCGCGCCGCTCGCGGACGACCGGACCTACCGGGTCACCGGCTCCGACCTGGAGTTCTCCGTCTACGGCACGCTGCTCGACGCCGCCCCCGAGGACGTCGACATCCGGGTCCCGGCGATCCTGCCCGAGCTGCTGGAGTCCTACCTCCGCTCCCATCCCGACGCCGGGTGAGGCCCCAGGCAGTCAGCGCAGCTTCTGCTGGAACTCCCCGAGCCGGGCGACGGGGCGGAAGCCCAGCTGCTCGTTGACGGCGATCATGTGGTCGTTGACCTCGGCGTTGAAGGTGTACAGCACCGAGCGCCCGGACTCCCGGGCCCGCATGAGCCGCAGGTTGTGCACCTTGGTCGCCAGGCCCAGCCGGTGGCCGCGGTGCTCCGGCCGGACCAGCGTGCCCCACTGGTAGACGCGCCCCGCGTCGTACGCCGGGACGACGAGCTCGGAGAAGGCGACCAGCTCACCGTCCGCGGCGACCGCGACAGTGGTGTACTTCGTCCGGCCGGACGCCTCGAAGACCTTCTCGTCCGCTCGGATCCGCGTCGCGTCGAACACCTCGGGCTCGAAGTCCATCTCCCCCATCGGCGCCTCGCTGATCAGCGAGCCGACCAGGTCCCCGAACGCGTCGATGATGTCCTCGGGCACCGGGCCGTCGAAGTCGCGCAGCCGGTAGTCCCGGTGGTGCGGGGCCGCCTGCGCGGCCAGCCGCTCCAGCCGCGCGTCCTCGACGGGCAGGTCCAGGGCCCGCTTGACGTCGACGAGGCCGAGCGTGAAGCCGTGGGCCACGAGGAAGTCGGCGCCCGGGGTGCCGGCGCCGTCGGCCGGGGCGTCGTAGGCCCACTCGCCCTGTGCGGTGAGCGTGCTCCGGCCCTGCGCCTCGGCGCGGCCGGTGAGGTGGGCGAGCATCACGGAGCCGTGCCCGCGGCGGCGGTGGTCCGGGTGGACCGCGACGTCGAGGAAGGCGAGGTGCCGGTTGTCCATCATCGGCATCTCCACCAGGCCGGTGGCGACGCAGACCCCGTCGACGTACCCGCCGAACGGCTCCACCCGCTCCCCGGGACTGTCGGAGAGGAAGCCCGCGCGCACCTCCTCCAGGACGCGGGGCGAGGCGTGCTCGAGGCCGAGCACGTGCGCCGCGTGGGAGGTAGCGTGCCAGGCCGCCATCGCGGCGGGGTCGGTCGCGTCCAGCGGACGGATCTGCATGCCTCAGACGTCCTTCTGCATCTCGACGCAGCGCTCGATCTCGCGGTAGCCGAGCGCCTCGTTGACCGCGTTCATCGGGGCGTTCACGTCGGCGTTGCCGGTGACCAGGATGCGTACGTCGGGCCAGGCCTCCCGCAGCTGGCGGTGGTTGGCGACCTTGATCGCCAGGCCGAGCCGGTGGCCGCGATGCTCCCGGGCGACCAGGGTGCCGCTCTGGAAGCCGCGCCACGGCGCCTCCGCGTTGACCATCACCTCGGTCATCGCCACGAGCGTGCCGTCCGGGGCCAGCGCACCCGTGGCCACGTCGTGGCGGCCGGTCCGGGCGTTGCGCTGCTCGCGCTCCTGCACCCGCTTCGCGTCCCACCTCTCCGGCTCGTGCTGCATCTCGCCGATGGGCGCCTCCTCGAAGAACGCCTCGTTCAGGGCGCAGTAGCCGTCGACGAGCTCCTCGGGGACGTGGTCGCGCCACTGCACGATCCGGTAGCCCTCCCGGTGCGGCACGGTCGATGCGTCCAGCGCCTCCCAGGTGGCCTCGGTCTCGAACAGGTCGACGACCTTGACGCCGTCCTCGATGCCGGTGGCGTAGCCCATCGCCCGCGCGAACAGCAGCCCCGGGGAGTCGCCCGCGGGCGGCCCGACGGCCTCGGTCATCACCAGCCGCCGCCCGAGCGAGCGGACCCGGTCCACGAGCGCGGCGTCCAGCGCGCGGCCGACGCCGCGGCGCTGGTGCGCCGGGTCGACGTGCACCAGGGCGTACGCCGTGTGCAGGTTGTCGAGGACCGGGACGTCCGCCCGGGCCGCGCCGACCATCTCGTCGCTGTCGAAGGCGCCGAGCAGGTGGAACTCGATGTCGTCCCGCCCGGTCCGGTACGACGCCCAGGCCGTCGACCACGGCGGGTAGAAGTCGTAGGGGCGGACCGCTTCGGCCAGCTTCCCGATCTCCCAGAACCGGTGCACGAGCTGCTCGTCGCAGCGGTCGATCTCCCGAATGTCCACGGGCCCGAGCCTAGGGAAGCGGGTGACGTCCCGCACCGCAATTAGCGGCTAGGCCCCGGGCGTGGCTCTCACATCTGCCGCGCCGTCCGCGGCCACGCCCTACAGCGACAGCTGCGCGCGCACCACGTCCGCCAGCCGGTGCGCGACGGCGCTGGCCCGCTCCGGCGTACCGGCCTCGACCATCACCCGCACCAGCGGCTCGGTGCCGGAGGGCCGCAGCAGCACCCGGCCGCCGTCGCCGAGCTCGAACTCCGCCTCGGCGACCGCCGCGGCCACCACCGCGTCCTCGTCGGTGCGGGACTTGTCGACGTCGGGGACGTTCACCAGCACC
>Ga0308176_10002942_pt1 | contig 10794 bp, 8 predicted proteins | sample PhyCR2_3_FD_203890 | JGI IMG/M metagenome (GOLD analysis project Ga0308176, IMG submission 203890) | Soil microbial communities from UC Gill Tract Community Farm, Albany, California, United States - DLSLS.C.R2 | ecosystem: Environmental > Terrestrial > Soil > Agricultural land | place: USA... | reverse complement strand
GCGATCTTCAACTGCTCACTGACGGTGTCGGCGTCGGCCATCGAGAAGGGACCCGGCCCGCAGGTCGGCTCGTCGGCCGCCTCGGGGTGGTCCAGGTACTCCTCGACCACGCGCTCGGCGCGGTGAACCCAGTCGTTGTCGAGCTTGCGCCGCCAGACGACGGCGCAGAGGAGGCCACCCGGCCGCAGCGCCCCGCGGACGTTGCGCAGGGCGGCAACCGGGTTGGCGAAGAACATCAGCCCCATCCGCGAGAACGCGTAGTCGAACTCCCGCGCCAGCTCGAGCGTCTGCACGTCGGCGCAGAGGAAGTCGACGTTGGCGGCGCCGGCTGCCTCGGCCTCGTGGCGCGCGGCGGCGACGAACGGCTCGGAGACGTCGACGCCCAGGGCGGATCCCTCCCCGCCGACGAGCTCGGCCAGCCGCCGAGTGGTGTCGCCGAAGCCGCAGCCGAGGTCGAGGACGCGGTCGCCGGGCTGCGGTGGATGGGCCCGCATCGCGGACTCGCCGTGGGCGCCGAGGCCCTGCGCCGTCAGGTCGCGGAACCTGACGAAGAGGTCGAAGAGCGGCCCGCTCCAGGCTTCCGCGGTCTCGGCGTTGGCGGCGGCGACCGAGCCCGCCGACGGCTGGGGCGGCGTCATCGTCCGATCGTACGCCCGCAGGGTGCCTCAGCCAAGCGGCGGGGCGAGGTTCCAGGCGCGCAGCGCCTCCTCGCGGTCGTCGTAGGGACGCCAGCTCAGCACCCTGTGGTCGCGCAGCTCGAAGGCCCAGGCCATCTCGTCGGTGCCGGCGTGGTCGCCGCCCTCCTCCCAGCGCCAGACGCGCCGGATCAGCGCCACCGCGCGACCGCCGCCCCCCTCCGTCCCGTCCTCGTAGAGCTGCTCCAGCTCGATCGTCTGCTGCACCCCTCCCGGCGCCCGCGTAGCCCAGACCCGTGCCGCCTCCCGCCCCCTGCGCAGCCCCCGCCCCGAGTGCAGCTCCACCTCCGGGTCGAGCACGGCCACGAACGCCTCCAGGTCCCCCGCGTTGAAGGCGCGGATGAACTCTCGGACCGGGTCGTGAATCATCCCAGCGCTCACCGTCTGCAGGGCATCCCGGTAGGGGTGGAACGTCTTGTACTTTTTGCGCGCCTCGGCCTGGGCGTCAGCCGTTCCACCCTGCTTCGCAAAAAGTTAAGTGGAACCCCTACCGGGATGCCCGTCAGGCCCCATGACACTTCTTGTACTTCTTGCCGCTCCCGCACCAGCAGGGGTCGTTGCGGCCGATTTTGTCGTGCTCGTCCTTGACCACGGTCTCGACCACGTCGCCGCCGTTGCTCGGACCGGCCGCCGCGGCGGCGGCTACGTCGACGGCGCTGGCGCCGCTGGCGGCCGCCACCTCGCGCAAGGCCGAGGGCTGGGCTTCCGGCGTGCCGCCCGAGTAGGCGAAGCCGGCAGCCTCCGGCTCGCCGTTGGCCGCGGCGACCGGGCCGTCCACCTGGGCCGGGTCGACTTCGAGCTCGGCGCGGAAGACCAGCTTGCTGAACTCGTCCCAGATCGAGTGCATCAGCTCCTCGAACATCATGAAGCCCTCGTTTTTGTAGGCGACGAGGGGGTCGATCTGGGCGAAGCCGCGGAGGTGGATCCCCTCCCGCAGGTAATCCATGTCGAAGAGGTGTTCGCGCCAGCGGTTGTCGATCACCTGGAGCAAGACCGAGCGCTCCAGATAGCGCATCAGCTCCGCGCCCAACCGCTCTTCGCGCTCGTCGTAGGCACTCATCGCGTCATCGTCGAGGGCGTCTTTGAGCTTCTCGCGGTCGACCGTCTCCGGGGCCAGCGAGGCGACGTCGATCCCGACGGGCCAGATCTGGCGCAGCTGGGTCTCCAGCTCCTCCAGGTCCCACTCCTCGAGGAGGTCGCCGGCCGTGTACTCGTCGACGAGCCGCTCGATCACGCCCTCGACTTCGTCGCGGGCGATCTCCGACATGTCCCGCCCTTCGAGGATTTCGCGGCGGTACTTGTAGACGACGCGGCGCTGCTCGTTCATCACGTCGTCGTACTCGAGCACGCGTTTGCGGATCAGGAAGTTCTGCTCCTCGACCTTCTTCTGCGCGTTCTCGACGGTTTTCGTCAGCATTTTCGCTTCCAGCGGGACTTCGCTGCCGTCGTCCTCGACCGGCCCGAGTTTGTCGAGGATTTTGTAGATGCGGTCGCCGGCGAAGAGGCGGATCACGTCGTCTTCGGCGGAGAGATAGAAGCGGGACTCGCCGGGGTCCCCCTGGCGGCCCGAGCGCCCCCGCAGCTGGTTGTCGATTCGCCGTGACTCGTGCCGCTCGGTGCCGCAGATGAAGAGGCCGCCCAGCTCGCGCACCTCGTCGGCCTCGGCTTCGCACTGCGGCGCCAGCTCGGCGGTCTTCTCCGCCAGCGCCTCCTCGTACCCCTCGCTAGCGGGCGTGATGCCCCGCTTCTTCAGCTCGGCCACCGCAAGCTGCTCCGGGTCGCCGCCGAGCTTGATGTCGACGCCGCGGCCGGCCATGTTGGTGGCGATCATCACCGCGCCCTTGCGCCCGGCCTGGGCGATCAGCTCGCCCTCTCGTTCGGCGTGCTCGGGCTTGGCGTTGAGGACCGCGTGGGCGATCCCCTCGCGTTTGAGCGCCTCGGAGATCATCTCGGAGACCTCGACCGAGACGGTTCCGACGAGGATCGGCTGGCCCGCTTCGTGACGGGTGACGATCTCGTCGAGCACCGCCTTCCACTTGCCGTCCTTGGTCTTGAAGATCTGGTCGTTGCGGTCGGCCCGGACCATCGGTTTGTTGGTCGGGATCTCGACGACGGGCATCTTGTAGATCTTCATGAACTCGGTCGCCTCGGTGATCGCGGTTCCGGTCATGCCCGAGAGCTTGTCGTAGAGGCGGAAGTAGTTCTGCAGCGTGATCGTGGCCAGGGTCTGGTTCTCCTCGCGGATCGCCACGCCCTCCTTGGCCTCGACCGCCTGGTGCAGCCCCTCCGACCAGCGCCTGCCCTCGAGGATGCGCCCGGTGAACTCGTCGATGATCATCACCTCGCCGTCGATCACCGCGTAGTCCTTGTCCTTCTTGTAGAGGGACTCGGCCTTGAGCGACTGGACGAGGTGGTTGACGAGGCTGCCGTGCTCGCCGAGGTAGAGGTTGTCGACGCCGATGAACTCCTCGGCTTTCCTCACGCCGCCCTCGGTCGGCGCCACCGTCTTGTGCTTCTCGTCGTACTCGTAGTCGTAGTCGACGTCGGAGGTGTCCTTGGACTCGCCCAGCGATTTCAGTTTCTCTTTGGCCGGGACGCCGACCATCTGCTTGGCCAGGCGGGCGAAGGTGTAGTAGGTCTGGGCCGCCTGTTCGGGGGCGCCGGAGATGATCAGCGGCGTCCGCGCCTCGTCGATGAGGATGTTGTCGACCTCGTCCACGATCGCGAAGTGGTGGCCGCGCTGGACGCAGTGCTCGAGGGCGACGGCCATGTTGTCGCGCAGGTAGTCGAAGCCGAACTCCGAGTTGGTGCCGTAGGTGACGTCCAGCGCGTACTTGCGCTGGCGGGTGTCGTGGTCGTCGGCGTCCTGCACGGCCGAGACGCTGACGCCGAGCGCGTCGTAGATCGGCTTCATCCATTCCGCGTCGCGGCGGGCGAGGTAGTCGTTGACGGTGACCACGTGGACGCTGTCGCCGGCGAGGGTGTTGAGAAAGACGGCGAGAGTCGCGGTGAGGGTCTTCCCCTCGCCGGTCCTCATCTCCGCGATCGCGCCGTCGTGGAGGACCATGCCGCCGATCAGCTGGACGTCGTAGTGGCGCTGCCCGGTGGTGCGGCGCGAGGCCTCGCGGGTAAGGGCAAATGCCTCCGGCAGCAGGTCGTCGAGGGACTCCCCGTTGCGGGCGCGCTCGCGGAGGGAGTCGGCCTCCTCGCGCAGTTCGGCGTCCGAGAGGGCTTCCATCTCGGGCTCGTAGCGGTTGATCGCCTCGGCGCGCTTCTGGTAGGCCTTGAACCTCCTTCCCTCCCCCGCGCGCAGGGCCTTCGTAACGAGGTCCATCGCTGGCATTGCTCAAGAGTAGCGGTGCGCGAGCGGCGTCCGGGTCCCCCCTTGCCGTGTTCGAGCCACGGGCGTACGATCGGGAAGGAACCCACAAGGAGGCACTCATGCGGATTGAGATTCGGGGCCGAAACGTCGAGGTGACGGACGACCTGCGTGAGACGGTGCGGAAGCGCTTCCAGCGGCTGGGCAGGCAGGTCTCGGGCCTGGCGACCCTCGAGGTCGTGCTCTCGGAAGAGCGCAACCCGTCGATCTCCGACAGCCAGGTTGCCGAGGCGACGTTCTACCTGAAGGGAGCGACGCTGCGAGCGCGCGAGTGCTCGCCCAGCATGATCCACTCGATCCACGACCTCGCCGAGGACGTGTCCAGGCAGGTGAAGAAGCACAGAGAGCTGCGCCGCAAGCGCCGTCTGACGCGGCGACTTGTCGACCAGATGCGGGGCCGCCCGGCCGAGGCACGGCCGTAGGGCCGCGGTAGGCGATCAAAGGCGCCGGGCGAAGGTCACCGCAACCACACGGGACGCCCCCGCGGCCCGCAGCGCTTCGGCGCAGGCCGCGAGGGTTGCCCCGGTGGTCAGCACGTCGTCGACCAGCAGGACGCTGCGCGGGACGACCGCGACGGCCCTGATCCGGGGCGGGTGGCCGACGCGCTCCGCGCGCCGCCGCCCCACCTGCCTGCCGCCCCCGCGCCGCTGCAGGCAACCCTCAGCCGGGGCCTCCAGGCGCTCCGCCAGCGCCGCCGCCAGCTCGCCGGCGGGGTCGAAGCCCCGCCGGCGCAGGCGCGAGGGCGCGGGGGGCACGGGCACCACCGTCCCACTCAACAGATGGGCGGGCGCCAGCCAGTGGATACGGTCGGCCATCAGGTCTGCCACCGGGAGCAGGCGCCGGAACTTCAGCGCAGCCACGAGGTTGCGCGCGACCCCTTCGTAGGAAGCCGAGGACCAGGCGCGGTCCAGCCCCGCCGGCCCCCTCCCCTCCAGCGGCTCCGCGGCCGCCAACCGGCGCCCGCAGCGCGTGCAGATCACGGCCTCCGCCCGGCAGGCGCGGCCGCAGGCCGCGCACAGCGACGGCACCAGCCCGCCGGCGATCGCTCGTATCGGGTCCACGGGCCGATTCTGCGCCCGGGAGGCGCGCCGGTGGCGCGCAGAAAGTCAAAATCTCCGCGCCGAGGTGCGCCCGAAGCCGCGCGCCGCGCCGCACGGTTCCCATTCCACCAAGGTCGTGGGTAAGGCACCGCGGGATTGGAGGTGGCGCGATCAGCCGCGGGCGGCGGCGATGGCGCCGATGAGGAGGCTGCGGGGCGGGATCTCCGCCCCGGGCAGGGCGATCACCTCGCGCAGGCGGGCGCCCTCGCCGATGCGGACGCCGTCGCCGACGATCGCCGGGCCGTCGATGCGGACGTCGTCGCCGATCTCGCAGCCGGGGCCGAGCAGAACCGGGCCGACCGGGTCGGGCTCGCCCTCCATCCGGGCGCCGCTGCGATAGCCCTCCACGGTCTCTCCCTCGCGATCGACCCGCACGGCGCCGGTGAGCGCGTCGAGGTTTCCGGATCGCAGCTCCTCGAGGTTGCCGATGTCGTTCCAGTAGGCGTCGATCTCGTGCGAGTAGAAGGGGACGTCGCCCTCGAGCAGGCGGGGGAAGACGTCCATCGCCCAGTCGGCGAAGCCCTCCGGGTCGCCCTCGCCGGCCGCCTCGCTCGTGCCCGGCGCCGGGAAGAAGTCGAAGATCTCGGCGCGGAACATGTAGATGCCGCAGTTGGCGAGGTCGGAGAGGGCTTCGGTGGGCTGTGGCTTCTCCTGGAAGCCCTGGATGCGACCGTCCGACCCGGTGATCGCGACGCCGAACTGGCTGGTGTCCTCGACCCGCTTGGTGGCCAGCGTGGCGATCCCGTCGTGGGACTCGTGGAACTCGCGCATCGCCGCGAGGTCGATGTCGGTGAGCGCGTCGCCGGAGATGACGAGGAAGGAGTCGCCGAGGAACCCGGCGGCGTTGCGAACGCCGCCGGAGGTCCCCAGCAGGCACTCCTCGCGGCTGTAGACGAGCTCGACCCCGCAGCCGGCACCGTCGCCGAAGTAGCCCTCGATCAGCTCGGGGAACCAATGCAGGTTGGCGATCGTCTCGGTGAAGCCGTGGCGGGCCAGGAGGCGCAGGATGTGCTCCATCACCGGCCGGTTCAGGACCGGGACCATCGGCTTCGGCATCTCGTAGGTGATCGGCCGCAGGCGGGTACCGAGCCCGGCGGCCAAGACCATCGCCCTCATCGCGCCATCCCTTCCTTGAAGCGGTCGATCGCCGCTATCGCCTGCGGATCCGCGCCGCGGCGCTCCGCCAGCTCCAGCGAGACCAGGTCCCCCAGCAGGGTCGCCCAGAGCAGCCGCTCGACCCGCGTCTCTCCCTCCGTTTCGACCCGGACCGCGGCGCTCGCCCCGGGGGCGACCGCGGCTGCGGTGAGCTCGAAACGGCGCCGCTCGCGCGGGTGCTGGTCGCAGTCCTCGAGGAAGACGGCGGCCATACCGCAAGCGGCGGCCTGGGGCGCCCAGCCGCAGATCTCGTTGTGGTCGGCCTCCGGGATCTCCGACCAGAAGGCGGGCAGCTTCGCGTTCTCGTTGATCTGAGTCTTCCAGCGCCGCGCCACCGGAGCCGTCAGGTCGCATCCGTAGACGACGGCCGGGCCGCCCTCGATCTCGGCGGCTATGTCCGCAGCCCGCGCCCGCAACGCCGGGACCTGCTCGGCGAGGAACGCGGCGGCGACGTCGATCTCGCTGCGGATCCGCGGCGCGACCCCGGCCAGGGCGGCCACCTCGGCGGCGCTCACCAGCATGTAGGCGACGGCGACGCGGGGCAGGAAGATGCCCGGCAGGCCGACCACCGGCACCCCCGCCTCGCGGGCCTGCTCGACCAGCTGCCCGCCGGTGCTGACCACGACGCGCCGGGCACCCAGGGCCTCGGCCGCGGCGAAGCAGGCGAGCGTCTCCTCCGTCTCGCCCGAGTAGCTCGAGCAGAGGACCGTCCACTCGGGGGTCGCCCAGCTCGGCAGCTCGTAGCCGCGGACGGAGACCATCGGGCGGGTGAGGCGGTCGCCGAAGGCCGCCGCGGCCAGCTCGCCGCCGATCGCCGAGCCGCCCATGCCGCAAACCATCAGCCCTGCCGATTCGACCGGATCCAGGCGCGCCGTTTCCACTCGCCAGAGCGCGTCCTGCAGCTGGTCGGGAAGGGCGAGGACGTCGTCGATCATCAGGCCGCAACCATTTCATCTCGGCCGACGATGGCGTCGGCGAGCCTGGCGCCCGCGGGGACGCTCGCCCCCGGGCCGACGATCGAGCGCTCGACGCGGGCGCCGCGGCCGACCCGGCAGCCGTCGAGCAGCACCGACTCCCTCACGGTCGCCTCCGCCTCAACCCGGCAGCCACCTGCGAGGACCGCTCGCGGGCCCACCGCGGCGGCGCCGTCCACCCCGGCGCCGGCCGCGAGGAGCAGGCCCGGGGCCGTCGGGCGCACCTGCGTCCGCACCCGCCCCTCGAGGATGTCCCAGCTCGCCTGCAGGTAGCGCTCACGGGTGCCGATGTCCATCCAGTACCCCTCGAGGCGCTCCGCCCACAGCCCCTCGCCGACGAGCCGCGGGAAGACCTCGCGCTCGATCGAGACCTCGCGGTCGGCGGGGATCGAATCCAGCACCGAGCGCTCCAGCACGTACGCGCCCGCGTTGATCTCCCCCGGCACCGGCTCGCCCGTCTTCTCGGTGAACTCCAGCACCCGCCCCTCCTCGTCGCGCCGAACGAGGCCGTAGGCGGCGGAATCCTCCACTCCGCAGAGGGCGATGGTCGCCGCCGCTCCCCGCTCGGCGTGGAAGCGCCGCAGGGCGCCGAGGTCGAGATCGGCGAGGACGTCCCCGTTGAGGGCGAGGAAGGGGTCCTCCAGCCTCTCCCCCAGCGCCTCGGCGGCGAATCGGATCGCGCCGGCCGTGCCGCGGCGCTGGGGCTCGACGACGTAGGTCAGCCGCACGCCGGCGTGCTCCCCCTCACCCAGCGCCTCCTGCAGGCGCTGGGGCTCGAAGCCGCAGGCGAGCACCACCTCGCTCACCCCGTGCGCCGCCAGCCACTCCACCGCATAGGCGAGGAAGGGGCGGTCGACCAGCGTCACCGCCGGCTTCGGGAAGTCGTTGGTGAGCGGGCGCAGTCGCGTCCCCTCGCCGCCGACCAGTACGACCGCCTGCATCGCCGCTCAGTCGCTCGCGGCGGGCGCCGGGGCGTCGGCGACGGCCCGGCCGATCCCCTCGTACTGGAAGCCGGCCGACAGCAGCACCGCCGGGTCGAGGAAGTTGCGCCCGTCGATCACCAGCGGGCGCGACATCTTCGTGGCCGCCGCGTCCCAGTCCAGCGCGGCGAACTCGCGCCACTCGGTGACCAGCACCGCCGCGTCGGCCCCCTCCAGAGCTGCCATCGCCGAGCTCGCCATCTCGACGCTGCCGAGCAGCTCCGCGGCGCGCTCGCGGGCGACAGGGTCGTAGGCGACCACCTCCGCCCCCTCGCCCTGCAGGCGCGCCGCCAGCACCAGGCTCGAGGCCTCGCGCATGTCGTCGGTGTCCGGCTTGAAGGCGAGCCCCAGCAGCGCCACGCGCTTGCCGATCAGCGAGCCCAGGTGCTTCTCGAGCTTGCCGACCACCCGCCGCTTCTGGAGCTCGTTGACCTCGATCACCGAGGTCAGCAGCTGGAAGTGGTAGCCGGTGTTGCCGGCGAGCATCTTCAGGGCGCTGACGTCCTTCGGGAAGCAGCTGCCGCCGTAGCCGATGCCGGGCCGCAGGAAGGCAGTGCCGATCCGCTCGTCGAGGCCCATGCCGCGGGCGACCTGGCTGACGTCCGCGCCGACCTCCTCGCAGACGTTGGCGATCTCGTTGATGAAGGAGATCTTCGTCGCCAGGAATGCGTTGGAGGCGAGCTTGATCATCTCGGCGCTGGCGACGTCGGTGCGCAGGATCTCTCCCCCGAGCGGCCGGTAGAGGCCGGCGACCGCGTCGGCCGCCTCCTCGTCGCCACGATCGGCGCCGACCACGACCCGGTCGGGGTTGAGAAAGTCCTCGACCGCCGTCCCCTCCTTGAGGAACTCCGGACAGGAGACGTAGGAGAGGTCCGGCATGTCGCGCCGGATCGACTCGCCGGTCCCGGCGGGGACGGTGCTCTTCATGATCAGCACGTGGTCGCCGCCCTGGCGCAGCTCGCGGACCACCGCCCGGACGCGGGAGAGGTCGGCGTCACCGGAGTAGGTGGGCGGGGTGTCGACGCAGACGAAGAGCAGCCGCGCGCCGTCCAGCAGCTCGTCCATGTCGGTGGTGAAGGAGATCCGCTCGGCGTTTCGCCGCAGCAGGTCCTCCAGCCCCGGCTCGTGGATCGTGATCTCGCCCCGGGAGAGGGCCTCGACCTTCTCGGGGAGGATGTCGCGAGCGACCACCGGGTGGCCGAGCTCCGCGAAGCAGGCCGCCGTCACCAGCCCAACCCATCCGACGCCGATTACCCCCACCGGCTCACGCTGCTGGCTCATCGCTGTCTTCCACCCTTCTTCTTCGGCTTCTTCGTGGGCATCATCACATCGGCTGAACGGGCCATGCCGACCATCTGCTCGTTGCTCAGCGACTGTTCAAGGTCATTGGAGATCCAGTAGGTGCTGTCGCCGCGGTGCCAGGCGATCAGCTTGATCCGCCCGTTGTCGACGAAGATGTCGTAATCGCGCCCGTGGATTTCCTCGGTCACGCTCGGGTTCTTGAGGATCGGCGGGTCCGACCAGCCCCGGATCCCCTGCAGCCCGAAGTAGTGCAGGCCGTCCGGCTCTTCTATCACCGCGACCATCCGGTAGGCGACGTGCCGTTCTTCACCCTCGTCCTTGAAGCGGTATACGCGCGGGTCCTGCACGTGGTCGTAGGGATTCGATTCGACGAACGCCGCGCCGGGGGGCAGCCGGGTGGGGTAGAAGATCGGGAAGCCGCCGCCGACCCTGCGCGCGGCCACCGCCGCCTCGGCTTCGCCGGTCTGGCGCGCCGCCAGCAGGCCGTCGCTGCCCGGCTTGGCCACCTTGACCTTTGGCTTCTTGCGTTTCTTCACCCGCTGCCCCTTCTTGCCGTGCCGGCCGGCCTTGTGGTGGCCGCCGGCGCCACCGCCGCCGGAGCTTTCGGCTTCTTCTTCACCTTCGCCTTCGCCGAGGAATTCCTTGACCCGTTCGCGGATCGCGCTTTCTGAGGCGTAGACATAGCTGGGACCGAGTTCGGCGGGAAAATGGACCTGCTTGATTTCCGCATTGCGCGATTCGATCGCCAGGTCGATCAGGCGGATCAGGGTGTCGGTGTCGCCGATGTCCGAGGAGGTGTAGTCGGTGAAGATCTGCGCCAGTTCGCTCTGCCCGGTGAGCAGGTCAGGCAGCGGAACCTGCTTGCGCGCCTGGGCGATGAAGCTCTGCTGCCGGGCCGAGCGGACGATGTCGGTGTCGGTGTGGCGGTAGCGCACGTACTGCAGGGCCTTTTTGCCGCAAAGTTTCTGGTAGCCGGGCTGGATGTTGATTTCCGCGTACTGTTCGGAGGGCGGCACCCCGAGGTTGGAGTGGAAGTAGCGACGGTCGACGTCGGTGTAGACGCAGCCGATCGCGTCAACCGCGCGGACGAAGCCGAGGAAGTCGACGTTGACGACGTGGTTGACCTTCAACCCGGTCATTTCCTTCACCACCCGCAGGGTCAGCTTCGGCCCGCCGTAGGAATAGGCTTCGTTGAACTTGCCGGTCCCA
>Ga0308176_10002941_pt1 | contig 10795 bp, 12 predicted proteins | sample PhyCR2_3_FD_203890 | JGI IMG/M metagenome (GOLD analysis project Ga0308176, IMG submission 203890) | Soil microbial communities from UC Gill Tract Community Farm, Albany, California, United States - DLSLS.C.R2 | ecosystem: Environmental > Terrestrial > Soil > Agricultural land | place: USA... | reverse complement strand
TGGGCGCTGTGCCTGGCGTTGCCGCTGGGCGCGCTGCCCGAGGCCCTGTCGCCCGCCGCGCTCTGGGCCGCGCTGTGGCCGGTGCTGCTCGGCGGCGCGATGGCGCTCGGCCTCGACAGCCTCGGGCGCCGGCTGCCGCGGATCCCGGCCGGCGACCTGGGGATCGCGCTCGGCCGGCTGGCCGGGCTGGCCCTGGCGGTGGGACGCGGATTCGAAACCATCGATGCTTTCGCGCGGCGCTGGGCCGTCGCGAGCATCGCGATGCTGGTAGTGTCCCTGCTGTTCGGCTGCGCGCTGATGGCACTGGGCTGAAGGAGAACGAGATGAGGAAGTCAACGCTGGCAGCCGTGTCCGCTGCGGTCTGGGTCGCCCTCGCGGGGTGCACCGCGGGGCCGGATTTCGTGCGGCCCGAAATGCAGTCGCCGGCGGGCTGGCGGATCGACTACCCCATGGCCGCCGAGGTGGCCAACACGGCCTGGTGGGAGCAGTTCGGCGACCCGGTCCTGAACCAGCTGATCGAGACCGCGCTGCGCGACAACCTCGACGTGCGGGTCGCGGCGGCCCGCATCGACCAGTTCCTCGGGGCCCTGACCAGCACCGATGCGCAGGCCTATCCGCAGCTCGGCTATGGCGCCGGGGCGGCGCGCACGCGCGCCAGCCGCGAGGGCCAGCCGCCGATCCCGGAGCCGGCCAGCAACTACTTTTCGCTCTACCAGGCCAGCGTCAACGCCAGCTGGCAGGTCGACCTGTTCGGCCGCGTCCGGCGCCTGAGCGAGGCCGCGCAGGCGCAGGTCTACGCCAGCCAGCAGGGCCAGCGCGGCGTGGTGCTGACCCTCGTGACCGGGGTGGCGACCAGCTACATCGCGCTGCGGGCACTCGACCGGCAGCTCGAGATCGCGCAGTCCACCGCCGCCAACTTCGGCGAGACCGCGCGCATCTTCGACCTGCGCTTCAAGCGCGGGATGGTCTCGCAGACCGAGGTGATGCAGGTGCGCTCCCAGTACCAGCAGGCGCTGACCGCGATTCCCACCTTCGAGCAGCAGATCGCGGCGCTCGAGAACCAGATCTCGATCCTGCTGGGCCGCGATCCGGCGCCGATCCCGCGCGGCAAGACCATCGACGAGCTGGTCGCGCCGCTGGTCCCGGCCGGCCTGCCGTCCGACCTGCTGCAGCGGCGCCCCGACATCCTGGCGGCCGAGCAGAACCTGGTGGCCGCCAACGCCAGCATCGGCGTCGCCCGCTCGCTCTACTACCCGAGCCTGTCGCTGACCGGCGCGCTGGGCTCCACCAGCACCGCCTTCGGCAACTTCCTGACCGGACCGGCCACCGCCTGGTCGGTGGTCGCCGGCCTGACCGGACCGATCTTCACCTTCGGCGCCATCGAGGGCCAGGTCCGCTCGGCCGAGGCCCAGAAGGCGCAGGCCGAGCTGGTCTATCGGCAGACCGTGCTCGGCGCCTTCCGCGACACCAACAACGCCCTGATCGGCACCCAGAAGAGCATCGAGGGCGTCGACTACCAGCGCGGACGGGTCAGGGCGCTGCGTGAGTTCGCGCGGCTTTCAAGGCTCAAGTTCGAGGCCGGCCTGATCGGCTATCTCGAGGTGCTGGTGGCCGACAACGAGCTGTTCGCCGCCGAGCTGGCCTTCGTCAACCTGCAGGCCAGCCGCTACGCGCAGGCGATCAACGTCTACCAGGCGATGGGCGGCGGCTGGGTCGATGTCGCGGATGCGCAGACCCCGCGCCCGGTCGGCATGGCCGGCGGCCAGCGAACGCCTTGAGCCGCCGCGGCATGAACGCGCGCTTCCAGACCCTGGTCTACGGCACGGCGATCGCGCTGATGATCGGCTGGGTGTTCTTCATCGGGCGCGACGTCTTCGTGCCGATCATGTTCAGCGTCTTCGTGGTCTACGTGATCCTCGGGCTGGCGCGCCTGATCGGCCGGGTGCCGCTGCTGGGGCCGGCGCTGCCGCAGCTGGTGATCTCGATCCTCTCGGTGCTGATCATCGCGCTCGGGCTCGGCATGGTGGTCTATACCATCCTGGCCAACAAGGACAGCGTGATCGCGATGGCGCCGCGCTACCAGGAGTCGCTGCTGGCGGCGGTGCAGCGGGTGGCGGTGCTGATGCGGGTCGAGGCCGAGCCGACCTGGACCACGCTGCGGCGCGACCTGCTGGCGCAGGTGAGCCTGCAACGGGTGGCCGCCTCGGCCCTGGCCTCGCTGTCGTCGCTGTTCGCGACCGTGATCGTGGTGGCGCTGTACGCCTGCTTCCTGCTGGTCGAGCGCGGCAACCTCGACGCCAAGATCCAGGCCATCGCCCGCAGCCCCGAGCAGGCGCGGCGCATCAAGCAGGTCATTGCCGACATCAACGCCCGGGTCGGCGCCTACCTGGCGCTCAAGACCTTTCTCGGGGTGCTGCTGGGCGCGCTCAGCTACGTGATCATGCGCTTCGCCGGCCTCGAGTTCGCCGGCTTCTGGGCCGTGATGATCGCGCTGCTCAACTACGTGCCGTACATCGGCTCGTTCCTGAGCGTGGTGCTGCCGGGCCTGATGGCCGTGGCCCAGTTCGGCAGCGCCGGCGAGGCGATCCAGATCATGATGTCGCTGGCGGTGGTCCAGTTCGTGATCGGCAACTTCCTGGACCCCTACATCATGGGGAACTCGCTCAACCTGAGCCCGTTCGCGATCCTCGTCAGCCTGGCGGTCTGGGTGGCGCTCTGGGGCGTGCCGGGCGCCTTCCTGGCGGTGCCGATCACCGCGATGATGACCATCATCTTCTCGGAATTCCCCGGCACCCGCCCCATCGCCGTCCTGCTCTCTCAAAACGGCAAGCCCTGAATCCGGGCGGGGCCGGCGCAGCCAGGCCCCTGTTGGTGAGACACCGCGGAACTGGCTTCGCCAGGCCGCTGGTGTCGCCGCCGGCGAGGGGGCCGAGGGCCGCGGCTCCAAGCCTGCCTGCGCAGGCTCGGACCGCCCGAAGAGCCGCTGCCTCTGGCAGCGACGGCCGGTGTCCAGAATAGCTGCCAGCGGAGGAGCCCGGCGATCGGCGACCCCCTCAACTTCCGGCGCGGATGGCCGATATACGGTCAGCGCATGCCCTCGCCGCGTTGGACGGGCGGCGTGTCGCGACGAGGAGCCAGCGTGAATCTGAGGTCGGTGCAGGGTCGCTGCCGTCCGGGCCCGAGGGGGCGGGGATGAGCTTGGCCGTCTATGGCTACGATGCCTTCAAGGTGCTGGCCTTCGCCGCGCCGGTGGCCGGCTTCGCCGCCTTCGCCCATGTGGGCGCGACGCGACGCCGACAGCAGGCGCGGCGCGTCGACAGCGCGAGCCGCAGCTGCCGGCAGGTCTTCGTCGAAGTGCCGGGGCTCCCCGGTGCCCCTCCCGATTCGGTCTCCTTCGAGCTGACCCCGCAACTGCTGGGCTGGCTCGCCGCCGCCCAGAGCGGGTCGCTCAAAGGCATCGACACGCCCGACGCCGTGATGCTGGCCTTCGACGTCGAGGCGACCTGGAAAGGCCTGCGGCTGGCCGCGGCCGGCAACGACCCGGGCGCCCGCAGCCAACTGGTCGCGACCCGCGAACGCTTCTTCGTGCGCTCGGTCGATGCCCGGCGCAACAGCGCCCCGGTGTCGCTGCGCGCGATGCTCGATGCCCATCGCAGCCTGGCCGAGGGCGAGCCGCTCCATTGCGCGGTCGGTGGCCAGATCGGCGTCAAGCCGGTGCGGCGCTTGCGGATCGAGGCGGCGGCAGCCGCCAAGCAGTTCTACTGGGTGCGGGCCCACGGGACGGCACCGCCGCCGTCGCCGCCGAGTTAGGTAGGATGGCGGGCTGTCCGCGGCCCTTGCGGGCAGCCCGCAATTCAAGGACTCTGCGCATGACCACCCCCAGCTACCCCGACACCCGCCTGCTGATCGATGGCGAATGGTGTGATGCCGCGAGCGGCAAGACCCAGGACGTGATCAATCCGGCCACCGGCCAGGCCATCGGCAAGGTCGCCTTCGCCGCCACCGCCGACCTCGACCGCGCGCTCGACGCGGCCCAGCGCGGCTTCGACGCCTGGCGCCGGATTCCGGCCAACGAGCGCGCTGCCACCATGCGCCGCGCAGCCGGCCTGCTGCGCGAGCGCGCCGCCGACATCGCCCGCATCCTGACCCTGGAGCAGGGCAAGCCCTTCGTCGAGGCCCGCGGCGAGGTGCTCGCCGGCGCCGACATCATCGAGTGGTTCGCCGACGAAGGCCGCCGCGTCTATGGCCGCATCGTGCCGTCGCGCAACCTGGCGGCGCAGCAGCTGGTGCTGAAGGAGCCCCTGGGCCCGGTCGCCGCCTTCACGCCCTGGAACTTCCCGATCAACCAGATCGTGCGCAAGCTCGGCGCCGCGCTGGCCAGCGGCTGCTCCTTCCTGTGCAAGGCGCCCGAGGAAACGCCGGCCTCGCCGGCGGCGCTGCTGCAGGCCTTCGTCGACGCCGGCGTCCCGCGGGGGACGGTCGGCCTGGTGTTCGGCGATCCGGCCCAGATCTCGAACTACCTCATCCCGCATCCGATCATCCGCAAGGTGACCTTCACCGGCTCGACGCCGGTGGGCAAGCAGCTGGCGGCGCTGGCCGGCCAGCACATGAAGCGCGCGACCATGGAGCTCGGCGGCCATGCCCCGGTGATCGTGGCGGCCGACGCCGACGTCGAATTGGCCGTCAAGGCCTCGGGCGGCGCCAAGTTCCGCAATGCCGGGCAGGTCTGCATCTCGCCGACCCGCTTCCTGGTGCACAACAGCATCCGCGACGCCTTCGCCCAGGCGATGGTCAAGCATGCCGAAAGCCTGAAGCTCGGAGACGGGCTGGCCGAAGGCACGACGCTCGGCCCGCTGGCCAACGCCCGCCGTCTCGGCGCCATGGCCAAGGTGCTCGAGGACGCCCGCGCCACCGGCGCCAAGGTCGCCACCGGCGGCGAGCGCGTCGGCAGCAGCGGCAACTTCTTCGCCCCCACGGTGCTGACCGATGTCTCGCTCGAGGCCGACGTCTTCAACAACGAGCCCTTCGGCCCGATCGCGGCGATCCGGGGCTTCGACTCGCTCGACGAGGCGATCACCGAAGCCAACCGGCTGCCCTTCGGCCTGGCCGGCTATGCCTTCACGCAGTCGATCAAGAACGCGCACCTGCTGTCGCAGCGCATGGAAGTCGGCATGCTGTGGATCAACCAGCCGGCCGCGCCGTCGCCCGAAATGCCGTTCGGCGGCATCAAGGATTCGGGCTATGGCTCCGAGGGCGGTCCGGAGGCGATGGAAAACTACCTCAACACCAAGGCCGTTTCGATCATGGCGGTCTAGAAAGGGGCTCGCCCCCAGGTCGGGCTCACTTCGCGTAGCCCTCCCACCCGCTAGCGGGGGCGACACCTGCGGCCTGGCAAAGCCAGTTCCGCGGTGTCTCGCCAACGGGCCTGCCTGCGCCGGCCTCTTGACGAGCGGTGCTTGCTTCGCGGCCTCGCTGGACCACAATGGTGCGCATGCGAAAAGTCCTACTCCGCCGGGTTTTTCTTTGTTTCTGCCTGCTGCTGCCGGCGCTGGTCTGGTCGCAGACCCAACTCGGCAGCGCCGCCGCGCTGCAGGCGAAATTCGAAGCCGTCCAGTCGCAGTTCGGCAAGAACGCCTTCGGCCGGCCGCTGGTGCTCGAATCGACCGAGGCCTCGGGCCAGCTCAGCGGCAACATCTTCGCGCTGGTCGACCATCCCTTCGACCAGGTCAGCGCCGCGCTGGTCAAGCCGGCGGTCTGGTGCGACGTGCTGATGCTGCACCTCAATACCAAGTATTGCGCCGTGCGCGGCGGCGGGGCAGGGACCACGCTGGCGGTGTCGGTGGGGCGCAAGTTCGACCAGCCGCTGTCGGATGCGCAGCGCATCGATTTCGTCTGGCAACCCCCGGTCTCCGCGGCCGACTACATGAGCGCCCGCCTGAGCGCCGACAAGGGGCCGCTGTCGACCCGCGACTACCGGATCGAGTTCGAGGCGACGCCGCTGCCCAACGGCAAGACCTTCATCCACATGGCCTACGCCTACGCCTACGGCACGGCGGCCCGCATCGCGATGCAGGGCTACCTCTCCACCCTGGGCAGCGACAAGGTGGGCTTCAGCGCCAAGGACAAGGACGCTTCGGGCCAGCCGATCCCGGTCGGCGGCGTGCTCGGCGTGGTCGAGCGCAACACGATGCGCTACTACCTCGCGATCGACGCCTACCTCGACTCGCCGGCCGAGGCCGATCTGCCCAAGCGCCTGGCCCAGTGGTTCGACAGCACCGAGCGCTATGCGCGCCAGCTGCACGAGATGGACCGCGACGAATACCTCCAGATGAAGCGCAACGAATACAAACGGCTGAAGACGCAGTAGCCGTGCGGTTTCGCGTGGGAAAAGTTCCCTTGCATTCGCGGCAGATGCACATGTATCCTTGTGTATCTGAAAGGATCCGCCCATGCCCATGGAACTGGATTTCCACCTTCACAAGGTTCAATCGCTGAGCCCCAAGGCGGCCAAGATCGCCCTGCGAATGCTCGACCGCGACCCGCGTGTTCCGACCGAATGGGTGATGGCCTTGCGCCCGGCGCTGGTCGACCGCAGCAGCGAGGCCGAATCCTTCGGCGGCACCGACTGGATGACCATCGCGGCCATCGAGCGCCCCGGCATCCGGCGCCTCACCGAGCGCTTCGAGAGCCGCGAACAGCGGCATGCGCGGTTGTGGGTGCTGAGCCTGCGGACCGCCTCCCAGCGCCATGACCGCGCCGAGCCGGGCGAGAGCCTCTACGGCGCGCTCTAGCGCCGCCTGCGAGGCGAGGGGCCGGTGCCCGCGGCCCCGCTCATTTTTTCCGTCCCGCCTTGAGCAGTTCGCTGCGGTGCTTCTGGACCTCGGCCAGCCGCACGAGTTCAGCCGCGCAGTCGGCCTGGGTCGCGACCAGCACGATGGGGCTGCGGCGCAGCGAGGTGATGGTCTTCTCGACCTGCACCGGGTCCCGGTTCTTGATGACCAGTCCGGCCGCCACCGCGGCCCTGGATTGCTTGTAGAAGGCCTTCTCGAAGCGCGGCGTGCCGCAGCGCGCGGCGATCACGCGCAGGTCGGCTTCCTGCTGTTCACCCGAAATCGGCGCGCCGAGCCCGGCCTGCTGTGCGCTGGCCGTCATGGGCATCCCGATGACCGCTGCGGTCATCACGGCTGCGATGTCGAACTTCGTTGTCATGGAGCCCCCTGCTTCCTGGAAATGCACTGTCTCAGGCGCCATCGTACGACCTCGGGGGGCCGTCGCGCCATCGCCGGGATGCCTGGCCCGTTTGCCCCAAAGGGCAATGGCGCCTGCCCGTTGGTCCAATGGGCAGCGCCTGCACTGTCACCCAAGATGGCCGCCTGGCCACGACCGGCGAATCGAGCGGGAGCGCAGCGCAACGCGCCCCGACAGGAGGAGAACGAATGACGATCGCGAAGCGCGCCCTGCGGGCGGCCATGGCGGCGGCATCGTTGGCGGCCTGCGGCGCCTGGGCCCAGGACGACTCGGACCTGCAGAAGAAGCTGTCGAACCCGATCGCCGACATCGTCACCTTGCCGTTTCAGTGGACCACCAACCACGACGCCGGGCCCTTCGAGAAGCCGCAGTACACGCTCAACATCCAGCCGGTCTATCCGATCAAGATCGGCGGCGGCTGGTCGCTGATCAACCGCGCCATCGTCCCGCTGCTGTCGAACCCGGCCGTGCTGCCGGGCCAGGACCGACAGAACGGGCTGGGCGACATCACCTACGAAGGCTTCTTCGCGCCGCCGGCCGGCGAAGGCGGATGGATCTGGGGCTTCGGGCCCGCCATGGTCCTGCGCACCGCCACCGACCAGCGGCTGGGCGCGGGCAAGTGGTCGCTGGGCCCGGCGGTGGTCGGGCTCAGGGAGACCGGCCCCTGGACCGTGGGCGCGCTGGCGACCCAGGTCTGGTCGGTTGCCGGAGACGACAACCAGCCGAACGTGAGCGCGTTCACTTTCCAGCCCATCGTCAGCTACCGGCTGGACTCGAAGCAGTCGCTCGGCTACATCGGGATCGTCACGGCCGACTGGGAGCAGAAGCGTTCGAGCCAGCGCTGGACGGTGCCGCTCGGGGTGTCGTACTCGCTGCTGGTGCGCCCCGAAGGCTTCGTGCCGATGAATTTCGTCGTCGGTGCGGGTTACAACGTGATCCGCCCCGACAATGCATCGGACTGGTTCGTCCGGTTCCAGGTCAATTTCGTCCTTCCCAAATGAGGAGCCCGGCATGCGTGCGAGCGACAGACTGAAGGGGCTGGCCATCGTGCTGGCCATGAGCGCGGGGGCCATCGCGGCCGCCGCCCCGTTGGGCTTTTACAACGGGATGCGCGACACGCCGATCACCAAGTTCGACAAGGCCGACATGGCCCTGATGACCAAGGCCGTCTACGGGGCGCTGGACACGGGCGCCGACGGCGTCAAGGTCAGCTGGGAGAATCCCGGCACCGACAGCAGCGGCAGCGTCACGCCGGCCAAGGACCCGAAGGGCCGGGCGTCGTGCCGGCTGGCGCAGATCGAGAACCGCCACAAGACCCTGTCCGGCTCGGGCAGCTACATCTTCTGCAAGAACACCAAGTCCAAGACGCCGCCATGGGAACTGGTGGCGCCCTGGACCGGCAGCTGATCCGAGGCCGCCCCGATGTCCGCACTGCGCATCCTGCTTCTGCTTCGCGGCGCGGTCAGCGTGCTGTTCGCACTGTCCAAGCTGGCGCCGGCCACCCTTCCGGCGGCGCTGGCCTTGAACCGGAACGGCACGTTTTCGCTGGTCGACGGGCTGCTCGGGCTGGCCATGGCCTTCGCGCTGTCCAGGTCGCCGCGCTACCGATGGCTGTTCGGGCTGGTGCTGGCCGACGCGCTGCTGCGCCTGCTGATCGGGCTCGTGGCGGTCGCCTACCCGGACGTCGAGGGCCGCATCCTGGGCTCGATCGCCTTCTTCGGCACCATCATCACGGCCTGTGTGGCGCTCGGCGCGTTCGGCCTGTTCTTCGTGCTGACGGGCCGCGGCGCGGCGCCGGCCGACCAGCGCGGCGGGGTGCTCCCGGCGCTGGTCGCCAGCGCCTGCACGCTGCTGCTGGGCGTGGGCCTGCTGTTCGGCTTCGGATCGGTCGACGCCCGCCGGCTGCTGATCGGCGGCGTCGCGCTGGGGATCGGACTGTGCCTGCTCGCCAGCGGCTTGCGCTCGAAGGATCCTCAGTCGGTTCCCTGAGCTTCAGGCGCGGGCCAGGCTGGCCCCGTCTGCCGTCACGCCGAGCTGGCCCACGGCGCGCACGAGGTCCGCCAGGCAGCTCACTTCCATCTTCTCCATGACGTGGGCCCGATGGGCTTTCACGGTGCGTTCGGCGGCACCCAGCTGGGCGCTGATCTGCTTGTTGAGGGCGCCATTGACGACCATTTCCATGACCTGCCTCTCGCGCGGGCTGAGCCGCGAATAGCGGGTCTGCAGGGCGCACAGCCGGCGTCGCGCCTGGCGCCGCACGGCGTCGTCCTCGATCGCCTTGCGGACCACCGACAGCAGCGTCTCGCTGTCCACCGGCTTGAACAGGAAGTCCGAGGCGCCGGCCTTCATGGCCCGCAGCGTCTCATGCACCGTGGCCTCCGCGGTCACGAAGATCACCGGCAAGGGTTCGGGCCGGCTGGCGACCATCTCCTGCAGGTCGAGCCCGCTGGGACCGGGCATGTGGATGTCCAGCACCAGGCAACCCGGCGCGCTGCCGATGCCTTCGAGCAGCATCTCGCCGACCGAGCCGTACTCCATCACCTGGTGCCCCACGCCCTTGAGCAGCCGCTGCAAGGCGCGCCGGAAGGCGACGTCGTCGTCGATCAGCCGGACGACGGGCAATTCCCCGTCCGCCGCAGCACTCATTTGCTTTCCCATGCCAATTCTCCAGGCGCCCGCAGGCGAAGGTGCATTGAACACGGGCCCCGGGGGCATGACAAGCTGCCCTTTGGTGTAAGTGAGGTCTATTCAGTTATTTATGTAGCTATTTTGTTTTATCAAATGGCCTCCTTCTGGGCGGGCGCAAAAAAACCGGCCCCGCGCATGGCGTGGGCCGGTTGTTCCGGAAGCCGCGGATTTACAGGGCAGCCTGGCGCGTGACGCCGGTGCGCGGACCACTGAACTGGGGCGGAATCACGCTGTTGGCGAAGGATTCGATCCGCACGTTCTGGTTCGGCCGGTGGGCGGCGGCGACCGCCTCCTCGCGCACCGACGAACGATCGCGGATGCTGGCGACGGTGGCCACGCCGTTGCCGTAGCCTTCCGCATAAGGGTTCGCGCTGTGGGCGGCGACAGTGGCCTGGGCATTGACTTCGGCGCGGCTGGCGGCAGAAGTGAGGGCATGCACGCCGTCGTAGGTTTCGGCCTGGGCGCCGGCGGCGGCCAGCAGCGACAGGGCGGCGGCGGCGATGATTTGCGAGGTCTTCATGGGATGTCCTTGTTGGTTTGGATGAACAGGCGGAGGGCGTTTCGGCGCTCCGTGCTGCAAGTCTAAGCCTGGAAACTAGGTGCAAACCCTAGGAGAAACGAACCGCAGTGTTCCTGGAAGCGAAACAATGGTGCGGGCTGCGCTGACAAGCCCGGACCGGACGCTGCACCCCTGGCATAACCGATCGGCGCCGACACTGCAGCGCGGCATAGCCAAATTGCAATGACGGGCTCAATCGGGGTCCAGGCGCCGGCCGTAGGCGGCGAAACTCGCCGCCTTCAGCGCCTTCATCATCACCTTGGCGGCCGGCGACAGCAGCCGGTCGGTCCGCGTGATGAT
>Ga0308176_10002940_pt1 | contig 10796 bp, 4 predicted proteins | sample PhyCR2_3_FD_203890 | JGI IMG/M metagenome (GOLD analysis project Ga0308176, IMG submission 203890) | Soil microbial communities from UC Gill Tract Community Farm, Albany, California, United States - DLSLS.C.R2 | ecosystem: Environmental > Terrestrial > Soil > Agricultural land | place: USA... | reverse complement strand
TTCGCCGGCAGTGGCAGTACCATGAGACGGCGCCCGGACGGACCGGCATGCTCGGCGATGGCAGGGCCACCGGCCATGAAGTCGCCGAGCGCGGGCGACTGCGCGATGATGCGCGAGCTGTCGCCGCCAGCCGAGCCGCGCGGGAGGGCCGCATCCGGCGAGTACACGGTGAGGTGCGCCACTGCCTTCACGCCGGCGAGCGGTGCAGATCCGGGGAGGCGGTTCTCCAGAACGTTCTTCGGCAGCCGGCCGACCGACGACACGAGCGCCCGTCCATTCACCGGGTCGATCGCGACCCCGAAGACGCCACCGCGGCCGTTCACCACGTTGCTCGCGACTACGCGGTTGTCCGCATAGGCGAGCCGGTACGTGGCCGTCGCGGCGACCACCCACAGGTCGCCCGGCTTACGACCGAACCGAACACCGGTGACGCGGCCGTCGAAGACGCTCTGCACGCCCGCGGGTGTCACGCGCTGGTCGGTGGCGATGACGCCGTGGTCGGACAGGTCGCGCGCGGGGGCGGCAGGCGCGTGCTGCGTGGCCTGCAGCAGGAGAACGAACGGTATGATCATCGGTATGGCGCTCAGGGGCTCTGTTGACTCTGTTGCACGTGCGCCGAATCGAAGCGCGCCTGCTCGAGCAGCCTGGCTTCGCGCTCGCGCTTGTCCTGCTCCTTCAGCTTCTCCTTGAGCTGCTTGAACTCAGCCGCCTTGGGACGCTTGGCGGATCGCTTGGTCCACACGACGATGACGCTGCAGGCGCGTGCGTACTTGAACGGCGCGTTGTCCCCCTCGGGATAGACCTCGATGGCTTCGACGATGGGCATCTCGACGTCGGAGAAATCCATGTGCTCCATGTTGTCGATGACGAGGTTGAGCGGTTCGAGGCGCTCGACACCCGTCGCACCGTAGTTGCACCGATGCAGGTAGAGGCTCTGCAATCCGATGCGACCTCGGGATTGCAGCAAGGTCCTGAAGCCGTGCGTGGACTCCACGAGCAGCGGCAGCGTGCGGAATCCCCGCTTCGCGATCTCGTCCGCGTCCATGAACGTTCCGTGCAGATAGCGCGCACGGTTCTTCTCGAACTCCGGATAGCTCATCCGGTGCGCCACCACCCTCACCGAGTCGAGCGAGACGACCCGCTCGAGCGCGACGTTCTCGCGGAGCGTCTCACCATCGCGCAGGTTGATCGTGCGCCGGACGAGCCCATAGCCGAGGTGGCGCACTTCAAGCTCATGCGGTCCATCGGAGAGACCGGCCAGAGTGAACACTCCCTCGCCGTTGCTGCGTGTCGTGAAGGCACCATCGAGCACGCGAAGCTGTGCGCCGGCGACGGGCTGACCGTCCGACCTGGTGACCTTGCCCGTCACCGTCGCGTGCCCCGTGCGCGGCGGCTCGGCCACGATCTGGCGCACGCGTGCGAGCTCCTCCGCGCTCCCAACCTGCGAGCGGACGGCGACGTTGCGCACACGGACGCCGATGTCGTCGGCGACCATCACGATCGCGATGGGACCGACCGCGCCGTGATAGCCGATCTGCACGTTGAGACGCTCGTCGGTGGGCAAGCCGCACATCCGGTACTGTCCGGCGGCATTCGTGACCACGTGCTCGACCCGCCGCTTCTCCACGATGTCGCGCGTCGTGCTGTCGATCGCCTGCTCGGTCCAGGCGACGAACACTTCCGCGCTGTCGAGCGGTCGCTGGCTCTCCGCGTCGGTCACGACGCCGAGCAGCGCGCCCGTCCACCGCTTGAGCCCCGCGCCCGGACAGGCCGTGGCGCGCAGCGTCGCGCCTGACGGCGTCGCGAGATCGACGTGCGTCGGGATCGATCCCAGCGCGACGTTCGCCACGACGGCGGGAACGCCATACTCGAGCGAATCGAGCAGCGCGCTCGCGAAGCTGAGCGCGTAGCGTCCCGGGGCGAGATCGAACTCGTAGTGCCCACGCGCGTCGGAGACCGTCGTCAACGTCGTGGTGTCGGCGGCGTTCAGGCGCCGCGCACTGACCTTCATTCCGACCAGCAGTCCGTCGTGGACGCTGTCGATGACGGAGCCCTCGAGCCGCGCCGTCGTTCCCTGCTGGGCACCCAGCCTGTCCGCCGCGCCTGCGGCCAGCACGACCACGAGCGCGCACCGCAAGAGCGTCGAGCTCATCGAGCAACCTCATACGCGAACGCATACTCGCCAGAGCCCACGTCGATGGTCACGTCGGCGCCGCTCTGGCTGGCGGACGTCACTCCGGGCGCGCTCGCCGCGCCGCGTCCACTCTCGGTCACTCGCGCAAGCGTCGCGCCCGGGAGGCGCAGGGTGGCGGTCGTGTTGGGTGGAACACGGACCGTCACCGTCATGCGGCCGTTGTCCAGCGCCCATCCGGACGCCGCGGAGCCGTACTGCGTCATGAGCTCCGCGCGGGCCGACGTCAGATTCCCACCCGGCTTCGGTGCGACGAGGATGTGCTTGTAGGCCGGCGCCTGCTCATCGATGTCCAGGCCGGCCACCGCACGCACCATCCAGTCGCCGATCGCGCCGTACGCGTAGTGGTTGAACGAGTTCATGCCGACGTCCTGAAACGAGCCGTCGGGCTTCTGGCCGTCCCAACGCTCCCAGATGGTCGTGGCGCCCTGCGTGATCGGGTAGAGCCAGGATGGGTATTTCTTGTTGAGGAGCAGCATGTAGGCGTCGGACAGATGTCCGGTGTTCATGAGCGCGTCGGTGAGATACGGCGTGCCGATGAAGCCGGAGGTGAGATGGCCGAAACCGCGCACGTCCATGGAGAGCCGGTTGCCGGCATTCTCGCGCTGCTCGTCAGGGAGCAGGTTGAACTGCAGGCCGAGCGCGTACGCGGTCTGGGTGCCGGAGACGAGACGGCCCGACGCCGTGAGGTATTCCCGGTTCCACGCGGCGCGGATCTTCTCGAACAGCGCCTTGTAGTCCCGCGCCTCGTCCGTCTTGCCGAGTGCCAGGGCCGACCTTGCGAGCAGATCGGTGGAGTGGGCGAAGAACGCCGTGGCGATCAGATCCTTGTCGGTGGTGGCACCAGGGTAATCGGAGCGCGTCGTGGCGAAGGCGAGCCAATCGCCGTAGTGCCAGCCCGTGTTCCAGAGGAGGGCATCGCCCGCCACGCGGTGCTGGTACTCGACGTACTTCTTCATGGACGGATACTGACGCGCGAGGAGGCGCTTGTCGCCGTAGGCCAGGTACATCGTCCACGGGACGATGACCGTCGCGTCGCCCCAGCCGGACGAGCTCGTCGCATCCGGCTTGTTCTCGGCACCGCGCGAGAGCACATCGGGGATGACGTCGGGCAGCGAGCCGTTCTCCCGCTGGTCCGCGGCGAGATCGCCGAGCCACTTGGTGAAGAAGCCGGCGACGTCGTAGTTGAACGCCGCGGTGCGCGAGAAGACCTGCGCGTCGCCCGTCCAGCCGAGGCGCTCGTCGCGCTGCGGACAGTCGGTCGGCACGCCGAGGAAGTTGCCCTTCTGGCCCCACACGATGTTGTGGTAGAGCTGGTTGAGCATCGGGTCGGAGGAAACGAACGCGCCGGTGCGCGGCATGTCCGAATGGACGACGACCCCGGTGATCGCGTCGGCGGTCGGCGTGCCTGGAAAGCCTTCGACCTTCACGAAGCGGAAGCCCTGGAAGGTGAAGTGCGGCTCGTAGGTCTCCTCCGCGCCCCCCTTCAGCGTGTAGGTGAGCTCCTGCTTGGCCGTGCGAAGGTTGGCCGTGTAGAAGTTCCCCTGTTTGTCGAGCACCTCGGCGTGCTGAAGGCGCACCGTCGCTCCCGCCGGACCGGTGACGCGAAGCCGCACCCAGCCGACCATGTTCTGACCCAGGTCGAACACCGTCTCGCCGGCGGGCGTGTGCAGCACCTTCACGGGTTTGATCTCCTCGATGCGCCGGATGGGCGGGCCCGCCGGCGCGATGATCACGTCGACGGGATGCGCCGCGAGCTGCACGCCCTTCCAGCCACGGTCGTCGTATCCAGGGCGCGTCCAACGGGCCTTCTCCAGCCGCGCGTCGTACGTCTCGCCGTTGTAGATGTCGGCCATGAGGATCGGCCCCGTCGCCGACTTCCATCCATCGCCCGTCGCGATGACCTGCTCGCGTCCGTCGGCGTAGCGCACGACGATCTGTGCGAGGAGGGCGACGCGCTTCCCGTAGGTGTTCCGGCGCGTCTCCCACGCGAGGCGGCCGCGATACCAGCCGTCCCCCAGGGTGACGCCCACGGCATTGGGTCCGCGCGCGAGCAGATCGGTGACGTCGTACGTCTGGTACTGAAGGCGCTTGTCGTAGGTCGTCCAGCCCGGAGCGAGCACCTGATCTCCGACGCGGCGACCGTTGATCTGCATCTCGTAGAGCCCGAGGCTGGTCACGTACGCGCGGGCGGAGACGATGGGCGCGTCGAGCGTGAACTCCGACCGCAGCATCGGGCTCGGGTTGGAGCGCGTCGTGTCCTCCGCGAGGTCGGGGGTGATCCACTTCGCTTTCCACTGTGCGGCGCCCATGAGCCCCGTCTCCCAGAAAGCGGGAGCGCTCCACGGGGAGGCCTTGCCTCGGTCGTCCCAGGCGCGGACCTGCCACTGATAGCGAGCACGTGGCTCGAGGGCGGGACCGGCATAAGGGAGGTTGACCGTCTCGCCGGTGGAGACCTTTCCCGAGCTCCACACGGGGTGCCTGGCCAGGTCGTCGACGCTGCGCGCGACCCGGATCTCGTACGCGCTCTGCGTGGTGCCGCGGCGATCCGCGTGAAGCATCCAGCTCAGGCGCGGCGCGGGCTCGTCGATCCCGATGGGATTCACCGCGTATTCGGTGCGGAGCCGCTCGACGTGAAACGCCTGGCCGCGCAGCTCGAGGCGAGGAAAGGCGACGAGTGCGAGCGCCGCGGCCGAGAGCAGCCCGTGGCGGGGGAGAATGCGGGTGAGGCTCATCGGGATGGAATCCCTCGGGTGGGGTCGTCGGGGAGAACTTCGACGCTGCCACCACGGCGGTCAAGCGGCCGAGCAGTCCAAACGACGACGCTCGGAAGCGGCCAGTTCCGGAGCCACTTCAAGGGGTCGGACTCGTTGAAAAAACCGATCGGCATCCAACGACTCCGACCCCTCGAAGCTCAGGGGACGAGAGGGGCCGCGGCGGCCTTCGCCTCCTTCGGCGTCTCGGCCCAATCCGGGACCCACGGGATCTGCGGCGACTGGTAATAGTTCACGCCGAGATACTCCCAGCGCCGCGCCTGTCCGGCCAGCCGGACGCGGAAGTCGTCCCAGTGCCGGTTCTGCTGCGGTGTCCAGCCGACCTCGGCGATCGACGGGATGCGCGGCACGGACATGAAGAACGCTGCGCCGATGTTGCGTACGGTCTCGCTCCAGAGCGGCGCCTCGACGCCGACGATGTCCTTCTCTCCGACGCCGGGGAGGAAGCTCGCCGGATCCCAATCGTACGAGTCGCGCACGTCGATGATGGCCGCCCAGTCGAGCCCGAGGGCGTTCCCCTTCGTGTACTTCATGTCGATGTACGTCCGCTTGGAGGGCGACATCAACACCTTCGCGCCGTACTGCAACGCGAGCCGAGCCGTGTCGTTGGCCCACGCCTGCGCGATCGACGTCGGCAGCAGGCGCGCTTTGGCGACCTCCTCCCAGCCGACCATCCGCTTGCCGTATTTCTGCACGATGTCCTGAGCGCGCTCGACGAACTTCACGTAATCGTCGCGTTTGAGCGTGTGCACCTCGTCGCCGCCGATATGGAAATACGGCCCTGGCGTGATGGCCGAGATCTCGCGGACGATGTCGTCGACGATCGCGTAGCTCTCGGCGCTGTCGACGCAGAAGGTGCTCCACCCCACGTCGGTGCCCGCGTACGGCTGCGACGGGCGCACGCTGCAGCTTGCCGACGGGTGCGCAGACAGGATGGCGTTGGTGTGGCCCGGCATGTCGATCTCCGGTACCACCGTGATGAATCGCTCCTGCGCATAGCGTACGAGGTCGGCGTACTCCGCCTGGGTATAGAAGCCTCCCTCGCCGCCGGCCACCTGCGTGACGCTACCGATCTCGGTCAAGCGCGGGCGCGAGGCGATCTGGATGCGGAACCCCTGATCATCGCTCAGGTGGAGGTGCAGCACGTTCATCTTGTACAACGCGAGCACGTCGATGAACTGCTTCACCTCTTTCACGGTGAAGAAGTGCCGAGCGACATCGAGCATCGCGCCGCGCCATCCGAAGCGCGGCGCATCCTGGATCGTGGTCGCCGGGATCGACCATGGCACGCGGAGTCGCAGATGCGACTCGACGTCCGTGGGAAGGAGCTGACGCAGCGTCTGGACGCCGCGGAAGAGGCCCGCCGGCTGCGGCGCCGTCAGGTTCACGCCGGCGCTCGTCACCGTGAGCTGATAGCTCTCGTCGGTCGCCGGGGCGTCGCCGGGCCGGAGCGCCAGGCGGATGGCTGGCCGCGTCGCGTCGTCGGCGCCCGTGACGATCGTGAGCGGGTATCCCGTCGAGGGACGCAGAATGGCGGCGAAGGTGCGCGCGACGCCGGCAGCGGCGGCGCCATCGACGACGATCTGGGTGGTGGGGCCGATCACGAAGGGCGCGCCGGCATCGAGGCGCATGGACGCCGGCGTGGGCAGTACGCTCGGTGCGCGCGCGGCGATCGGCGTCGGGGACGCCGTGGGCCTCGCGCCGCTGCATGCGAGCGCGGCCATCGGCGCGAGCGCGAACGAGAGCCGAGCGGCACGATGGAGCGTCGTTCGTGAAGCGATCACAGGTTTCTCTCCACTTGGATGACGGATGCGACGGCGTTGCCGCTCCGAAGCGTCAGTATTGCCCCTGGTCATGTTCGCCGCAATCAGAAGTGCAGCGTGTCGGCGCCCATGAATCGCGGGCAAAATACGTCTAGTCGTTGGATCATTCCGAGCCGTCGCGTCCCGCCGCGATTGATTCCCCTGCGGCGGACGAGATATTTGGCCCATGCTTCAGACTCTCTTCGGTTCACGTCGGCCGATGGCGCGGCGTGGCTGGGCGCCCTTGGTCGCGCTCGGGCTCGCTCTCGCGTTCACGGCGTGTCGCCGCGAGCCGGTGTCGGTCGAACAGCTCTACACCACGCGCACGCTCGGCCAGGGCTACCTCCAGCGAAACCAGCTCGCCGAAGCGGAGACGGAGTTCAAGAAGCTCACCGAGCTCGCGCCCGACGATCCGCTCGGCTTCGCGAGCCTCGGGGTGACCTATCTGCAGGCGGGGCGGTTCGCCGAAGCGGAGAAGCAGCTCGATCGCGCTCGGAAGCTCGATCCGGCGAGCACGGAGATCGGGCTCGCGCTCGCCAAGCTGTATTCGCTCACCGGGCGCGCCGCGGACGCGCGGTCCACGCTGGAGCAGCTGCGCAAGGATTCCACCGGGAACGCGCACGTCCTGTTCGCGCTCGCCGAGCTGGAGGCACAGGGGACGGACGAAGCATCGGCGAGCCGATACCGCGATCGCCTGCGAGGTGTGCTCGCCGTGTCGCCGGCCAACCTGGCGGTGCGCATGCGTCTCGCCGACGCGTTCCTCCGTCACGGCGACGCCGACAGCACCGTCCACCAGCTCGAAGAGGTGCGACGCATCCCGCCGGAGCTGCCGCCCGAAGCGCGAGCGTACGTGGACAGCACCATCCAGCTCGTGCGCGCGAATCAGCTCGCGGCAGCGCGCGCGAGCTTCGACCGCGCGCTCGCCCTCCTGCAGGTGACGTCGCCGTATCAGGCGTCGCTCGAGGAAGTGAAATGGACGCAAGGGCCGATCCCTGGCCGCACCGTGCTGAACTTTGCCCCGAAGGACTTCGTGTCGGTCCGCGGCGTGCGAAAGCAGGCGACGGTGGATCTCGCGAAGTTCGTCGACGCGACGGTCGAGTCGGGGCTCCCGCACGCGGACGCCCGGGCCGGCGGTGCGGCAGTGACTGCGCTGGCCAGCGGCGACGTGGATGGGGACGGGCGGGACGATCTCTTCCTCTCCGTGTGGAACGCCGCGCAGGGACATTCGGTGGCGCAGCTCTATCGCGTGCAGGGAGGGGCGATGCAGGACGTGACGCAGCGCTCGCGCATCGTGCTCCCGCAGGGCGCCGTGTTCGCGACCTTCGCCGACGTCGACAACGACGGATGGCTCGACCTCTTCGCGATCGATGCTGACGGCCGCGCGCACCTGTTCCACAATCGCGGCGGCGGCACCTTCGACGACGTGACGACCAAGGCAGCGATCGGAGAGCTCAAGGGCGCGCGCAAGGCGCTGTTCGTCGACCTGGATCACGACGGCGATCTCGATCTGCTGGTCGTGGGCGCGAACGGCCGGACGGCGTATCGCAACAACCTCGACGGCACGTTCACCGACGCGACGACGATGTTCGGCCTCGCGGGGAACGGCGATCTTCGCGACGCCGTGTTCGCCGACTTCGACGGCGACGGTCGCATCGATCTCTTTCTCTCCAATGGAGGCGGTGCCGACGCGTTGTTGCGGAATGGCGGCGCACAGCACTTCAGCGACTCCAGCGCCGCGAGCGGCCTCGCGAACAGCGCCGGATCGGGGGCGAGCGCGGTGGCCGACTACGACAACGACGGCTTCCTCGATCTCTTCGTGGCGAGCGCGGGGAGCGGCGAGGCCGCGCTCTGGCGCAATGATGGCCGAGGCACCTTTCATCGCGATGCGCGATCCGCGGCGGCGCTGCAGGGGTTGAAGGGACGCGCGGGGACGGCAGCGGCGTTCGTCGACTACGACAACGACGGCTACATCGATCTCGTCGTCGGGACGAGCTCCGGCATCGCGCTGCTGCGAAACGACGGCACGGGCAAGTTCATCGACCGCTCGACGCTGATCCCGGCGGACGTGCGAGCGAAGGGGGCGTCGGGGATCGTCGTCGCCGACATCGACGACGACGGTGACGAGGATCTCGTGCTGACCGACGCGGCGCGATCGCCGCACGTGCTGCGCAACGAGCAGGGGAACAGCAATCTCGCGGTGAACGTCGAGCTCAAGGGGCTGGGCGCCGGCAGCGGCAAGAACAACGCGCTGGGCATCGGCGCGCGCGTCGAGCTGCGCGTGGGAGAGATCCATCAGACACGCGTCGCGACCGGACGGCGTACGCACTTCGGCCTGGGCCCGCACCTCAAGGCCGACGTCGTGCGCGTGGAATGGCCGAACGGACTGCCGCAGACGATCTACTTTCCCGGCACCGACCAGGACGTGGTCGAGAACGAGACGCTCAAGGGCTCGTGCGCGTTCGCCTACACCTGGGACGGCAAGCGCTTCCGCTTCGTGACCGACGCGATGTGGCGCAGCGCGCTCGGCATGCCGCTGGGCCTGATGGGCGGCTCCAGTGCGTTCGCGCCGGCGGGCGCGTCGCAGGAGTATCTGCGCATTCCCGGCGACGCGCTCGCGCCGCGCGACGGGAAGTACGTCATGCAGCTCACCGAGGAGTTGTGGGAGACGGCATACGCCGACCAGGTGAAGCTGATCGCCGTCGATCATCCCGACTCGGTGGACGTCTTCGTGGACGAGCGCTTCGTGCCACCGGGGCCCGTGTCGCTCCGGCTCTTCCACGTGGCGCATCGCGTGCTGCCGCTCTCGGCGACGGACGAGCGAGGCGCCGACGTTCTGCCGGCGCTGCGCGACGCGGACGACGTGTACGTGTCGAATCTCACGCCGACGCGCTATCAGGGCGTGGTCGAGCCGCACGACCTCGTGCTCGACCTCGGCGAGACGGCGGGCAAGGCCGACGCGCATCTCTTCCTGCGCGGCTGGATCTATCCGACTGACGCGAGCATCAACGTCGCACTCGGGCAGCAGCCATCGGTGAAGGTGCTGCCGCTCTCGCTCGAAGTCCGCGATGCGCGCGGGAGCTGGCACGTCGCGGTGCCCAATCTCGGATTCCCGTCCGGGAAGGACAAGACGATGGTGATCGATCTCGCCGGGGTTTTCCCGACGAGCGATCATCACGTGCGCATCCGAACGAGCATGCAGATCTACTGGGACCAGGCGTTCGTGGCGCAGTCGCCGAGCACCGGCGTGGCGACCCTCACCACGCTCGCCCCCGTCTCGGCCGACCTGCACGCGCGCGGCTTCTCGCGGATGTACCGCAAGGGGGGACGATACGGTCCATACTGGTTCGCGTACGACGACGTGACCAAGGATTCGCCGTGGCGACCGATCCAGGGATCGTTCACGCGCTTCGGCGACGTCCTCCCGCTGCTGCGCGGCCCGGACGACATGTACATCGTGATGAAGCCAGGCGACGAGACGACCATCCAGTTCGACGCCAGCTCGGCCACGTCGATTCCGAAGGGATGGAAGCGCGACTTCCTGCTCTACACCGATGGGTGGATCAAGGACTCCGACCTCAACACGGCGTTCGGCACGACGGTTGGCCCGCTCCCCTACCACGGTGTGACGTCGTATCCGTACGGGGCCACGGACGCCTATCCGGCCGACGCGCCGCATCAGCAGTATCTCCGCGAGTACAACACCCGCGTGGTGAAGTAGCGCGTCGACGGCTCGGGGTCCGGGCACTATCTTCCGGATAGTGCTGCACCGACCCCGCCCCGCCGTCAGGCGCGCCATTCTGGCCGTGCCCTTTCTGGCCGCCATCCTCCTGGCGATGCGGCTCGACGAAGGCCCGAGCCGCAACGCCGCCGACGCCGCGCATCCCGGTTTCACCCTGCGGGACGCGACGGCGGCGGCCGGCATTCACTTCGTCCATCACCGGGCGACGTTCGATCCACTGATCGCGGGAATCGAGCCGCACGTCGCCGCCGTCGGTGCATCCGTCTCGGTTGCGGACTTCGACAGCGACG
>Ga0308176_10002939_pt1 | contig 10797 bp, 11 predicted proteins | sample PhyCR2_3_FD_203890 | JGI IMG/M metagenome (GOLD analysis project Ga0308176, IMG submission 203890) | Soil microbial communities from UC Gill Tract Community Farm, Albany, California, United States - DLSLS.C.R2 | ecosystem: Environmental > Terrestrial > Soil > Agricultural land | place: USA... | reverse complement strand
GCTACCGCGCGTGCTGGAACGCCACGGCGGGGTTCCTGATGGCGGTCGGCCTGGCCCTCGCCCTCGCACAGCTCGGCCCGGCCGAGGTGCTGGCGCTCGCCCTCCCGCTGGCGGGGATCGCCGGCCTGTACGCCTACCTCTACGCGCCGGAGGGCGGTGCCAGCGTGGGTCATGTCTGCGCCTGGGCGCTCCGGTTCGGGCTCGGTGCGCCGGCCGCCGTGGGCCTGATGGCTCCGCTGGGTCCGGCCTCCCTGGTCCCGTTCGCCCTCTTCCTGGGCGCCTCGCCCCTCGTCGTCGACTGGCTGCGCCACAGGTACGGCGAGCCCGCGCGTGCCTGGGCCTCGCGGCCCTCGGTCGCGGCCCGCATCAGCGACCGTGACCTGGCCCTGGCCTGGCAGTCGAGCTACGTGGCCCTGCAGACGACCACGGACGTGGCCACGAAGACCCGGATCGTCCAGATGCGGACCGTGCTGCTCGACGAGCTCGAGCGCCGCTCGGCGCCCTCGTGGCGCACCCGCCGCTGGGTGGCGAGCCCGGACCAGCTCTACGAGGCCCGGACCCGCCCCTAGGTTCCAGCGGGGTTTCCAGCGCGAGGGTCAGCGCTTGAAGGCCGAGACCCTCACGTCGAAGCTGCTGCCGTTGTCCTTCGGCTTGCCGTGGCACGACAGGTTGGTGTTGCGACCGCAGTCGAACCGCGTCGAGGCGTTGACGAGGGTGATGCTGACCCGCTTCACCGTCGCGTGACGGAACGAGAACGTCACCGAGCCCGCGCCGGACCGTGACAGCGTGACCTGCTTGCGGATCGGGGAGCCCTGCGTGCGGTCGATGACGACGTACGCGGCGGGGCTCGTCGCGCGGCCCGGCCCGTCGACGGCCACGCGGCCGTGCCACCGGTCGCCGCGCAGGGTCGTGTCGGGCTTCATCACGACGTCACGGGCGGCCATGTGGTTGATCGCGAACGTGGCGCCGCCGCTGCGGTGGTCGCGGGCCAGCGTCCAGCTCCTGTTGATCTTGGCGCTCGGCCACGCGCCGCCCTCGGCGTACGACTTCGCGGGGCTCACGTTGGCGGCCGCGAAGCGGGTGTAGACCGAGGTGAACCCGCCGTGGCTGCGCAGCGCGTCGGAGATCGCCTGGGTGGAGTACTCCTTGCCGGCGCCCGGGAAGTTGCCGGAGAGGTTCCAGATCTGGCGCACGATGCCGACGCCGTAGCGGCTGCTGAGGTACTCGAAGAAGGGCCAGTTGCCGTACTGGTTGAAGCCCGCCGGCGCGTACACGTCGAGGGAGTCGAACGGCAGCCGCACCTGGCCGTAGGGGAGGTACTGCCGGTTGTCGTTGATGCCGTCGGCGAAGCGCTCCTCCATCCACGTGGAGGTCGCCTCCATCATCCAGTGGTCCTCCTTGTAGTCGTACCCGAACTGGATGGCGTGGAAGAACTCGTGGGCGGCGGTGACCCGCAGGCTGTTGACGGGCTTGGCGCCTCCGAACTGGCTGGAGTCGAAGTCGTTGTCGAGCACGCAGTAGCCCGAGGCCTCGCGGGTCCGGCCGGGCTTGAGGTACTCCGGGGCGCAGTAGCCGTAGAGGCCGTTGGCGCCGACGTCCTTGAGGTAGACGTCGAAGAGGTTGTTGCCGCCGTGCTTGCCGTCCCTGACCGGGGCGCGGTAGCCGAGCGAGCCGACCTCCTTGCGCCAGACCTGGTTCATGGTCTTGAGCGTCTTGTCGACCCAGGTCGAGGTGGCCCGGTCGGAGGTGCTGGTCACCCAGTGGAGGCAGAAGTGGCCCTTGCACTTGCGCTTGGCCGGCACGGTGTAGCCGTCGCCGTAGGGGTCGTTCGGCCCGTCGGTCGGCCGGGCGAGCACCGCGTCGGCCTCGCGCCGGTCGCTGGAGGACAGGGCCGGGAGGGCCGCGAACAGGTCGCGCATCGCCAGGGTCGCCTCGGGGTGCGAGCCCGCGGCCAGGGATGTGGTGCCGGTGAGCACCTGTCGCGCGTGGGCCAGGGCCTGCTGCGCCTGCTGCGTCGTGGCCGTCCCGGCGCCGGCCGCCGTGGCCGGCAGCGCGATCGGCAGGCGGGCTGGGAGGGCCCCCGGCGCGGTCCCGTCCGAGGCGGACCAGGCCGCGGTGGGCACCACGGACAGGGCCGCGGACAGGGCCACCACGGCGGCGGCGAACGAACGGCGCATGAGATATCCCCTTGATCTCCGAGTGTGTGGGCGACGGCATCTCACCGCCGGATGGGACGCAGCGAACCGGCCCAGACCAGTGGCCACCCTAAACCTGCGGCGCAACACGGGCCGGTAACGGCCTCAGCTGGTGGCGGAGATCTTCTCGATCAGCGCCGTGGTCGAGATGGCGGGCGTGCGCGGCAGGTAGACGACCTCGCAGATGTCCTCGAACTCGTCGAACCGGCCGGACCAGTCGTCGCCCATGACGAGGACGTCCGCGCCGAACTGCACGATGTAGTCCCGCTTGAGCTCCAGGCTCTCCTCGACGAAGACCTCGTCGACGGGCTTGAGGGCCGCGACGATCGCGAGACGCTCGGCCTGGCTGAAGACGGGCTCGCGGCCCTTCTTGCGCAGGTTCAGCTCGTCGGCCGACACGCCGACGACGAGCCGGTCACCGAGGGCCGCGGCGCGCTCGATCACCCGGAGGTGGCCGACGTGGAAGACGTCGAAGGTGCCGAAGGTGATCACGGTGCGCGCCATGCCGGGGATTCTGGCACGACCGGGCGCCGGGAGCCGACTTCACGCCGTCGGCCGGCCGGCACCGGGCTTGCCCGTCGGTGGGGGACAATCGGCCGCGATGGCTGCCACGATCTCGATGACCACGCCCGACTCCGCCGCTGACGGGGCCCGCCGCAGGGCCCTGCGCCGGATGCGGACCCTTGCCGTCTCGCTGCTCGGCTTCGCCGCCGTGGTGTACGTCGCCACGCTCGGCGCGGACGGCTTCTGGGGCTTCGTGAACGCCGGGGCGGAGGCCTCGATGGTCGGTGCGATCGCGGACTGGTTCGCGGTCACCGCCCTCTTCAAGCACCCGCTCGGGCTGCCGGTCCCGCACACCGCGCTGATCCCGCGCCGCAAGGACGAGCTGGGGCGGAGCCTCCAGGAGTTCGTGGGGGAGAACTTCCTCCAGGAGGACATCATCCGCGACCGGATCGCGGCGGCGACGATCTCGCGGCGGGTGGGGATCTGGCTCTCCGACCCGGCTCACGCACGCCGGGTCGTCGACGAGGTCGCCGACGTCGCCGTGATCGGGCTGGGGAAGGTGCGCGACGACCACATCGCCGACCTGGTGACCGAGGCGATCGTGCCGCGCTTCCGCGAGGAGCCCATCGCCCCGCTGCTGGGCGGCCTGCTGGGGGAGATGGTGCGCGACGACCTGCACCACGGGTTGGTGGACCTCGCGCTCGAGGAGCTCCACGAGTGGCTCGTGGAGAACCCCGACACCGTCGCCGAGATCCTGGGGGAGCGCGCGCCCTGGTGGACCCCCACGCGGCTCAACGAGGCCGTGACCTCCCGCATCCACCTCGAGCTCGTGCGGTGGGTCGCCGACATCCGTGACGACCCGCGCCACCACGCCCGGCAGGCGCTGGACTCGATGCTCGCGCAGCTGGCCACCGACCTGCTGGAGGACCCCGAGACCCAGGCGCGCACCGAGCGCCTCAAGGAGCGCCTGCTCGACCACCCCCAGGTGATCGCCACGAGCATTTCGCTGTGGAACGCGATGCGTCGGGCGCTGCTGAGCTCGCTGACCGACCCCGAGGGCGCCGTACGCCAGCGCCTGCTGGTCGAGCTCTCGCGGTTCGCCGAGCGGCTGGATGCCGAGGAGGAGCTGCGTTGGCGGCTGGACGGCATCGCCGCCGACGTGGCGGTGTTCGCGGTCGACCGCTACGGCAGCGAGCTGACCGCGGTCATCACCCACACCATCGAGCGCTGGGACGGCAAGGAGGCCGCCCGCCGCATCGAGCTGCACGTCGGCCGCGACCTGCAGTTCATCCGCATCAACGGCACGATCGTGGGTGGGCTGGTGGGCGTCGTCATCCACGCGGCCAGCGTCGTGATCCACTGATCCGCGTGAGCACACCCATGGACGTCCCGATCCGCGACGAGTCGATCCGGCTCGTCCAGTTCCTCAAGCTGGCCAACCTCGTCGAGTCCGGCGCGGAGGCCAAGCCGCTGATCGCCGACGGGGCGGTCACGGTCAACGGTGCGGTCGAGACCCGTCGGGGTCGCCAGCTCGCGCTCGGCGACGTCGTCACGCTGGGCGGGCAGTCGGCCCGCGTCTCCGACGAGAGCGCGGGCGACGACCTGCCCTGGTAGTCCTCAGCTGACGCCGAGCAGGTCCACCACGAAGATCAGGGTCTCGCCGGGCTTGATCACGCCCCCGGCACCGCGGTCGCCGTACCCGAGGTGCGGCGGGATCACCAGCTTTCGGCGGCCGCCGACCTTCATGCCCTGCACGCCCTGGTCCCAGCCCGAGATGACCTGGCCGATGCCGAGGCGGAAGCGCAGCGGCTCGCCCCGGTTGTACGACGCGTCGAACTCCTCGCCGGTCGAGTGGGCGACGCCCACGTAGTGCACAGAGACGGTGTTCCCGGCGGCGGCCTCAGGGCCCTCGCCGACGGTGATGTCGGTGACGACCAGGTCAGCGGGTGCCTCGAAGTCGGGGAAGTCGATCTCGGGCTTGTCCATGATGTCCTCTCGGCGGGGGATGCGGTCGCTCGACGATAGACGAGCGCCGTGCTGCCCCCGCACGGAGGAGGGGTCAGGACCGGTGGACGTACTCGTCGAGCTGGTCGCGCTCGAACTGGAGCTGGTCGATGTGGTGCTTGACGACGTCGCCGATGCTGATGATCCCGACCAGCCGGCCGTCCTGGACGACCGGGACGTGACGGACGCGTCGCTCGGTCATCGTCTTCATCAACTCGTCGACGTGGGTGTCCTCGTCGCAGGTCTCGACGACCGCAGTCATGATCGCGGCGACCGTGTTGTTGATGACGGTCCCGTCGTGGTGGAGGTGTCGCACGACGTCGCGCTCGCTGACGATGCCGTCGACGGTCGTGCCGTCGGAGCTGACGATCAGCGCGCCCACGTTGTGCTCGGCGAGCTGCGCGATCAGCTCGCGGACTCCTGCCTCGGGTCCGATCGTCACCACGTCGAGGCTGGGCTTGGCCCTGAGCACGTCACCGATCCGCATCACTGCACCTCCGAAGGACCGCCCTGCACGGGCGTCGTGTCGAGCGTCACATCCGACGCTACTCGTGACCCGGCGGCGTTGAACAGATCGACGCGCCACGGGTGAGACACCTGTCGCGCAGCAGTCCTCGCCAGGCTCCTCGCAGGGCCCCCGGGTCAGTCGAGCTGGTGCTCGTCCTCGGGCCCCTCGGGGGGCCGCGGCCGCCGGGAGCGCAGCTCGTGGACCGAGCCGGGACTGCCCGGACGCGAGTCGGGGTCGGACTCGTCGTGGGGAAGGGACCCCAGGAAGGCCAGCGCCGCCTCGTGCAGGTGTCCGTTCGAGGCCAGGGCGTTGCCTCCGAAGGGGCCGTCGGTGCCGTCGAGGGAGGTGAACCGGCCGCCCGCCTCGCGCACGATCACGTCCAGCGCGGCCATGTCGTAGAGCTCGAGGTCGGGCTCGGAGGCCAGGTCCACCGCTCCCTCGGCGAGCAGCATGTAGGACCAGAAGTCGCCGTACGCGCGGGTCCGCCAGCAGCGCCGGGTCAGCGAGACGAAGTCCTCGAGCCGGCCGGCCTCGTCCCAGCCGGACAGCGAGGAGTAGGCGAACGAGGCGTCCTCGAGACGGCGCACGTCGGAGACCTGGCAGCGGGTCGCCTTGAGGAGCGAGCGTCCGGTCCATGCCCCGTTGCCGACCGAGGCCCACCAGCGGCGCTGCAGCTGCGGTGCGGAGACGACGCCGAGCACCACCTCGTCGTCGACGACGAGCGAGATCAGGGTGGCCCAGACCGGGACCCCGCGCACGTAGTTCTTGGTGCCGTCGATCGGGTCGACCACCCAGCGGCGCTGGCTGTGCCCCGTGGAGCCCTGCTCCTCACCGATCACCGCGTCGCGGGAGCGCACCCGGGAGAGCGTGCGCCGGATGCCCTCCTCGACGGCCTGGTCGGCGTCGGTCACCGGGGTGAGGTCCGGCTTGCTCATGACGTGCAGGTCGATCGCCTTGAAGCGCGCCTGGGTCAGCGAGTCGGCGTCGTCGGCGAGCACGTGCGCGAGGCGCAGGTCGTCGGTGTAGTCGCGGGGACCGGAGGTCGGCATGGGCACAGGCTATGCCCAGCGATCCGGGCGTACGGTGGCTGCATGGAGGTCAACGGTCTCCCGTTGCACCCGCTGGTGGTGCACGCGGCCGTCGTCTTCGGCCCGTTGGCCGCCCTGCTGGCGGTCGGCTACGTCGCTGTCCCGGGCCGCCGGGACAGCCTGCGCTGGCCGATGCTGGGCCTTGCCCTCGTGGCCGGCGTGTCGATCCTGGCGGCCTACCTCACCGGTCGCTACTTCCTCACCCAGCGGCCCGAGCTGGCCCAGCTGCCGGGCGTGTCCACGCACCGGGCCCGCGCCAGGGTGCTCCTCGTGGTGACCTCCGCGTTCACGGTCGTGGCGATCCTGTCGGCCTGGCTGCACACCCGGACCGGGGCCGTGCGCGTCCTGCTGGCGGCCCTGCTCGGCGTCTCGGCGCTCGCCACGCTGGTCATGGTGGTGCTCACCGGGGACGCCGGCGCCCGCGCGGTCTGGGGCCGGTAGCCGTCCCGTCGTCCGTCAGTACGCCGAGTCGCTGCGGGCCGCGAGCAGCCGGCGGAAGGACGTCACCCGCTCGGCGTCGGCCAGGCCGGCCGCGAGTGCCTCGTCCAGGCCGCACTCCGGCTCGCCCTCGCCGTGCGTGCAGCCGCGCGGGCAGTCCTCGGTCATCTCGTCGAGGTCGGGGAACGCCTCGATCAGGTGCTCGGGCTGCACGTGCGCGAGGCCGAAGGACCGGATGCCGGGGGTGTCGATGATCCAGCCCTCCCGGTCCGGCAGCTCCAGCATGAACGCCGAGGTGGAGGTGTGCCGGCCCCGCCCGGTCACGGCGTTCACGTGCCCGACGTCGCGGCCGGCGTCCGGCACCAGGGCGTTCACCAGCGTGGACTTGCCGACGCCGCTGGAGCCGACCAGCACGCTGGTGCGCTCGCGCAGGCGGTCCCGGAGCGCGGCGAGCTCGCCGCCACGCTGGGTGACCACCCAGGGCACGCCCAGGGACCGGTAGGTCGAGAGGAGGGTCTCGGGGTCGGCCAGGTCGGCCTTGGTCAGGCAGAGCAGCGGCTGCATCCCGGCGTCGTACGCCGCCACCAGCGCGCGGTCGATCAGGCGGGGCTGCGGGTCGGGGTCGGCCAGCGCGGTCACGATCACCAGCTGCTCGGCATTGGCCACGATGACCCGCTCGACGGGGTCGTCGTCGTCGGCGGTACGCCGCAGCGTGGTCAGGCGTTCGGTCACCTCGACGATCCGCGCCAGGCTGCCCGCGGTGCCCGTGGTGTCGCCGACGACCCGCACCCGGTCGCCGACGACGACGCCCTTGCGGCCGAGCGGGCGTGCCTTCATCGCCATCACGGTGGCGCCGTCGATGAGCAGCGTGAAGCGGCCGCGGTCGACCGTGACGACCACGCCGTCGACGGCGTCGTCGTAGCGGGGCCGCTCCTTGGTCCGTGGGCGGGTGTGTCGTCGGGGCCGCTCGTAGTGCTCGTGGTCGTGCTCGCTGTAGCGACCGCTCATCGAGGGGCGTCCTCGCGGGCGAGCAGCCGCGACCAGTGCCCGGCGAAGTCGGGGAAGGTCTTGCCGGTGGTGGCGATGTCCTCGACGAGCACGCCCTCGACCGCCGCGCCGACGATGACGCCGGCGTGGGCCATCCGGTGGTCGGCATAGGTGTGGAAGACGCCGCCGTGCAACGGCGCCGGGCGCAGGCTCAGCCCGTCGGGGTGCTCGACGACGTCGGCGCCGAGCGCGCCGAGCTCGGTGGCCAGCGCGGCCAGCCGGTCGGTCTCGTGCCCGCGGATGTGGGCGATCCCGCGCAGGTGGGACGGTGACGAGGCGACCGCGCACAGGGCGGCCACCGCCGGTGCCAGCTCGCCGACGTCGTGCAGGTCGACGTCGATGCCCTCGAGAGTCCCGCTGCCGGTGACCCGCAGGCCGTCCTCGACCCGCTCCACGCGGCAGCCCATCCGCGCCAGGATCTCCCGCAGCGCATCGCCCGCCTGCGTGGTGGTCTCCGGCCAGTCGCGGACGGTGACGGACCCGCCGGAGACCGCGGCCAGGGCAAGGAACGGTGCTGCGTTGGACAGGTCCGGCTCGATCACGTGGTCGACGGCCCGGACCGGTCCCGGGGCGACGGTCCACCGGTTCGGGTCGGTGTCATCGACCTCGATCGCGTGCCGGCGCAGCATCGCGACCGTCATGTCGATGTGGGGGAGCGAGGGGACCGGCTTGCCGTCGTGGCGCACGTCGACCCCCTCGTCGTAGCGCGCACCGGCGAGGAGGAGCGCCGAGATGAACTGCGACGACGCGGAGGCGTCCACCACGACCCGGCCGCCACGGACGGCGCCGCTGCCGCGGACGGTGAACGGCAGCGAGCCGGTGCCGCCGTCGTCGATGCCCACCCCGAGCGTGCGCAGGGCCGTGAGCACCTCGCCGATGGGGCGCGAGCGCATGTGTGGGTCCCCGTCGAAGGCGACCGAGCCGTGCGACAGCCCGGCCACCGGCGGCACGAAGCGCATCACGGTGCCGGCGAGCCCGCAGTCGACGTCGGCGTCGCGGTCGAAGGTGCCGGGGTGGACGACCCAGTCCTCGCCGGTGGTGTCGACGGTCGAGCCCAGCGCGGTGAGTGCGGCGGCCATCAGCGTCGTGTCACGGGAGCGCAGGGCCCGGCCGACCGTCGAGGGGCCGTCGGCGAGCGCGGCCAGCACCAGGGCCCGGTTGGTGAGGGACTTGCTCCCCGGCAGCGACACGGTGGCCTCGACGGGGGTCGCGGCACGGGGGGCGGGCCACGGGTCGGGCACGGTCGGCGTCGTCACCCGCGCAAGACTAACGACGCCGACGGCGCACGCCGTACCCGTGCCCGGACCCGTGAGACCGTCGGCTCAGCCGACCTTGGCCTTGGCCAGCTTGGCCTCCTGTCGAGCTGCCTGGGCCAGGTGGCGTGCCTCGCGGCGCGCGTCCTTGGCGGCACGGCGGGCTCGCCAGGCGACGCCGGGCTTCCCGTCGGTGTCCCCGGCGGCGATGATCAGCCCGCCGAGCATCGAGACGTTCTTGAAGAAGTGCAGCTGCTGCTGGGCGCGCGCGTCCTTGTCGTCGGCCTCCCAGAAGCGGTGCCCGGCGAGCGTGGTCGGCACCAGCGAGGCCGCGAGGGCCGCGGAGGAGAGCCGCGGCGCGCGACCGGTGGCGAGCGCCGCGGCCGCGCCGAGCTGCACCACGGCGTTGACGCGCACCTGCGTCACCGGGTCCTCGGGCAGGGGGAGGGAGGGTGCGGCCTTGCGGATCATGGGCACGAGCTTGTCGGCAAAGGGTCCGGCCTTCTGGGCCAGGGCGGGGGCATTGCGCAGGGCGTTGACCCCGCCGACCACGAACATCGAGGCGAGCATGGGACGGGCGATCATTCGGCTGACGGTCATGGCACCTTCATACCCGATCTGTGCCGGGTCAGGCCTCGCTCAGGGCACGAGCTGGACGCGGGCGGTGTTGTCCGCGGGGTCGGACTCGGTGAGGGAGCCCTCCGGCCGGACCGTGAACGTCAGCGTCGTCGGGGCGTCGGGCAGCGCCGCGACCACGAAGGTGAACGTCGTCGGGGTGCCGGTGACCTGGCAGGTCCCTGAGCCGGTCGCGAGGCCTGTGCACCGGGGGTCGGGTGCCAGGGCCACCGAGGTGTGGTCGGCCGTGACGCCCAGGCTCGCGCGCTCGCCGGGACCGAGGCCGGTCACCGTCACCATGATGCGTCCCCCGGCCCCGGTGGCGGGCGAGGCGGTGGCGGCGACCGCGAGGTCCACGCTGTCCGGCGCGGGCGCGGGACCGGGGTCGTCGACCGGCTGGTCGGGTGGAGGCTGGGTCGTCGGGGGCTGCGTGGTCGGAGGTTGCGGCGTCGGAGGCTGGTGGGGCGGCTGGCTCGCCGGGGGTTGGCCGGGGTGACCGGAGGGCTGCCGGCCCGGGGAGGGCGGCGGCGCGGACGCCGGCCCTGCCGGGTCGGGCGCGGAGACGTCGGCGACGGTGGCCGCGGGTCCTGAGGGCCTCCCCGACCTGGCGTGATGTCGCCCGCGGCTCGGCTCACCGGCGGCCGTGGCCTCCGCGGATGCGGCCCGGTCGTCGCGACCGGGTTGCGCCGGCGCGTGCGGCTGCAGCGGGAAGGGATGCAGCAGGGCGCCGGCCACCACGGTGGAGGCCGCGATCCCGGCGACGGCCGTGGCCGGCGTGTGCGCCACGACCACGTCCCGGGCGCGCCCGAGGAGCAGGGACAGTCCGCCGACCGCCGAGACGCCGCCGGCAGCGGTTGCGACGTACGCCGCCGCGGCACCGCCGAGGAGCAGCGGGGCGAGCAGGCCGGCAAGGCCGCTGTTGATCTCGAGCAGCTCGAGGTAGACGGCCGTGCACCGCCGACAGTCCACGAGATGGTGCTCGACGCGTGCGGAGTCGCGGCGCGCCAGCCCGCCGCGCACGTGGGCGCCGAGGTGCTCCTGCGTCCACAGGCAGGTTGCGTCGGCGGTGTCCTGGGCGTGCATCGACAAGAAGGCCTGCCGGAGGCCCTCGCGGGCGCGGTAGGCCAGCGCGGAGACCGAGTTGG
>Ga0308176_10002938_pt1 | contig 10799 bp, 8 predicted proteins | sample PhyCR2_3_FD_203890 | JGI IMG/M metagenome (GOLD analysis project Ga0308176, IMG submission 203890) | Soil microbial communities from UC Gill Tract Community Farm, Albany, California, United States - DLSLS.C.R2 | ecosystem: Environmental > Terrestrial > Soil > Agricultural land | place: USA... | reverse complement strand
ACCGAGGACGAGGTCATCTCGATGAACCGCCGCATGGGCATGGGCGGCGACACCAGCCTCAACGTCTCGCTGAAGGGCGACGAAGGCGGCGAGAGCCAGTGGCAGGACTTCCTCGTCGACAGCGGTCCGCTGCAGGACGAGCGCATCGCCGAGGATGAGGAAACGCGCGTCCGGCATGACCTGCTGGTCACCGCGCTCGACAGCCTCAACGATCGCGAAAAGCACATCCTGATGGAGCGCCGCCTCGCCGACGAGCCCAAGACGCTCGAGGAGCTGAGCCAGGTCTACGGCGTCAGCCGCGAACGCATTCGCCAGATCGAGGTGCGCGCGTTCGAGAAGCTCCAGGCCGCGCTGCTGCGCCTCGCCGGCGAGCGCAGGCTGCTGCCGGCGACCTGAACGACCCGCCTCGCCGCCGCTCGAAGCCCTTCCGGGACGAACCCCATCGGTGGCGTAACGACTCCCCTTGCCAACGCTCGAAAACAGGCGGACGGTAGAGGTTTCAACGACGGGCGCCCGAGCGCCTTCCTGAGCGACTCGCGCGCCGTCACGGCACGAAGGGAGAGTCGCATGGCCGGACAACCATCCACAGGCACCCGAGTAATTGCGCTGGTGGGACCCGCCGGCGCAGGAAAGACCAGTCTTGCCGAAGCGATGCTGTTCGCAGCCGGCGCCACCGACCGATTGGGGTCGACGGCCAACGGCTCCAGCATCGGCGATTCGAGCCCTGAAAGCCGCCAGCGCGGCGGCTCGACCGAGCTCAATCTCTACCATTTCGATTATCTCGGCGACCAGTTCGCCATCCTCGATTGTCCCGGGTCGATCGGCTTTTCGGCCGACGGCGCCAGGGCGCTGGCGATCGCCGACGTCGCGATCGTGGTCGTCGATCCCGATCCCGCCCGCGCGCCGCTCGCCGCGCCGGCACTGCGCGCGCTCGACGAACTCGGCGTCCCGCACCTCATCTTCGTCAATCGCATCGACCAGGCGCACGGCCGCATCCGCGACTTGCTGTCGGCGCTGCAGCCGATCAGCGTGTCGCCGCTGATTGCTCGCCAGATACCGATCTGGGACGGCGAGAAGGTTGGCGGCTTCGTCGATCTCGCGCTCGAATATGCGTTCAAATATCGCGCCGGCCAGGCGTCGGAGCGAGTCGACATCCCGGCCGACCTGCAGGACCGCGAGGCCGAAGCCCGCACCCACATGCTCGAACAGCTCGCCGACCATGACGACGAGCTCCTCGAACAATTGCTGATGGACCAGGCGCCGACCCGCGAGAAGGTGCTCCAGGACCTCGCCCGCGAGACCGGCGGCAATCTCGGCGTGTCCGTGCTGTTCGGTTCGGCGGTCAGCTCGTGGGGCGTGCGCCGGCTGTTGAAGGCGATGCGCCACGAAGCGCCGACTGCGCACAGCGCCGCCGACCGCCTCGGCGTCACCGATCCCGCGCTCTACGTGTTCAAGGTCATCCATGGCTCGATCGGCCGGCTCGCTCTGTCCCGCGTGCTCGGCGGCCGCATCGCCGAGGGCTCGGACCTCAAGACCGAGAGCGGCGACCATGCGCGGGTTGGATCGCTGTTCAAGGTCCAGGGCGAAAAGACCGCAAAGGTCGCCGAGGGAAGCGACGGCGACGTGGTCGCGGTCGCCAAGATCGACAGCGTCAAGGCCGGCCAGTGGCTCGGCGGCGGCACCCTGCCCCCGCCGGTCGAGGTGCAATATCCCGCGCGCAACTGCGCGTTCGCGATCGAGCCGGCCGACCGCAAGGATGATGTCAAGCTGTCCGGCGCGCTCCAGCGCCTCGCCGACGAAGACGCGGCGCTGATCATCGAGCATGACGACGCCAACCACGAAATCCGCCTCAAGGGTGTCAACGACGAGCATCTCAACACCGTCATCGGCCGCCTGAAGCGGCGCTACGGCGTCGAGGTGAAGAGCTACGTTCCGACGGTCGGCTACCGCGAATCGATCCGCAAGCCGGTGACCCAGAAAGGCCGTCACAAGAAACAATCGGGCGGCCATGGCCAGTTCGGCGACGTGATCATCGAGGTGAAGCCGATGCCGCGCGGCTCGGGATTCCATTTCGAGGAAAAGATCCACGGCGGCTCGGTGCCCAAGCAATGGATTCCGGCAGTCGAGGAAGGCGTGGTCGAGGCGATGCGCAAGGGGCCGCTCGGCTTCCAGGTCGTCGATTGCGCGGTCGCATTGGTCGATGGCAGCTATCACAGCGTCGACAGCTCCGAGCTGGCGTTCCGCCTGGCCGGGCGGATCGCGATGCAGGAAGCGCTCGCCGCGGCGCAGCCGCACCTGCTCGAACCGATGCACAAGCTGACCGTCGTCTGCCCGTCGAGCGCGACCAGCCGGATCACCTCGGCGGTCGCCGGGCGACGCGGCCAGATGCTCGGCATGGGGCCCCGCGACGGGTGGACCGGATGGGACCGGATCGAGGCGCTGATTCCCGAGGCGGAGCTGTCCGGCCTGGAGGCGGAGCTCCGATCGCAGAGCCAGGGCCTCGCCACCTACGAGGCCGAGTTCGACCACCTCGCCGAGTTGAACGGTCCGCTCGCCGACAAGGTCATTCAGCAAAGGGTGCCCGAACCGGCCTGACAAGATTGTCAGGCGACACTCAACGCCGGCTCGCTTAGACGAGCCCGCATATGAGGCATTGGTTCAAGGACCAGCATTTCCGCTCGCTGCTGAAGAACAGCAGCTATCTCGGCGTGTCCAAGATCGTGGCGGGACTGTGCGGGATCGCGTACCTCGCTTTCGCCGGCCGTGGGCTCGGCGTGCTGATGTTCGGCGTGCTGATCCTCATCACCAGCTACATCAAGGCCGTCAGCGGCATCGCCAAGTTCCAGTCGTGGCAGCTGATCGTCCGCTACGGCGGCCACGGCGTCGCCCATGGCGACCCCGAGCATTTCAAGGTCGCCACAGGCTTCGCCTTCGCGCTCGATGTGGTGAGCGGAATTGGCGGCATGCTCGTCGGCGCAGCCTTGCTGCCGTTCATCGGCAACTGGGTCGGCATCGGCGATCAATATCTATGGCTCGGGATGCTCTACTGCACCGTCCTGCCGATCATGGCCGGGGCCACGCCCGACGGTATTCTTCGAGTGCTCGACCGCTTCGACCTGATCAGCTGGTCGGGCACGTTGATGCCAATCACCCGCGCGATCCTCGCCGGCATCGCCTTCGCCTTGGGCGCATCGTTCCCGGTCTATGTCGCGATCTGGTTCGCGACCGACCTCATCGGCAACCTCTATCCCTGGTACCTTGGCTGGCGCGAACTGCGGCGCCACGGCCTGCTCGAAGGCATTCGACCGACGCTTAAGCCCACCGTCCTCTCCGGCGCGTGGCGGTTCGCGATCGACGTCAATCTCGCGAGCAGCGTGCAGGCGGTCTGGGGGCCGATCGGACGTCTCGTTGTCGGCGGCCTGCTGGGACCTGCCGGCGCCGCGCTGTTCCGAATCGCTTCAACCCTGGCCGACAGCGCGGCCAAGCCCGCCGACCTGCTCGGCAAGGCCTTCTACCCCGAAGTCATGCGCATGGACCTCGCGTCCAGGCAGCCGTGGAAGCTCATGCTTCGCGGCACGGCGCTGGTCAGCGCCATTGCGCTGCTTGGGATTGTCGTCATGTTGGTTGGCGGCAAGCCGATCATGAGCATCGTCTTCGGCAAGGAATTCCTCGGTGCGTACACGCCGCTGATGATCCTGCTGGCCATCCCGTTCCTTGGCGTATTCAGCTTCCCGCTGACGCCGATGCTCTACGCGCTCGGCCGCTCGGACGGGCCGCTCAAAGCCAAGCTCCTCGGCAGCGCGGTGTTCTTCGTCACCATAGCGCCTTTGGCATGGAAATGGGACGTGGCCGGCGCGGCGGTCGCTCTGGTCCTCGCCAATGCGGTGAATACCGCCGCGATGATGCTGCAGTTGCAGCGCGAGCACCGCCGGGTGCGCCCGAAGGCGCCTAGAGACTCGCCTCCTCGAAGCCGCGCTCCTTCACCAGCCGATCGAGCGTGACCAGCGTCGTCAGCAGGCTCTCCATCCGGTCGAGCGGCCAGGCGTTGGGACCATCGGATTTGGCGCTGGCCGGGTCGGGGTGCGTTTCCATGAACAGCCCCGAAATCCCCGTCGCCACCGCCGCGCGCGCCAGCACCGGCACGAATTCGCGCTGACCGCCCGAGCTGGTCCCCTGCCCGCCGGGAAGCTGGACCGAATGGGTCGCGTCGAACACCACCGGGCAGCCGGTCTCGCGCATGATCGCCAGGCTGCGCATGTCGCTGACCAGATTGTTGTAGCCGAACGACGCGCCGCGCTCGCACACCATGATCGTCTCTTCGTTGACGCCCGCCGCCTGCGCGGCGCTTCGCGCCTTGTCGACGACGTTGGTCATGTCGTGCGGCGCCATGAACTGCGCCTTCTTGATGTTGACCGGCTTGCCCGATGCAGCGACCGCATGGATGAAGTCGGTCTGCCGCGCGAGGAAGGCCGGCGTCTGGAGCACGTCGACCACCTCCGCTACCGGCACGATCTGCGGGATGTCGTGGACGTCGGTCAGCACCGGCACGTCGAGGGCGCGCTTGACCTTCTCAAGCACGCGCAGGCCCTCGTCCATGCCGGGGCCGCGATAGCTCTTGTCCGATGAACGATTGGCCTTGTCGAAGCTCGACTTGAAGATGAAGTGCACCCCTAGCCGCTCGGTGATGCCCTTGAGACGTTCGGCCGTTCGCAGCTGGAGATCCTCGCTTTCGACCACGCACGGGCCGGCAATGAGGAAGAACGGCTGGTCGAGCCCGATGTCGCGTCCGAGAAGTTGCATGGCGCCTATCTAGGCGAGCGAATCGACAACCGCCACCGGGCGCCAGTCGCCAAGGCCGTTTTCGATGCCGAAATTCTCCGGGAACGGCTCGCCCTCGTTGATCCCGCCCCGCACGAACACCGCGTCGAATCCCATTCGCGCGGCACCGAGTATGTCGGTCTGCAGGCCGTCACCGACGACCAAAACCTCGTCTTTCGGAGGATCGCCGGCGCGATGCAGCGCATGCTTGTAAATCGCCGGATGCGGCTTGCCGTACCACGTCACCCGCCCGCCGAGCCCTTGGTAGAGGTCGGCGATCGCGCCAGCGCATGCCTCGGGAACGCCGCCGCGGATCACCAGCCGGTCTGGATTGAGGCAATGCATGTGCACGTCGCGATCGGCCCACCGCTCGAGATCGGGCAGATAATCCGCGGGATCGGGCCGACCTTCCATGATACCGGTACAGGCGAGCGCGATAAAATCGTCGCCGTCGGCGATGCGCACGCCTCGTCCTTTGAGAATTTCGCGGTCGCCCGCGGTGCCGACGAAGCCGACCGGTTGGTCGAGCGCGTTGAGCGCCTCGATCCCCGCCTCGCCGCTGGTCGCGACGAAATCGTAAGCGTCGCGCGGCAGGCCGATGCGCGCGAGCTGAGCCTCGACCGAATCCGCGGGCCGCGGCGCATTGGTGATCAGGACGGCGCAACGCCCCTCGCCGCGCCATGCCCGCAGCCGGCGCTCGGCGCCCGGGTAGAGCGACACCCCGTCATGGATCACGCCCCACACGTCGCACAGGATCAAACGATATTTGGGGTCGAGCGTGTCGAGCGGACTCACTCTAATCCCGCCTCGACGAGCGCCTGTTCGATCGCCGCGACGTCCTCGGGATTGTTGAGCTCGCGCAGCGCAAACGGCGGCGTCTCGACGTCGACCACGGCAACCGGAACGCCGGCCGCGAGGAACCGCAATTGTTCCAGTCCCTCCAGCGTCTCGAGCTCGCTGGCCGGCGTCGCGACATAGCGTTCGAGCGCTTGCGGCCGATACGCGTAAACCCCGACATGCAGCTGAACCGGCGACATCGGCCTATCGAGGGCGCCGAGCGGCAAATGCGGGATCAGCCGCTTCGAGAAATAGAGCGCATAGCCCTGATTGTCGGTGACCACCGAGGTCCCACCGACGCGTCCTGCCGCCTCCTCCGCTTGCAGCACCCGCACCTCGTCGCTCCTCAGGCGCATCGCGGGGGTCGCAACCTCGGCGTCGGAATCATCGCGCATCCGCCCAATCAGTGCGTCGACGAACCCCGGCGGAGTTAGCAGCGCGTCGCCCTGGAAGTTGATCACCAGGTCCGGATCGTGAAGCTGGCCAAGCGCCTCTGCACAGCGCTCGGTACCGTTGCGACATTCGGGCGAGGTCATGATGACGCCGACCTTCGCCGGCGCGCAGGCTTCGGCGATGCGCTCGTCGTCGGTGACGACGAAGACCCCGCTGACGCCCGCCACGCGGCGCGCCGCTTCGACGCTGCGCTGGATCAGCGGCTTGGCCGTGCCTCCCGCCCCTTTGAGCGGCACCAGCGGTTTTCCCGGATAGCGCGACGATTGATAGCGCGCCGGGATCAAGATGACCGTGTTCACCGGGCAGCCGGACAGTCGTGGATGTGGAGCACGCCCACGGGCTTCTTGCCCTGCCCGTCGTCCTTCACCACGAACAACGACGTGATCTTGTATTCGTCGAAGAAGACGAGCGCGTCGTCGATCAAATCGTCCGGCCCGACGGTCTTGGGATCGCGAGTCATGAACTCGCCGGCATTATGGTCGAGCCCCCGCTCGATATTGCGGCGGAGGTCACCATCGGTGATGACGCCGACCAGATAACCGGCTTCGTCGGTCACGCCGACGACGCCGAGACGCTTCTCGGTCATCTCGACGATCGTGTCGTGCATCGAGCTGCTGGCGCGGGTCAGCGGCAGCGCCTTGCCGCCGTGCATCAACCGGCGGACAGGCCTGAGCCGCGCACCGAGTGAGCCGCCGGGATGCAGCCGGCCGAAATCGGTGCGGGTCACGCCCTTCTGGCGCATCACCGTCATCGCCAGCGCGTCGCCGAGCGCGAGGGTCATCGTCGTCGACGTCGTCGGCGCGACCGATTCCGGCCCCACCTCGGCCCAATGCGGCAGGACCAGCGCCGCCGCCGCCGCTTCGGCGAGCATTGTCCCGGCGTGGCCTGTGATGGCGATGATCGGAATGCGGCGTCCTTCGAAATGATCGATCACCGGTTCGAGTTCGGTCGTTTCGCCGCTCTGCGAGATGAGGATCGCAACGTCGCCTTCGGCGGCCATGCCGAGATCGCCGTGGATCGCCTCGGCGAGGTGGAGGAACACCGCGGTAGTTCCGGTCGAAGCGAAGGTCGCCGCGATCTTGCGCCCGACATGGCCCGATTTGCCGAGACCGCTGACGATTAGCTTGCTTTTGCAACCGAAGATCAGCGCCACGGCTTGCTCGAACGTCTCTCCGAGATCGTCGGCCAGCGCGTCGAGCGCGCGCGCTTCGTCATGCAGGATGGCGCGCCCGAATTCGAGCACGCCTGGTGGCGAAGAGCGGTCCGCGGCCATGACGCGACGGCCCTAGCCAGCGACGGCGCCGAAGCGCAAGCGCTTGACGCCTTTCGCGGCAGCGGCTTGAGTTTCGGTCGGAGGGACGATGCATGGCCAAGAGACTGACCCGCTACATCCTGATCGCTCTCGTGCTCGGCATCATTGCGGGCTGGGCGATCAATGCGGCGATCGACGACGGCACGTCCGCCAGCGCCGAACGGCTCAAGTCCATCGCCGATTATCTCAGCATCGTCACCGCTTTATTCCTGCGCCTGATCAAGATGATCATCGCGCCTTTGGTCTTTTCCACCCTGGTCGCGGGCATTGCCCATATGGGCGACATCGCCGCGCTGGGGCGGGTCGGAATCCGATCGCTCGGCTGGTTCATCTTCGCCAGCCTGGTCTCGCTGACGCTCGGCCTGATCCTCGTCAGCCTGCTCCACCCGGGCGTCGGGCTGAATCTGCCGATCCCGCCCGCGACGGCTGCAAGCGGCGTTGAAACGGCGGCGTTCAATCTCAAGGATTTCGTCTCTCATCTCGTCCCCCAGTCGATTTTCGAGGCGATGAGCACCAACGAGATCCTGCCGATCGTCATTTTCTCCGTGTTTTTCGGGGTCGCGCTGACCGCGGTCGGCGAGAAGGGCAAGCCGATCGTTCGCGGTGTCGAAGCGCTCGTCCGGGTGATGCTCCAGGTCACCGACTATGTGATGCGCTTCGCACCCTTCGCGGTGTTCACCGCGGTCGCCAGCGCGCTCGCCGAGCGCGGGCCGCAGATCATCGCGACGCTCGGCAAGTTCGTCGGCAGCTTCTATCTCGGGCTCGTCCTTCTCTGGGCGCTGCTGATCGGCGCAGCGTTCGTCATCGTCGGTCCGCGCACTCGCCACCTCGTCCGCTACATTCGCGATCCCGTAGTGCTTGCCTTCTCAACGGCATCTTCCGAGGCCGCCTACCCGCGCACCCTCGAGGCACTCGACCGCTTCGGCGTTCCGCCGCGCATCGCCAGCTTCGTCTTGCCGCTTGGCTATTCGTTCAACCTCGACGGCTCGATGATGTACATGACCTTCGCGACGATCTTCATCGCGCAGGCCTATGGCATCGACCTCAGTCTCGGCCAGGAAATCACCATGCTGCTGGTGCTGATGATTACCTCGAAGGGCATGGCCGGCGTTCCACGCGCGAGCCTGGTGGTGATCGCCGCCACCATGTCGATGTTCCGGATTCCCGAGGCCGGGCTGCTGTTGATCCTCGCGGTCGATCACTTCCTCGACATGGGCCGGTCGGCGACGAACGTTGTCGGCAATGCGGTCGCCGCGAGCGTCGTGGCGCGCTGGGAAGGTGACTTCGATCCGCTCGAACCGGCCGACATAGAGCCCTTGCCGGCACCCGCGCACGTCGAGCGCACCGGCAAGATCCACGACCATTTCTAGCTAGCCGAACGGCCGGTCGATGCTCGGCGGCGGCTGAGTAAAGAATTTCGGCCCCGCCTCGGTCATGTGCCAGCAATCCTCGATGCGCACGCCGAACTTTCCGGGGATGTAGAGGCCGGGCTCGTCCGAGAAACACATGCCCGGCGCGAGCGGCGTCGTCTCGCCGTGGACGAGATAGACGGGCTCGTGGACCTCCATGCCGATGCCGTGGCCGGTGCGGTGCGACAGACCCGGCAGCCGGTATCCCGGCCCATAGCCCCAGCTTTCGTAGACCCGGCGGACGGCATCGTCGACGTTGCCCGCGGGAACGCCCGGCTTGGCCGCCGCGATCGCGATCTGCTGGCCGCGATGAACCTGGTCCCACAGCTTGCGCTGCTCGGCCGTCGGGTCGGCGCCGAACACGAAAGTGCGGGTGATGTCCGCCTGATAGCCGTGGATCGCGCAGGTGCAGTCCATCAGCACCACCTCGCCGCGCTTGACGACGTGAGGCAGCTTGCTGCCGTGCGGATAGGCCGATGCTTCGCCGATCAGGACCAGCCCGCCGTCATAGCCGCCGCCGAGCTTCTTCTGCGCGGCGGCGATCATCGCGTCGATATCGGCGCCGGTCATGCCCTCACGGGTGCGCGTTCCGGCATAGCGCAGCGAAGCGAGCATGACGTCGTTGGCCGCCTGCATCAGCGCGAGCTCGGTCGGCGACTTGAGCATCCGCTGCGCCCGGATGACCGGGTTGCCGCTGACGATGCGCGCCGCCGGCAGCTGCTGCTTCAAGCGGTCCTCGATGAAGAAGCGGTTGGTCTCCTCGAACCCGATCGGACTGGTGGCGACGCCGCGCTGCTTGAGGAAGTCGGCGACGAGCTTCAGCGGCTGCTCATCCTCCTGCCAGGTGCGGATTTCGGCCGGGATCGCGAGCATTTCCTTGATGCTCGGGCTTTCGAAGAAGGGGGTGACGACGATCGGCTCGCCCTGCGCGGGAATGACGACGCCAGTCAGGCGTTCGCTCCGCCACCACTGGATGCCGGTCAGATAATCGAGGCTCGGGCCGGATTCGACGATCAGCGCGCCGATCCCGTTCTGCGCCATCAATGCCCTCGCGCGGGCCATGCGCTGCAGCCGCTCGGCGCTGGTGATCGGCGGCGGGAGCGGGACCGACGGCAGCTCGGCCGCGGCCTCGGCGAACAGGCGGTCGAGCGGCACGGTCATCGTGGCACCAAGCGCGGCCGCGCCCTGAAGGAAATTGCGGCGGCGGATTGGCGATCGGATCATGGTTCACCCCTTTTGCTCGAGCCAATGTTGCACGGACGCAACCAATCGGCCAGCAGGCGCGCTCCCATGTTCGAATCGCTCTCCCACGACGGCGTAAAGCGCCCCGGCACGCGCGAGATGACCGCGCTGCTCGCCGGGCTGATGGCCCTCAATGCCTTCGCGATCGACGCGATGGTTCCGGCGCTGCCGGCGATTGGCAGGTCGCTGCATGTCGTCGAAGAGAATCATCGCCAGCTGGTGGTGATCGCTTATTTCGTCGGCTTCGCCTCGACCCAGCTGCTCTGGGGGCCGCTGGCCGACCGCTTCGGGCGCAAGCCGGTGCTCGCCGCCGGCATCGTCTTCTATTTGCTGTTCGGCTTGCTGTGCGCGTTCGCCGGGAGCTTTCCGCTGCTGATTGCAGGCCGCGTGGCGATGGGCGCAGCGGCCGCGGTGACCCGAGTGCTGGTGGTTGCCATGGTCCGCGACCTGTTCGAGGCCGAGGCGATGGCAAGGGTGATGAGCCTCGTTTTCATGACCTTCATGCTGGTCCCGGTGCTGGCGCCCAACATCGGCCAGGCGATCCTGCTGGTCGCGTCGTGGCGGGCGATCTTCCTGGTGCTCGCCGTTTATGCGCTGGCGATGCTGGCCTGGTCGTGGTGGCGGCTGCCCGAGACGCTGCATCCGGAATATCGCCGCTCGCTCGCCTGGAGCGAGATGAGGAGCGCAATTCTCGAAACGGTCCGTGATCCGCTGTCGCGGGGCTACAC
>Ga0308176_10002936_pt1 | contig 10800 bp, 9 predicted proteins | sample PhyCR2_3_FD_203890 | JGI IMG/M metagenome (GOLD analysis project Ga0308176, IMG submission 203890) | Soil microbial communities from UC Gill Tract Community Farm, Albany, California, United States - DLSLS.C.R2 | ecosystem: Environmental > Terrestrial > Soil > Agricultural land | place: USA... | reverse complement strand
GTCGTGGGTGCGGACCGCCACCGTGCCGACGACCGGCTCGCGCGGCTCCTCCCGCGGGGGAGGAGACACCCTGGTCTTCCCGATCATCGACGACCTCGCCACCTTGACCTGGCTGGTGAACCTCGCCGCGCTGGAGCTGCACGTCCACCAGTGGACCGTGGGCCGCAACGGCCGCCCCCGCAACGCCGACCGGCTCGTGGTCGACCTCGACCCCGGGGAGCCGGCCGGCCTGCACGAGTGCTGCACCGTCGCGCTGCTGGTGCGCGACAAGCTCGCCGAGCGCGGGCTGCACGCCAAGCCCGTGACCAGCGGCAGCAAGGGGCTGCACCTCTACGCCGACCTGCCGCGACGGCTGCCGTCCGACGAGTCGACGGCGCTGGCCAAGGAGGTGGCCGAGGAGCTCCAGGGCGAGCAGCCGAAGCTGGTGACCGCCACCATGACCAAGGCCAGGCGTGCCGGCAAGATCTTCCTCGACTGGTCCCAGAACGCCGGCTCGAAGACCACCATCTCGCCGTACTCCCTGCGCGGCCGCGAACGCCCGTTCGTCGCCACCCCCGTCTCGTGGGACGAGGTCGAGGCGGGGGCGGAGGACCCGCTGGGCATCGAGCAGTTCCGGTACGACGAGGTGCTGGACCGGGTCGAGGACCTCGGGGACCTCTTCGCCGACGGGTGAGCGCCTCCCCGCCAGCTGTTACCGAATCGTGCATCGACTGTGGATCTGCCGTGGGGAGTCGCGCCCTACGCTGATCTGGCGTTGGGTCCACGGGGGGGATCGCACGTGGCAGGGACGGTTCCGGAGGCAGTCGGGAGGGAGTGCCTCCGGAGCCGTTCGTCGCGGGTGGTGCCTGTCCGGCGTCCTGGGGGGAGCGCCGGGCGGGCAGCCGCTCCACACAGCGTCCTCTCGGGAAAGGCTCGTCATGGAGATCGTCACTTCCCCCCGACCGCCGGCGGCGTCGGGGTGGAGCCGGCTCGTCGTCACGCTCGGCGTCTTCGCACCGGTCACCCTGCTCGCGCTGCTGCCCATCGGCTTCGGCCTGGAGCGGTACGTCGTGACCGGCGACGAGATGTCCCCGTCGATCGGCCGGGGGTCGGTCGTGCTCGAGCGGGAGGTGCCGGTCAGCGACCTGGCCGCCGGTGACGTCATCACCTTCGACCCACCGGCCGACGCCGGTGTCGCCGGCCCGGTCACCCGCCGGATCGTGTCGATCGACCGGGGCTGGGTCCAGACCCGGGCCGACTCGGGGACCGCGCTGGACCCGTGGACCCTCCCGCTGGACAGTCCCGCCCAGCAGCGGGTGGTGGCCCACCTGCCCTACGTCGGCTACGTCTACCTGGCGCTGCTCGACGCGGGCCCGGTCGCGCTGGTCGCCGCAGCCGGTGTCGGAGTGGCGGGGTGCGTCGCCGCGGTCGCCACCAACCGTCGTCGGACGCGGGCGCGAACCTGATGCGGCATGCCCCGTTCGCGACGGACGGTGGACCATCGGGCCTTATGCTCCTCCCCATGGCACAACGGGTTCTGGTGGTCGAGGACGAGGAGGACATCGCCTTTCCCCTGGTTCGCACGCTGGAGCGGGAGGGGTACGCCGTCTCCTGGGTCGACAGCGGGCAGACCGCACTGGACTCGCTGGCATCGGAGCCGGCCGATGTCGTCATCCTCGACCTCGGGCTGCCGGACATCGACGGGCTCGAGGTCTGCCGCCGGGCCCGCGACGCCGGCTTCGGAGGGGCGATCATGATCGTCACCGCCCGGGCCGGAGAGCTGGACCGGGTCGTCGGCCTGGACTACGGCGCCGACGACTACCTGGCCAAGCCGTTCGGCCTGGCCGAGCTGCAGGCACGTGTGCGCGCCCTGCTGCGGCGTACCTCCGCGACGAACGGCAGGTCCGTGCTGGTCGACGGCAAGGACGAGGGCCTGCGCATCGACGTGCCCGGCCGGCGGGTGTTCGCGGGCGAGGACGAGGTCACCCTGACCGGCAAGGAGTTCGAGGTCCTCAACATCCTGGCCGCGAACCGCGACAAGGTCGTCTCCCGCAGTCGGCTCATGGCCGACGTGTGGGACCAGAACTGGTACGGCTCGACCAAGACCCTCGACGTCACCATCGGGCGTCTGCGCCAGAAGCTCGAAGGCGTCGGAGTGACCGAGCGGGTCGTTGCCGTCCGGGGCGTGGGTTTCCGCCTCGAGGGCGGCCCGGGCGATGCGTAACCGCCTCACCTCCGCCTTCATCGTCCTCTCCGTCGTGCTGCTGCTCGGAGCGGGCATCGTCCGCTCGTTCGTGCTGCGCGACCTCATCCGGGAGCAGGAGAGCGCCCACCTCCAGCAGCAGTCCGCCCTGATCTCCGAGGTCGTGTCCGCCCGCAGGGCTGGCGGGGGCAGCATCGACAGCGACTTCCTCGCCGGGCTCGTCGCGCCCGACGGGCGCCTCGAGTACGCCCCGGACCACGGCCTGCCGGTGGTCGCCCGGGGTGAGTCGTACGACGGCTCCGACGGCGGGGCCGGCGACCTGGCCTCGACCGCGACGGTCGACCAGGGCACCGTGACCGTGAGCCAGTCCCCGGAGGTCGTCCAGGACATCCTCGGCCGGGACATCGGCTCGGTGCTCGTCCTCTTCCTGATGATCGGGGTGTTGGCCGGGGCCATCGGGTTCGTCGTCTCCCGGGCCCTGTCCGCGCCGTTCCAGCAGCTCGCCGTGGCCGCCGCCGCCCTGGGGCGCGGCCGCTTCGACCTCGACCTGCCGCGCACCCGGATCCCCGAGGCCAGGGCGATCGCCCAGGCCCTCGGCACGAGTGCTGCCCAGCTGCGCGACCGGCTGCGCCGCGAGCGCGACTTCGCCGAGCGCGCCTCCCACGTGCTGCGGACGCCGCTCACCGGGCTGCGCCTCGAGCTGGAGGAGCTGACCCTGCGCGGGGACCTGCCCGACGACGTGCGGGGGACCGCGTCGCGTGGGCTCGCCGGTGTCGACCAGATGAACGCCGTCGCGGGCGAGCTCGTGGAGCTCTCCCGCAGCGGCACCCTGGTCGAGGGCGCGGAGCTGCCCCTGGTCGACCTGGCGACCCAGCTGGCGCAACGCTGGGCCGACCGCCTCTCGGTCCGGGACCGCACGCTCTCGGCGTCGGCCGAGGGCGACCTCAGCCTCACCTACACGCCCGGCCCGATCGAGTACGTGCTCGACCTGGTGCTGTCCGACGTCGTCCGCCGCGGCACCGGGGCGGTGCGCATCGTGTTCCACGGACTGGAGGGCGGCCACCTGCGGGTCAAGGTCTCCTCGGAGGGGCGGGCGGTGGACGGCCACCCGGACGAGGAGACCGGCAGCCGCCTGGAGCAGGCCCGGGCGGTCGTGGAGGCCCTCGGCGGCCGGGTGCTCGGCGACGACCCGGCCTGCGGCCTCGAGGTCCTGCTGCCCCGACGGTGAGCAGGCCTGCGCTCAGTAGGCGCCCTGCTGCCCGAGCACCGCGCGGAAGGTCCGCACCAGGATCGCCAGGTCCATCCGCAGCGACCAGTTGTCGACGTAGCTCTGGTCGAGGCGGAGCGTCTCGTCCCAGGAGAGGTCGGAGCGGCCGGACACCTGCCACAGGCCGGTGAGGCCCGGCTTGACGACGAGCCGGCGGCGCGCGTCGCGCTCGTAGGCGGCGACCTCGGCCGGCAGAGCCGGGCGTGGGCCCACCAGCGACATGTGGCCGAGCGCGATGTTGACCAGCTGCGGCAGCTCGTCGAGGGAGGAGCGCCGTAGGAAACGGCCGATCCGGGTCACCCGGGGGTCCTGCCGGATCTTGAACAGGTTGCCGTCGACCTCGTTGTGCTGATGGAGCTCCAGGCGGCGCTGCTCGGCGTCGACGCTCATGGTGCGCAGCTTCAGCATCGGGAAGAGCCGGTCACCCTTGCCCACGCGGTCCTGGCGGAAGATCGCGGGGCCGTGCGAGTCGAGCCGGACGGCGAGCATGAGGCCGGCCAGCAGCGGTGCGAGCACCAGCAGCGCCAGCACGGCCGCCGTCCGCTCCCAGACCTCCTTCAGGGCCCGGCCCGGTCCGCGGAGCCGTGCGTGGTGCACGCTGATCATCGCCAGCCCGCCGGCTGCGGTCACGCCGGTGCGCCTGGCGGAGATGAGGGTCAGCGCGGGCGCGAGGAGCAGGTGCGTGCCGTCGGCCTCCAGCTCCCAGCCGATCCGCCGGACCGTGGCGGCGTCGAGGTGGGAGCAGGGCAGCACGACGACGGTGTCGGCGCCGGTGAACCCCACGAGGGCCTGGAGGTGCTCGAGCTCCCCGGTGACCGGAAGCCCCGCCGGGAGGCCGGCGGCCTCGACGTCCTCGTCGTCGAGCAGGCAGACCCCGCAGACGGTGAGGTCGCCCTCGCGGCTCCGGCCGAGGTCCTGCATGAGCTGGTGCGTGCCGCCCGAGTGTCCGACCACCACCGCGCGGCGGGTGTGGCCGGGGAAGGGGATCGCGCGGTACCGGGCCCACGCGTCCAGCAGGCGGCGGTTCAGGCGGGTCGCGAGCGCGGCGATGGTGACGACGACGGCGAGTGAATCTGGCCCCACCGGTTGACCGGCGGCCTCGTTGAGCACCCAGCCGATGACACCGAGAAGCACCGCGTTGCGCAGCAGCGGCTCAGGCCGCATGAGGGGGGCCAGGGCGTACCACCCGGTGGCCGCCATCAGGGCCACCCACAGGACCGGCAGCGTGGCGAGGACGCCGAGGTCGGAGGGGGTCGCCGCGGTCAGCCGCCAACCGAGCAGGGCGGTCAGGACGGCGAGCAGGTCGCCGAGCACCAGCAGGACCGTGATGAGCCGGCTCGGCCGCGAGGGCGGCAGCGGCAGCTGGCGCACGACGCCGTCGGGCGTGAAGCGTCTCTCGACCCCTGCGCTCGACCCGACGTCGAGCGCATCCTTGGCAATGCTCATGGGCGGCCCGTGGCGCCCTTCGATGCGACTCGTGTGGTGTTCATCGGCTCCCCTCCCGTTGAACGGCCCCCCCGAGTCGCCGGGCCAGTCCATTCAAGGTATGGACCGCGGGGAGGGGGGTCATGCCGGATATTGGGCATCCGGCGGCGGGGAGCGGAGGTCAGACGTCGGAAGGGCGCCAGCCGGCCTCGTGGGCGAGCCCCACGGCGGCGAGCTGCGAGGAGACCTCCAGCTTGGCCAGGATCGACTTCACCTGGGTGCGCACGGTCGCCTCGGAGACCACGTTGATGCGGGCGATCTCCCGCACCTGGTGTCCCTGCATCAGCTGCCGCAGCACCTCGCGCTCGCGGGGTGTGAGGTCCTCGAGGCGGCGGCGCGCCTCGTGGTTCTCGACCCGGTTCTGGTGCCACTCCGCGATGAGCTCCTCGCGGGCGATCCGGTCCATGACGGGGAAGCCGTCGTTGAGCCGGCGCACGGTCGCGAGGATGTCGTTGAGCGGCGACGTCTTGGTCAGGACCGTGCGGGCGCCGTAGCGCAGGCACTCACCCCAGCGGGTCCGTTCGACCGAACCGGTGACCACCACGACCGCGATGCCGGCCTTGGTGAGCGGCTCGATGAGGCGTACGCCGTTGCCGTGCGGGCCGAGGTCGAGGTCGAGCAGCACGATGCGTGGCTGGGCGCGCAGCACGGCCGCGAGGACGGCACCCAGCGAGCTCGGGCGGTCGGGGAGGGGGACCCGGCGTACCTGGTAGCCCTCCATGCCCAGCGCGATCTCGAGGGACTCGGCGAACAGCAGGTGGTCCTCGACGAGGGCCACTCGGGTGGTTCCGCGGGGATTTCTCATGTCAGTCCCGGAGGGCTGGCGGGAATGGTGAGAAGGAAGGTCGCGCCCCCCAGCCGACCTCCGCTCTCGAGTGTGAGATCTCCGGACTGCTCCACCATCAGCCGCCTGGCGAGCTGCAGCCCGATGCCCTGGCCGGGTGACGTCGAGCCCCGCGCGCCCCACTCGAACAGGGAGCCACGCAGCTCGGCGGGCACCCCCGGTCCGTTGTCGGAGACGCGGATCTCGATGGCGTCACCCCGTCGGGTCGTCGTGACCGTGACCAGTGAGCTCGGAGCATGGCGTGCGGCGTTGCTCAGCAGGATGTGCGTGGCCTCGGCGATGTCGTCGGGCCGGCCGACGGCACGCAGTCCGGACGTCAGGTGGCGCACGTCGGTGCCCAGGGTCCGCTGGGTCTCGACGAGCGGCAGGAGCACGTCGTCGAGGCACACGTCCTCGACCGACTGCTGGCCGCGGCGGGTCAGCATCCGCTCCAGGCGCGCCATCTCGGCGTCGAGCAGCGACTCGAGCCGGTGCCGCTTCGCGCCGGTCGGGCCGCCGTTCTGGATCAGCAGCCGCGAGGCCTGGGCGACGCCGGCGACGGTGGCGTGCAGCTCGTGCATCTTCTCCTGGCCGTGGCGGACGTTCATCTCCGCGCTGGTGGCCCGGTGCACGAGGTTGACCAAGCGGCGCGAGTTGTCGTTGATCGTCTGCCGCAGCAGCGCCGCCGCCGCGCTGCCGAGCGCCACCGCGCCCAGCACGGCGACACCCACCGCGAGCGGCGTGGGCACGCCGTCGGTCCGGCCGGTGGAGAGGCTACGGCTGACCACCGTGCAGGCGAGGGCGAGGACGAGGTGCGTCCGGGCCCAGGCAGGCAGGGCGGACGACCGGGCCAGGACCACGACGATCCCGGTCACCGCGACGGCGACCGGGCCGAGCACGGCGAGGCCGGTGACGTGGGTCAGGCGCAGGCTGGGGTCCACGCCGGCGTTGATCATCGCGAGGCGCGCGACCGCCATGAGGACACCCATCAGCAGGCCGGTCGCCAGCGGGTTGCGGATCGGGAGCCGCGTGCCGCGCATCGCGAGGACGACCATGCCCAGCACGACCAGCGAGCTCGGCAGCTGGGTCAGCCCGACGACGTAGTCGTAGCGACCCTGGGACGACCCCTGCACGGCCAGCAGGGCGAACGGCACGTGCTGGGCCGCGACGAACGACAGCGTCATGGCGAGCCAGCCGGTTGCGTCCCGGCGGCTGATCCGCGAGTCGTACGTGAGGACGACGGCGCTGGCGAGGACGGTGAGCTGGACCAGGAGCAGGCTCATCGTGCCGGCGACCTGCAGGCGGTCCACCGCCGGGTCCTGCACGACCAGCACGAGCAGGTAGGGGTGCAGCAGCACCACGGTGAGCAGGGCCGAGCTGCGCCACGTCCACCCTCCCGTGGACGGCAGCGCCCAGGGCACCTGACCGAGCAGGGCCCTTGCGCGTGCCACGGCCTGCTTCGGTTGTCCCCCCGCCCGTACGCCTGCCGCCTCCCGAGCAACTTGCTGAACGTCCGGCGGTCGCATTTGCAGCGTCAATCCCGCCATGGGTAGCACGCTACGTTGCGCTTTCAGCGCTCGTCCCCCGTATTGACGACGGATACCGCAATTTGAGGAATGCTTGCGTGTCGCTTGAGAAATGGGACCAAAGTCCCCAACGGCCCACCGGCCGATCGACGGCGAATCCACTCCGCGGGGGCCGCGGAGGTCACCGTTGGCGTCGCGTCGGCTCTGTGACCGCCGTTCAGCCGATCCGAGAGACACGGCCGGTGAGCCGCCTCAATCGAGTGGGGGGACTCGACGCGTTCAACTCTCCGCTTTCCGCCCGCACGAGGCATCCCCAAAAGTAGGGCACTACCCCGGGGACGACATTTCCTCCGCACGGCTGCCCGCCAGCATGGGTAAACCATCGGACAAGGGGACAGCTTGTGCCAACAACCACACCAGGCGGGGGCCGGCGCGACCGTGCTGCCTCCCCGCTCGGCCACGAGCACGGAGCGCGCCATGACCACGAGCCCGGAGCGCGCCATGATGGTCAGTCCGAGCGCGGGGCCTGAGCCCCGACGGACTCCCGTTGGCCTCTTCGCAGATCAGTACCTCGTCGGCCAGGCAGTCCGCACCGCTCTGTCGACCCGGGGCTTCCCGGTGGCCAACTACCGCTGGCCGACGGGATCGCGGCAGGTCCGCGAGGCCGCCCACCACCTGGTGCAGATCGAGGCCGCCGTCGGCGTCCTGCTCTGCGACCTCGACAAGCCGGAACGCCTGCCCGAGGTGGCCGAGCTGGTCCACGCGGCCGGCTCGGTGCGGTGGCTGCTGCTGACGAACGCACCGGAGAGCCCGCGCTGGGGAGCTGTCCTGATCCGGGGCATCACGGCGGTGCTGCCGACCTCGACCGGCCTGGACGACCTGGTGGTCGCGGTCTCGGCGGCGGCCGCCGGCGGCTCGGTGATGGACGAGACCGTCCGCCGCCGGCTGGTCCGGGAGTGGCGGCTCGTCGAGGACGAGGAGCGCCGGCTGGTGGCGCGCATGGAGTCGCTGACCGCACGGGAGCTGAACGTCCTCTCGCTGCTCTACGACGGACGCTCGGTGCGCGGGATCGCCGAGCTCGCGGGGGTCTCCGAGGCGACCGTCCGCAGCCAGGTCAAGGCGGTCCTGCGCAAGCTCGAGGTGAACTCCCAGCTCGCCGCCGTCGCGGCGTACCGACGGGCCAAGGACGTCTCCCGGACGACGCGCGAGCTCTGAGCGCCCGTCCACCACAATGGGCGCATGACGCTGACCCGTGAGGTGCACACCTGGCTCACCGACATGGACGGCGTGCTCGTCCACGAGGACGTCCCGATCCCCGGCGCCCAGGAGTTCATCGAGGCGCTGAAGTCGTCGGGGCTGCGCTTCCTGGTGCTGACCAACAACTCGATCTACACCCCGCGCGACCTGCGGGCCCGGCTGCTCGGCAGCGGGATCGACGTGCCTGAGGAGGCGATCTGGACCTCGGCGCTCGCCACCGCGCAGTTCCTCGCCGAGCAGCGGCCGCACGGCACGGCGTACGTCGTGGGGGAGGCGGGACTGACGACCGCACTGCACGACATCGGCTACGTGATGACCGACCGTGAGCCGGACTACGTGGTCCTGGGCGAGACCCGCACCTACTCCTTCGAGGCGATCACCCGTGCGATCCGGCTGATCGAGGGCGGCGCGCGGTTCATCGCCACCAACCCCGACCCGAGCGGGCCGAGCGTGCAGGGCACGCTGCCGGCCACCGGCTCGGTCGCCGCGCTGATCAGCACGGCGACCGGCCGCAAGCCCTACTTCATCGGCAAGCCCAACCCGCTGATGATGCGCAGCGCGCTGAACCGCCTCGACGCGCACTCCGAGACCACCGTGATGGTCGGCGACCGGATGGAGACCGACATCAAGAGCGGGCTCGAGGCCGGCCTGCGCACGGTGCTGGTCACCACCGGCTCGACCCGGCCCGACCAGGTGGAGACCTTCCCCTACCGCCCGACCCGCGTGGTCGACTCCATCGCCGACCTGGTCAAGCTCGTCGGCGAGGACCCGACGAGCTGATCAGTCCAGCAGCCCGTCGCGCAGCGCGGCCGGGAGGGTCGGCGTGAGCGGCAGCCGCGGGAACAGCGTCGCCTGGAACGCATGGTAGGTGTCCGGCTTGCCGTTCCACACCACGCCGCTGGGCCGGTTCCGCGCGTCGAGCTCGTGACGCCAGGAGCCGAGCTCGTGGTCGATGAACACGTCCGCGAGGTGGTCCCACCAGGTGGCGTACCACGCGGCGTACGACGGGTCGCCGGTCGCCGCGTGCAGCGCGGCCGCCGTGGCCGTCGCCTCTGCGGCGACCCAGTGCATCCGCTCCCGCACGACCGGGGCGCCCTCCCAGTCCACCGTGTAGACGAACCCGTCCCCGCCGTCGACGGCCCAGCCCTCACGCACCGAGGCGTCGAAGAGCGCGACCGCGTCGTCCAGCATCCAGTCCGGGGCGTCGGAGCCGAGCGCGGCCCTCAGGTGCAGGGCCAGCCGGGCCCACTCCAGCCAGTGCCCGATGGTGGCGCCGTACGGCCGGAACGGGTGCGCCGGCGTGTCGACGTTGTAGTCCAGCAGGGGGGTCCACTGCTCGTCGAAGTGCTCCGGCAGCCGCCAGTGGTGGGCGGGCCCCAGGTCGTGGACGACCCGGGTCACGATCCGCAGCGCGCGATCCAGCAGGCTGCGGTCCCCGGTGGCGTCGGCCGCGGTGAGGAAGGCCTCCACGGTGTGCATGTTCGCGTTCACCCCCCGGTAGGGGTCGAGGGTCGAGAACGTCTCGTCCCACTCCTCGACGACCATGCCGTGCTCGTCGTCCCAGAAGTGGGTGAGCAGCACCTCGAGGGCATCGCCGAGGAGCTCCGCGGCGCCCGGCCGGCCGGCGCACGTCGCGCTCGCGGCGGCGAGCACGACGAACGCGTGCGGGTAGGCGCTCTTCTCCCGGCTGGTCGGGCCGTCCGCGTCGACCGCGGCGTACCACCCGCCGTTGGCTGCGTCGCGGAAGCGCCCGGTCAGCGCCGCCACCCCGTGGTCGGCCAGCGGGCCGCAGCCCGGGCGGCCCATCAGGTGTCCCAGCGAGAACACGTGCGTCATCCGGCAGCTGATCCACAGCTCCACGGGGCGCTCGAGGGACGGGCGTCCCGAGGCGTCGAGCCAGGCGAACCCGCCGCCGGGGTGGCGGGAGGACCGGCCGAACTCGAGCAGCCGGTCCCCCTCCGCCTCCAGCCAGCGTGCGTGCGCCGGGGTCGAGAGCCACGAGGTGGGGCGGCGCGACATCAGGACCCCAGGCTGGAGTAGCGGTCCCCGACCTTGTAGGTCGCCACGCCGAGCGTCGAGTCGCTCTGCCCGTAGTAGGCGAACCAGGTGTCCTTGAAGAACACCAGTCCCTCCACGAACGTCACGTTCGACACCAGCCCGTGGGTGTCCTCGTAGGTCGACGGCTCGAGCCAGGGCCGGTTCATCTGCGCCAGGATCGTGGCCGGGTCGGCCGGGTCGAACAGCAGCTGGCCGCAGCTGT
>Ga0308176_10002935_pt1 | contig 10802 bp, 9 predicted proteins | sample PhyCR2_3_FD_203890 | JGI IMG/M metagenome (GOLD analysis project Ga0308176, IMG submission 203890) | Soil microbial communities from UC Gill Tract Community Farm, Albany, California, United States - DLSLS.C.R2 | ecosystem: Environmental > Terrestrial > Soil > Agricultural land | place: USA... | reverse complement strand
TCGCTCGGCCTGCTCTACGAGTCGCTCACCGAGCACCTGGGGTTCCTGCGGTCGAGCGACGAGTTCAAGGTCATGGCCCTCGCCTCCTACGGCAAGCCGGTGCACCTCGAGCAGCTGCGCGAGACCATCACCACGACGCCGGACGGCGGCTTCCTCGCGCCGGTCCCGGACTGGTCGGCCTTCGCTCCGCGGCGCGCCGGTGGCGAGACCGACTGGCCCAGCGCCTACGCCGACCTGGCCTGCTCGGTCCAGGCCCGGCTCGAGGAGGTGCTGGTGGAGCTGGCGTCCTGGCTGCACCAGCAGACCGGCGACCGGGTCCTCACCATGGCGGGCGGCACCGCGCTGAACTGTGTTGCCAACAGCCGGATCTGGCGCGAGACGCCGTTCGAGGAGGTCTGGGTGCAGCCCGCCGCCGGCGACGCGGGCACCGCCCTGGGCGCCGCCCTGCAGCTCGCTGCCGAGGATGGAGAGCCGGTCGAGCCGATGACGGATGCCGGCCTCGGCCGGGGCTGGGCCGACGACGAGCTGGCCGGCTGGCTCCGTGCCGCGGCCGTGCCCTTCACCACCCCGGCCGACCTGGCCGGCGAGGTCGCCGACGTCCTGGCCGCGGATGGTGTGGTGGCGTGGTTCGACGGCCGCAGCGAGTTCGGTCCCCGGGCGCTGGGTCAGCGCTCGCTCATGGCGCACCCGGGGCTGAAGAGCAACATCGAGCGGCTCAACGCCGTCAAGGGTCGCGAGCAGTTCCGGCCGGTGGCGCCCATGGTGCTGGCGGACCGGGCGGCGGACCTCTTCTCGGACGGACCGCTGCCGAGCCCCTACATGCTGTTCGTCCACACGGTCGCGCCGCAGTGGCGCGACCGGATCCCGGCCGTGGTCCACGTCGACGGCACCGCCCGCATCCAGACCATCGACGAGGCGCACACACCTCGGGTGGCCGCGCTCCTGCGCGCCTTCGAGGCCCGCACCGGCCTGCCCGTCGTCGTCAACACCAGCCTCAACACGGCCGGGCGCCCGATGGTCGACGACCCACGCGACGCGCTCGAGCTCTTCGGGTCGAGCCCGGTCGACGTCCTCGTCCTCGGGCCGCACCTCGTACGCCGCACAACCCTCTTCGGGGGTCGCCGGTGACCACTCCCACCACCTCCACGACCACCCCCGGGGCGCCGCGGTACGCCGTGGTCGTCCCCACCGTGGGCCGCCCCAGCCTCGACCGGCTCCTGGAGTCGCTGGCCGCCCAGTCCGGGCCGCTGCCCGAGGAGGTCGTCGTGGTGGACGACCGACGTGACCCGTCACCGCCGTTGGCCGTGCCACCGCAGGTCTCGGCCCGGCTGCGGGTCACCGTCGTGCCGGGCTTCGGACACGGACCCGCCGCCGCCCGCAACGTCGGCTGGCGCCTGACCCGGACGCCCTGGGTCGCCTTCCTCGACGACGACGTGGTGGTGACCGACAGCTGGGCGCTGGACCTGGCCGACGACCTCCTGGTCGCGGACGGCATCGGCGGCACCCAGGGCCGGCTGGTGGTGCCGCTGCCGCAGGACCGTCGACCGACCGACTGGGAGCGCGGTACGGCGGGCCTCGAGCACGCCCGCTGGGCGACGGCCGACATGGCCTACCGGCGGTCCGCACTGGTGGCGGTGCGCGGGTTCGACGAGCGGTTCCCCCGGGCCTACCGCGAGGACGCGGACCTGGCCCTGCGCGTGACGCAGCACGGGTGGTCGCTGGTTCGCGGCCGGAGGCAGACCGTCCACCCGGTCAGGCCGGCGGACGACGGTGTCAGCCTGCGTGTCCAGCGCGGCAACGCCGACGACGCGCTCATGCGACGCCTGCACGGCAGGGACTGGCGACGTGAGGCCGCCACCGGCCGAGGGCGCCTGCGGTGGCACGGGCTGACCGTTGCCCTGGCGGCGCTCGGGGCGGGCGCGCTGGCGGCCCCGACGAGGCGTCGCGGAGGCACCACCACCACCACCATCGTCGGCCTCGGAGCGCTCGCGGGCTGGGCGGGCCTGACGACCCGGTTCGCCGTCAACCGCATCGCGCCCGGTCCCCGCGACCGGTCCGAGGTGTGGCGGATGACGTGGACCAGCACGGCGATTCCGTTCGCCGCCGTATGGCACCGCCTCGCCGGGTGGTGGCGCCACCGCGGCGCCGCGCCCTGGCCTCCCCGTCCCCGGGCGGTGCTCTTCGACCGGGACGGCACGCTGGTGCGCGACGTCCCCTACAACCCCGACCCGGGGGCGGTCGCGCCGCTGCCGCAGGCCGCACGGTCCGTGGCCCGGCTGCGTTCGGCCGGCATCCGCGTGGGCGTGGTGAGCAACCAGTCCGGGGTGGCCCGGGGACTCATCAGCCGGCACGCCCTGTCGGCGGTCAACGCGGCCGTGGATGCCAGCGTCGGGCCGTTCGACACCTGGCAGGTGTGCGTCCACGGTCCGGAGGACGGGTGCTCGTGCCGCAAGCCGCTGCCCGGGCTGGTGCACGCCGCCGCGCGGGACCTCGGCGTGCCGCCGCAGCACTGCGTCGTGATCGGCGACATCGGTGCCGACGTGCTCGCCGCACGGGCCGCGGGAGCTCGGGGAATCCTCGTACCCACCGATGCCACCCTGCCGCAGGAGGTGGCCACGGCGCCCGAGGTGGCCGCGGACCTCGCCACCGCCGTCGACCTGGTGCTGGGACGGCGCGATGGCCGCTGACCTCGCACCCCGAGTGCTCGCCGTCCGGCTGGACAGCGTGGGCGACGTCCTGCTCACGGGTCCTGCGCTGCGTGCGGTGGCAGCAGGGAGCCGGCGGCTCGACCTGCTCGTGTCCCCCGGGGGCGCCGAGGCCGCACGGTTGCTGCCCGGCGTGGACGACGTGATCGTCTTCGACGCGCCGTGGACCGGCCACCCGCCACCGGCCGTGTCCCCAGAACGACTGGACGACCTGCTCGGCTTCCTGCGCACTCGTGCCTACGACCACGTCATCGTCTTCACGTCCTTCCACCAGAGCGCACTGCCGATGGCCATGCTGGCGCGGTGGGCCGGCGTGCGCCGCGTCAGCGCCTACAGCGAGGACTACCCCGGGTCGCTGGTCGACCTACGCCTCCACCGCATGGCCGACGGTCTGCCGGACACCGGTGAGGGCGGCTGTCACGAGGCGCAGGCCGCCCTGTTCCTGGCCCTCGCCGCCGGCTTCCCCGTGCCCGAGGGCGACGACCACAGGCTGCGCATCCGCCCGGTGCCCTGCCCCTCGCTGCCCGTGGCCGGACCGTACGTCGTCGTCCACCCCCACGCCTCGGTGCCGAGCCGGTCCATGGCAGAGGCCCAGACCGGTCCGGTGGTCTCCGCACTGTTGCGCGCCGGGTGGGACGTGGTCGTCACCGGCTCTCCCGGGGAACCGCCGGTGCCCGACCTCCCCGCCGACCCCGGGCTGGTGGACCTGCTGGGCGGCACGTCCTTGGTGGAGCTGGCCGGTGTCCTCGCCTCCGCCGCCTGTGTCGTGGTCGGCAACACGGGCCCGGCCCACCTCGCCGCCGCCGTGGGCACGCCCATCGTCAGCCTCTTCTCCCCCGTCGTCCCCGTGGAGAGGTGGGGTCCGTGGGGCGTGCCGCACATCGTCCTGGGCGACCAGGACGCGCAGTGCCGTGGCTCACGGGCGCAGGAGTGCCCCACCCCGGGGCACCCGTGCGTCGGGGAGGTGCCCTCGGAGGCGGTCGTGGCCGCCGTCGAGCTGCTCGTCGGGCACCCCGCCGCCGGCGCCCCCACAGTCGTCGAACACGGAGCCGCCCGATGAAGGTGCTGCTGTGGCACGTGCACGGGTCGTGGACCACCAGCTTCGTGGCGGGGTCCCACGAGTACCTCCTGCCGGTCACCCCCGACCGCGGGCCCGACGGGCGCGGCCGCGCGACCAGCTGGGCATGGCCCGCGAGCGCCCGGGAGGTGCCGCTCGAGGCGCTGAGGACCGAGCCGCCGGACGTCGTCGTGCTGCAGCGACCCCACGAGGCGGCGCTGCTCCACCGCGTCACCGGGCTCCGTGCCGGGCACGACGTGCCCGCCGTCTACCTCGAGCACAACACCCCCACCGGGCACGCCGTGTCGACCCCGCACCACGTGCTCGCGGAGCCGGCGCTCTCGGGACTCCCGGTCGTGCACGTCACGTGGTTCAACGCCATGGCGTGGGACTGCGGCACCGCCCCCACCGAGGTCGTCCAGCACGGCATCCCGGACCCCGGCCACCTCTACACCGGCGAGGACGCCAGCGTCGCCGTGGTGGTCAACGAGCCGGTGCGGCGCGCGCGCGTCGCGGGCACCGACCTCGTCCTCGACCTCGCGCGGGAGGTGCCGCTGCACGTCTACGGCATGGGCAGCGAGCTGCTGCTGGAGGTCGCCCGCGAGCAGGGCGGTCCCGACCTGTCCGGACGGCTCCACGACCTCTCGCAGGCGCAGCTGCACCACCGCCTGGCCCGTCACCGGCTCTACTTCCACCCCTACCGGTGGACCAGCCTCGGACTGGCCCTGGTCGAGGCGATGACCCTCGGCCTGCCCGTCCTCGCGCTCTCGACCACGGAGGCTCCGCACGCCGTACCCGCCTCCGCCGGCCTGGTCTCCAACGACCCGGCGGCGCTCCGCGCCCGCGCGCGCCTCTGGCTCAGGCGCCCAGAGCTCGCGATGCAGCAGGGACGGGCAGCCCGCGAGCACGCGCTCGCCCACTACGGCCTCGACCGGTTCCTCAGCGACTGGGACCGCATCCTCAAGGAGGTGGCACGGTGAAGATCTCCCTGGTCTCCGAGCACGCCAGCCCGCTGGCGGCCCTCGGCGGCGCCGACGCAGGCGGGCAGAACGTCCACGTCGACGCGCTCGCCCGGGGCCTGGCCCTGCGCGGCCACACCGTCGACGTCTACACCCGTCGCGACGACCCGCTGGCTCCCGAACGGGTGCCGCTCGCACCGGGCGCGACCGTGGTCCACGTCCCCGTCGGGCCCGCCCGACCCGTACCCAAGGACGAGCTGCTCCCGCTCATGGACGCCTTCGGTGACTGGATGGCCCAGGACTGGGCCCAGCGTGGTGCGCCGGCGGTGGTCCACGCCCACTTCTGGATGTCGGGGCTGGCCGCCCTTCGGGCCGGGAGGCGTCACGGGGTCCCCGTCGTGCAGACCTTCCACGCCCTCGGGTCGGTCAAACGCCGCTTCCAGGGAGCTGCCGACACCAGCCCTGCAGCGCGCCTCGAGCTCGAGCGGCAGGTCGCCCGTGAGGCGGACCTGGTCATCGCCACCTGCACCGACGAGGTCGAGGAGCTCCGGCAGCTGGTGGGCTCCGAGGCCACCGTGCGCGTCGTGCCGTGCGGCGTCGACACCTCCCACTTCACGCCGTTCGGATCCACGGCCGAAGCCGGCCGACGACGGCTGCTGCTGGTCGGTCGCATGGTGGAGCGCAAGGGCTTCGACGTGGCGATCCGCGCCCTCGCGCAGCTGCCGGACGCAGAGCTCGTCATCGCCGGTGGTCCGCCCGCCTGCTCCCTGGCGGCGGACCCGGAGGCCAAGCGCCTGCTGGGAGTGGCCCGGGGCGCGGGCGTGGCCGACCGGGTGACCTTCCTCGGCCAGGTCGACCACCGCGCGATGCCGCAGGTATACCGCGAGTCGACGATCGTCCTGGCCACCCCGTGGTACGAGCCGTTCGGCATCACCCCCCTGGAGGCAGCGGCCAGCGGCAGGCCGGTGGTCGGCAGCGCCGTCGGGGGGCTCCTCGACAGCGTGGTCGACGGGGTCACGGGCCGGTTGGTGCCGGCCCGTGACCCCCGGGCGCTGGCGGCGGCGGTCCGCGAGCTGCTCGACGACCCCGTGACCACCGCGCAGTGGGGTGAGGCCGCGCGCGCCAGGGCCGTCACCCACTACGACTGGCGGGTGGTCACGGCGGCGACCGAACGGTGCCTGCTGGAGGTCGTCCGCCACCAGCCCGCCGCCGGTGCGTCAGTGTCCGGCGCCGGGACGCAGGACGCGACGAGCTGGCTGGTCGGCCACGACGCCGACGTGCAGGCCGGGATGGCGAGCCTGCGGGCCCAGGCCTCGACCGTCCAGCGGTGGGGGGAGGAGCTGGCTGCCTGCCTGCCCGGTGGGGCCCGGCTGCTCGCGGCGGGCAACGGTGGCAGCGCCGCCGAGGCCCAGCACCTGGCCGCCGAGCTCGTCGGTCGCTTCTGCGGCGAGCGCCGACCGCTGTCCGCGGTGTCGCTCTGCTCCGAGAGCTCGAGCGTCACGGCGATCATGAACGACTACGGCCTCGAGGAGGTGTTCGCCCGCCAGGTCGAGGCCCATGGCCGCCCCGGCGACATCCTCGTGCTGATGTCGACCAGCGGCACCAGCACGAACGTCGTCCACGCGGCCAAGCGCGGCCACGAGATGGGTATGCAGGTGTGGGCCCTGACCGGTCCCGGCCCCAACCCGCTCGCGAGCCTCGCCGACAGCGCCCTGACCGTGGCCGGCCGGTCCACCGCCGCCATCCAGGAGGTGCACCTCATGGCGGTGCACGCGCTGTGTGCGGTGCTCGACGCGACGCTGCGGTCACGCGGCCAGCTCGCGGCGGTGCGGGCGTGAGCCGTCGCACCGTCGTCGTGGTGGGCGACGTCCTGCTCGACCGCGACGTCGTCGGCCGGGCGGAGCGGCTGTGCCCTGACGCGCCCGTTCCCGTGGTCGACGTGGAAGCCGAGCTGCAGGGTCCCGGTGGTGCGGGCCTCACGGCGCTGCTGTGCCGCGCACCGGGGACCGAGGTGGTGCTCGTGGCCGCGGTCGGGGCGGACCCCGAAGGAGAGCAGGTGCGCAGGGCGCTGGCGACGGCCGGCGTGGAGCTCGTCGGCCTGGCCCATGAGGGGCGCACCCGCACCAAGACCCGCGTCCGCAGCGGCGGCCAGACGCTGCTGCGCCTCGACACGGGCGGCCCGGGCGCTCCCCACGGCAGCCTGCCCGAGCACGCGCTGGGCGCCATCGACGCCGCCGACGTCGTGCTGGTCTCCTGCTACGGGGCGGGCATGAGCGACCACGACCAGCTGCGCGAGGTCCTGGAGCGACGGGCCCCCAGACGGCCGGTCGTGTGGGACCCCCACCCGCGCGGCGCACCACCGGTACCCCGCTGCACGGTGGTGACCCCCAACCTGGCGGAGGCCCGGTCCGCGAGCGGCCTGCCGCAGGGCACACCTGACGCCGTGGGTCGCCACCTGGTCGCCCACTGGTCCGCCGGCAGCGTCTGTGTCACCGCCGGGGCCACGGGCGCCTGGCTGGTACCCGAGGACGGTGAGCCCCTCCACCTGCCGACCCGCCCGGTCGAGGGCGACCCGTGTGGGGCAGGCGACCGGTTCGCAGCCGCCCTCGCGACAGCGCTGGCCCACGGCTGCGGCCGGGGGGAGGCCGTGCTGCACGCCGTCGAGGCAGCCAGCCACTGGGTCGCCCAAGGGGGGACGTCCGGCTTCCGCACGGATCCGGAGGCCTTCGAGGGCAGCCTCCACCCAACGCCCCCTGCGCAGGGGCGGCTCCTGTCGCGACGGTCTGCCGCGGGCCTCCCGGACACGACCTCCGAGGCGTCCGAGGCCCTCGAGGCCCTCGGGGCGCCCCAGGGCCTCGAGGCCTCCGAGGTCATCGAGCGGACACGGGCTGGAGGAGGGACCGTGGTGATGACCGGTGGCTGCTTCGACATCCTGCACGCCGGCCACGTCGCCTGCCTGGAGGCAGCGCGCGACCTCGGCGACAGCCTGGTCGTGCTCCTGAACTCCGACGAGTCGGTCCGTGCCCTCAAGGGCCCCGGCCGCCCCGTCCAGCCCGCGGCCGACAGAGCCAGGGTGCTGCGCGGGCTGTCCTGCGTGGACGCCGTGGTCGAGTTCGACGAGCCCACCCCCGAGCGCCTGCTGGCCCGGCTCCGCCCCGACGTGTGGGTCAAGGGCGGCGACTACGAGGGAACCGACCTGCCCGAGGCACGCCTGGTCAGGTCCTGGGGCGGCCGGGTGGCGCTGCTCCCGTACCTGTCCGGGCACTCCACCACCGCGATCCTCGCCCGGTCCCGATGAACCGAGTAACGCTGAACCCCGACCCCCTGGACCCCGACCCGCTGAACGCCGAGAACCCCAGCCCGCCGGACCCCAACCCGCTGGATTCCAACCGCTGAACCCGACCCCGGAGGACGAACCATGAGCACAAGCCCCGTGAACGACGTCGACGCCGCCCGCCCCGTGGGGGTCGTCTACGTGACCGGGGGCGCCAGCGGCCTGGGCGCGGCCGTGGCAGCCGCGGTGGTCCGCGCAGGCGGCACCGCGGCGGTCATCGACAGGGTCGAGCCGGAGGACCCGCAGATCCCCCACGCGGTGGCCGACCTGGCCGACTCCGGGGCCGCTGCGGCAGCGGTCCAGGACCTGGTCGACCGCGTGGGGCCCCCCGACGCCGTCGTCACCGCGGCGGGCACCGACGCCTGCGGACCCCTGACCGGGGTCGACGTCGACACGTGGGAACGCGTCGTCCGGGTCAACCTGTTCGGCACCGTCGCCGTCGTGCGCGCCGCCGTGCCGCACCTCGAGCGCGTGCGGGGGACGGTCGTCACCGTGGCGTCCACGCTGGGCCTGCGCCCGGCCGGCGACGCGACGGCGTACTGCGCCAGCAAGTTCGGGGTCGTCGGGTTCACCCGCGCCCTGGCCATGGAGCTGGCCGGGCGGGTGGGCGTCACCCTCCTGGTGCCCGGTGGGATGCGCACGCGCTTCTTCGACGACAGGACCGAGCAGTACCGGCCGGGCCCCGACGCGCAGCTCAACGACCCTGCCGACGTGGCCCAGGTGGTCCTGACCGCGCTGCGCATGCCCGCGGGCTGCGAGCTGCGCGAGATGGTCGTGGCCACCTCGACGGAGCCCTCGTGGCCGTAGCCGGCGACGCCGGGACGGTGCTCGCGCTGCGCGCCCTGGGGCTGGGCGACGCCCTCACCGGCATCCCGGCCCTGCGGGGGCTGCGGCGGGCGTACCCGGGCGCGCGCCTGGTGCTGGCCGCCCCGGCGGCCGTCGGCGGCTGGCTGCGCGACCTGGGCGTCGTGGACGAGGTGGTGCCCGCCGCCGGACCGGACCTGCACTGGGAGCGGCCCCCTCCCGATGTCGCGGTCAACCTCCACGGACGCGGACCCCAGAGCCACCAGGCGCTGCTCCGGCTCGACCCCGGGCGGCTGGTGGCCTTCGCGTGCCCTGACGCCGGCCACGTCGACGGCCCGCCGTGGCCGGCGGCTGCGCATGAGGTCGACCGCTGGTGCTCCTTGGTGGTGGACGCCGGCGGGGACTGTGGTCGCGACGACCTCTACCTGCCGGCGCCGCCGCGGCGCGACCACGTGCTGCTGCACCCGGGCGCGTCCTCCGGGTCGCGACGGTGGCCGGTGGAGCGGTGGCGTGCGCTGGCGGGCCACCTGCTGCGCCGGGGTCGCAAGGTCGTGGTGACAGGCTCCGCCTCCGAGAAGGCGCTCTGCGCGGCGGTGGCGGACGACCCCGCGGTCCGCGACACGGCCGGCACCCTCGACCTGCCCGCCCTCGCCGACCTCGTGGGGTCGGCCTCCCTGGTCGTCTGCGGCGACACCGGTGTCGCGCACCTGGCCACCGCCACCGGCACGCCGTCGGTGCTGCTCTTCGGACCGGTCGACCCACGCCACTGGGGCCCCGTGGTCGACCTCGATCGACACCTCGTCCTGTGGCACCCGCGTGAGGGCGACCCGCCCGGCGACCCCCACGCCGCCACGGTGGACCCACGGCTGGACCGGCTGCAGGTGGACGACGTCGCCCGGGCCGTCGACCGCCTGGAGCGCCTCCTCAGCCGGCCTCGAGCTCGACGGTCCTGAACCAGTCCACGGTGCTCGCGAGCCCGTCGGCCCACGGCACCACAGGTGACCAGCCCAGCATCGACCGCGCGCGCGTCGTGTCCGGTCGGCGCACCTTCGGGTCGTCGACGGGCAGGTCGACGAACTTGACCTCCGAGTCCGACCCCGTGGCGGCGAGCACGTCCTCGGCGATCTGCAGCACCGTCATCTCGTCGGGGTTGCCGATGTTGACCGGTCCGGGCTCGCCGGTGGCCGCGAACGCCAGCACCCCCCTGACCAGGTCCTCGACGTAGCAGACCGAGCGCGTCTGGGACCCGTCCCCGGCGACGGTGAGCGGCTGGCCCAGCAGCGCCTGCCTGATGAACGTGGGGATGGCCCGCCCGTCGTACGGGCGCATCCGAGGACCGTAGGTGTTGAAGATCCGCACGATCCCCGTGTCGACCCCCTCGCTCACCCGGTACGCGGTGGTGAGCGCCTCGCCGTACCGCTTGCCCTCGTCGTAGACCCCGCGCGGACCGATGGGGTTGACGTGCCCCCAGTACTCCTCGGGCTGCGGGTGCACCTGCGGGTCGCCATACACCTCCGAGGTGGAGGCGAGGACCAGCCGGGCCTGCTTCTCCTTCGCCAGCCCCAGCGCGTGCCACGTCCCGATGGCGCCCACCTTGAGGGTCTGGATCGGCACCTTGAGGTAGTCCACCGGCGAGGCGGGCGAGGCGAAGTGCAGCACCAGGTCGACCGGTCCGGGGACGTGGACGAAGTCGGTGAGGTCGCACGACAGCAGGCGGAAACCGTCGTGGCCGATCAGCGGTGCCACGTTCTCCGGCGACCCGGTCAGGAAGTTGTCGACGCACACGACGTCGGCCCCCTGCCCCACCAGGGTCTCGCACAGGTGGCTCCCCAGGAAGCCGGCTCCTCCGGTCACGACGACGCGCATTCGGCACCTCCGCTGCCTTCGACGACAGTGACCCGGTACCCGCAGGGGCCCGTCGGAAAACGCCCGGAGGCGCCTGG
>Ga0308176_10002933_pt1 | contig 10803 bp, 7 predicted proteins | sample PhyCR2_3_FD_203890 | JGI IMG/M metagenome (GOLD analysis project Ga0308176, IMG submission 203890) | Soil microbial communities from UC Gill Tract Community Farm, Albany, California, United States - DLSLS.C.R2 | ecosystem: Environmental > Terrestrial > Soil > Agricultural land | place: USA... | reverse complement strand
CCTGCTCGTCTCCGCGGCCGTGGTCGCCGCACTGCTCTCGCCGACCGTGTCCCAGGCGGCCGACGATCCCGCCCCGGTCCCCGTGGACCGCTTCGAGGGCGAGGTCCCCTTCGCGTCCCAGCCCGCCGAGGGCATCTTCACCTGGGGCAGCGACTCCGACGACCCGCCCGCCCTGGAGCTGGCCGCCCGCCCGGACGCCCCCGAGGGCGGGAAGGTGCTCGCCGGCAGCTACGACATCAGCGGCTACGGCGGATTCACCCACGACTTCGCCGCGGACCGGCCCGGCCACGACTGGTCCGCGCACAAGGGCATCCGGTTCTGGTGGGACGGCCAGGACAACGGCAGGAAGACCGCCTTCGAGATCAAGGACGGCGGCGCGAACGGCGAGGCCTCCGAGCTGTGGACGACCTCGTTCACCGACGACTTCACCGGCTGGAAGCAGATCGAGATCCCCTTCACCGACTTCGCCTACCGCACCGACTACCAGCCGGTCGGCGGCATCGACCACGTCCTCGGGCTGACATCGATGTGGGGGTACGCCGTCACGCTCCCCGTCGGCGTGAAGGGTCGATTCGCCATGGACGACGTGGAGTTGTACGGCAAGGCGGACCAGTCCCTGCGCGCCTCCGTCACCACCGACGCCGCGGTCCACCCGGTGAAGGAGGGCGGCACCGCCACCGTCGGGATCACCCTCGCCACCACCGGCTCCGCCCCGGTCGACGAGCCCGTGACCGTCGCGTACGAGACGGCGGGCGGCACCGCCGAACCGGGCAAGGACTACGTCCCCGTCTCCGGCGCCCTCACCTTCCCCGCGGGCACGGCCTCCGGCACGACGCGGACCGTCGAGGTCCGCACCCTGAAGGACCGGTCGGCCGAGCCGGCCGAGACGATCCCGCTGAAGCTCACGGTCACCGGCGCCAAGCCGCCCGCCGAGACGCCGCAGGTCGTCGTCGACGCGCACGGACTGCCGTACCTGGAACCGAAGTTGCCCGTGAAGAAGCGCGTGGCCGACCTCCTGTCCCGGATGTCCCTGGAGGAGAAGGCCGGCCAGATGACGCAGGCCGAGCGCGGGGCCGTCGGTGAGGGCGGCGACGTCGCGGCCTACGCCCTCGGCTCGCTGCTCTCCGGCGGCGGCTCGACGCCCACGCCCAACACGCCCGCGGCCTGGGCGAAGATGATCGACGGCTTCCAGCTGCGGGCGCAGGCGACCCGGTTCCAGATCCCGCTGATCTACGGCGTGGACGCGGTGCACGGCCACAACAACCTGGTCGGCGCCACGATCATGCCGCACAACATCGGCATCGGCGCGACCCGCGACCCCGGGCTCGCCGAGCGCGCGGGCGCGGTGACCGCCTCCGAGGTCCGCGCCACCGGCGTCCCCTGGGACTTCGCCCCCTGCCTCTGCGTCTCCCGCGACGAACGCTGGGGCCGCTCCTACGAGTCCTTCGGTGAGGACCCGGCGCTGGTGAAGTCCATGGAGACGGTCATCCAGGGCCTCCAAGGGGCCGCGAACGGCAAGGACTTGAAGCGGAACGACAAGGTCCTCGCCACCGCCAAGCACTTCGTGGGCGACGGCGGCACCGCGTACGGCTCCTCCACGACCGGCACGTACACCATCGACCAGGGCGTCACCAAGGTCACCCGGCAGCAGCTGGAGGCCGTCCACCTGGCGCCGTACCAGACCGCGGTGGACCGGGGCGTCGGCACGGTCATGCCGTCGTACTCCTCGCTCGACATCCTCGGCGACGGCCGGGGACCGGTGAAGATGCACGCCCGCGCCGACATGATCAACGGCGTGCTGAAGGGCCGGATGGGCTTCGGCGGGTTCGTCATCAGCGACTGGAACGCCATCGACCAGCTGCCCGGCGACTACCCGGCCCATGTGCGCACGGCCGTCAACGCGGGCGTCGACATGATGATGGTGCCGTACGGCTACAAGGACTTCAGCGCGACGCTGATCGACGAGGTGAAGGCCGGCCGCGTCAGCGAGAAGCGGGTCGACGACGCCGTGTCCCGCATCCTCACGCAGAAGTTCCGGCTCGGGCTCTTCGAGAAGCCGTACGCCGACACGGGCAACGCCCGGCAGATCGGCTCCGCGGCGCACCGGGCGGTCGCCCGCCAGGCGGCCGCCGAGTCGCAGGTGCTGCTGAAGAACGCGGGCGGCGTGCTGCCGCTGAAGAAGAGCCAGAAGGTCTACGTCGCCGGGTCCAACGCCGACGACATCGGCAACCAGAGCGGCGGCTGGACCGTCACCTGGCAGGGCTCGTCCGGGAACATCGTCCCCGGCACGACGATCCTTCAGGGGATGCGGAACGCCGGCGGTGACGTCACCTACTCCAAGGACGCGTCGGCGCCGACCGGCGGCTACGACGTCGGTGTGGTCGTCGTCGGCGAGACCCCGTACGCCGAGGGCGTCGGCGACGTCGGCAACGGCCACGACCTCCAGCTGTCCGCGGCCGACAAGGCGGCCGTCGACAAGGTGTGCGCGGCCATGAAGTGCGCGGTGCTGATCGTCTCCGGGCGGCCGCAGCTCATCGGCGACCGGCTCGGCGCCGTCGACGCCCTGGTGGCCTCCTGGCTGCCGGGCACCGAGGGCGACGGAGTGGCCGACGTCCTCTACGGCAGGCGGCCCTTCACCGGTCAACTCCCGGTCACCTGGCCGAAGTCCGAGGCCCAGCTGCCGATCAACGTCGGCGACGCGTCCTACGACCCGCAGTTCCCGTACGGCTGGGGCCTGACGACGCTGACCAAGGCGCCGGGCGGCGGCGCGATCACGCTGAGGGCGCTCGCCGTGGCCGCCGCGGTCGCCGAGAAGGCCGGGGCGGACGAGGCGGGCCGCGCGCTCGTCACCAAGGCGCGGCTGATCGTCCAGGAGAAGGTGGGCCAGGACATGACGGCGGCGGTCGCGAAGCCCTTCGCCGACGCGGACCACCTCTCGCTCACCGGAAGGTACGGGTCCGCCGTACTGCGTCTGGAGGATGCCTACAGGGCGGCCTGAGCTGCATGAATAACAGGGTTTGGGAGGCTTCGGGTAACTTCGACACATGAAGGCCGTTCTGCGGACCCGAAGCCTCCTGGCCCTGTTGCCGGCCCTGGCGCTGGTCTTCCTGACCGTCGCCCTGACCGCACCGCGCGCGCAGGCCGGCACCGGCATCTCGACGATCGCCGAGTCCCTGCGCAAGAGCCCGGTCTACGTCGATCCGGCCGCCTCCGCCCAGCTCTCCAGCGGCGACGCGGACGCCCTGGCCAAGAAGATCAAGGACCACGGCAAACCCCTGTTCGTCGTGGTCCTGCCGGCCGGCTACCCGACCGGGCACCTCTTCCCGGATCTGCGCACCGCGACCGGCGTCACCGGCCTGTACGCGATCCGCCTGGGCGACCGCTTCGACGCCAGGGCCGACTCCTCGGTCCTGCCGCGCACGGCCGTGCAGAACCTGGTCACCAGCGTGCAGGGCGAGCAGGACGCGAAGACCCAGCTCACCGACTTCACGGACCGGGCCCTGGCCAACATGGGCGGCTCGGCCCCGTCGAGCTGGGGCTCGTCCTCCTCGTCCGGCGGCGGGGTGTCGCCCACCGCGCTGATCGCCGTGGGCGCGGTTCTCGTGGCCGGCGGGGCGGGCGCGTACACCCTCGTACGTCGCAACCGGCGCCGCCACGAGGAGGAGCAGCAGGCGGCCCTGGAGCGGCTCCGCGTCGTCGTCGACGAGGACATCACCGCCTTCGGCGAGGAGCTGGACCGCCTCGAGTTCCACCCGGCCGAGGCGGGCGCCGACGACGCCATGCGCGCGGACTACGAACGCGCCCTGGACGCCTACGAGCAGGCGAAGTCGGCCATGGCGGCCGCGCGCAGACCCGAGGACGTGCGTGCCGTGACCGAGGCGCTGGAGGACGGCCGCTTCTGTCTCGCCCAGCTCGCCGCCCGCCGCGAGGGCCGCCCGCTGCCCGAGCGCCGGCCGCCCTGCTTCTTCGACCCGCGCCACGGACCGTCCGTCGCCGACGCCACCTGGACACCCCCGGGCGGCGCCCCGCGCGAGGTCCCCGTCTGCGCGGCCGACGCCACCCGCCTCGCCGACGGCCGCGACCCCGTCGTCCGCGAGGTCGACACCGACCAGGGCCGCCGCCCCTACTGGGACGCGGGCCCGGCCTACGGCCCCTGGGCGGGCGGCTACTTCGGCGGCGGCCTCCTGCCCGGCCTCCTGGTCGGCACCGTCCTGGGCAGCATGATGGCCACCCCCTCCTACGCGGCCGACTACGGCGCCGGATACGGCGATTTCGGCGGCGGCTACGACGGCGGCGACGTCTCCGGCGCGGACTTCGACCCCGGCGATTTCGGCGGCGGCTTCGGCGACGGCGGGGGAGGGGACTTCGGGGGCGGCGGGGACTTCGGCGGCGGGTTCTGAACGGCCCGGCGTACGGCCGAATGATGGCCTGAAAAGGGGCCGATCGACCGATATCAATCGACTTGCCCCGGCTCATACGCTCCCGTCATGGCGAGTCCACCCGAGGGGGACGGCCGGAGCACCGTGGAGATCCTCGGAGACGAACGTCCCCTGATCCGAGAGCGCTGGCAGGCGCTGTCGCGCCGTGCGCGCGTCACGGCCGCCGCCACGACGTGCGTGCTCGTGCTCGGCGGGGTGCTCGCCTACGCCGCCGCACACCACCACCCGCCTCCGCCGCCCGACCCGGGCGACGCCACCACCGCCCGGATCACGGACGTGGAGATGCCGCACCGCACGAGCCCGGACTTCGACGTCACCTTCCGTCTCGCCGCCACGTCCCGCGTGACCTACGTGGGCCTGGCCGAGGGCTACGGCAACATCTTCGTCCACGAACGCCCGGGCCCCGGTGCCGTACTCCGCCCCGGCCACGCCCGCACCCTCCACGCCCGGGTCGACGTCTACTGCGCGAGCCCGCACATACGCCGGGACACCCCCCTGCTGTACGAGACCCCGGACCCCCACCCCGACATGCCCCTCCTCTTCGCGATCGTCAGCAACGCCAAAGGCAGGGGCGTGACCCCGATCGTCCCGACGGCATCGCAGTTCGACAGCATCAGCCGCGCGGTGCAGGAGGTGTGCGCCTGACGCGCGTCAGCCCGTCCGCGGCACCACCAGCCCCGACTCGTACGCCATCACGACCGCCTGCGTGCGGTCGCGGAGTCCCAGTTTGGAGAGGATGCGGCTGACGTGGGTCTTCACGGTCTGCTCGCCCAGGTGCAGGCGGGCGGCGAGTTCCGGGTTGGAGAGGCCCTCGGCGAGCAGGCGCAGGACGTCCGTCTCGCGGGGGGTGAGGACGTCGAGCGTGCCCCGGGCGGGGGCCTTCGGGCGCAGCCGGGCGAACTCCGCGATCAGGCGGCGGGTGATGCCGGGCGCGAGCAGGGCCTCGCCGGCGGCGACCACCCGGACCGCGTCGAAGAGCCGCTCCGCGGTCACGTCCTTGAGCAGGAACCCGCTGGCCCCGGCGGTCAGGGCGTCGTAGACGTGCTCGTCGAGGTCGAAGGTGGTGAGCACCAGGACGCGCGGCGCGTCCGGGTCCCGGTGCAGCCGGGCGGTCGCCCGGATGCCGTCCATGACCGGCATGCGCACGTCCATGAGGACGACGTCGGGCGCCTGCTCCCGGCAGACGCGCACCGCCTCGGCGCCGTCGCGGGCCGTGCCGACGACCGTGAAGTCGGCCTGGGTGGCGAGGAGTCCGGCGTATCCGGCGCGGACCACCTCGTGGTCGTCGGCGACGACGATGCGGATGCTCATGCCAGGGCCTCCGCCCGCACCGGCAGCCGCGCCTCGACCAGGAACCCGCCGCCGGGCGCCGGCCCGGTGCGCAGCGTGCCGCCCACGGTCGCCACCCGCTCGCGCATGCCGAGGAGCCCGTGACCGGGGGAGCCGGCGGCCGCGGGACCGGGCCCGTTGTCGCGGACGCGGACGGCCAGGTCGGCGTCGCCGTAGCGGAGTTCCACGTCCACGGCCGCCCCCGGCGCATGCCGCCGCGCGTTCGTCAGCGCCTCCTGGACGATCCGGTACGCGGTGACCTCGATCCCCGGGTCGAGCGCCGCGACCGGCCCGCTCACGATCAGCCGCGTCGTCGAACCGGCCGCCTCCCGCGCCTCGTCGAGCAGCTCCATCAGCTGGCCGAGCCCCGGCTGGGGACTGCGCCGGGTGCCCGTGCCGTCCGTGCCCTGCGCGTCCTCCCGCAGCACGCCCAGCAGCCGGCGCATCTCCGTCAGGGCGGTGCGCGCGGTGTCCCCGATGGCCAGGAAGCGGGCGGCGCCCTCGGGCGGCAGGCCGGACGTGGTCAGCCGCGCGTTCTCCGCCTGCACGGCGATCATCGAGATGTGGTGCGCCACGACGTCGTGCAACTCCCGTGCGATACGCGCCCGTTCACCCCGCGCCGCATGCTCCAGCAGCGTGTCCGCGAACGCCCGCTCGGTCACGCTGTGCGCCAGCGCGGTGCTGCGCGCATGATGCCCGACCCCCGTCGCCGCGGCGGCGGACGCGAGCGTGGCCAGCAGTACGGCGACGATCCGGGTGGCGTCCTCGGTGCCGAACAGCGCGACGATCACGTACGGCACGACGAGCAGCCCGCCGAGCCGCGGCCGGCCACCACGGGTGAGGACGTAGACGCAGGTCAGCTGGGCGACGACCCCTCCGGCCGTGAGGGCGCGGAACGGGACGAGCGCGAGCACGCACGCGGCGCTCAGCGCGAGGGCCGTGCCGGCCCGGCCGATCCCCTCGCTGCGCAGCACGAAGGCGAGCGGAAGCGTCGTGGCGAGGGTGAGCAGCAGGACGGCGGCGAGGTTGCCGTGCGGGCCCGCGCCCCGCACCAGGGTCTCCCCGGCGGCCACGGCGGCGAGGGCGCAGCCGACCGTCACCGCAGGGACGCCCTCCCCGGCCCTGAGCCACCTCCGCGCGGCGGCCGCAACCGATCTCTCCTCACCCACCCCGTCATTGTGCCCACCCCCTCCACGCCCGGCGTCCCCCGCGGGAGGGACCTCCCCGGTGTGACGACACCCCGCACGGCCGCCCCTAGCCTCCCTCTTCATGAGTGACGCAACGATCGAAGTCCTGGGCCTGCGCAAGCGGTTCGGCCGGACCCTCGCGGTCGACGGCCTCTCGTTCAGGGTCGAGCCCGGCACGGTCACCGGCTTCGTGGGACCCAACGGCGCCGGCAAGTCCACCACCATGCGGGCCCTGCTCGGCCTGGACGCCCCCGACGAGGGCGCCGCCCTCATCGGCGGCCACCCCTACCACGCCCTGCGCACCCCGCTCCTGGAGGTCGGCGCCCTGCTCGACGCCGCAGCCCTGCACCCCGCCCGCCGCGGCCGCGACCATCTGCGCTGGCTGGCGCACTCCCACGGGCTGTCCGCCGCCCGCGTGGACGAGGTGCTGGAGCAGGTCGGCATGGAGACGGCGGCCCGCCGCAGGGCCGGCGGCTACTCCCTCGGCATGCGCCAGCGCCTCGGCATCGCGGCCGCGCTCCTCGGCGACCCACCGGTCCTGCTCCTCGACGAGCCCGTCAACGGCCTCGACCCCGAGGGCATCCAGTGGATGCGGGGCCTGCTGCGCAGGCTCGCCGCCGAGGGCCGCGCCCTCCTCGTCTCCAGCCATCTGATGAGCGAACTGGAGGACACCGCCGACCACTTGGTGGTCATCGGCCGGGGCCGCCTGATCGCCGACACGGCCGTCTCCGACCTGCTGGCCGCCGCCTCCGGCGACCGGGTCCGGCTGCGCACCGACGCCCGTACCGAGGCGATGGAGCTCCTCGCCCGCGCGGGCGCCACCGTCGCCGTCACCGACCGCGACACCCTGACCGTCACCGGCCTGCCCGCACGCCGGATCGTGGAGCTGCTGAACGGGGCCGACGTCCCCTTCGCCGAAGTGGGCGCACACCGGGCGACCCTGGAGGAGGCGTACATGGAACTGACCAGGGACGCGGCCGAGTTCACGGCGCCCACCGGCACCGACGAGGTGGCCTCATGACGACGACCCTCACCCCGTACCGCTCCCGGCTCCATCCGGCGAGGGCGGGCTTCGGGCGGCTGCTGCACGCGGAGTGGACCAAGTTCCGCACGGTGCGTGTCTGGCTGATCGTGCTGGCCGTGGCCTGCGTCGTCATCGTCGTGATCTCGCAGCTCGCCGCGAGCGGCTCCAGCATCGGCGGTGACCGCGAGACCGTTCTCGGCCCGGACGGCACGGCGGTCGTCGACAGCTTCCGCTTCGCCCACCGCCCGCTGACCGGCGACGGCAGCGTCACCGTCCGCGTCGCGGCGCTGAAGAGCGCAGACGGCAAGGCGATCGAGCCCTGGGCGAAGGCCGGCGTCATCGTCAAGTCCAGCTTGAAGGAAGGCGCCGCGTACGCGGCGGTGCTGACCACTCCCGCCCACGGCGTCCGTATGCAGTGGGACTTCACGCACGACAGGGCGGGTTCGGACAGCGCCTCGCGCTGGCTCCGCCTGACGAGGAAGGGCGACCACCTCACCGGCTACGACTCGGCCGACGGCCGCACCTGGTCGAAGATCGGGGAGATACGGCTGCCGGGGCTGCCCCGGACCGTCCAGGCGGGCGCGTTCGCGAGCACCCCCGCCCACCAGGTCGTGCACCGCGCCTTCGGCGGCACCAGCGAGAGGTACGGCGGCGGCGAGGTCACCGCGACGTACGACCACCTCACCCTCGACGGCACCTCGGCCACCGGCCGCTGGGCGTGCACGGACGTGGGCGGCCCGAGGCCGAACGGCCCGGCACCCGCGAACGACCGGCCCGGCACCACCGAGGTCAACGCGGCCGGCACTTATACGCTCACCGGGCACGGGGACATCGCCCCCGAGGAGAACCGCCCCGACATGGTCCAGATGAGCTTCCAGGGGGTCTTCGTGGGCGTCCTGTTCATGGTCGCCCTGGGCGCGCTCTTCGTGACGAGCGAATACAAACGCGGCATGATCCGCACCACGTTCACGGCGGCACCGGCCCGGCTGAAGGTGCTGGCCGCGAAGACGACGGTGATCGCCGCCGTCACCTTCACGGCCGGTCTCCTGGCCACCGCCGTGGGCTTCACCCTGGCCCAGAAGGAACTGCGCTCCAACGGCTTCGGGCCGCCCGAGTTCCCGGACCTCTCCGTCCTGGACCACCCGGCCCTGCGGGCGGTGGTCGGCAGCGCGGTCCTGCTGTCCCTGGTGGCGGTCCTGGCCCTGGGCGTGGGAGTGGCGCTGCGCAGCACCGCGGGCGCCATCGCGACCGTCGTGGTGCTGGTCATCCTCCCGCAGATCCTGTCCTTCGCCTTCCCGCTCCCGGCCGCGCAGTGGCTGCTGCGCGTGACACCGGCCGCTGGGTTCGCGGTCCAGCAGGGGCTGACGTACTACCCCCAGGTCGAGCACAACTGCCTGCCGGAGAGCGGCTGTTACCCCCTGTCCCCGTGGCCGGGCCTCGCCGTCCTCGCGGCCTACGCCGCGGCCGCCCTGCTGCTCGCGGCCTGGCGGCTGCGCCGGAGGGACGCATGAGGTGGCTGCACGCGGAGTGGACCAAGCTCCGTACTCTGCCCAGCACCTGGTGGCTGCTGGCGACGACCGTGGTCCTCACCGTGGCGGTGGGCGCGGCGGCGGCCTCCTCCCTGACGACCGAGGTCTGCCCGACCCCGGAGGCGTGCCACGAGGACGCGGTGAAGCTGAGCCTGTCCGGCGTGTGGCTCAGCCAGGCGACCTGCCTGGTCCTCGGCGCCCTGTCGATGGGCGCGGAGTACGGCACGGGCACCGTCCGCACGACGCTCACGGCGATGCCGGTGCGCTGGCGGGTCCTGACCGCGAAGGCGGCGGCACTGTCCCTGCTCACGGCGGCGACGGCGGCGGTGGCGATCCCGCTCTCCCTGTGGACGGCGAGCCTGATCCTCCCGCTGCACGGCCCCACCCTCCGCGCGACGGCGGGCTCGATCCTCATCCTCACCCTCGTGGCCCTGCTGGGCCTGGCCCTGGCCACCCTTTTCCGGGACACCGCGGCCGGCATCACCTCGGGCCTTGCCCTCCTCTACGTCGTCCCGCTCATGGCCGACATCCTGGCCTCCCCCACCTGGCAGCACCGCCTCCAGCGCTGGACACCCATGCCCGCGGCCCTCTCCGTCCAGGCGACCAGAAACCTGGACCGCCTCCCGATCGCCCCCTGGCCGGGGCTGGGCGTCCTGGCGGCCTACGCGGCGGGGCTGCTGATGGCCGGGGGAGTGGTGTTCAGGCTCCGCGACGCGTGACGAGCCCCAGGGCAGCGGGCCCGCGGAAGTAGGACAGAAACCGGCCTACCTGCCGCCTACGGTCTCCCCATGACCCTTCCCGACACGGCGGCGGCCCGGCCCTTCGCCTCGGCCGCCGATCTGGACGCCTGGCTCGCCGCCCACCCCGCACCGCACCCCGGCCTCTGGGTGAAGGTGGCCAGGAAGAGCTCGGGCCTGGCCTCCGTCGACTGGGCCGAGATCAACGACGTCGCCCTGTGCCACGGCTGGATCACCGGTCAGCGCAAGGCACTTGACGCCACGCACTACCTCCAGAAGATCACCCCGCGCCGGCCGGGCAGCCTCTGGTCGATGGTCAACGTGCGCCGGGTGGCCGAGCTGACCACCGCCGGCCGTATGTGTCCCGCGGGCCTCGCGGAGGTGACCGCCGCCCAGGCGGACGGGCGCTGGGCGGCGGCGTACGCCTCACAGCGGGAGGCCCGGGTCCCCGCGGACCTGGCGGCGGCCCTGGAGCAGAACCCGCGGGCGGCGGCGGCCTTCGGCGCGCTGGGCCGCACCGACCGCTACCAGGTGATCTTCGGCCTCCTCACGGCCCGC
>Ga0308176_10002931_pt1 | contig 10806 bp, 12 predicted proteins | sample PhyCR2_3_FD_203890 | JGI IMG/M metagenome (GOLD analysis project Ga0308176, IMG submission 203890) | Soil microbial communities from UC Gill Tract Community Farm, Albany, California, United States - DLSLS.C.R2 | ecosystem: Environmental > Terrestrial > Soil > Agricultural land | place: USA... | reverse complement strand
GATCGCCGTCACGGCCCGTGAGCGCGGGCGCGGTGCGGTCCGCGCGGCGCTGGGGCCCGCGACCGTCGTCGCGGGGCTGGCCACGTTCGGCGCCTACGGCCTCGTGCTCGCGGCGCTGCAGCGCGCGCCGGCCGCGCCGGTCGCGGCGGTGCGCGAGACGAGCATCGTGCTGGCGGTCGCCGCCGGCGCCCTGGTCCTCGGCGAGCCCGTCGGCCGCCTGCGCTGGGCCGGCGCCGGCGCGGTGACGGCCGGCGTCGTGCTCGTGGCCGCGGGTTGATGGCGAGCGCCGGCGCGCGGGCCGGCCGACTGCGACAGGATGCGCCGCGGATGCCGTCTCCGCGTGCCGCCCTGCTCACGTGCGCCGTCGCGCTCGCCGCCGTCGCGGCGGCCGGCTGCAGCGGCCCGCGGCCGGCCGACCTGTTCCTCGTGCAGCGCACCGGCTCGATCCCGGGCGCCAGGCTGACGCTGCGCCTGTCCGACGACGGGGGCGCGTACTGCAACGGCGGCCCGCGCAAGGAGCTCACGTCGGCCCAGCTCATCACGGCGCGCGAGATCCGCGGTGAGCTCGACGGCCGCCAGGACGACGACGTCGGCCTCGCCGAGAAGCACATCACCTTGAAGCCCGGCCGCGTCACGACGCTGAGCTATCGCGTCCGCAGCGAGGGCGGCACGGTCGTCTTCAGCGACACCTCGCCCCACCAGCCCCAGGCCTTCTACCGCATCGCGCAGCTGACCCGCGAGGTGGCCCAGCAGGCGTGCGGCCTGCCGCGCTGAGCCGCCGTGCCCATCAGGAACGCTGATGGGCGCGACAAGACATCATCATCGGCGCTCACATCGGCGCGTGGCACACTGCCCCGGTGTCCGCGCGCGCCTGGCTGTCGCTCTCCATCACGGCCGCGCTCTGGGGCGCGTCCTACATGTTCATCAAGGTCGCGCTGGACGGCGGGCTCTCGGAGGGCTTCATCATCTGCGCCCGCACGATCCTCGGCGCGGCGGTGCTGCTGCCGATGGCGGTCCGCGCCGGCGCGGTCCGGCAGATCCTCGACCGGCGCTGGTGGGCGCTGGCCCTCGCGTCGGCGCAGGTCATCGTGCCGTTCGGCCTGATCACGTTCGGCGAGAACCACGTGCCCTCGGCGCTGGCCGGGATCCTCGTCGCCACCTCGCCGCTGTTCATCGCGCTGCTGGCCACGAAGGTCGACCCCGACGAACGCGCGCGCGGCTGGGGCCTGGTCGGCGTCGTGCTCGGGATGGTGGGCGTCGTCCTGCTCTTCGGCCTGGACCTCAGCGGCGACGCCGAGACGCTCGTCGGCGGGCTCATGATCGTCGGGGCGGGCGCGTGCTACGCGATCGCCGTCCTCATCGCCAAGCGCGGGTTCACGGGCGTGCCGCCGGTCGGCGTGGCCGCGTCCAACCTCGTGATCAGCGCCGTGGTGTGGCTGCCGTTCGCGCTCGCCTCGCTGCCGACGCACGACCCGGGGGCCGATGCCGTGCTCTCGATGCTGGCGCTGGGCGCGGGCGGCACCGGCCTGGCGTTCTTGTTCTTCTACACCTCGATCGCCCAGGTCGGGCCGGCGAAGGCCTCGGTCGTGGCCTATGTCGCGCCGGCGTTCGCGGTCGTCTACGGCGTCCTGCTGCTCGGCGAGGACCTCACCGTCGGCACCATCGCCGGCCTGGTCCTGATCCTCGCCGGCTCGTGGCTGGCCGCCTCCGGCGGCCTGCCCGCCGGCCTCAGCCGAAGCGGACCTTCCCGTTCGAGCGCGCGCGCGCCTGCGCGCGCTCGATGAAGTCCAGGCGCTTGACGGCGGCCCGGAAGAGCCGCGTCAGCAGCCGCATCCGCGCGTTCTCGGAGCGCAGGTCGAGCAGGCCCTGCTTGGCGTCGGGGCCGAAGTCGACGGTCGCCGCCATCTCGTAGGCGGTCAGCGGCTCCAGCACCTCGGGCTCGAGCACCTTGTCGGTGGCCTCCTCGACGAGGGAGCTGTACGCCTCGTGGGCGGCCTCGACCGTGGGCGGGTCGGGCGACTCGTCCTTGTCGTCGAGGAACTCGACCTCGCCCGCCGGGTAGACGTGGTCGAAGTGCTCCTCCAGGATCCGGAAGGGGCGCGTGCCGCGGGTGAGGATGTCGATGCGCCCGTCCTCGTGGCGCTCCAGGACCTCGGTGACCTCCATGGCGCAGCCGTTGACCTTCAGGCCGTCGTCGGCGGCCCAGACGATGCCGAACTCGCGGCCGTCCTCGAGGCAGTCGGCGATCATGGCCTTGAAGCGCTCCTCGAAGATGTGCAGCGGCACGATCTCGTGCGGGACGGCGACCATGCCGAGCGGGAAGAGCGGGAAGTCGGTTCGATGCTCGCCCATGGAGCGATTGTAGGTTGAGCCGCCATCGCGGTCGCGCCGTATGCCCTTGCGTGGACGACGCCGCCGCCATCGTCTGGTTCCGCCGCGACCTGCGGGTGCACGACCATCCGGCACTGCTCGCCGCGAGCACCGGCCACGCCCGCGTGATCCCGCTCTACGTGCTCGACGACGCGCTGCTGCACGGGCGCTACGCGAGCCCCGCGCGGGCGCGGTTCATGCTCGGCTGCCTGCGGGCGCTGGACGCCGCGCTGCGCGAGCGCGGCTCCGGCCTGGTGGTCCGTCACGGCCGGCCGGAGGACGAGGTCGTCGCGGTGGCCCGCGCCGCCGGCGCGGCGGAGGTGCTGTGGACCAGCGACGTGGCGCCCTACGCGCGCCGGCGCGACGCGCGCGTGACCGAGGCGCTGCAGGCGGCGGGCGTCGCGGCGCGGCCGCACGGCGGCGGCTACCTGGTCGACCCGTCGCGGCCGCGTACGCAGGGCGGCACGCCCTACACGGTCTTCTCGCCGTTTCACCGCGCGATCGCCGGCGTCGAGCGCCGCCCCGTCCTGCCCGCGCCCGGCACGCTGCCGCCGCTGCCGTCGCGCCTGCCCAAGGGGCGCCTGCCGAGCGCCGCGGCGCTGGGCATCGACGGCGACGGCGACGTGCCCGAGCCGATCGTGGAGGCCGGGGAGCCGGCGGCGCGCGCCGCGCTGGAGCGCTGGCTGAGCGGCGGGCTCGAGCACTACGCCGACCGTCACGATGGCGTGGCGCGGATCGGCACGTCCGTGCTGTCCCCGTACCTGCGCTGGGGCTGCCTGAGCGCGCGCGAGTGCGAGGAGCGCGCCCAGCGCAGCGGTGGCGCGGGCGCCGCTGCCTGGACCCGCCAGCTCGCGTGGCGCGACTTCTACGCCCACCAGCTGCTCCTGTTCCCGGCCAACGTGCGCGACGAGTTCCAGGAGCGCTACCGCCGGCGCCTGCAGTGGTCCGACGACGCCGACGCGCTGGAGGCCTGGAAGGCGGGGCGCACCGGCTATCCGCTGGTCGACGCCGGCATGCGCCAGCTGGCCCGGACCGGCTGGATGCACAACCGCGCCCGCCTGGTGGTCGGCTCGTTCCTGACCAAGGACCTGCACATCGACTGGCGGGAGGGCGAGCGCCACTTCGCCCGCCTGCTGCTCGACGGCGAGCCGGCGCAGAACAACGGCAACTGGCAGTGGATCGCCTCGACCGGCGCGGATCCCGCGCCGTACTTCAGGCGCCTGTTCAACCCCGTGACCCAGCAGCGCAAGTTCGACCCGGGCGGCGCCTACGTGCGCCGCTGGGTGCCCGAGCTCGCCGAGGTGCCCGATGCGCGGCTGGCCGAGCCGTGGACGATGAGCGAGGAGGAGCAGCGCGCCGCCGGCTGCGCGATCGGCGTCGACTACCCGGCGCCGATCGTCGACCACGCGCAGGAGCGGCGCGTGGCGATGGAGCGCTACGGCGCCGTCGCCGGGCGCTGAGGTCGTCGGCGCCGACCCGCGTGCAGCGGCAGCCCATCCCGGTACCTGGCGCGGCGCGCGGGGTAGGCATCCCGCCATGAGGATCACCTTCTTGGGCACCGGCATCATGGGCGCGCCGATGGCGCGCCACCTCGCGGAGGCGGGCCACGACGTGACGGCGTGGAACCGCACGACCGACAAGGCGCGGCCGCTGGCCGAGCACGGCGTGTCGGTCGCCGAGGACCCGGCGGCGGCGATGACCGGCGCCGAGGTGGTCGTGACGATGCTGACCGACGGCGCGGCGGTCGAGGACGTCATGCGGGAGGCCGCCCCGGCCGCGCCGGACGGGACGCTGTGGTGGCAGGCCTCGACGGTGGGCATCGCCGGGACCGAGGCGCTCGTGGCGCTGGCCGAGGAGCACGGGCTGCGCTACGTCGACGCGCCGGTGCTCGGGACGAAAGGCCCGGCGGAGGAGGGCAAGCTCGTCGTGCTCGCCGCGGGCGAGGACGCGGCGCTGGACCGCCTGGCGCCGCTCTTCGACGCCGTCGGCGTCAAGACGATCCGGCTGGGCGCCGCCGGCGCCGCGACGCGGTTCAAGCTGGTGATGAACCACTGGGTCCTCGCGGTGACCGACGCGATCGCCGAGACGATCGCGTTCGCCGAGGGCGTGGACCTCGACCCCGCCGCCTTCCTCGACGCGATCGGCGGCGGCAGCCTCGACATCGGCTACGCGCACCTCAAGGGCCCCGGCATGATCGCCGGCGAGCTGCCCGTCGCGTTCCCGCTCAAGCACGCGCTCAAGGACGCCGACCTCATCCTCGAGGCGGCCGACCGCCACGACGTCGACCTCGGCCTCGCGCGCGTGGTCCGGGACCGGTTCGCGCGCGCCGCGGAGGCCGGGCACGCCGACGCCGACATGGGCATGGTCGTCGCCGCGACGCGCCCGGCGGCACCGGCGGGCGGCGCCTGACGCGCGCTACTTGGCCGCCGTGACCATCAGGTTGTAGAACATCGCCGGCGGCAGCCGCGGCTCGAGCAGCACGCGGTCGACCTGCTGGAGCCCGACGTAGCCGCGGAAGGCGTACACCTTCCATGCCCACGGCACGGTGTCGGGGTCGGCGGTGGCCTCCAGCGCGCGATTGGCCCAGCCGAACCAGTTGGCCAGCAGCTCCTCCCCGCGGACGCGGACGTCGGCGAAGCCCGCGGCGCGCGGCGCGGCCGACAAGGCCTCCGGCGTGAAGGCGTGCACGTCGACCATCGACTCCAGCTGGTGGTTCTGGGCGCCGCCGTCCAGGTTGCCCTCCGACGCCGGCCGGGCGCGCATGATCGCCCGCCAGGCGGGGGCCACGCGCGAGGCGGCGCGCTTGGGGACGTTGGCGATCCGGTCGCCGTAGTGCGACGGCTCGCCGGCGAAGACCGCGACGCCGCCGGGGGCCAGGACGCGGTGGATCTCGCGCCACGCCTGGTCGAGGTCGGGCAGGTGGTGCAGGACGGCGTGGCCGAAGACCAGGTCGAACGCCCCGTCGGCGAACGGCAGGTCCTCGGCGTCGGCGACCCGGGCGTCGACGTCGAGGCCCAGCGTGTCGGCGTTGCGCTGCAGCGCGTCGACCATGCCCTGCGAGATGTCGGTGCAGGTGGCCTCGCCGATGACGCCGGCCTGCAGCAGGTTCAGCGAGAAGTAGCCGGTCCCCGCGCCGAGCTCGAGCCCGCGGCCGAACGCGCGCAGCTCGCCGCCCAGCGCCTTGCGCAGCTTGCCCAGCACCTGCGTCCGGCCGATCTCGCCGAAGTCGATGCCCCACTTGGCGTCGTAGTCGGCGGCGGCGCCGTCGTGGTAACGGGTGTTGACGTCGCGGATCTCCTCCGCGCTGGCAGGGGCAGGGCTCATGAAGCGCGGCATGCTAGTCAAATCGCCTCGTCTGAACGTTGGTGGACGCCCGCCTTGACCCTGACCCGCGGCGGCGCATCGGGCGCCGGCCCGAGGAGGGGGAACCGGCGAGGCGGGCACGTGTACCGTGCCCGCCTCCGCCATGTCCGAGCCGTCTTCGCCGTCCGAGTCCCAGCTCTACCTCCAGCGCGACCAGCCCGAGGGCGTCCCGCCGCTCTCCCTCACCGGCGAGCGCACGCTGCCGGATGTGCCGGAGGAGAACTACTGGTATCGGCGCCACCTCGTCGTCTACGAGTGGATCCGCGACCGCGTCGCCGGCCTGAAGGTCATCGACATGGCCTGCGGCGAGGGCTACGGGACCGCGGTCCTGGCCGCCGGCGCGGCGGCGGTGGTCGGCGTCGACGCCAATCCCGAGGCCCACGAGCATGCGCGCCTGCGCTACACGGCACCCAACGTCCGCTTCGCCCGCGACCTCGTCGAGACCTTCGACGAGCCGGCCGACGCCGTCGTCTTCCTGCAGACGATCGAGCACGTGCAGAACCCCGACGAGGTGCTCGAGCGCTTCAAGGCGCTCACCGCGGGCAGCGCCGCACCGGCCGTCTACGTCTCCACGCCCAACCTCCTGACCCTCGCGCCCGAGGGCGCCGAGAAGTCGGGCAACCCGTGGCACGTCAAGGAGTACCGGCCCGAGGAGTTCCGCGCGCTGTGCGCCGCCCACTTCTCGACCGTCGAGGTCTACGGGCTGTTCCACGCCCGCAAGCTGCGCGTCCACGAGCTGGCGCTGCGGCACGCGCGCTGGGACGACGTGCACGCGCGGCTGGGCATCACCAAGCGCTTCTACGACTGGTTCACGCCCGCGATCTCGGTCGCGGACTTCACGCTGACCGCCGACCGCCCGCTCGAGGGCGCGCTGGACTTCGTCGCGGTCTGCCGCCCGTGACGCGCCTCGCCCTCGTCCTGCACTCCCACATGCCCTACGTGGAGGGCTTCGGGACGTGGCCGTTCGGCGAGGAGTGGCTGTTCGAGGCGGCGGCCACGGTCTACCTGCCGTTGCTGGGGCTGCTGGACGAGCGCGCACCCGCGCCGCTGACGCTGTCGGTCACGCCGGTGCTCGCCGATCAGCTCGGCGCGCCCGGCGTCCACGACCGGCTGCTGGCGTTCCTGCGCGAGCTGCGCGTCACGACGCACGCGCTGGACGCCGAGGGCTGCCGCGCCGGCGGCGAGCCTGCCCTGGCCGACGAGGTGCAGCGCGCCGGCGGCGACTACGCGCGAGCCGCCGACGCGCTGCAGGCGCTCGGCCCCGGCGGCCTGGCGACGGGGCTGGCGCGCCACGCGGCATGGACCTCCAGCGCCACGCACGCCGTCCTGCCGCTGGTGGCCACCGACGCCGGCGTGCGCCTGCAGCTGCGCGCCGGCATCGAGGCCCACCGCGCCCGCGCGGGGCAGGCGTGGGACGGCGGCTTCTGGCTGCCCGAGTGCGCCCACGCGCCGTGGCTGCATCCGCTGCTCGAGGCCGCCGGCGTCCACGCCACGTGCGTGGACTTCACCGACGTCCTGCCCGGCGTCCGCACGCCGCTGGCCACCAGCGACGGGCCGTTGCTGGTCCCGATCGACCGGGAGGTCATCGAGCTCGTGTGGAGCACGGGCGGCTACCCGTCCGGCCCCGCGTACCGCGACTCGCATCGCCGGACCGTCCACCACCACCATCCGTGGGCCAACGACGGTGCGGTGTACGACCGCGACCGCGCGCGTGAGCAGGCCGCCGCCGACGCCCGCGACTTCGTGGGCCGGGTGGCGGCTCGCGGCGGGCTGTCGGTGTGCGCGCTGGACACCGAGCTGCTCGGCCACCACTGGTACGAGGGCCTGGACTGGCTGGCGGCGGTGCTCGACGAGGCGCCGCGCTCGGGCCTCGAGCTCGTCGCGCTCGACGACGCGCTGACCGATGAGCCGGCGGCCGTCGCGCCCGAGGAGCTGCCGCCCACCAGCTGGGGCACGCCGCGCACGCTGTGGACCTGGAGCGGCCCGCAGGTCGCCGACGTCGCCTTCGGGGCGCGCGCGGCCGAGCTGCGGACGGTCGCCGCGGCGCTGCGCGGCCGGGCCGACGCGCGCGCGGTCCGCGAGCTGCTGGCGCTGCAGTCCAGCGACTGGGCGTTCCTGGCCACGCGCGACATCGCCGGCCCGTATCCGGGCGTGCGCGCGGCCGGGCACCTCGCCGCCCTGGAGGCCGCGCTCGCGGCGCCGGGGGAGCACGACCCCGCCCTGCGCGGTCTCGCGCCGTTCGCAGATAGCGGGATGCTTTCGCTGCCCTGACGCTGTTCGGGCTTGATTCCGTCCGGCCGAGGACATAGAGATCGCCCATGCCACGCCTGCACGAGCGATTCATCGCGCTCGCGGCCGATGAGCGGCGCACGCTCGCCGCGCTCGCCGAGCACGCCCTGGAGCCCGCGGGCGAGCGGCTGGTCCTCGCCGCGCGGGGTGGCGACGGCGGCGAGGCGGCGGCGCGACGCATCCGCGCCGTGATCGAGGACGCCAAGGCGCTGGCACGCGTGCTGGAGGCTTCCCAGCGCGGCGTCATCGACGTGGCCGACCCGGTCGTGCGCCGGTGGCTCGGCGGGCGGCGCGATGCGCTCCTGGCGCTGCTGCGCGATGACCGCGCCGCGCTCTACGACTCGCTGGCGCTGTGCCGGGCGGCCGCCGTGGCGCCCGACAGCGATCCCGCGATCGCCCAGCGCTGGCGACTGGTCGATGAGGACCTCGAGGAGCTCGCGCTCATCGCGCGGCTGCTCAGCGATGCGCTGGACGGCGACGCCGACGTCGCGCCGGTGCGCGAGCAGCGCTTCGTGGTCTAGCGGCGCCGCGCGGCGGCCGGGCGGCTCAGGCCCAGCGCAACGACGCGGGCGCCTCGCGCATGCGCAGCACGCGCGCGGGCGCGCCGGCGACCACCGCGTTGGCCGGGACGTCCTTGGTGATCACGCTGTTGGTCCCGATCACGCAGTTGTCGCCGACGGTCGCGCCGCGCAGGAAGCACGCGCCGTAGCCGACCCAGACGTTGTGGCCGACCCGGACGTCGCGCTTGTAGATGCCCTGCGCGCGGACCGGCCGCTCGACCTCGACGACGCCGTGGTCGAAGTCGATGAGCATGACGCGGTCGGCCAGGATGCACTCGCGGCCGATCGCCACGTGCTGGAAGGCCGAGATCGTGCACTCCTGGCCCATGACGGTCTTCGCGCCGATGTCGCAGTGCCCCTCGTGCACGCGGATCTTGCAGCCGTGGCCGATCCACGACCAGCGGCCCAGCCGCAGCGTGGCGCCCTTGCCGATCTCGAGCGTGACGCCCGGCCCGATGAACGCCGGCCCGTCGAGCTGCAGCCGGCCTCGCAGCCGCAGCTTCCAGTACGCGAGGCGCAGCATGAGGCGCGCGTACCTCGTGTTGAGCATGCCGTGGCGCCGGGCGAAGCGCAGCAGCGCGAGCAGCCCGCCGGTGCGCGGCGGAGGGTCGCCGCGATAGTGCAGCGGCGGGGCGGGCGCGGACGCGATCTCGGGCGCGGACAGGACCGGTTCCATGCGCCGCGGAGGCTAGCGCTCGAACCGCGCTAGGCGGCGTCCGGCAGCGTGTCGGCGAAGCGTTCGAGCGCGTCGGGGTCGCGGTGGGGGAGGCCGTGGCCGAAGACCGTCACCTGGGGGCGCAGCGCGGCGAGACGGCGGATCGAGGCGCGGTTGCGGGCGACGTCGAGCGTGAAGCGCTCCGGCGGCTCGAACAGGCCCGGGCGGCCCGAGAGCGGGTGGCGGCCGAAGAGCACGTCGCCGGCGATCAGCGTCCGGTCGTCCTCGCGCCAGTAGGAGAGGTGGCCGGGCGAGTGGCCCGGGGTCTCCAGCGCGACGAAGCCGGCGTCGAGCTCGTCGCCCTCGCGCAGCTCGCGCGCCACGTGGACCGCCGGGCCTGCCCAGTGCTTGAGCTGCCAGCGCGTGATCGCGTTGTCGGGGGCCAGCGGGCCGACGGCGCCGCTGGCCAGCGCGGCCGCCTCGCCTGCCGGCGCCCAGAACGGGATGCCGAGCGCGCGGACGAGCTCGGCGCTGGCGCCCTGGTGGTCGCAGTGGCCGTGGGTGACCGCGTGCGCGGTGATCCTGATGGCCTTGGTCGCGCGAAGGATCCGCGGGGCGGCGCGCCGCGTGGCGGCGTCGACGATCGTGGCGCCCGCGACGTGGACGTTGAACGCGCCGGCGGGGCGGCCCGGGACGGCGTGGAGGCCTCTGGCGATCTCGTGCATGTCGCGCCATACGGTGCCGTATGGCGGCCGTGCTGTCAATACGGTGGCGTATGGTGTGCGGCACGTCATGTCGCCCGACCGCACCCTGGACCGCGAGCGCTGGGAGGCCGCCGCGCTCGACGCCTTCGAGGCCGGCGGGCTGCGCGCCGTCGCCGTCGAGCCGCTGGCCCGCGCGCTCGGCGTCACCAAGGGGAGCTTCTACTGGCACTTCAAGGACCGGCGGGCGCTGATCGACGCGATGGTCGCCCGCTGGGAGCGGCTGCACGTCGACCGGCCGGTGGACGCGGCGGCGTCGATCGAGGACCCACGGGAGCGGCTCATGGCGCTGCTCGGGCGCGCCTCGGGCAAGCCGCCGTCGATCTTCGTCCGCATGCTCGACGCGGTCGACGACCCGGCGGTCGCGGCGGCCGTGCAGCGCGCCGCAGCGCTGCGCGTCGACTTCATGGCCGCGGCCTTCCGCGAGCTCGGCCTCACGCCGTCCAAGGCCCGCCGCCAGGCGCTCGTCGCCTACAGCGTCTATGTCGGCCGGGCGCACCTCGCGCGGCATGCGCCCGAGGTGCTCGGAGACCCCCAGGCGCTGAGCCGGCACCTCGCGACGCTGCTCATCCCCTGAGTCCGGCATCATCCGCCGCTCATGTCGCAGGCCTCGCAGACCCTCGCCCAGCGGTTGCTGGACGGCGACAAGCGCGCGCTGGCGCGCGCGATCACGCTCGTCGAGAGCGACGATCCCGCCGGCTGGGAGCTCGTGCGCGACGTCTTCCCGCACACGGGCAAGGCGGCGATCGTCGGGATCACCGGCGCGCCGGGCGCCGGCAAGTCGACGCTGATCGGCGCGCTGACCAAG
>Ga0308176_10002930_pt1 | contig 10806 bp, 1 predicted proteins | sample PhyCR2_3_FD_203890 | JGI IMG/M metagenome (GOLD analysis project Ga0308176, IMG submission 203890) | Soil microbial communities from UC Gill Tract Community Farm, Albany, California, United States - DLSLS.C.R2 | ecosystem: Environmental > Terrestrial > Soil > Agricultural land | place: USA... | reverse complement strand
TATTATAGCCACGAATGTTGTTACTATTGTAGGTATAGCGTCATATACGTCAGGTGATCAGAAATGGAATGGTGCTGCACTTACTTTAAATAAGAATCCTATTGTAAATATTACTAAAGAAAGATTAATATAATAAGGTGTATATCATAAATTTGTAGAAAGATCACTTATACTAGTTATGATATATAAACCATCTAAGTTAGTAGTACCTGAATTAGCATATAATAAACTAGTTCCTAATAATATAAAACATGAGCTTAATCCTCCTAATAAAAAGTATATTAAACCTCCTGTAGTAGATAGTTCTGAATTTCTATATATAGTACTTAATATATAAAGACCATAACTTTGTAATTCTATAGCCAGGAAAATAGATACTAAATCATTAGTTGACATTAATAATACTGCACCTGTAATTACAAATAGTATAATTAACGGATATTCAATAATTTTAAAATGTTCTCCCATTTTATTTATTATTTTTGTGTTATAATAAATAAATTTATATAACAATAAATCTTTTAAAGAAGAGTATTCTGACACTCATACTTTTCTAGGGTAAAAACTAGTTAATTGTAATATTAATATACTAACTAAAAAGATAAAAATATGGAATATTTGTGTGATATTTGTCATAAGTAATAAACCACCATGTAAACCGACTCCTTTAGTTACAACAGCTAAAGAAGAGATATCATGTAAAATACAATAAATTAATATTAATATCGCTATCCTATTAAATAGTATCGATATATCTCGTCTTATATTGACGGCGTTTGATAGTAAAACTAGTATTATTGATAATATAATCATTTTTTTTTTTAAGTGTTTTGCTAGTCTATTCGACTAGATAATGGGTGGCTTAACCGCCCGAGCCTTAGGAGAAAATCGAATTCTCATTACTAACGTATGAAATTAGAGTTTTAACCATTTAAACTACTTAGGCTTACAAGTCGACACCTCGGCCCCCGGTTAGCAATATGCATTTAGTATATTGATATCCGGGGACCGTCCCGAGATGCCGGCTTGCTCGATCGAATAAAAAAAAAAATGGCGCTAGCGGCGCTCGTTCTAAAAAAACCAAAAAAAAAAAGCGCCAGCGTACTTTGTTATTTGTGTCTTTTGTTTTTCGCCAGTACGGTGGTTGGCCATCGTTAAACTAGTTAGGATTTCACTAGTCCCCATTTTTGCTCTATTAAAGTAAAACTCTCTCCTCTCCCCCTTCCCTAAAAAAAGAGGAGGGCGGGGCAAGCTCTAGCGCACTAATTCTAGCTTTAGCTTATATATGCTGGCTATATTCATATAGCCAACTCCTAGGGTAAACACTCGGGATCGAACCGAGAACAAGTTACACCACAAATAACCACTCTACCGATTGAGTTATGTCTACCTTAATAAATCTAGCTTTAGTTGCTTTAGTTAGCAGGGGTCCTACGGAGAGCGATAAAAAAAAAATTATTTTTTTTTTTATTGCTAGTGCTACGTACTAGTAGACGTCCTCGTAAAAAAAAAATATATTTTTTTTACTAAACGAAGTTTCGCCCTCGTATTTTTTTCTCCGAGCTCGCGCCTAAAATCGCGCAGAGACGAAGAGAGCTTGCGTATTTTCGGAGAAAATCGCATTCTTCGGCGGAGTAAAAAAAAGATAGCCCTTCTAGGCTTTATTTTTTTTACTCTTTATTTACCTATGCTCCGGCTACGAAGGACTACTACTAATATTAAGATAAAATTATCCTGCGGTGATTCGAACACCGACTGTAAATACCAAAAATTTATGATCTACCCATTAATCGACAGGATATAGGAGGCAAGATAGCCCCTCCCCTATTCAGAGCTTGCGGATTTTTTCTCCGAAAAAATACCCGAGCTTGCTATGCAATACTCCTACGCTTGCGTATTTTCTCCGAGCTTCGCCTAATCCCGGAGGGATATGCGTTAAAAATAAAGAGAGCTCGCGCCACTTTATTTTTTTCCTCGCCGCGCTAGCTCTTTGTATTCCAGGCGCAAGCTCTCCGTAGAAATCGGAATCGGAATCGGAATCGGACTACGCAAGCTCCCTATTCTCGGAGGGAGAGAGGGTCAGGATAACAAAAATAAGGCTTATTTTTCGGAGGGCGCAAGCTCTTCGCCCCTCCTAGCCCGTAGCCCGGGGGCTCGGGCTCGGCTACTCTTTTATTTTTTTTTCCTCCGTAAACTAAAGAATTATTAGTGTACAGGCAAGAGGACTTGAACCTCTATGGTAATAATACCCGTCGCACCTAAAACGACTTCGTCTTCCATTCCGACATGCCTGCTTTTAATTGTACGCCACCTTCGCTAGAAAATAAAGCCAGCTTTATTTAGAGCTAGCCCCGTCCTCGCTAGCTAGAAATATAGGACTTGCAGGATTCGAACCTACATTTTAATGATTAAAAGTCATATGCATTCACCATTATACTAAAGTCCCTTATAGCACGAGGAGGGCTATATTTATATAGGCGGCGTGCCTCTAAAAAATGTAATTTTTTTTTACTGCTCGAAAAAAAAAAAATAAGAGTAGGAGGTGGCGCCTTCATAGAGCTTGCTATGAATATACCATATTGCCTCCGGAATGATCCCTCCAGGAATCAGCAAGCTCTATGAAATACTACTCTAAGAATTAGCAAGCTAAAGCTACACTTTTATATGCACACGGTAAGACTTGAACTTACAACAAAAATAGCTTCAATATTTCACTCTACCGATTGAGTTACATGTGCTTTTTTATTAGGAGGGAGGGGGGAAGCTCTCGTTCATCCCGACCCCCTCCTAGCCCCTCCGGGCTCGGCTAGAAGGAAATCGGGAGAGCTTGCTGTAGACGAGGAAAAAAAAATAAAGCGGATATTTTTTCTACGAGGCGCTAGATCGATTTTCTTCGAAAATACAGCAAGCTCGCTTTATTTTTAACGCCCTCCCCCCCGAGCTTGCGCCGGAGTCAGCTAGCTCGTCTCTCCGGCTGAGCCGGAATTAGTCGAGACCTCCCATTCTATACTAATAGCGAAGTTTAAATATAGGCGCAAGCTTTCTTACAACTTCAACGTTTGGCTCGACCAATTTAGCTTCACGAGCTTATATGGAGACACTCGGATTCGAACCGAGCCTTCTAACATGCAAGGTCAGCATTCTACCAAATAAATTATGTCCCCTTTGTAGATAGCTTATATACAATACGTATAGCTATCTACAGGGGGCAAGCTCGAGCTGCCCCCTATTTAGTACTACTTTGTCCTTTATTGCCTCTTCCTATAGACTTTCCTAGATTCAATATTTCCTGTTCTAGCTCGAAGAATTCACTGTCTGACATGTCAGACAGTGGACTATCTTCTTTAGAAGGTGGACTATCTTCACATTCCACCGGGTCAGGATTACTGATGGGTAAGTCAGGAAGAAGTAGGATAGGGTTTATAGTTTCCATTACGGCTTGCCCTTCCACATTCATCATTACTTCACGATACAAATCTGCATCTACTTCCATAGCCTCACCACGGTTAAGAAGATTTGACCCTAAGATCTCACCCACCTCCTCGTTAGCTTGCATATTTATAGGACTATAGTTATAGCTAGATATACTATCGGGAGTTGATTCTGGAATAAAAAATTGCGGTGAAAAAGCCAAATCCCCTTCACTAGCTATATCATCAGCAGATATTAGAGTAACCTCCGGTTCCCCCTCTCCTACTTGGTCAGCCGAAGCCACTCCTGTACAATGCGGCGGACCACTATTGCTATCATTAACCTCTGAACTTTCACCACCATATGAATAAGGCATATCCGCAAGGTTATCTTCAAAAGAGAGCTCCATAGGGGATTCTACTGTTCGCGGTTTATCACTCCCTCGCCTAGCTATTGCTACTTTACGATTCTTTTTACCATTATCTTCCTCATCTCCGCTATAACCATAGAGATCTTCTTCCTCTTCAATTGCCTTTCTGGCAAGAAGAGGTGTTACATTTGGTGGCACAGTACCTTTCCCTTGCCCAGCTATTACTACTTCACGATTCTTTTTACCTTTATCATCCTTATCTCCGCTATAAACATAGAAATCTTCTTCCTCTTCATCTGTCGAGACAAGACCAGGTATTTCATCTGATAGCTCAGTACTAGCCTCTTCATCTGTCAAGGGAACGGATATAAAATCCCATTTTATATGATCAAGAGTATCTTCTTCTAGATCTCTACTACCATTAGCCCATAATGCCTGTTTTATTGAAAAAGTAGGTCTATTTTCACGCCCATTTGGTCAAGTTGCATAATACTCTATTTTAATTACCCTATTAATTGCTTTAGTAGTATAAACCTTATTTAATATTCTATATTCAAGGCCAAGCTTTGTAAATTTTACCATAGGTCTAGAAGAGACCCTTTGCTCCGGTTCGTAATCAAAATTAACTCTTTCCCCTCCTAAAGATATTTTGTCATATTTATGTGGTATAATATCCAAAAGTTTTGTACTATCAAAAGGCAACGGGATAATTACACTTTTCCCCATAAAATGTCTATAATTATACGCCGAAGCGGTATAATTAACTAACTTAGGACGTTTATTTTTATAGTCTACAGCTTGTTTAGTAAAACCTACATTTTTTTTTTTAACAACACTTAAATCATCCATATCTGATTGATACGGATAAATTTTATCTTTAAGAACACTAAAATTATCCGTATCGGATAGATAGGTTAACTCTCCGTCAGAATTTGGATAGATAAAATCCATAAACCTACGAATAGATAATTCATCCCTATTGTCTAACATATTATAGTCGTGTGTAGGTATAGTCATTTTATATCACTCTCCATTTGCAAAAACAGCAGGATATTTTACACTATCGTTTTTCATATCTATAATGCTATAAACTTCACAATCCGAATGTTTGTCTAGTATTTCATCATAATACGAGGAACTAGCATGTATTCCAAAATAATCACTCTTAGTACGTATAACCTCAAAAAATTCAAATGTAAGTCTATTAATTGAAACACCATAAATATTCTTATAGCTAGTATAATCACCAAAAGTCAATTTACTAGCTATTTTTTTTATTAACTCTGATCTAGATTCAGCTAATGGTAAATTTATGCTAGAATCTATTTCACCCAACAATTGCTGTCTTTCTTTATAGCCTTCCACAACTCCGTTTTTATATATACTAAAATAAGCCATATGATTCTGGTCTCTAGTTAATAATAAACTATCTATAGGATAATCCCGCCGAGTTTTAAAACAATAGCAATCATTCATCATATATTCATTATTACTTTGAAGCCTTCACCATTGGTTTTCCAGAACCTTTAAATCTCCATTACGTTTATTACGAGCTAAATCTTTTTCTATTTGAATAGCTGATTTTGTTTCGCTTAGGGCTTTATCCAATATATGCTTATAACTAAATCTAGCTTTATTTGAAGGATCTAGATTTAACACTGTGAAATCGCTAGGGTTAGCTTTTTGACCTTTAGTTAAATAAAATTCCACCAAATTTCTATGTAGGTTGTCTAATGTATATTCAGCGTTAGCGAAACTTACGGCAGCACTGTCGAAATGTAGTGATAAATTATCCCTTTTCATTATTTTATTGGCTTCCATTTGTATTCATACTAAATTCTCTATCCCTTTAGAGAATTTAATACTATCTGTAGTATTAAATTCTCTAATTCTAAAATTATTTTTACTTTTTTCTTTATAGTAATTGTTAACAGTTTTAGCCACAGCAGGTTCATTGTAATACACTGAAGGCCTTCATACTCTAAATAAACTTTTATTATCTATAGACTCCGCTTGAGTAAATATTACTAAACCATTAGTTCTATTGTTCGCCTTCTCCACTCCTACCTGGGGCAGATAGATACCGTATTTACTTTCTAATAAAGCTACGGTATCTATAATTTTGGCTTCACTATTGGGGTCGTTTTTATTTGGTAAATAATAAGTAGGCACAAATACACAACCTGGTGAGTCATGTCTAATTATATTAACTACTAATCATCTTCCTTTTAAAACCAGACTTACCGCCCCATAAAATTCAGGACTTATAAAATAATTTATGGGTTTTACTGTGAATTTCTCTTTAGATCTTTGTATACCTTCATTATATTTAAGCTTTCAAGTCATATTTATAATAGGACTTTTGTCTAATATAGGTTTATAATGATCTAATAAATAATCCCGATCTAATTGCCTTTTTTGATTTTGCAGATAATAACGTTCATGTTTATCACTTTCCATAAAATTGACAGTTCGTCCCATTCGTCCTAACTTTAATACACCAGGTTTAGTGAAAGGTATTTTTTTCCAGTCATAATTTTTAGAGGGGTCACATTTATTATTATAAAAATCGATAAAACCTTTATTAATCCCTTCCTGCAAAAATGGAGTTAGCGCTATAAATGACGCTATATAAGCAGCAGACGTTGTATCCAATACGCTCTTAAGAGCTAAAGGTTCACTTCTTCCGCTTAAATCGAGCTTGCGCCCCCCTGAATCGCGGGCATAGGCGGAGAGAGGGTCAACCCTACTTCCTACTGGCTTATTTGTTCGCAAGATTCGGTATAATATACAAATTGTGAATAATATTAGAATTATAGCAATAAATCCTTTTATTATTATTGATATATTTATTATACAATAGTTTCTAATAAAATAGTTTACAATTAAAGTATAAGCTATTCTATACATATTTACTCTTTCTACTACATAATCATTGTACAAATAATAATCTTTATACTCAATAGATTCGTTCTTCAGATATTTCACTATAAAATTTAGTAAATAAAAAAACATAGGTAAAGGAAGAGTAAGTATTAATATTGTTGATACAAAACTATTATTACCATCTAAATTTAATAACATAGTAGCTATCAAAAATCTAAAAATAAATATTATTGTAATAGAAATTATTCACATTTTAAATAAATGCTTTATGATTTTGCCTATATTATTTATTATATGTATAATAAAGTACACTATTTTTTCTCTAAAATCTACTTTTTTATGACTAGGTAAGCCACTATAAAAAAACTGAAAATGTTTTTTATAAAAATTTAGAGCTAAAGCTTTAACGAATATTACACTTAATATACTTAATATTATAAAAATATAATTTTGTATTATAAAAAGTATGGGAAATATTATAAATAATATTAAAACCATTAATATATAAGTCCAGAAGAATGCCCCCAATAAAGATCTATGGCTAGAACATAAAATATAATTTATATGACTTTCTAATTTAATGTATTTAATAGGCACGCCTCTTAATGTTCCCAAATTTTCCGAAAGATTATTAAACACCTCTATGTATAAACTTCAATCGATTTGAATAGGTATAACCGCTACATAAATAAAAACTATACTTAAAAACTGATATATCTTTATATTAAAGATATATCCTGAGGCAAGCTCTAGATAATATCTAGATAAGCTTGCTATATAATTATGATTTAAATAAACCCGAATACTGTTTAGTAGACGATAAAAAAAATAAAGCGGAGCTTTATTTTTTTTCATCGCATCCCGCTTACTATCTCTGCTGAGCAGAGATAAAGCGTAGTTGACTCAAGAGTGTTTTTCCATAATTATAATATAATAAATATCACGGCTTTTGCCTGAGGCCAGATAGGCCTCAGTACGAGGGAAAAAAAATATATTTTTTTTAGAGCTTGCACCCTCGTCCCTTATATTTCGCAGCAAAGGAATGCGCCAGGTTTGCACAAGATAAATGTATACGATTGCGCTATATACATTACAACAGTTTTATGCTCTTTAGAACTTGGTATTAGAGCTAAGCGAATACGAACCGGTGATAGCATACGTCCCCTCAAACTTATAACTACCCTCGGCTTATTTCGTCGTTGCGTAAAAAAACCATGCGTATTTTCGGAGAAAATCTTGCTTATTTTTTCGGAGAAAAAATCAGAAAGCTCGCAGTTAGTATTTTTTTTTTAGAGCCTCCGGCTACTATTTTATTTTACACTAGCTTAATTAGTATCGCTAGCCCTAATACCGCATTCTTCATCACATGAAACAACCTTTACTTTTCTTAATACCCATTAAGGTTACTTAACGACTTAATGTTTATTAAGATCTATAGTATGTACAAACTTTCAAATACAGCACAGGCAAGATGGCTAAGCTTGCAATAATATGGGCGCTTATTTATGCTAGTGAGCTATTCGCTAGTCATATTCCCTATTCGTTACACGAAGAGCAAGCTCGTCTAGCAAGCTCGCAATCCGCAATCTGCAATAAAAAATAAAGAGGCGGCGCTCCATCTAATCTATAAGCCGGAGGCATATGGATAAGAGCAGCTTTGCCTATATAAACATAGCCCTGGTTAAAAATAAAGCGGTATTCCTACGCAATCCGCAGCTCTTCTACGAAAATAAGCAGCCGCTTTATTTTTAAGCGAGACGAAGTCTCTTTATTTTTTTTACTAGGCGTAACTAGAGCTTAGGGCGCGTCCATATAATAGCAAGCTATTATATACTGAGGCATATTTTTTCGGAGAAAAAATTAGAAGCTCCATATATAACTTATCTAGCTTATCTGCTACTGAAAAGAAGTGTATGGCTGCATATTTAAACTAGCCGGTCGTCGTTTAAATATGCTGCCATAGTATAGCATGTATAATCATAAATCCTTCATACTATACACACCTATAAAGTAGAGTACGGTTAGTCAGATTTGAACTGACACAAATCGAGTGGAAATCGACAAGTCTACCATTAACCTATAACCGCTTGAATGAGGAGTAGCTTGCGCCTTGAACACCCTCGAGTATAACTCAGAAAAGCTTAAGTTTTCACTGTTGTCTAGCATCCCTGCCAACACTTACAGTAAACCAACCTTCAGCATCTGTTTATTTTCGCTGAAGAGCTTGCTGAGTTCCTATTTTTCTATTTTTCGGAGGGCGCTAGCTCTTCTGAAAAATCAGTAAGCTCGGACTACTACTCGATGAAGCTGGATTAAATCTCAGAAGCTACAGGAGTCGCACCTAATTCATTGACAAGCTTATGCCGCCAAGACAGCCTCTAACCGGCCGGCTTCTTAAAAATAAAGGGGTAGTCCTTCGGACTCCGCGTTAAAAATAAAGAGAGCTCGCGCCACTTTATTTTTTCCTCGCCCCCTTTACCTTAATATCTTAGGTTGCGCCCCGGAGGGAATAAGCAACTTGCCATAAAAGAAACAATTTTCTTTCTGTATCTAAGGAAGGACTTGAACCTTCAAGGCTAAAGCCAACAAAGCTTAAGTTTGTCGTGTCTACCAATTCCACCACTTAGATTATATTTATATAGGCGCAACCTCTTAATTAAAAGACGAAGTCTACTCTTATTTTGATCCATAATCAATCACTAGACGGTCTAAATTAATTGTATGGCCATCCATAAACTTAATATGGCCGAAGGGCGATTTTTTTCTCCGAGCTCGCGCCTAAAATACAATTAGTCAGAGTCGAACTGACAAAATTCGTTTGGTAAACGAATAGTTTACCATTAACTTATAATTGCTTACTTCGTACAATTATAGCCTATTTTAAGGCATATTTTTTCGGCTGGGCATTCTTCTGGAGTAAAATGTATTTTTTTTCGAGTCGCGCCCACAATTTTGTCTTGAAACTACGGTGCAAATCTCTATCTAGTGTTATTGTTTTTATATTAAAGAGAGCTGGAATCTGTTATGTAGCCGGAGGCTCTAAAAAAAAAATACGAGTAGCCGAGCCCGAGCCCCCGGGCTACGGGCTAGGAGGGGCTCCTAATTCCTTACGGTAGTCCGTAGGACGATTTTCTTCGAAAATACGAAGCAAGAGCAAGCTAGCCGTATTCCGAACCGAGCCTTCTAACCGATTCCTGCACTCAGATCTAGGGCTAAAGTGACTTGAACACTTATAATTACTGTTATGAGCAGTACACTTTACCTATTAAGTTATAGCCCTACGCGGACAAAGGACTTGCACCTCTAACCTTTGGACATGAGCCAAATGTGTTACTATTACACCAATCCGCTTTAGACTAGATAGGATTCGAACCTACGATGGTAGCATTGAAAGAGCTATGTCTTACCGCTTGACTACTAATCCTTTTTTAGAGGCACGCCGCCTGTGCTTATGCACAGGCAGGTTACTAAGATTGACATTATATTAACGTCCTTTATTCATATTAGATTTTATCTCTAAAGAGGGCGCAAGCTCTAAAAATACGGCGTATTTTTTCTACGAGCTTCGCCTAATCCCGGAGGGAGAGCTTGCTGATTTTTTTTACGAAAAATCAGCGTTAAAAATAAAGAGAGCTCGCGCCACTTTATTTTTTTCCTCGCCTGATCCCGGAGGGAGAGCTTGTTCGACCTCCGCCTTCGAAGAATCTGCAAGCTATTTGTCAGCCCAATGCAAGTATCGCACTTACTTCTATTGATTACAAAACAATTGCATTACTTTTATGCTAATCAGGCTCTAGCTACAATTTGCTAAACTTTAAAAAGCCAAACCACCCGAGCTTGCGCCGGAATAAAAAAAAATATATTCTTTATTTTTTTTTTGCGCCAACATATATGGGTATGGTTTGCATGGCATGCATTGTACATGCGATATATGTATAAATAGTTATTTATAAAATTAGTACTTTATTCTTAAAAATCTCCAGATTCGTACGGATAAAGCCTATATTACATTCTTCGTAATAATATTTTACGTATATTTAAGAAATATCTTAAGATAAGCTTCGTGCCTATATGCTTTCAGCACTTATCCTTAACCAACTTAGCTTTCCTGCCGTGCCTATGCTATATATTTATCTTAG
>Ga0308176_10002929_pt1 | contig 10809 bp, 9 predicted proteins | sample PhyCR2_3_FD_203890 | JGI IMG/M metagenome (GOLD analysis project Ga0308176, IMG submission 203890) | Soil microbial communities from UC Gill Tract Community Farm, Albany, California, United States - DLSLS.C.R2 | ecosystem: Environmental > Terrestrial > Soil > Agricultural land | place: USA... | reverse complement strand
CTCGTGCGCTTCCACGAGGCCCTCGGCCTGCCCGGTGAACCACCATCCGTGGCGCTCGTGCTGGACCGCGTGGATGGGGGCTCGCTCGCCTCAGCGGTCGCCGCGCGGGGCCACCTCAGCGTCGGCGAGTCCGTGACCGTGCTCGCGCCGGTGTCGCGGGCCCTCGCGTCCTTGCACGCTGCCGGCGTCGTCCACGGCGACGTGCAACCCGCAAACGTCCTGCTGGAGCGCTCGGGTCGACCGCTGCTCGCTGACCTGGGTGTGGCGCGCCTGGCCGGCGAGGTACCCGGCGACCTCTATGGCACCGTCGGGTTCGTGGCCCCCGAGGTCGCCGTCGGGTCGTCCCCGACCCCGGCCAGTGACGTGTATGCCGTGGGAGCTCTGGCGTGGTGGTGCGTCACCGGCGCGGCGCCGGCACCGCCTGCCCTGCGCCGTGCTGAGGAGCAGCTGCCGCCCGGCCTGCCCCAATCGTGGTGCGAGGTGACGCGACGCGCCCTCTCAGGCGACCCCGCCGTCAGGCCGGGCGCCGCTGAGCTGGCGCTCGCCTACTTCGACGCCGCACCTTGCGAGGCCCTGCGCCTGGTCGTGGGGTCCGACGAGTCGTCGCTGCTGACTCAGCGGCTGCGGCACGCTGCCGAACCTCTTGGCCCGCCCTCGCGGTCCGGCGCGGCCGACCCGGATCGAAGCCCGACCCGGTGGCGCGACCTCGTGGTGGGTGGGCCGGGCCGTGGACGGTGGGCAGCTCGTCTGGACGATCGCCGCAGGGCGTTGTTGGTCCTCACGGCACTGTGTCTGGCGGCGGCCCTGGGTTCGGTGGCGCTCTGGTGGGATGCACGGGGCGCGGACCCCGACCACCGCGTGGTGCGGATCGTGCCCGTCGCGGAAGGCGCCACCTCCGCGCGCCCGGGAGGCGGTGCTCCGTCCGTGACGTTGCCGGACCTGAGCGCGGATCTCCTTGCGCCCCAACGCGATCCACGTGGACTCATGCAGGCGCTGGCCGACCGTCGCGCCTCGGTGGTGACCACCGGTGACCGCGCCGGCCTCTCCCTGCTCGACGTCCCGGGCTCACCTGCAATGGCAGCCGACACCAAGCTGCTCGAGGACCTCCGGGCCGCCGGTGAGTCCTACGACGGGGTGGGGCTGCTCGTGCGCACGTCACGCGTGGTGACCTCCGCCTCGAGCCCAGGGGGCCGGCACCAGGACATGGTGGGCGTCGAAGCAGCCGTGGACACCACGGCATACACCCTCGTCGGCGAGTCGGGCACCCGCCAGGCGAGGCCGGCGCTGCGCGGCGCGGAGATGCGCTTCGACCTGCGCTGGGTCGACGGGCGCTGGCTCATCGAGCGGGTCTCGGACGCGGCGGCGGGTTAGGGCTGCGAGTGTGCGGGAGCCACCAGCTGCTGCAGCGTGGTCGTCAGATCGGTGTCCTGGTGGACGAATCCCGACGCGCGCAGCCGGTCGGGCACCGCCCGCTTGCTGTTGAGCACCTCGACGGCGAAACCACCGAGAACGGCCCTGATCCCGATGGCGGGTGCTGGCAGGACTGCCGGCCGGTGCACCAGCCGGCCCACTGCCGCCGCCACGTCACGTTGACGCACCGGGGCAGCACCCACCACGTTGACCGGCCCGGTCAGGTCGGGATGGTCAACCAGGTGCGCCAGCGCAGAAACCGTGTCGCGCAAGGAGATCCACGGCCACCACTGACGACCGCTGCCGAGGGGTCCGTTGATCCCGGCTTTGGCGAGCGGGAGCATCCGGCCGAGGGCTCCGCCATGCGCAGCGAAGACCAGGCCGGTGCGTGAGAAGGCCACGGGTATGCCGGCGTCGACGGCCGTGCGAGCCGCTGCCTCCCACGCCAGGACGACCTCGGTGAGGAACCCCGAGCCGGGCCCGGAGGTCTCCGTGAGCACCTCGTCGCCGCGGTCGCCGTAGAACCCCACCGCCGAGCCACTGACGAGCCGCGCTGGTCCGCCACGCTCTGCGAGCGCCGTGGCGATGGCGTGCGTCGAGTCCACGCGCGAGGCGAGGATCTGCTGCTGGTAGCTCGGCGTCCAACGTCGGTCACCGACGCCGGCGCCAGCCAGGTTGACGACGGCTGTGACGCCCTCGAGCGCAGCCGGGTCGAGGTACCGCGAGGAAGGGTCCCAGCTGACTTCGGCCGAGGTCCGAACGGGTCGGCGGACGAGGTGGACCACCTCGTCGCCGCGAGCGGTCAGGAACGCCGACAGCGCGCTGCCGATCAGTCCGGAGGAACCGGTGATGGCAACGCGCTGCGGCATGGGCACAGTGGTGCGGGAGTCCTCAGAGCCCGAGGTCGGACTCGAAGTTCCCCTCCTCGAGCCGGGTCTTCATCGTGGTGAGGAAGCGTGCGGCGTCGGCACCGTCGACGATGCGGTGGTCGTAGGACAGAGCGAGGTAGCACATCGAGCGGATCGCGATCGTCTCACCGCCGTCGGCGTCGGTCACCACCACCGGCCGCTTGACGACCGCACCGGTGCCGAGGATCCCGACGTTGGGCTGGTTGATGATCGGCGTGTCGAACAGCGCGCCACGGCTCCCGGTGTTGGTCAGCGTGAACGTGCCGCCGCCGAGCTCGTCCGGCGTGATCTTGTTGTTGCGGGTGCGGTCGGCCAGGTCGGCGATCTTGCGCGAGAGGCCGGCAATGTTGAGGTCACCCGCGTCCTTGATCACCGGCACGAGCAGTCCGCGCTCGGTGTCGACCGCGACGCCGAGGTTCTCCTGGCCGTGGTAGGTGACCTGGTCGCCGTCGACGCTGGCGTTGACGTTCGGGTGGGCCTTGAGGGCCTCGACCGTCGCCAGCGCGAAGAACGGCAGGAAGCTGAGCTTGGTGCCCTCACGCCGCTCGAACTCACCCTTGGCCCGCGCGCGCAGCCGAGCGATCTTGGTGACGTCGACCTCCACCACCGTCGTGAGCTGGGCCGAGACCTGGAGGGACTCGACCATCCGCTTGGCGATGGTCTGGCGCAGGCGCGACATCTTCTCGGTGGTGCCGCGCTTGGGCGAGACCTGGCCGCGGGAGCCGGCGCCAGAAGTCGCGGCAGCGGGCGCCCGGGCGCCAGCCGGCGCAGCTGCCCGCTGGGGAGCGGCTGCGGCTTCCTGCGCGGCCTTGGCCGCGTCGAGGACGTCCTGCTTGCGGATCCGCCCGCCGACGCCGGTTCCCTTGAGGGAGCCCAGGTCGACGTCGTTCTCGGCCGCCAGCTTGCGTACCAGGGGAGTGACGTAGGCCGAGGCGTCCTGGCCGTCGGCGCCTGCTGCCGCAGCAGCCTGGGCCGGCGCAGGGGCCTGCGGGGCGGGTGCCTGCTGAGGCTGCTCCTGCTGCGGCGCGGGCGCTTGCTGCTGGGGCTGCTCCTGCTGCGGCGCGGGCGCTTGCTGCTGGGGCTGCTCCTGCTGCTTGGCCTGCTCCTGCTGCGGCGCGGGCGCTTGCTGCTGGGGCTGGGCCTGCTGCTGGGGCTGGGCCTGCTGCTGCGGCGCGGAGCCTCCGCCCGACCCCGAGCCGCCGATGACGGCCAGGTCGCCGCCCACCGGAACGGTGTCGTCCTCCTGCACCAGGATCTTGGTGAGGACTCCAGCGACCGGCGAGGGGATCTCGGTGTCCACCTTGTCCGTCGAGACCTCCAGGAGCGGCTCGTCGACCTCGACGGTGTCGCCCTCGGCCTTGAGCCACCGGGTGACCGTGCCCTCGGTGACCGACTCGCCGAGCGCCGGCATGGTGACCGTCTCGCCGCCGCCGGCGCCACCCTGCTGAGGTTCGCCACCGCCGGACCGCGCCTGGGCCGGTGCGGCCTGCTCGGTCGACGGCTGCTCGCTCGACGGCTGCTCCTCGGCCGGCTCCTGCGGCTGCTCCTCCGGAGCCTGCGCCCGCTGCTCCTGGTCGGCCTGCTGCTCGCCGGACGCCTGCTGCTGGCCGCCCTGCTGCTGGTCGCCGCCCTGCTGCTGCTCACCGCCACCGGAGGATCCGGCGTCGCTGCCGTCGCCGATCACCGCAAGGTCGGCGCCCACCGGGACGGTGTCGTCCTCGTTGGCCAGGATCTCCTGAAGCACGCCGGCCACTGGCGAGGGGATCTCGGTGTCGACCTTGTCGGTCGAGACCTCGAGGAGCGGCTCGTCGACCGCGACCGTGTCGCCGACGTTCTTCAGCCAGCGCGTCACGGTGCCTTCGGTGACCGACTCACCCAGGGCCGGCATGGTCACGCGTTCAGACATCTGCTCGTTCTCCTCTTAGTTGTGTGCGTGGAGCGGTTTGCCGGCGAGGGCCAGGTGCGCCTCTCCGAGGGACTCGTTCTGCGTGGGGTGGGCGTGGATGAGTGATGCCACGTCGGAGGGCAGCGCCTCCCAGTTGTAGATCAGCTGGGCCTCGCCGACCTGCTCGCCCATGCGGGCGCCGATCATGTGCACGCCGACGACCGGCCCGTCCTTCTCCCGGACCAGCTTGACGAAGCCCTGGGTCTGCAGGATCTGCGACTTGCCGTTGCCGCCGAGGTTGTACTCGTACGTCTCGACGTCGCCGTACTTGTCGCGAGCCTGCGACTCGGTCAGCCCGACGGAGGCGATCTCGGGGTCGCAGTAGGTGACCCGCGGGATGCCCGCCTCCTCGATGACCGCAGGTTTGAGCCCGGCGATCTCCTCGGCCACGAAGATCCCCTGTGCGAAGCCCCGGTGGGCGAGCTGCAGTCCCGGCACGATGTCGCCCACGGCGTACACGCCAACGACGCCAGTCCTCAAGCGCTCGTCCGTCGTCACGAAGCCCCGGTCGAGCGTGACGCCGACCTCGGCATACCCAAGCCCCTCGGTGACCGGCCCGCGGCCCACCGCCACGAGCAGCAGGTCCGCCTCGAGGTTCTCACCGCCCTCGAGCGACACGGTCACCGTGTCGCCCGACTGGGTCGCGCTGCTGAACTTGACGCCCGTCTTCAACCCGATCTTGCGCTTGCGGAACGAGCGCTCCAGCGTCTTGGAGATCGCCTCGTCCTCGGCCGCCACCAGGCGGGGGAGTGCCTCGACGATGGTCACCTCGGAGCCGAAGGACTTGAACACCGACGCGAACTCGACGCCGATGACACCGCCACCGAGCACCACGACGCGCGGTGGCACGAAGTCGAGCGACAGCGCCTGCTGGCTGGTCATGACGCGACCGCCGATCTCCAGGCCGGGCAGCGTCTTGGCGTAGGACCCCGTCGCGAGGACGACGTTGCGTCCGGTGATGCGCCGCCCGTCGACCTCGACGGTGGACCGGTCGACCAGCCGTCCCTCGCCTTGGACCAGCTCGACCTGGTGCGCCTTGGCCAGGCCCTGCAGGCCCTTGTAGAGGCGGGCGATGACGCCGTCCTTGTAGGCGTTGACGCCGGACATGTCGACGGACTCGAAGGTGGACTTCACGCCGAACTGCGAACCCTCGCGGGCGGTGTCGGCGACCTCGGCGGCGTGAAGCAGGGCCTTGGTGGGGATGCAGCCCACGTGCAGGCAGGTGCCGCCCAGCTTGTCCTTCTCCACCAGGGCCACTCGCAGACCCAGCTCGGCGGCACGGAACGCACATGCGTAGCCGCCGCTGCCGCCACCGAGGATCACGACGTCGAAGGTGGTCTGGTCGGTGGGCTCGGCGTCGGCCGGCATCGTGTCGCTCCCTTGCGTCGTTCGCACCAGTGGGTCACATCGCCCGCCACCGGCAGTCAGGTCGTGACCGGGCGCGAACGACACAGTGCATCTTGTCACTGATCGAGCGCCCGGGCGCAAGCAGGTCCCACCATGGTCGCCCCTTCGCGAAACGCCCCGGAATGCATGGGCGCTGCCCGTATCGTTGGCCCATGGCGTGGTGGCGGAGGAGCCGGGGCTCCAAGCGACGGGGACCCTCCGACGGACCCAACATGGCGGTTGACCAGCAGGCCGTGCGCAAGCACCTGTCGGACTTCGCGACGAGCCGGCGTGGCGTCGAGGCCTACGTCGAGCCGCCCACCAACGTCACCGCCACGACGGTCATCCTCATCGCCCACGACGGGGAGTGGACCCGTCGTGCAGCCGGTTCGCGGCAGTCGGCGTTCGACCTCGCTGCGAGCCTGGGGGTCCCGGTCTACGACGTCCTGCAGACGGGATACCCGAACCGCATGCGCGAGTGGAACTCCCGCCAGCGTCGCAAGGACTGAACCGCCGGCCGGTGGTGCGCCGCCGTCTGGGAGGTGCAAGGCTGGGGCCACCACCACGAGACCGTCGATCAGCAGGAGGCGCCATGTCCGGCAACGGCAAGCCGGCCCAGCAGGGACCCAGCGAGGACGTGAAGCGCAAGTTCCGGGAGGCCCTCGAGAAGAAGCAGTCGCACGCCGGTCGCGACGTCTCTGACGACCACGAGCACGGCAAGGTCGACCACGCCCAGGGGGCGGCGACGAGTGCGACGCAGCAGATGTTCCGGCGCAAGAGCGGCGGCTGAGCGCCACTGTCAGCGCGCATGGCGAAGGGCTCCGTCCGACTCGGACGGAGCCCTTCACCGTGTGCAGTCCTTGCGGTGGTGCAGCCGTTGGGGCGGGTATGCCGGTCAGCCGGCGTAGCCCTCCACGAGGGTGAGCAGGGTGGCGACGCCGAAGCCCGTGGCGCCCTTGGGTGTGTAGCCCCAGGCGCTGCCCTCGTTGAACGACGGTCCGGCGATGTCGACGTGCGCCCAGGGCGTGCCCTCGGTGACGAACTCCTTGAGGAACAGCCCGGCGGTGAGCATGCCGCCCCAGCGCTCACCCTTGTGGGCCAGGTCGGCGACCGAGGAGTCCAGCTGCGCACGCAGGTCCGTCGGCAGCGGCATGGGCCACGCGGCCTCACCTGAGGCGTCCGCAGCAGCGCGCACCCGGTCGCGGAAGTCGTCGTCGTTGGCCATGATGCCGGCAACTCGTGGCCCGAGGGCCACCATCTGTGCGCCGGTGAGGGTGGCGATGTCGACGATGGCGTCGGGTCCGGCTTCGCCGGCCAGGCAAAGCCCGTCGCCGAGCACCATGCGGCCCTCGGCGTCGGTGTCGAGGATCTCGACGGTCGTGCCGTTGCGCATGGTCACCACGTCGCTGGGACGCTGGGCGCTGCCGCTGGGCATGTTCTCCGCCAGGCACAGGTAGCCGGTGACCTTGACCGGCACGCCCAGCTCGGCTGCTGCGAAGACGGTCGCCGCGACGGCTGCGGCCCCGGCCATGTCGGACTTCATGGTGAGCATGGAGGCCGGCGGCTTGATGCACAGGCCGCCGGAGTCGAACGTGATGCCCTTGCCCACCAGCGCCACAGACCCCTTGGCCTTCGGCGGGTTCCACGTGAGGGTCACCATCCGGGGCGGGTTCACCGAGCCCTGGCCGACGCCGACGATGCCTCCGAAGCCACCCTTGGCCAAGGCCTTCTCGTCCAGCACGGAGACGCTGACCTTGGCCTTGCCGGAGGCGGCACGGGACTTGACCGACTCGGCGAAGGACTGCGGAAAGAGCTTGTTGGGCGGCGTGTTGACGAGGTCCCTCGTGTAGGCCTTGGCGTCAGCCAGCACGGCAGCGCGAGTGGCGGCGGCCTTGACGACCTTGACGCGGGCCTGCGAGGTGGCCACGGTGACCGTGCCGACCCCCTTGTCCTGCTTGGCCGAGGGGCCGCGCACCCCGGCATACCGGTAGGCCCCCAGTGCGGCGCCCTCAGCAACCGCAGCGACCGTCGCCTCGTCCGCGGCGGGGAGGGCGAGGACCACCTTGTTGGCCGCCTTGAGTGCGCGGATGGCGCTCCCGGCTGCGCGTCGGAGCACCTCAGGTGCGAACGCCGCGCCGCCGTCGGCGTCCTTGCCCAGGCCGGTCAGGACCACGACCGGCGCTGCGACACCGGGCACCGCCGCAAGGGTGTGGACCTCCTCCGCAGAGCCACTCGCACCCAGTGCCACCAGTGCCGAGGTGAGGTGGTTCGCGGCCGCACGGGGCAGGCCGTGGCCGGCGGCGAGGGTCGCCTTGCCGTCCACCTGCACGGTGGCGAGGACCAGGGCGTCGGCTTTGAGGTCGTGGGCTGGGCGGTCGGAGACGTTGACGGTCGTCACGTGGTCATCCTTGTCTGTGGGTGAGGTGGCACCTGCCGAAGCGCAGGATAGCGGCGGCCCGCCGACCCTGGTTCCGGTGGGCGGTAGCGTTCGGGCCATGAGCGACGCAGCCCTGAAGACCTCGCCCCTGCACGACCGGCACGTGGCGCTGGGCGCCAAGATGGCCGACTTCGGTGGCTGGGAGATGCCCATCGAGTACCCCGGCGGCGGAGTGGTCCGCGAGCACACGGCGGTCCGCACCTCGGTGGGGATCTTCGACGTGTCTCACCTCGGCAAGGCGCGGGTCTCCGGGCCGGGCGCCCGCGACTTCGTCAACGCCTGCCTGGCCAACGACCTCGGCCGCATCCACGAGGGCAAGGCGCAGTACACGTTGTGCTGCAACGACTCCGGCGGCGTGGTGGATGACCTCATCGCCTACCTGCGCAGCGACGACGACGTCTTCATGATCCCCAACGCCGCCAACACGGCTGCGGTGGTCGAGCTCCTCAGCAAGGCTGCGCCGGCGGGCCTGACGGTGGAGAACCTGCACGACCGCTACGGCGTCATCGCCGTGCAGGGGACCAAGTCCGACGAGGTCCTCGAGGCGCTCGGGTTGCCGACCGGCCACGACTACATGTCGTTCGTCGAGACGCAGTGGCAGGGCCACCCCGTGATCGTCTGCCGCACCGGGTACACCGGTGAGCGGGGCTATGAGCTGGTGCCGGCCTGGGAGGTGTCCGGGCAGCTGTGGGACGAGCTGGTCCGCGCCGCGGAGCCTTTCGACGGACTGCCCTGCGGGCTCGGGGCGCGCGACACCCTGCGCACCGAGATGGGCTACGCCCTGCACGGCAACGAGCTGTCGCCCACGATCACCCCCGTCCAGGCCCGCGTGGGCTGGGCGGTCGGCTGGAAGAAGGAGGGCTTCTGGGGCAAGGACGCGCTCGTGGCCGAGAAGGCCGCCGGGCCGGAGCGGGTCGCCTGGGGTCTGCTTGCCACCGGCCGTGGCATCCCACGAGCGCACTGCGAGGTCAAGGCTGACGGAGCAGTCGTGGGTGAGGTCACCTCGGGCACGTTCAGCCCCACGTTGAAGAACGGCATCGCGCTCGCGCTGCTCGCCCCCACCGTTGCCGAGGGTGACAACGTGGTGATCGACGTCCGAGGCCGTGACGTTCCTGCGCGCGTCGTGAAGCCGCCGTTCGTGCAGGTCGACGTCCGCGAGGGCTGAGCACCCGATCGACTGACGAGAGAGAGCCCATGCCGGGACACACCTACCGCGCGCAGGTCCAGTGGGCCGGCTCCACCGCCGCCGGGTACCGCGCCTACCCGCGGGCCCACACGGCATACACGCCGCCGGCCACCGAGGGCTTCGACCTCAGCGCCGACCCGGCCTTCCGCGGTGACGCAGACCTGCCCAACCCCGAGCAGCTGCTCGTGCTCGCAGCGTCGTCCTGCCAGCTCTTGTCCTTCCTCGCGCTCGCGGCTCGGCAACGGGTCGACGTCGTGGGCTACGAGGATGAGGCGACCGGTGAGATGCCGATGGATGAGCTGCCGCAGCGGATAGCGCGGATCACGTTGCGGCCCAACGTCTCCGTCGCCGGTGAGGCCGACCTGGAGGCGGTGGAACGCCTGCTCCACCAGGCGCACACCGAGTGCTACATCGCCAACTCCCTGACGTCCGAGGTGGTGCTCGAGCCGACGGTCCGCCGCGTCTGAGCAGCACCGGCCGGGCTGCGCGGCGGGTGGGCAGCGCGGTCCCGTTGTCGGTGGGCGCGGGTAGCGTCCAGGGGATGAGGTACGGGTTCGTGGTGCCGTTCGCCGAGGCCGCGGAGTTCGCGCAGGTCGCGGCGCTGGGGGAGCAGCGCGGCTGGGACGGCGTGTTCACCTGGGAGTCGCTCTACGGCGAGCACGCCTGGGTCACGCTCGCCGCGGCGGCAGTGCAGACCTCCCGGATCCGCCTGGGCACGTTGCTCACTCCTGCGTCGCGCCACCGGCCGTGGGACCTCGCCTCGATGGTCAGCACGGTCGACCGGCTCAGCGCGGGCAGGGTCGTGATGACCGTGGGACTCGGCGCACTGCACGACGGCTGGACCCGGTTCGAGCCCGACGAGGGTCGGCGGGTGCGCGCACAGAAGCTCGACGAGGCGCTGGCGGTGTGGGCAGGGTTGCTGTCCGCCGAGCCGTTCAGCTTCGAGGGAAGGCACTACCCCGTGGCCGCCGCGCACCCTGAGGAGGCGCCGCCGGCCCCACCGCCGCCCGCGCAGCGACCACACCCTCCGGTCTGGTGCGTCGGTGCCTACTTCCCTCATCGGGAGCGTCAGCCCTCTCTGGAGCGGGCGGCGCGCTGGGACGGCATCCTGCCGACCGTCGGCGACGCTGCCGCCGACGAGGGCACCCCCAGCCTCACGGTCGCCGGGCTCGCCGAGGTCCTCGGCACCGTGCGCCGGCTGCGGGCCGACAGCGGCCGCCCGTGGGACGGCTACGACGTGGTGATCGAGGGTGACAGCACGGGCGAGTTCGTGAAGTCCGACGGCACGCCCGAGCAGTGGGCGCGGGCCGGGGCGACCTGGTGGATCGAGAGCTGGTGGACGCTCGAGCCCGGGCCAGCGGGCCTCGCCGAGCTGCGGCGTCGTGTCGAGGCGGGGCCACCGCGCTGACGCCGGTGAAGATCAGGGGCCGGACGTCGCCCGGAGCGCCGCCACGACCTCGTCCACGGTGAGCAACGCGCGCGGGTGGAGCACCTTGGCCACCTGGGGCCCGAACGCCGGCGAGCCGGTCAGCACGTC
>Ga0308176_10002928_pt1 | contig 10810 bp, 6 predicted proteins | sample PhyCR2_3_FD_203890 | JGI IMG/M metagenome (GOLD analysis project Ga0308176, IMG submission 203890) | Soil microbial communities from UC Gill Tract Community Farm, Albany, California, United States - DLSLS.C.R2 | ecosystem: Environmental > Terrestrial > Soil > Agricultural land | place: USA... | reverse complement strand
CGCCGTCCGTGCGGCGGGAGCGACCGCGGCCGTGCTGATCCCCGACTTCCACAACCCCACCGGCGCCCTCATGCCCGACGACGACCGGGCCGCGCTGGCCCGCGCGCTGCGCCAGGCGCGGACCGTACCCGTCGTCGACGAGTCGATCGTCGAGATCGACCTCGACGGCGGCCCGATGCCGCTGCCCTTCGCCGCCCACGACCCGCGTGCGGTGAGCGTCGGCAGCTCGTCGAAGTCGCACTGGGGCGGGCTGCGCACCGGGTGGGTCCGGGCTCCCCGGGCACTGCTCCCCTCCCTGGTCGAGGCCCGGGTCACCGCCGACCTCGGGGCCCCGGTGCTCGAGCAGCTCGTGCTGCTCGAGCTGATGCGCAGCTCGCCCGGCCTCACCGCGGCGCGGCGCCTGGACCTGCGCGCCTCGCGCACCGCCCTCGTCGACGCCCTGGCCGCCCGGCTGCCCGAGGTGCGCTACCGGATGCCGCGTGGTGGCCTCTCGCTGTGGTGCGAGCTCCCCGAGGGGGTCGACGCGACCGGGGTGGCGCTGGCGGCCGAGGACGAGGGCCTGCTGCTCGCCGCGGGACCCCGCTTCGCCGTCCCGGGCGGCCTCGAGCGGTGGCTGCGGCTGCCCCATGCCCTGCCCCCCGACGCGATGGCCGAGGCCGTCGAGCGGCTCGCCGTCGCCGTCGACCGGGTGCGGTCGGGCGCGGCCGGGGCGAACGGCGCCCGCCGCCCGGCCTCGCGACCCGGCCCGCCGAGGCCGTCGCGCCCTCTGGTGGCCTGACCGCGAGGCCGTTCCCGGCGGCTGGCTATCGTTGCCCCGGTGACCACCACCGCGCAGCCCGGCCCGATCGCCGACCTCCTGGCCACCCTCGACCTGGAGGAGCTCGGGTCGGCTCAGGTGAGCGTGCAGCCGGTGTCGACCACCGGTGGGCTCTCCGGCGCGGACGCGGTCCGCCTCCCGGAGACGTTCGCCGAGGACATCACCCTGTTCCGCGGCCAGAGCCAGAAGATGCCGCACGGCCGGGTGTTCGGCGGCCAGGTGCTGGCCCAGGGCGTCATCGCCTGCGGCCGCACCGTGCGGGCCGTCGAGGGCGGCGCGGACCGCCGGCTGCACTCCATCCACGCCTACTTCATGCGCCCGGGTGACGACACCCAGCCGATCACCTTCAGCGTCGAGCGGATGCGCGACGGCCGGTCCTTCTCGACCCGCAGGGTGCACGCCATCCAGCACGGCAAGCCCATCCTGTCGATGAGCGCGTCGTTCCAGACGCCCGACACCGGCATGGACCACCAGGACCCGATGCCGCAGGCCCCCGACCCGATGTCGGTGCCCTCGCTCGCCGAGGTGTTCGCCGACGTCGACCACCCCGGCGCCCGGCACATCGTCGAGGAGCGGGCCATCGAGCAACGGCACGTCGAGGGCAACCTGTTCGTCACGCCCGCCACCGAGCGGGTCGCCGACCAGCGGGTGTGGATGCGTGCCATCGGCGAGCTGCCCGACGACCCGCTGGTGCACGAGGCCGTGCTGGCGTTCTCGTCGGACTACTCGCTGCTCGAGTCGATCCTGCGCCGCCACGGAAAGGACTGGCGCACACCGGGCCTGCGTGCGGCCAGCCTCGACCACGCGATGTGGTTCCACCGACCGGCCCGGGCCGACGAGTGGCTGCTGTACGCCCAGCACTCCCCGTCGGCCCAGGGCGGCCGCGGCCTGGGGATCGGCCGGATGTTCACCGCCGACGGCACCCTGGTGGCCACCGTCGCCCAGGAGGGCATGCTGCGGGTCCCGGACGAGGTCAGCTGAGGCGCAGGACGGCGGCCGAGCTCGCCGGCACCCGGATGCCGCCCCGGCCGAGCCGGGTTCCGGCACGATCCCAGGCCAGGACGACGTCAGCGCCGCCGAGGTCGAGCGGCACGTCCCGGTCGGCGTCGGAGAGGTTGACGACCACGGCGTAGGGCGTGCGTCCCGCCGGGGTGTGCGTCATGGCCAACCAGCGGGCGTCCTCGTCATGGGTGACGGTGACGTCGGCGAAGCGGGTGGTCCCACCTGCGAGCAGCTCCCGCCGCAGCGCGATGCAGGACCGGTACCAGTCGCGCACCCGAGCGTGCGAGGGCCGGTCGAGCTCGGCCCAGTCGAGCACCGACGCGTCCCGGGTTGCCGGGTCCTGCGGGTCGGGGACCTCGTCGGCCGACCACCCGTGCGAACCGAACTCCGCTCGTCGGCCACGGCGCACGGCATCGGCCAGCACCTCGTCGTCGAAGCTGGTGAAGAACTGCCACGGTGTGGATGCGGCCCACTCCTCACCCATGAAGATCATCGGGGTGGTCGGCCCGAGGAGGTAGAGCGCGGCGCCGGCCGCCTGGGCCCCCGCAGCGACGGCGGCCGAGATGCGGTCGCCCGCCATCCGGTTGCCCACCTGGTCGTGCGTCTGCAGGTAGCCGAGCAGCCGGCGGGCGTCGAGCCGCTCGACGTCGACCGGCCTGCCCCACGGGTGCCCCCGGAAGGTGGAGAGCGTGCCGTCGTGGAGGAAGCCGCGGGTGAGCACCTTCGCCAGCACTCCCAGCGGCCCGGCCTCCTCGCGCGCGCCCCCGCCGGCGAAGTCCGCGTAGTAGCCGACCTCCTCACCGGTCAGGGCGACGTGCAGCGCATGGTGCACGTCGTCGTCCCACTGCGCGGTCATGCCGCGACCGCCCTCGGCCGCCGGCGTGACCATGACGGTGTCGTTGAGGTCGCTCTCGGCGACCAGGTCCAGCGGCCGACCGAGCTCCGCGGACAGGGCTGCGACGGCGTCCGACAGCTCGGCGAGGTAGTGCGGCTGCGAGTCGTCCTTGAGCTCGTGGACCGCGTCGAGGCGCAGGGCGTCGACGTGGAAGTCGCGGAACCAGCGCAGCGCGCTGTCGATCAGGAACCGCCGTACCGGCCCGCAGCCCTCGTGGTCGAGGTTCACGGCCGGGCCCCACGGGGTGTGGTGGGCCTGGGTGAAGTAGGGGCCGAAGCGCGAGAGGTAGTTGCCGCTGGCACCGAGGTGGTTGTGCACGACGTCCAGGGCGACGCCCATCCCCCGGGCATGGCAGGCGTCGACGAAGCGCTGCAGCGCCTCGGGACCGCCGTACCCGTCGTGCACGGCCCACAGGTCGACGCCGTCGTAGCCCCAGCCCCACCGACCGGGGAAGGCGGCCACCGGCATCAGCTCGACGACCTCGACGCCGAGGTCCGCGAGGTGGTCGAGGCGGTCGACCGCGGCGTCGAGGGTTCCCTCCGGGGTGAAGGTGCCCAGGTGCAGCTCGTAGACCACCGCCCCGAGCAGCCCGGCGCCGGAGCGCGGCCCGCGCCAGGTGCCGTCGGACCACGCGTGGGTCGCCGGGTCGAAGGTGCGGCTGGGGCCGTGCACGCCGTTCGGCTGCCAGGGGCTGCGCGGGTCCGGCAGCGCCGGTTCGGAACCGTCGAGCACGAAGGCGTAGTCGACCGCGCCGTCCGCCGCGCCGTCTCCCGGCGCGCCGGTCGGCGGCTCCCACCGCCACCAGCCGCCGCCGGCAGGCGTCATCGGATCGCGTCGGCCGGGTGCCTCGTGCATCGCGTCGTTCGGCCGGGGCCGGGGCACGCAGGCCCACTCGACCTCGACCGTCGAGGCGAACGGGGCCCAGACCTCGATCGGGGGAGGCGCTCCGTGCTCCCGTGCCGGCCCCCCGGGGGTGTCGGTCACGGCTGCTGCCTCAGCAGGAGGGCCACGGGCCGGTGGGCCAGCAGGTCGGCGAGGCGCACCGGCCCGCCCGTCCGGACCACGTCGTCGTCGGACAGCACGTCGCGCCAGGCCCCCTCGGGCAGGGTCAGCGTGGCCTCACCGAAGCCACCGGCGCGTGCGAGCAGGCCCGCCGCGCGGGTCGCCACGGTGACCACCCGCGGGCCGTCCGCGTCGCCGCGGGCGAACGCGAGCGCGTGCTCGCTCGTGGTGGGGACCCCGGTGTACGTGGTGCCCTCGCCCACGAACGCCGCGGGGTCGTCGCGGCGCACGCGCAGCGCCCGGGCGGTGACCCTCAGCTTCTCGTCGTCGAGGTCGAAGGCCGGCTCGTCGGAGAGCACCCGATCGAGACGCTCGGCGCGGTCGGTCCAGTCGACCGGCCGGCGGTTGTCGGGGTCGACGAGCGAGAGCATGACGATCTCGCAGCCCTGGTAGACGTCGGGAACCCCGGGCATGGTGAGCTGGACCAGCTTCTGCGAGAGCACGTTCGCCCGCACCGACGGCTCGTGCGCCGTGGTCCACTCGTCGAGGTGGCGCTGCACGGCAGGGTCGCGGGCGACCGCCTTGGCGTAGCTGAGCACGTCGTCCTCGTACCCACTGTCGCCGTCGATCCACGCCGTGTGGACCTTCGCCTCGCGCACGGCCTTGAGGAGGTACTCCTCGAGCCTGGCGCCGGTGATCGGCCACGTGCCGGCCAGGGTCTGCCAGACCAGGTACTCGGTGGGTCCGTCGAGCCGCTCGGTGCGGTGCCCGGTGGCGAGCTCACGGGCGGCGGCCACCCAGGCTGCCCAACCGTCCCCGTCCTCGGCCAGCACCATCAGCCGGGCGCGGACGTCCTCGGAGCGCTTGGTGTCGTGGGTGGTCAGGGTCGTCATCGAGGTGGGCCAGGTGGTGACGAGGTCGTCGCACCACGCGTGGAACTCCTCCGCCGAGATCGACAGGTGGTCGGGGTGGCCGCCCACCTCGTTGGCGCCGGCCAGCCGGAACCAGCGGTAGTAGGCGGTGTCCTCGATGCCCTTGGCCATCACCGGCCCGCAGGTCTGCTGAAACCGCACCCGGAAGTCGTCGGCGAGGGCACCGGTGTCGAGCTGGGCCTGCGGCAGGTCGCGGGCCAGCACGAGCGAGACCACCACCTCGAGCGCCGCGTGGTCGCTCGGTGCGAGCAGGCCCCGGGCCCGCTCGGCCGCCCCCTCGACGACGGCCACCTGCTCGGGGTCGACGCCTCGGCCGGGCACGACGTAGGCGCGGTAGCGGTCCATGGCGATGAGCAGCGCCTCGAGCGCGCGCCGCACGGCGGCCAGGTCGACGTCGGCCAGGATGCGGCGGGCCAGCCGCATCAGGCGGTCGACCTCGGCCGCCTGCACGTCGTCGACGACGAGCCGCTTGGCGTCCACGACGACGTCGTCGAGGGCCACCCGGTCGGGGGCGGCGGCCGCCCACACGGCATCCAGCGCCTCGACCCCTGCCGAGGAGGTGAGCACCTGCTGCACGCGCAGGAGGGCGTCGTAGCCGGTGGTGCCCGCGCAGCGCCACGACGGGGCCAGCCGCTCCTCACCCTCGAGGATCTTCTCGACGACCACCCAGGCGTCACCCGTGGCGTCGGCGAGCCGCTCGAGGTAGCCGCCCGGGTCGGCGAGGCCGTCGGGGTGGTCGATCCGGAAGCCGTCGACCTCCCCGTGGCCGTGCAGCGCGAGGAGCAGCGCGTGGGTGGCCATGAACACGACGGGGTCCTCGACCCGGACGGCGACGAGCGACGTGACGTCGAAGAACCGCCGGTAGTTCAGCGCCTCCCCCGCCTCGCGCCAGCTCGAGAGCCGGTAGGCCTGCGCCTCGACGAGCTCGCCCAGGGGCAGCGTCTCCGTACCGGGGGCCACGGGGAACTCGTCACCGTAGTGGCGCAGCACCCACTCCTGACCCGTCGGCCCACCGTCGTCGGCGAGGGTCACGTCACCGCCCTCGACGGCCTGCTCGAGGGAGCCGCCGAGCACCGGCATCAGGATCCGCTCCTCCTCGGCGACCCAGTCGACGTCGAACCAGCCGGCGTAGGGCGAGCGGCGGCCGTCGCGCAGCAGGGACCAGAACGGCGCGTTCAGGTGCGCCGGTCGGGGCACCGTCATGTGGTTGGGCACGACGTCGACGACGATGCCGAGCCCGGCGTCACGGCAGGCGGCCACCAGCCGCTGGAACGCCTCGTGGCCGCCGGCCTCGTCGCTGATCCGGGTGTGGTCGAGCACGTCGTAGCCGTGCGTCGACCCCGGGGCGGCCTGCAGCACCGGCGAGAGGTAGAGGTGCGAGACACCGAGCGACGCGAGGTAACCCACGTGCTCGGCCGCGGCGTCGAAGCCGAACCCGGCGTGCACCTGGAGCCGGTAGGTCGCCGTGGGGACGATCCGGCCGGGATCGGGCCGGTGTGCGGTCGCCACCGTCAGGCCCGGGTCGTCGCCGCGGCTCCGGACAGCTGCGGTGGGTTCTCGCGGGGGCTGCGCAGCACGATCAGGGACCGGGGCTGCACCTTCAGCTCGCTGCCGGCCTCGCGGCGGGTGGTGTCGACCTCGGCGGCGCCGGTGTCGATCTCGGCCACCCAGCTCTCGCCCCACTGGCCGTCGGGGAGCACGAAGGTGTCCTCCTGGTGGTCGGCGTTGAAGATGACGAGGAAGTCGTCGTCGAGCACCCGGCGGCCCCGCGAGTCCATCGACGGGATGGCCTGCCCGTTGAGGAAGACCATGACCGTCTTGGCCTCGCCGTCGCTCCAGGCCGACTCGCCCATGGGCTCACCGGAGGGCTGGAACCAGGCGATGTCGCCGAGCTCGGACTGGCCGCCGTGGTCGGCGCTGCCGGCGAAGAACCGGCGGCGGCGGAACACCGGGTGCTCGCGGCGCAGCTTGGAGACGGCGGCCGCGAAGGCGTACAGGCTCTGCTGGTCGTCGTCGAGGTCCCAGTCGACCCAGGCCAGCTCGTTGTCCTGGCAGTAGACGTTGTTGTTGCCCTGCTGGGTGCGGCCGATCTCGTCACCGTGGGCGATCATCGGCACCCCCTGGCTGAGCAGCAGGGTGGTCAGGAAGTTGCGCTGCTGGCGCAGGCGCAGGGCACTGATCTCGGGGTCGTCGGTCGGGCCCTCCTCGCCGCAGTTCCACGAGCGGTTGTGGCTCTCGCCGTCGCGGCCGTCCTCGCCGTTGGCCTCGTTGTGCTTGTCGTTGTAGGACACCAGGTCGCGCAGGGTGAAGCCGTCGTGGGCGGTGACGAAGTTGATCGACGCGATCGGCTTGCGGCCGCTGTGCTCGTACAGGTCGCTCGAGCCGGTCAGCCGCGAGGCGAACTCCCCGAGCGTGCTGGGCTCGCCCCGCCAGAAGTCGCGGACCGTGTCGCGGTACTTGCCGTTCCACTCGGTCCACAGCGGCGGGAAGTTGCCCACCTGGTAGCCGCCGTCGCCGACGTCCCACGGCTCGGCGATCAGCTTGACCTGCGAGATCACCGGGTCCTGCTGGATGAGGTCGAAGAACGCCGACAGCTTGTCGACCTCGTGGAACTGACGGGCCAGGGTGGCCGCCAGGTCGAACCGGAACCCGTCGACGTGCATCTCGGTGACCCAGTAGCGCAGCGAGTCCATGATCAGCTGCAGCACGTGCGGGTGCCGCATCAGCAGGCTGTTCCCGGTGCCCGTGGTGTCGTAGTAGTGCCCCTTCGCGTCGTCGACGAGGCGGTAGTACGCGGCGTTGTCGATGCCCTTGAAGCACAGCGTGGGGCCGAACTCGTTGCCCTCGGCGGTGTGGTTGTAGACCACGTCGAGGATGACCTCGATGTTGGCCTCGTGCAGCGCCTTGACCATCGCCTTGAACTCGGTGACCTGCTCACCACGGCGTCCCCGCGAGTAGCCGTTGTGCGGTGCGAGGAAGCCGATGGTGTTGTAGCCCCAGTAGTTGGCCAGGCCGCGGTCCTGCAGCGAGGTGTCCTGCACGAACTGGTGCACCGGCATCAGCTCGATGGCGGTGACGCCCAGGGTGGTGAGGTGGTCGATGACGGCCGGGTGCGCGATGCCGGAGTAGGTGCCGCGGATCTCCTCGGGCACCTCGGGGTGGGTCATCGTCATGCCCTTGACGTGGGCCTCGTAGATGACCGTCTCGTGGTACTCGTGGCGCGGCGGGCGGTCGTGGCCCCAGTCGAAGTAGGGGTTGATGACGACCGAGAGCATCGTCTTGCCCAGGTTGTCGTCGGTGTTGCGCTTCGCGGGGTCGGTGAAGTCGTAGGAGAAGAGCGACTGGTCGTTGGTGACCTGGCCCTCGATCGCCTTGGCGTACGGGTCGAGCAGCAGCTTGCTGGGGTCGCAGCGGTGGCCGTTCTCCGGGTCGTAGGGGCCGTGCACCCGGAACCCGTAGCGCTGGCCGGGCTGCAGGCCCGGCACGAAGGCGTGCCACACGAAGCCGTCGACCTCCGGGAGGTCGAGCCGGGTCTCGGCGCCGTCATCGTCGATGAGGCAGAGCTCGACCCTCTCGGCCACCTCGCTGAACAGGGCGAAGTTCACGCCACTGCCGTCGTAGGTGGCGCCGAGGGGGTACGGCGTTCCGGGCCAGGTCTCCACTGGTTGCCTTCCGTGTGATGTCAGAGGACCAGCGACGCTGCTGGGGCGCGGTCGACCCACCGGGGCTCCCGCAGTGCATGCAACCTACCCTCGCGCGCCGAAGTCATGAAAATGTGCGGCACCCGGTTCGGGTGAGGGTCGACGGTCCCGGTCGGTAGGGTCGGCATCGCCGGGCGCGGCACCCGCCCCGCCCGGCGACCACCAACCGGAGGAGCCCCATGGCCGCCCAGCGCGTCGCCGTCGTCACCGGAGCAGCCCGAGGCATCGGGGCGGCCACCGCGCTCCGCCTGGCCCGTGACGGGTTCGCCGTCGCCGTGCTCGACCTCGACGAGGCGGCCTGCGAGGAGGTCGCAGGCCGCATCCGTGACGCAGGCGGCCGTGCCGTCGGCGTGGGCGTCGACGTCACCGATGCCGGCCGGGTCGAGTCGGGGGTCGCCCGGGTCGCCGCCGAGCTCGGTCCGCCCGTCGTCCTGGTCAACAACGCCGGCATCATCCGCGACAACCTCCTCTTCAGGATGACCGAGGCCGACTGGGACGCCGTGATGGACGTGCACCTCAAGGGCGCCTTCCTCATGACCCGGGCCTGCCAGGCGCACATGACGGCCGAGCGGCACGGGCGCATCGTGAACCTGTCCTCCTCGTCCGCCCAGGGGAACCGCGGCCAGGCCAACTACGCCGCCGCCAAGGCGGGGCTGCAGGGCTTCACCAAGACCCTCGCCATCGAGCTGGGGAAGTTCGGGGTGACCGCCAACGCGGTGGCCCCGGGCTTCGTGCAGACCGACATGACGGCCGCCACGGCCGAGCGGATGGGGGTCTCGTTCGACGACTTCATCGCCCACTCGGCGGCGCAGATCCCGGTCGGGCGGATCGGCCAGCCCGAGGACATCGCGGCGACCATCGCGTTCCTGGTGTCCGAGGAGGCTGGATTCGTCTCGGGGCAGGTGATCTATGTCGCCGGGGGCCCGCTCGACTGACCGCCCGGAGCCGGGCGCCCCGACGGGGCCTCCCCGCTCGCGTGACGTCGGGATCGACGTGGCGCGCGGCATCGCGATCGTGGCGATCGTCCTCGGGCACGTGCTCCGCGGCGACGCCGCCGCGGGTCTGGTCCGGGGCACCGACCCGATCTTCGACGAGCTCGACACCGCGCTCTACCTGTTCCACCTGCCCGTCTTCGCCATCGCCGCTGGGTTCTTCGTGGGTCCGTCGCTCGAGCGCTCCGGACGCGCGGCGTACGTCCGCCGGCGGCTGCTGTTGTTCGGCTGGCTCTACCTGCTGTGGAGCCTGCTGCAGGGCGCCGTCAAGCTGGCCACCGCCACGCTGGTCAACACGCCCACGACGCCGGGTGGCGTGGTCCACGAGCTGGTCGCGCCGCAGTCCCAGCTGTGGTGGTTCGGCTTCCTCACCACGGTCACCCTGGCCGCGGCCGCCACCGTCCCGTGGCGCGGTGGCTGGCTCCTGCCCGCCACCGCGGCGGCCGCCGTGCTGGTGAGCCTGCTCCGCTGGGGGGACCAGGGGACGGTGCTGTTCCTCCAGGGGCTCGGTCTGACCGGCTTCTTCTGGTGGGGCACGGTGACGGGGCGCCGCGGGTGGGCGGCGATCGTGCGCCACGCCGTTCCCCTGGCCGTGGTGGGGCTCGCCGTCGCCACGGTGCTCGCCACCGTGACCGACCCGATGCCCCCGACCACCGGGGCAGCACTCGGAGGCACCACGGCGGTGGTCACGGGGGTTCTCGCCTCGGTGGCGGCGACCGCCGGAGTGCTGGCCGGGTCGGCGCTGGTGCCCGCCGGGTGGGTCCAGCGGGTGCTGGCCCTGCTCGGCCGGCGCAGCCTGGAGATCTTCCTCGCCCACATCATCGCCACGGCGGGCACCCGCGCCGTGCTGATCCGGCTCGGCGTCACCGACCTGGCGCCGCAGCTCGTGCTCGGCACCGTCGCCGGGGTCACCTTCCCGCTGGCGCTCTGGTGGGCCAGCGAGCGGGTCGGCGCACGGTGGTTGTTCGCCCTCCCGACGGCACGGTCCCCGCGGAGCGCCGACCCGGCCGAGGTCAGAGCCCCAGGTCGCGGCCGATGAGCTCCTTCATGATCTCGTTCGAGCCGGCCCAGATCTTGGTGACCCGGGCGTCGCGCCAGGCTCGGGCCACGCGGTACTCGTTCATGAACCCGTAGCCTCCGTGCAGCTGCACGCACTCGTCGAGCACGTCGTTCTGCACCTGGGCGCTCCACCACTTGGCCTTGGCGGCGTCGACGGCCGAGAGCCGGCCCTCGGCGTGCGCCTCGATGCAGTCGTCGACGTAGGCCTCGGCGACCTCGATCGAGGTGACCAGCTCGGCGATCTTGAACTTGTTGTGCTGGAAGGACCCGATCGACTGCCCGAACGCCTTGCGCTCCTTGGCGTACTCGATGGTCTCGAGCAGGATCTGCTTGGCGTGGGCGACGTTGGCGCAGGCTGCCCCGACGCGCTCCTGCGGCAGGCGCTGCATCATCGCGACGAAGCCCATGCC
>Ga0308176_10002927_pt1 | contig 10812 bp, 1 predicted proteins | sample PhyCR2_3_FD_203890 | JGI IMG/M metagenome (GOLD analysis project Ga0308176, IMG submission 203890) | Soil microbial communities from UC Gill Tract Community Farm, Albany, California, United States - DLSLS.C.R2 | ecosystem: Environmental > Terrestrial > Soil > Agricultural land | place: USA... | reverse complement strand
TCGCGGGGCGGGCGCTCCGTCCCTGACGAGTTCCGACGCCTTGCTGAAAGAGAGCTGTGAATATCGGCCCTGGCGCCGTGAAATGATCAGCAAGATGTGAAGAGCATGCCGGACACGACAAGCACAGAGCGTGGCATTGCGACGCGACAGCAGCTGCCACCCGAATAAAGGGGAGCACTACTCAGAACGTTGAACGCTCGCTTCGAGAAGCACATGAACCGTCACGGTCTTCAATGGACGGCCGTTCAGCAAGGCTGGAAGTCTTCTACGACTGTTCAGCGGAAAGCCCCAAAGGCCGCCGCCGTGTGTGTTACGGACGGGAAGCGCTGAACGTCGAAGCGGCGCGGGCAAGCCGCCGAACTGCCGCTCATCTCGGTTGAAGGAAAGGGCCGTGCGAGACACACTCGCACGGCGTCAGAGCGATCCGGCAGGGAGATCGGCCGGCGCGGGATCGTCGCAGCCAGCGATTTGGAGTTCAGTCCATTTCATTCAGTGTTCTGGCTTCCTCCTGGTTGACAGGGTCACTACCACTTACCGACACAGCTTGTGACTGGCGCCTGTCCCACCTCCGCGCGGAGCCGCGGTGACCGCTGCGGCGCCGGCGAGGTGAGTCGGCGAAGAGACAAGCGAATCGCTATTTGACCCTGAAGTAAGCATTGATCGTGCTGTTGTCCGCGGCCGTCAGGCTGACGACGAAACATCCCGGTGCCGTCGGCGTTTTCCAGTTCTGAATGAACTGATTGCCGTCGTATCGCAGCGCCGTCCCGCCGCTGTTATCCAATTGACTCGCATCGACGTTGAGCGCCACGCCGCCCGTGCAGTTCGCCGGCTGCAGCACCATCGACTTGATGACTGACACCGCCGTCTGTTCTGCACCGTTGAGGCCCGCGAAGATCTCGAATTTCAGCGGCACGGTGGAACCGCCTTTGACGATGTTCCAGACGGGGTTGGCCGGGGTGCTCGGTGTGACCGGCGAATAGAACCCGCCGATCTGCCACGCCGTCGCACCGACGGATTCCACCACGGGGGCGGCATCCAGGTAGTTGCCGTTGCCCGCCTGGTTGAACGTCACCGTGCACTGGCCGTAACCGCTGGTCATCGTGAACGTCGCACCGGTCGCCGAGCACGAGCCGCCGGCGCTAAACGTCACCGGATTTGCCGAGCCACCGCCCACCGCCGCGACCGTGAAGCTGGTGTTGTAAAGCGCGTTCGCTGGCGCCGGGGTCGTGACGCTGATCGTCTGCGGCGCTTTGTTGATGACGATCGCGACCGATCCTTCCTGACCCTTGTGATTCGCGTCGCCAGCGAATTTCCAGTGCGCGGTGCCTCCTGGGGCGTCGGTGAACTTCTCACCCAGATTCAGCAGACCAGACAGATCCTGTCCCGCCACACTGGTCGCGGATCCCTGCGCGCCCCACTCGTGTCCGTTATACGTATAGCTTCCTCCAGTGACGACAATGGTCGCTTCTGCCTTGTTGATCGTGATCGTGCCCGCACCCGCGCCGTTGTTGTAGTTGCCGTCGGTGCTGGTGAAGGTCGCGACGACCGTATACGTGCCCGCGTTCACCGGCTCGCTGGCGGACCCGTTGTAAGTGAAGGTGAACGCTCCCGCGACGTTGCCGCTCAGGCCCGTCGCGGTACCGGTTGCGCCGTGCGCCTGGCCGTCATACGTGACGGAAACGTCCGCCACTTTTACAGTCGCGTCAGCCTTGTTGATCGTGATCGTGCCCACACCCGCGCCGTTGTTGTAATTACCGTCCGTGCTGGTGAAGGTCGCGACGACCGGATACGTGCCCGCGTTCACCGGCTCGCTGGCGGAGCCGTTGTAGGTGAACGCGAACGTGCCCGCGACGTTGCCGCTCAGGCCGGTCGCCGTACCGGTTGCGCCGTGCGCCTGGCCGTCATACGTGACGGAAACGTCCGCCACTGTTACAGTCGCGTCAGCCTTGTTGATCGTGATCGTGCCCGCACCCGCGCCGTCGTTGTAGTTGCCGTCGGTGCTGGTGAAGGTCGCGACGACCGCATACGTGCCCGCGTTCACCGGCTCGCTGGCGGAGCCGTTGTAGGTGAACGCGAACGTGCCTGCGACGCTGCCGCTTAGCCCAGTCGCGGTACCGGTGGCGCCGTGCGCCTGGCCGTCATATGTGACGGTTGCACCCTGCACGTTCACCGTGGCGTCGGCCTTGTTGATCGTGATCAGAACCGATCCGCTCTTCGAGTTGTAATTGCCGTTGCCAGCGAAGCTCCAGTTCGCCGTCCCACCCGGCACGTTCGTGAACTTCGCGCCGAGGTTCAGCAGGCTGGTCAGGTCTTCACCCGTGACGCCGGTCGCGGTGCCGGTTGCGCCCTGCACCTGGCAGTCATACGTGGCCGTCGCACCATTTACCACCACCGTGGCGTCGACCTTGTTGATCGTGATGCTGCCGTTACCGCTCGCGTTGTTGAATTTGCTGTCCGTGCTGGTAAAGCTCGCGACAACGGCATAGCTTCCCGCATTGACGGGCGCCTGCAAAGATCCGTTGTAGGTGACGCTGAACGTGCCGTTCACGTCGACGCCATTGAACTTCGCCGTCGCGCTGGCCGTGTGCGCCGCACCGTCGTACGGGAATGGACCGCCGTTGACCGTCACCACTGGCGTCGCGGGCGCGATCGTGAACGACTGCTGCACCGGTGGCGCTGGAGTGTATTGTCCGTTTCCGGCTTGATTCGCGGTAATAGTGCAGCTCCCCGCCGCCGAGATGTGGACCGTGCCGCCGCTCACGGAGCACGACCCCGTCGCTGTAAACGACACGGCCAGTCCCGAGCTCGCCGTCGCCGTCACCGTGAAATCAGCGTCACCGTAGGTCTTGTTGGCGAGAGATGCGAACGCAATCGTCTGGTTCTGGCTGCTTCTCGTGAAAGTTGCGGTGATGCTCCTGTCCCGATCCATCCTGATCGAGTACGCGTTGTTCTGGGCGTCGTACTGCACATTGGAGGACCAACCTGCGAAGCTCGAACCCGGGGCTGCTGTCGCGGTCAGAACCGGGCTGCCGCTGCTGTTGTAGACGATGGAGCAGCTGGCCGAGGCGCTGGTGCAGCCGACGAAGCCCGGCGGCAGAGGATTGCCGCCGGTGCCAGTCACCGATCCCGATCCATCTCCTGCGAACGTGATCGTCAGGGTGCCCGAATCTGTAAACGTCATCTGCGCTTCTGACGCGATCCCGCGGGCCATGGCGTAGAACCGCGCGCCCATGTGGTGATAAATCTCGTCCTCGCGCGGGAAAAAGTCCGTGTTGACGATGTTCCCCGATTCATCGGCGACAGCTTCGAAGAGGAAGTCCTCGTGCGTGTCGGCGTCTTCGCTGACCGTCAGCTTGACCGTTTCTCCAGGCTGCCATCCAGATCCGGTGAACGTCACGATCTCGCCAGGCGCGTAGTCGTCTTTGTCTGTCTTCAGCGTCGCAAAGCCATAGAGCTCGGCCTGCGCCGAGCCGCCGCCACCGACCAGAACAACGCCGTCCCGCGCAGTCGGGACGCTGACCCCGCCCGAGCGTGCCGTCGCCATGGTGTTCGCGTCCGGGAGAAACGCGTCGTTCCAGTGCGAGAATCGCTCGACCGAGGCCAGCGTGTTGCCATTCGAGGTGCCGCCGGCGATGAGAACTTCGTTGTTGTGCGGAAGCAGGATGGCAAGATGTCCGCTGCGCGGTGCGTTCAGTGACGCGGTCAGCGCGAACGTTCCGGTCGCCGCGTCGAAGATTTCGGCGGAGGCAAGATCCTGTGTGCCATCGTTTCCACCCGCGACGAGCACGTGGCCGTCGAGCAGGGCTGTTGCCGAGGGCTTCGCGCGCGGCGTGACCAGTGACGCGGCGAGTGGCGAGCTCGATCCGGTTGACGGATCGAGGATCTCGGCCGTGGCCAGGACCGCAGCGCCGTCAGAACCGCCAACGATCAAGACGCGTCCATCGGCCAGTCTGGCCGCGGCATGATCGGCGCGTGGCACGGACAACAGACCAAACGTTGTGGAACCACCAGTCGCGGGATCATAGATTTCTGCTGATGCGGTGAAGCCAGTCGTCGTCCGGCCCCCGGCGATCAGCACGCGGCCGTCGGCCAGCACCGTCGCGGTATGACCGCCGCGCGCTTCGTTCATCGCCCCTGCTGGCGACCACGTCGCCAAGGCAGGATCGTAAACAGAGACTTGAGAGATAGGCTGTCCGTCGCCGGACACACCCCCGATTACCAAGAGCCGTCCGTCAGGAAGCACCGCGGACGCGACGTCGCGTGGGATGTCTCCGAACTGGCCGCCGTCCGCCCACGTTCCTGTTGGCACCTGCGGAACGTCGGCGCGAGCCGCGTATCCCAACATCGCAACCATGACCACCGTCGCCGTCGCATACCTTGCAAAGCGATGCATGTTGAAACCCCGCAAAATCGATCCGAGACCAGATCGTCCCGATGTGATTCGCGCGGTCAGGCTGCAACGGCATCGCCATGCGTGCGAGCATGCACGAGGGGTCTGCGGAAGTCGTTGGCGGTGAACCGGTTGTCACGCGTCGTGCACAGCAACCACTCTCCAGAGCGGGTCGTGAGAATCTGGCCGGGACCGGCTATTTCTCTAGGCCGGACCACACTTGAGAGAATTCGGGTCGGGTTCGATGGCGTGCGGCGTTGCTACCGAGCAGTCGGCGCGGCCAGATTGAGGACAAGAAATCTGGTCGGGACCAGATTTTTCCCGGAGCGTGGTTGACGACGCTGGGCTATTTCAGAAATCATCGTGGAAGGCACGCCACATTCTCTGGACCGTCACTGCACCGCCGGCCCAGTAGTCGCCCGCGCAGCCGCCGCTACTATTCGTGCCGCGGGGTCTCCGAGCACGACGACCACCGTGTGCGAAGCACCATGGTCAACCAGCGGAATCGCATCAGGGTCCACGGCGACTCCATCCAGCTCCGCGGACCGCACCCCAGACGATCGATGGTCCGGGTTCTGAACCGTGATGTGATACGCCGCACCGCCAACGCGCCACTCGATCGAGAACTCGGGCCACATCGCGGGCACAGACGGAGAAATGCTGAAGGTCGAACCGGTGCGGCGAAGGCCAACCAGCTCCTCGATCGCCGCCCGATACATCCAGCCGGCCGACCCCGTGTACCAGGTCCATCCACCGCGACCGAGGTGCATCGGATGCGCGTAGACATCCGCCGCGACGGCGTACGGTTCAGTGCGATATTGCTCGAGCCCCTCCGATGTCCGCATGTGATTGATCGGGTTCACCATGTGGAACAGCTCCATGGCTTCGTTGCCGAGGCCGAGCCGCGCCAGCGCCATCACCGTCCAGATCGCACCGTGCGTGTACTGGCCGCCGTTCTCGCGGATGCCCGGCAGGTACCCTTTGATATACCCGGGATCATGCGGCGTACGATCGAAGGGCGGTGTCAGGAGCAGCACCATTTGCGCGTCCCGCCGCACGAGATGCGCACGAACCGCGTCCATCGCGCGCGCTGCGCGCCGCTTTTCCGCCTCTTCCGAGAAGACCGCCCACGACTGCGTCAGTGAGTCGATGCGGCACTCCTCGTTCTGCGCCGACCCGAGCGGCGTGCCGTCGTCGAAATACGCGCGGCGGTACCAGTTGCCATCCCACGCCAGCTCCAGCATGCCGGCCAGCCAGTGGACTTCAGTTCGGTAACGGTGCGCGCGATCGGTATCGCCACGCTCCTCGCAAATCGCTGCATATTGCTTGAGGATGACGATCAGGAACCACCCGAGCCACACGCTCTCGCCGCGGCCAAGGTGGCCGATGCGGTTCATGCCGTCATTCCAATCGCCCGAGCCAATGAGCGGCAGGCCGTGGGCGCCGTACTTCAGCGACCGCTCAATCGCGCGAATGGAATGCTCGAACACCGACGCAGTGGTGTGAGAAACAGTCGGCAAATTGTAGGTTTCGCTCTGGTCGTCAGCAAGCGGCGGCGCCTCGAGAAACGGCACCACCTCTTCAAAGAGGGAGTGATCGCCGGTTCTCGCGACATAGGTGGCGGCGGCGTACGGCAGCCAGAGCAGGTCGTCCGAACATCGCGTGCGTGTGCCGCGGCCGGCCGGCGGATGCCACCAGTGCTGCACGTCGCCTTCGACGAATTGACGCGACGCCGCCAGCACAAGATGGGCGCGGCACACATCCGGTTTCGAATAGAGCAGTGACAGGACATCCTGGATCTGATCGCGGAACCCGAACGCGCCTCCAGGCTGGTAGGGGCCGCTGCGCGCCCAGATTCGGCAACTGAGCGCCTGATACAACAGCCACCGATTTACCAGCAGATCGAACGAGTCGTCGGGCGTATGGACCTGGACGGCGCCGAGCGTGTCGTCCCAGAATCGCGTCGAGCGCGCGATGGCGTCGTCCGCTTCAGAGAGTTGTGAGTATCGCGTCGCGAGTGCGGCGGCGTGTGACGCGGTGTTCCCCTGTCCGAGCACGAACGCGATGCGTCGCGTCTCCCCCGGTGGGATCTCGATGGCGATCTGCAGGCCGGCGCAGGAATCCAGCCCCGGACCTTGCTGTCCACCGAGACTGTCGCGGAATAACGCGGCTGGCGCCGCCAGCGTACGATTGCGACCGATGAAATCCGCGCGATCGCAGGTGAACGACCGTGGCGGTTCGGTGGCGCACATGAATGCGACACGTTCCTTGAAATCGGTGTTGTAGGCGTTCCGCGCGAAAATCGCGCCGGTTGCCGCATCGTGCTCCGCAACCACGAAGCGGCGTTCGCCGAACCGCGGCGGACCGAGCACCCACTCGACATACCCGAACGCGCTCAGCCGCCGTGTCGTACTTCCGGTATTCGTCAGCGTCAACAGCGACACCTTGACCGGATCCTCCGGCGCAACCGAGATCGCGAGCGACTGTTCGAGCCCTTTGATGGAAAATTGGAAATTCGTGATCCCGGCCGAATGCCGAACGATCCATCGACCTGAATCGATGGATCGAGGAAGCGGGCCCGGTGTTGCGCCCCAGACAGTGCCGGCGTCCTCGTCGCGCAGGAAGATCGCTTCTCCGGTGGGATCGGCGATCGGATCGTTGGCGAACGGCGTCAGACGGTTCTCGCGACTATTGGCGGCCCACGTATAAGCAGCGCCAGACGCGCTCAGCACGGTACCGAACTCGGGATTGGCCAGGACATTCGACCACGGCAGCGGCGTCTCGCGGTCGCCGTCGAGACAGATGACGTAGTCGCGACCATCCGGCGTGAAGCCACCGACGCCGTTCTCCATGACACGCGACCCGAGACCCGCGACGCTTGTCTCGGGCGCGGGAGATCGCAGCACGCTCGATGGCGGAACGATCTCGGCCTCGGATAACCAGGGCGCCTTGCGATCGAGTTGCGGTCCGAGATCGCCATAGTCCCCGCGCAACACAATTCTCGCGGACGCGGAGAGAAGGTGTTGGTCGACATCTGGCATGCCCTCTGACCGCACCAGGAACATCCCGCCCGGTTTGTCCAGCCAGCCGCCCCAGCGCGGCTCTCGCAGCAGCCCGGTGAGCTGCGCGTGGACTTCGTCGAGGTAGTCCGCCGCGTGATCGTTCATGATCACGACATCGGCGCGGAGATCCTTGACACGCCAGTATTCCTGCGCGTGTAACAGCTGCCGCACGAGGGAGAGGGCGGTCGCATCGTTCACGCGGACGAGCACGATCGGCAGGTCTCCCGAGATCCCGAACCCCCACAGGTTGGATTGACCGAAGACGTTCCGCGCGATGTCGTCAGGGCTCGTGCCAGATGCGTCGGATCCGAAGACGCGTGATGCCAGCCGGTCGAAGAGCATCGCCTGATCGTCGGTCAGTCCCAGATGTTGGAGGGTGATGTGCACGTGCGTCGACGCCATCGAGAACGCCCGCGCCGCCGCACTGGCGTCTCGATATTTTCTCGCCAACCCGAGCGCCGTCGATCGATCGTGTGCGACACCGGTGGCGAACGTGACGCGTGCAAACGCGCCTGGCGCCAGCCGCACACGCTCGCGCAGCGCCGCGACCGGATCGAGGACCGCGCCGGTTGTCCCCGACAACGCTCGCCCGTCGAGCGCGATCGGATTCGCCGGCGATCGTCCGCGGCCGAGGAATCGTGCCCGATCGGTTTCCCACTCGACGGCGCCGAGCCGGCCATCGACGGCGAGCACGTGAAACGCCCACGCGTGGGTCTCTTCCGCCGACCGCGGCCTGCGGCTGAACAGAAGTCCCGCACTCTGCGGGTCGTACTCGGTTTCTATAAACAGCTTGCCGAACGCCGGATGCGCGAGGTCGTCCTCTGGACGTGCCAGCACCATCTCCGCATAACTCGTGACCTCGATCTCGCGCGGCCGGTCGCCACGATTCGTAATCGACAATCTTCGGACCTCGACGTCGTCCTCGGGCGATACCACGACCTGAAGCTGCGTGTCGAAGTCGCCATCTCTTCGCCGGAAGGTGACCTTCTCCAGCTCGAAGAGCGTTTCGAATTCATCCGAATCGCGACACACCGGTTGATAGGCCGGGGACCATACCGTTCGTGACCACGGATCCGTGAGGTAGATGAAATGCGATCCAGCGTCGGACGTGCGGTCCTCGCGCCGGCGAGTGACCGAAAGGCCTCGCCACGTACTCGCTCCACCGCCGGCGTGCGTCAGGGCGACGGTGTAGCGCCCATTGGACAGGAACTGCGTGTGGGGACTCGTCGTGTGCGGCGTTTGAAACTGTCGCGACGCGGTCGGGCCGCCTGCCGGCAGCGCTTTCGTACCTTCCGCCGGCCGCGCCTGCGCGAGAATCGCCTCGCGGGGGACGCGTTCCTGGAGCAGCAGCTCCGTCGCTTTCACTCGAGGGTCGGCGTGAAACCGCGTCACGAAGATGTCGTCGTGAAGCACGTTGGCCAGCGCGACCAGCGACATGCCTTGATGGTGCGCAAAAAAGGCGCGCACAATTTCAGGCTGGTTATCTCCAGTGGTGTTCGAGGGATCGGATTCGGGCTTCCGGGGCTGGTAATCGATTGATTCGAAGAAGCCGAACCGGCCGTCGAGACCCTTTCGAGACATTCGCACGAGGTTCGACACCGCCGCACCCGGATCGATCAGGCTCGCGAGCGCGGTGGCGTACGGCGCGACCACGAGATCATCAGCGAGACCGCGTTTGAATCCGAGGCCAGGTACGCCGAATGCCTTGTACTGATAGTTGCCGTCCCGATCGGTGAAAGCGAAGGCCGACTCCGAGATGCCCCACGGCACGCCTCGTTCTTTGCCGTACTCGATCTGCCGGCGGACGGTGGCGCGACAACTCTGGTCGAGCAGCGTTCCTGGATAGCTGCGCAGCAGCAGCTGCGGCATCAGATACTCGAACATCGTTCCGCCCCACGACATGAGGGTGGCTCGACCGTCGATGCTCGTCACCAGCCGTCCCAGGTGGAACCAGTGATGCTGCGGGACGTCGCCTTTCGCGATCGCGACGAAACTCGCGAGCCGCGCTTCCGATGCCAGCAGATCGTAGAACGATGTGTCGAGACGGCCTGGGCCGTTGGCGTCGGCGAGACGATAGCCGATCGAAAAAATTCGCCGGCGGCGATCGTAGAGAAAATCGAATCGCATGCCTGCCACGATCGCGGAAGCGCGCGCGGCAAGACGAATCAAAGCGCCGGATGGCGTCTCCGCAGATGGTGTGCTGAGTGCAGCAACGCTGCGACTCACGGCTTCGGTCCAGAACGCGACGTCCCTCGACTGCGCCGATGCGATGCCGGGTACGGACAGCAATTGAACGACTTGCGCGAGCTCGTTCGCCGGTGTTCCAAACGCCCCCGCGGCCGCCCCGTCGAGTTCTCGCCGCGCGTGTGACGCGATCTCCCGCGCGAGCCGATTGATACGGGTGATCGCATCACGGCTGGATGCCGCGGCCGGTGCGCTCGACGACGACGCGTGAGATAAGAGATCAGCAGAATCGATCAGGCCTTCGAGCAACTGTCTACGGGTCTGTGGCGATGCCGCGACGGCGCTCAAGCCTTGCGCCAGCGCGATAAGCGCAGCGGCAAGATTTCCGCTGTCCACCGTCGACACGTACCGCGGTTGGAGCGGTGCCAGCGTTGCCGTGTCGTACCAATTCAGCACGTGCCCTTCATGACGCTCCAGCCCTTCGAGCGTAGTCAACGTGCTGTCGAGGCGACGAATCAGCGCTTCGGTGGTCAGGTAGCCGAGATCGTGTGCGGCCAGCGTCGACAAGAGCGTCATCCCGATGTTGGTCGGCGACGTACGCCGGGCGAGGCACGGCTCAGGATCTTCCTGGTAGTTATCCGGCGGCAACCACGCATCCGCTTCGGTGACGAAGGTCTCGTAGTAGCGCCACGTCTTTCGGGCAACGCTGCGGAGAAGCTGGCGATCGCGATCGGACAGCGCCCGCTGGCGCGGTCCCATTGGTCTGCTCAGCCAGTAGGCCACGCCCGGCGCAATTACCCACAACACCAGGAACGGCAGCGCCGACGACAACGCCGCCGGACGCACCGTCGAGACCAAGAGGGCAACCACCGCCGCGATGATCGGGCTGGCGATCATATCGGCGATGAACCGCAGCAGCGCTCTCCCGCCGACGATCCCGGCTGCGCGAGCCGCTGACGCGGCGGCCGTTTCCCATTCGAGGAGACGCCGCCGGGTGATCGCCATCCGGATGAGCGTCACCACGATCGCGTGCGCAGTATCCCAGGCGTGGTACGCGAGGAAGGTCACGCCCAGCACGATCTGCGCCAGCGCGAGCGCCGAGTCGGCGCGGAGGTTCCGCCAGAACACCGGGAACGACTGCGTCCGGCGGGGGCCGACCAGGAGCTGGGCCACCAA
>Ga0308176_10002925_pt1 | contig 10817 bp, 10 predicted proteins | sample PhyCR2_3_FD_203890 | JGI IMG/M metagenome (GOLD analysis project Ga0308176, IMG submission 203890) | Soil microbial communities from UC Gill Tract Community Farm, Albany, California, United States - DLSLS.C.R2 | ecosystem: Environmental > Terrestrial > Soil > Agricultural land | place: USA... | reverse complement strand
GAGCAGTGCACAAAGCGGAAGTGGAGGGAGGTCAGGCATGACAAAGCGGCCACCCGGACGTGATAGCGAGCCGGGTGGCCGCTGGTGTCGATGCTAGCTACGCCGCGTCAGCCGCCGCAGCCGATCCTCGATCGCCCAGACCAGTTCCTGGAACCGGCCGGGCTCCTTGGTCTGCATACCGCCGCCACCGCTCATGGTGACCGCCCCTCTCGGTGAGTACCGCTCGAAAGGTCGATGCTACTTATAAGTCTGTAGACCGACAAGTAGCGGACCGGAACCCTTGCAAACGCGATGGACGGCGATCTGCAGCGGACCGTGGGCCGGAATCTGCGGGCCTACCGCGAGGCCCGCGGCCTGTCGCAAGAGGCGTTCGCCGAGGTCGTGGGCGTCCACCGCACCTACATGGGCGGCCTGGAGCGCGGTGAGCGCAACCTGACGCTACGCAGCCTGGAACGGATCGCTGGGTTGATTCACGTGGACCCGATTGAGCTACTGCGCTGAGGGGTGTCGTCTTTACGTGCCGGAAGGCGTTTCCATGAACGTAGGCGCATATCGACTACCTACATCACTCAGGTCCTTCGTTGTTTTCGTCACTCCACTTACCGGTGAAAATATTGTAGGCACGGGTGCGCCAACCCATTTCTCTCCTCGACTTCGCAAAGCCGTGGACCGCCAGAACCGCCATGGCCAGCATCAGTAGGAAGGCCACGCCTAGACCCACGAAAACAGCGATAGTCAAGGAAATCTCCTGCCGCGCCTTTTTATTCCGCCTTCAACGACCGTAGCCGCATGGTGCCAGCGACTATGGCGACCACGCTTCCCACCACGACGAAGGCCAACGCGATTGCGCCCACGTGACCTAGCAACAGGAGCACCATTCCAATAATTAGGAACACGACGCTCAATACCGAAATTACCAGAAAAGGCGTCTTGGTCATGAACCCTCATTCACTCTGCGAAGTAGCCCCCGATTACTGCCCCTGCTCCAAGTAGATCGGTGATACCGCCACCGATAAGCGCGCCCGCGCCGATCGCATCTGCCGAGGTTTCGACGCCCAACAATCCTAGGCCAGCACCCAAGACACCGGCCGACAAGAGCACGCCGGCGGCTGCCACGAAAGTACCCAGCACGATTGCTCCGACACCAATTCCCAGAACGATGCTTCCGACGCTCCGGCCCGAGGCATCAGTGCTGTTGACAGGATCGTCACCAGCGTACCCGTAGGTGAGCAAAGTGGCCGGGTTGTTGATGCTACCCGGCTTCGGGTCAGCCTGCGTCCAGCGGCCCTGGCCGGATGAGTAGTAGCGGGCGCCGAAGTGGTAGTAGTTGTCGCCTTCGAGGGTGTCTTGATAGCCGCCGGCGTAGCGCCAGGGGTTGTTGGCGGCAATGCCGCCGCCGGAGCGGGCGTCGACGGTGGTTTCGCCGAAGGGGCCGTAGAAGTAGGCGCCGTTGAACGTGTCGCCCGATGCCGAGACCAGTGCCATCACGGAGTGCTGGTAGTTGGTCAGGTAGTAGCTGGTGCCGGCGGCGCCGTGTTCGTCGAGCAGGTTGCCGTTCGGGTCGCGGGTGTAGAAGGTGGTTCCGGCGTTGGTGGTCCGCGCGGTCACGCCGAGCGGCCCGGAAGCGTAGCTGACCATGGTTGAGCCCGTGCCGCTGCTGGAGCGGAGATCGTTGCCGTGGTCAAAGTAGGACTGCGCCACGCCGTGCAGGCTGGTGGCCCGCTCATCGGGATCGTAGCTGTTCGTGCTACCAGTGTTGCCGGTGTTGTCCCCGGAGGCGTTGTGGGTGATCACGGTGTCGCCGCTGGGCGCGCTCGGGCAGGACTGGGCGACCTTGGTGCCGTCGGTTGCGCCGCTCCAGCACAAGATGCCGGCTTCGTTGTAGCCGAAGTAGGTGGTTGTCGATCCGGCGGTCATCGAGCGCAGTTGCCCGGTCGGGTCGTAGTCGTAGGAGTAGTCCTGCCCCGAGGTCGAGGTGTCGGTGGCCGAGGTGAGTCGTTCGGCGTTGCCGTAATTGTAGGTGATCGTGCCGTCCAGGCTGCTGTTGCCGCTGGCCGTAGTCACCGTGGTCTTCTGCAGTTCGTCTACATTGACCCCGCCGACGGTGTAGCTGTAGCTGTACGAGGGCAGCTTGTTGTTGCCGGCGTCGGTGACGTTGATCGACTTGGTTTTTCCCGAGTTGAAGTAGTCGTAGTTGACACTCAGCGGATGGCTGGTAGTCGGGAAGTTGATCACGTCGGGCTTGCCGTCCTTGTTCGGCGAGATCGTGATGTCGCCGGTGGAGTCGGCGACCTTGGTGACCTGGTCGGCGGCGTTGTACGTGTAGCTGACGGTGTCGTCATCGGTCGTGCTGCCGTTCTGCACCGACTGCTCGTAGCTGGTCAGGTTCGCCTCACCGTCGTAGACGGTCGTGATCGTCGTGATGTCCGGTGTCTCCTGGCTGCGCTGCTGGTTCAGCAGGTCGTAGGTCATCGTGGTGGTGCCGTGCTGGTCGGTGCGGGTGGCCAGGTTGCCCTCGCCGTCGTAGGTGTACTGAATGCAGTCCCCCGAGGTGAGCACACAGGTGGTCGCGCCGTCCAGCAGCAGCTGGGTGGTCCGGTCATCCCCGTCGTAGCTGTAGGTCGTCTTCTTACCACGACCATCGGTCTTGGTGGCGATCCGGCCGTCCCCGTCGTAGGTGTAGCTGGTGCAGAACTGTCGGCCCGAGTTGCACGAGCCGTCGGGCTTGCGCACCGAGAGCAGCTGACCAACCGAGTCGTATGTGTAGACGGTCTCGTCCGGACCGTCGTGGTTCGGGGTGACATCGGCGCCGTTGGAGTCCCAGGAGGCCAGGATGCTGCCATGGGAGTTGTAGACGTTGTGCCAGGCGTTCGCGCTGGTGTTCCCGCTGCAGTCCAGGGCAAGGCCGCCGGGGTCCAGACCGATGTAGGCGTCCTTGACCAGGCCCTGGCCGCCGCCGCTGGTGTAGTAGGTGTAGGCGGTGCACCGGCCGTTGCCACTGACCTGTGAAGTCGGCAGGTACTTGTAGCCAGGGATGCTGGAGTCGGCGTGGTGCCGGATCGTGCTGGCGGCGCCCGCTGAGTTGTCCGTCGGTTCGGTGACCTTGTCCAGTTGGTCTTGGTCGCCGCCGTCGCCTATGCCGTAGTCGGCCACAGTCGAGTTGTCGGTAACCCCAGCGTCCTCCGGGCTGGTCACCGAGCTGGGTTGCTCGGCGGTGTTGTACGTGCTCTTGCGGTGGTGACCTAGGGCGTCGATGGCGTCGGTCTTCTTGTCGTCTTGGTAGGTGCGGTCCTTGAAGCAGTACAGCGTGTCATGGTTGTTGGAGTCGGTCACACGTGTGTAGCGGTCGGCGTCGGAGTCGCACGACGAGCCGCCGATCGTGTCGCCAGACAAGTCGGAGTGGTAGGCCCAGGTGCTTGTGTCGTAGGTCGGTGACCCGCCACTGGTTCCGTTCTGGTACTGGACCTGGGTGACTTGACTGCTGGTGTAGCCGAGAACTGTGGTCGGGTGTTCGCCGGTCAGCTGAGCCGGGTCGGTGATCTTGGTCAAGTAGTACGGCGACCCGGAGGTGTAGTCGTAGCTGGTGATGGCGCCGGTCGGGTCGGTGTAGGTCTGCAGATTCCCATTGCTGTCGTAGCTGTACTGCCAGGCCCGGGCGGGGGTGACATTGTTGTCGGTGATCTGTGAGATGTAGCCGGCTGGGTTGTAGCTGACGTCGAACACCCGTCCGGCGGTGTCGGTGATCGAGGACAGCTGGGTGCCGCTGCCGTAGGTGTACTTGATCGGGTTGTTGCCGGACCGATCGTTCGTCTCGGACAGGTACAGGTTGCCGCTCGAGCCGAGCGCGGTGAACGTGTACTTCGTCTGCGAGGAGTGGAACGTCAATGTGAAGGTGTCCGGACCTGTGGCCGGCTTGTTGTCGTTCAGGCTGGCGTTAGCGCCGCCGTTGGTCGGCGCGTCAAAGCTCGTCTCGCCGGGGTCGGTCGAGCTGCGGATGTACGGACCGTAGATGTGCCCGTCGGGTGCGTGGTAGTTGTAGCTGTAGTCGGAGATCTTCTCCAGGTACACGTCCGACCCACCAGACAGTGACCAGCCGGATGTTCCCAGCGATGTCGTGGTGCCGGTGGCCAGCGAGTTGTACCAGCGGGTCATCGACAGGTCCTGCCCGACGCCGTTGATGTGCACGTCCTTGGCCTGGACCAGGGCATTGCCGTTGTCGTTGTTGACCTTCAAGGTGCTGCGATCGTTCAGCTTGTGGCTGGTCAGGGAGTACGACCCCAGCGTGCCCAAGTCGGGGGCGTAGGTGATCGCCAGGACCGGCTCGTTGGTCCCGGCGGTCGCGCAGGCCGGCACCGCACCATCCGCGCCGGTGTTCATCGAGCAGAACCGCTTCTCCTGGCTGGTGTCGAGCTCATTGGCGGCGCGCAGCTCGAACATCGCGATGTGGGTGCCAGCAGTATTGTCCGCGAAGTCGTTCGCCAAGTCACCGCTGACGTAGGCGCTGACCTGCTTCGTGACATCAATCGACTGCTGCGCCGCGGCACACCCGCTGGCACCGACGTTGCCGGTGTAGGTGGAGTTATAGCGGGCGTCGTCCTTGATCGTCGGCTGGTTGTTCCAGGTGTGCGGCAACGAGTCGCCGTCGGCCTGGACGGCGTACACGTTCGTCGTCTCGTCGCTGCAGGTGGCCGCGTAGTACTGGTACATCTTCAGCGTGGCGGACTGCACGGTCTCCCCGAGATACCGATCGATGTAGAACGACTCGATCGTCCGCCACTTGTTGGTTCCGTCGGCCGACCCGACCCGCACCGCGTAGTAGTCCGACCGCGTCCCGTCCGGGTACTGCGAGGTCAGGTAGGTGTCACCGGCGCGCGGCGCCGTCACGTCCGGGTCGATGGTCACCGGGTACTGGGTGCCCGCGGCGGTCAAGTAGTCCATCGAGGGCTTCAGTTGCAGCGCCTGACCGCCATCGGGCGTGGACACGAGCGACGCGTCCACCGGCACGACGTTTGCCGGGTCGCCGCCGGCGTCGCGGCTGGCGTCCCACATCTGCAGCGGAGCCGAGGAGGCCACCAGTTTGCCGTTGTCGTCAGTCAGCATGAGCTGGTTGTTCTGCAGGGCGGCGTGCAGGCCGTGCAAGTCAAGCGGGAAGCTGTAGGTGGGAGCCTGCGCGGGTGCTGACGGGAGGACCACGTGCGCCGAGAAGCCAAGCGTCGTCGCGGCCACCGACACCGTGGCTGGGTCGCTGCCGGCCACCGGGAACGAGGCAGAGTCACCGTGCACCGTCGGTGCGCCCAGACCCGTGCCGAAGCCCAGCCCGAACGACGTCGGGCCGGCCGGGTCCATCTGCGCCAATGTTCCATCACCGGTGCCGGAGAACGAGACATCTTCGGCCACGGCGGTCGGCGTGAGCCGTCCAGAGTCGGCGGTCAGGGAGGTGTCGACCGGCACCAGCTTGCCGGAGCTGTCAGGCACCCGCACCGGTGCCTGGCTGATCTCGGCGGTCAGGCTGCCGTTCGGATTCGCATACACCGTCTCGGTTTCGGTGTTGTCCGCCGGCACCGGAACCGGCTCGTCGCTCGCCGCCGCCTCGGTCAACGCCTTCGCCTCGGCCGACGAACTTCCATCCCCGTCGTTCGTCCCGGCCACCGTCGTCACGGCGGTAGCGGGCCGCGTCGCAGCCCGAGCGGGCGCCGGCGTTGCCGCCATTACCAGCATGGCAGCGAGCATGCCGAGGATGGTGATCACTGGCACCGGTCGAGCCACCAACGCTTGGTGACGGCGGGTCGAAGCGGCAGTAGTGGATGCGCGGAATAGCCCGAGAAAGGACACGCGAGACTCCCCGATTTGGTCGGCAAAGCCGACGAGGCAGGCACTCTCCCAAGCCTCCCGCTTGCGAGTCGTGGGCTACCTAACGCGAAGTTGTACGCCCCACGGATGTCTTCTGCCTAGAGGCGTCGGGAATCTTTTACTTTGTGACTGCATACTTCCGACGCGTGAACGCAGAGAGAACACCAGACTTGACGGGTATTCAGATTGGTACCGAGCAAGCCGACACTCTTCTGTAAGTCTACGCAGCGCACGCTGGGAAATCGGATGCTGCTCATAAGTCTGTAGACCGACAAGTAGCGGACCGGAACCGTTGCAAACGCGATGGACGGCGATCTGCAGCGGACCGTGGGCCGGAATCTGCGGGCCTACCGCGAGGCCCGCGGCCTGTCCCAGGAGGCATTCGCCGAGGTCGTCGGTGTCCACCGCACCTACATGGGCGGCCTTGAACGCGGCGAGCGCAACTTGACGCTGCGGAGCCTGGAACGCCTTGCCGCGGTGCTCAAGGTCGACCCGCTGGAGCTGCTGGCTAGCGGTCCTCGCAACACGCGTCTCTAGCTCTTTCGGAATGCCAAGGGCTTCGGGATCACTAGGGCAGGGCTCACGCCATGCGGCCGATCCAGCCCTTGGCAGACCGGCCGGGCAGCTTGCGAAGCAGATTCTGTCGGTGGTCGCGGCTATCGTCGGAAGTCAGATGCTGTTGGCGCGGTCCGGGCCGCCCAAAGCTACCGACACCGGCCGTAGGGGGAAACACCATGGCGCAGGCAAAAGGAGTGCTGCCGACCAAGGGCGATGATCGCGCGGTGCTCTACCGCAACCCGAAGACGTGCGGCTACTTCGTGGGTATTCGTTTAGTCCCGGATGCCACCAGGGACCAGGCGCTCGACTGGCTGGGTACCGTCAGTACAGCCATCGATACCTTAGTCACTCGGACGGCACCGGACGATGAATACCCCAAGGGCCGCAAGGTCGCGGCCGTGGCAGCCGGTTTCGCTGCTGGATTCTTTGACCGTCTCAACTCAACGGCGTCGACCATCGAGCCGCCTGTCGGCCTGACGCCCGACGCGCAGCCTGCCCAGGGTCTGTTCCCGGGGGTTGCGGCGCTGGATGTTGATGCCCTCTTCTACATCGCGTCGGTCAGCGAGACTCGCGTCAAGGAGTTCATGTCCGCCGTCGCCGAATCACCGCTTGTTGACACAGTGACGCTCGAGAGGGGTTATCAGCGCTCGGACGAGACGGAACCGTTCGGATACAAGGACGGGGTGCGGAACGTTCGGCTGTCTGACCGGTCACGAGTCGTTTACGTACACACCGAGCACGATCAGCCCGACGAGCCGGCCTGGGCTGATGGCGGCACGTACATGGTGTTCATGAAGATCGTGCAGAAGCCCGCCGTCTTTCAGGCACTCGCGGACGATGCCGCCCGCGACACGGTGATCGGTCGGACCAAAGATGGCACGCGGCTCGATCTCGTCGGCCAGGGCATCGCACCTCATGATGAGCCGAACGACGTGCCTGTGGGCTTGCCCCCGACATCCCATGTGCGCAAGGCGGGTCCACGCGGTCCGCACGACGACAATGAGATCTTCCGGCGTGGAATGCCCTTCATGGAAGTTGCGGACGGCCACCTCCAGGTCGGCCTCCAGTTCTGCTCCTTCCAGGCCAATCCTGGGCAGTTCGACACGATCTTCAATGACTGGCTGTTGAACCAGCAGTTCCCACCACGTGACGACAACGCCACTGTCGGGTCTGACGCGTTGCTGTCGGGCGGTTTCACGGAGATTCGGGAGGCCGGGCTCTTCTTCGTGCCGCCCTACCACCCCGATGGGTTGGTGGCAGCGCTGACTCCTGCAGTCCGTCGTAAGCCACCAAGTCACGGCCGCTTGGCCATCAGTAAGTTCGTCGAGAGTTCCACCGAGCCGACCAGGCGTTTCGAGCGTGGCGGGTTTCAGTTCCGCGTCACTGACGCCAGCGGCGTGGCCGTGCCAAATTCTGAGTTCGAGACCAACTCCGCGGGACGCGGTGTCTGCCCTGCCGAGCTTGAGATCGGCCAGACATACCAGCTCGTGGAGGCGTCATCCCCCCGGCCGGACGTTGGGCTGACGACACTCCAGTTCGTGATGGACAAGCCGAACAAGAACCTGCGCGTCACTAATCAGGTGCAGCCAGGCGGCGGCTACGGAAACCGCTGAGCGCTGGTCCGCGAGATGGCAATGAAGTGCGATCGCACCCCTCAGGAGCCGATATGACGCAGAGGAACAGCCGGGACGTCGTCCCGAACCCGGATGGTGGCTGGGACGTACGCGCCCCAGGCGGCTCGCGTGCCAGCAGCCACCATGACACCCAAGCGGATGCCATTGACCGTGGACGCGAGATCGTGCAGAACCTCGGCGGTGGCGAACTGCGTATCCACGGTCGCAACGGGGAGATCCGCGACTCCGACACCATCCCGCCCGGCAACGACCCCAATCCGCCGCGAGACACCCGGTAGGCCGGCAGGTGGCTACGTACATCGTCAGTTACGACCTGAACGCACCAGGTCAGCACTACAGCGAGCTATATGACTACCTCAAGTCGTCCGGCACCTGGTGGCACAATCTAGATAGCACTTGGCTCGTGGTCACATCACTTTCTGCAGCCGAGCTACGCGACGGCATTCAGCGGCACATAGACTCCAACGACAAAGTATTGGTAGTACAGACCGCCGGAGTCGGTGCGTGGTACGGGATATCCGAGTCTGGCAGCACGTGGCTCAAGGAACAGCTGTAGGTCTCCGTGTTTCCGCGTGGCTCCCGCGTCCGTGAGACAATTGGTTCATGACTGAAAGTCCGCACGAGCGTCGGCAACGTCTAGCGGCCCAGCGGACGCTAAGGGCGGTGATGCCTCGTGTCGTCCGGGTGATGAATGACATCAACCGCCACCAAAAGTTTATGACTGGCATCGGACAGGTGTATCCGAGACAATACGACGCCTTGATCAAGTCGATAAGTCGTAGCGTTCTGCCGACCCTTGGGACTTCGACAGTTGGCACGAATGCCCTAAGAGCGCTTCGTGGCATCGACATACCGGCTCTAAAGTTGGACTACGACTCGCTCTTTCCGAACTTCGCGGCGATTCAAACGGATGCCATCAAGACGCTGCTGCCCAACATCAGGTTGATCCAAGATCTGCAGCGTGACCAGTTCGCATCCGTCATCAAGAAGGCGCGCGCTGTCGTGTCTGCGATGCTTCCGCCGAACTGGCGCGGCGAGGACTTGGTCATCCCGAAGGACCTTGAAGCGCTGCTGCTCGACGAAGGCCTGCCGCTGGCATGGGTACCGCCGCACGATGTCATCGTGAAGTTGTTTGCGGCTGAGACACCAGCCGAAAGGCGCAACATCCTTGGACGCCGATGGAAGACCATCACGAAGGCATGCCTTGAGCAGCTTCGGGAGGTCACCCATCCTGAGCTGGTGGAACACGCTAAGTTCGCGGTGGAGGCGGCCGAGAGCCTGTTGGACGGTCGGGCCAAGAGTAGCCAGGCTCTTAGTGCCAACCTGCTCGACACGATCCTCCACGCCGCGTTCAGCGACAAGGACCGCATCACCATCACCGGCCAACAGAAGCGGCTCGACATTGACGACTACCCGCTTCGCGTGGCTATCGTACTCGGCGGTATTTGGGGATGCCACGGCCGGTTTTGGCCCGACAAGGGGGACCCGGTCCCGCGCAAATACTCAAGACACGGGAGCTCTCACGGCGTCTCCAAGCGCCAGTACTCGCGAGTCAACTCTGTCATCGCCCTCATGCATGTGGTGAGTCTGCTCAAGCTGCTCGAAACCGACTTGGCCGATCTGGCTGCATAGGGCTTCCTACAGAGCCGGTTCAGCGTCCTTGTTGAACGAGGAGAACCCGCGGTGGACGGTCAGCGGGTGGATGACCACCCAGGACGAGGCCGAAGCTCCACGCCATGACGACGGAGCGCTCGCCAGACGGTGGTGTGCGTACATCCGAAGTGTTCCCCAATGCGGGCCAGGGACCAGCCAGCGGCATACAGCTCGGCTGCCTTGGCCAGCGCGGCTCGGTCCAAAGCGCGCTGTTCCCGCATCGCGACGTCGTGGCGAAGAAGAGTGGTCCGCACGGCTGCCCGACGCACGCCATGAGTCTCCGCCAGCTGAGACATGGTGACACCAGCTTCGTAGGCGGCGATGATCTCCGGGACCAGTCCGCTTGGGAAGTGCCGTTGGCGTTGTCGCGGACGGCGGATTGGCTCCCGGTATGGCATCTGGAGGAGCGGGCCACTGTCGGCCAGTAGCCGCTCCAGGGCGTTGAATTGGTTCAACAGACTTGCTGACAGGACCACGACACGCGACGACCCGCGCCGCCGGGTCCGCCGAGACCGTCGGCTAGATTCCCGACACGTGAGCGCGCAGGCCCCTTCCGCTGTCATCCTGGTCCGTGCCGAGCGGTTCGTCCCGAACCCGGCCACCGCGGCCGACAACGCCTTCCAGACCGATGCGCCGTCGGGCCAGTCGGAGGACGCGACGTCTGTGAAGGCGCTGGCGGAGATGGACGCCGTCGCGGCGGCGTTGCGCTCCGCCGGGGTGCGCGTGCACGTCTTCGACGACGGTGACCACACCCGTCCCGACAGCGTGTTCCCCAACAACTGGTTGTCGACCCACTCCGGCGGCTACGTCGCGGTGTACCCCATGTACGCCTCCAACCGTCGCCACGAGCGTCGCGCCGACGTGCTGGAGATGCTGAAGTCGTCCTACCGGGTGCAGGCCATCGTCGACTACTCGGGGCTCGAGCCGGACGGCATCTTCCTGGAGGGGACCGGGGCGATGGTGCTCGACCACGTCTCCCGGGTCGCCTACACCGCGGTCAGCCACCGTGCCGACACCCACGTGCTCGAGCGGTTCTGCAGCGACTTCAACTACGAGCCGATGGCCTTCGAGGCGGTGGACTCCGACGGCGTGCCGGTCTACCACACCAACGTGATGGCGTGC